>Ga0066701_10000446_pt1 | contig 11874 bp, 9 predicted proteins | sample GraSoiAngelo_150_FD_66453 | JGI IMG/M metagenome (GOLD analysis project Ga0066701, IMG submission 66453) | Grasslands soil microbial communities from the Angelo Coastal Reserve, California, USA - 14_1009_09_40cm | ecosystem: Environmental > Terrestrial > Soil > Grasslands | place: USA... | reverse complement strand
TTCCCGAAATGGATCCATGCCGCCATTATCCCGAGCGCGCAGCGGCTGCTCCGACAAGCTCGGGCTCCTTCACCGGCGGCCGCTTGATCTCCATTTCGCGCTCAGGCCGGCGTTGCTTTGGAACAGGCTCAATGCGCTTCAACTGTCCAGTTTTTGCTGATTCGTAAATCGCGTTAATTACCCGCACGTCGGCTAGTCCTTCCTTATCCGAAGGCTCGGGCGCTCGATCATTCAGGATACAATTGGAGAAATAAATTAGCTCCGGAGCGAATTGGTCGCCTGGCTTGAAGATTTTTTCCGTGGTTTTGCCATCGATCGTGGTGACGCATTTCAATTCGCCGAGATATTCGTAAGCGTTCTCCAATCGCAGCCTGCCCTTCGTGCCGATCAGATCGTATTGGGCAACATCGGCAGAGCCGAAACTGCACGTGAACATCGCCAGCCGCTCGTCTGGGAAGCGCAGGAGTGCGCCGGTCATTTCCTCGACTTCGGCAAAACGCTCTTCGCCGTTATTCATTGTGAGGCCGACGACTTCAATCGGTTCGTCGCGGAATAAGTAGCGGGCGGCATTGATGCAGTAGATGCCGATGTCATAAAGCGTCCCGCCGCCGAGATCTTTGCGGACGCGAATGTTACCGGCCTTCACCTGCAATCCAAATAATGAGCCAAAGTATCGGAGTTCACCCAGTTCTCCCGATCGCGCGAGTTCCACGGCGCGCAGGTTTGCGTCGTTGAAATGGAGACGATACGCGATCATCAATTTTACGTTATTCTGCTCCGCCGCGCGCATCATGGCCCGGCAATCTTCCTCGGTAGTGGCCATTGGTTTTTCGCAAAGGACGTGGGCACCGGCACGTGCCGTCCGCTCGGTATGTTCCCGGTGGAGAATATTAGGCGTAGCGATATAGACGGCATCGACTTGTTCCGCGTCGAGCGCGTCTTCCAGGTCGTCATAGGTATATGCTTTTACGCCGTAGCGCTCGCTCAGTTCCCGGTCCTTTTCGGGATTTCCGGTCACGAGCGCTGCCAGCTCCGAATTTTCCGCGTGCTCAAATGCAGGCAGCACGGCGGTCTGTGCGATGTGTCCCAGTCCGACAACGGCATAACGAATTTTCTTATTCATGGCATTCCCTCGTTTGTTTCCCTACAAAAGGATTTCGGGCGGGAATCATCGCGCGCGTGCATCGGCGTGTATCGCGAGAGGCAACTGATCCCGCGTCGGCGCGCGAAATATTTATTATGACGAAACTGGAATTCAAAGGCAGTTGGAATGAAGTGAAAGGAAAACTGAAACAGAAATATGCGCAGCTGAGCGATGACGACCTCGTATTTACTGAAGGCAAAGAGGATGAGTTGCTTGGACGACTTCAACAAAAACTCGGCAAAACGAAGGAGGATTTGCGAAGAGAAATCGAGAGCCTGTAAAGCAGCGCTTGTAGGGTAGGCGCACCGCGCCCAGGCCGTTTCGGCGTTACAACTTTTGAAGTTGTGGTATATTCCTCGGATGCAAACCCCTGAAATTACCGCCTATCTTAAGACCTATTGTGGCTGGAGCGCCGGCGTGCGCGCCGTTCTCGCGAAATACAATCTGCCTTACACGGAGAAAGACATTATTCAGAATCCGGCGTTTCGCTGGGAGATGGAGACCAAGAGCGGACAGCCGCTTTCGCCATGTGTTGAAATCAACGGGCAAATGCTCGCCGACGTGAGCGGGGAGGAAGTTGAGCAATATTTGATCGACAACAAGCTTGTTCAGCCGAGCGACGCCGCGACCGAGGTTCCTACCAATGCGCCCTGCGCAACCGAACAGCACGAGGGCGTAGTGAAGCTGAATTTGTAGAATTTGTAGGGGAAAATCTGTAGGGGAAGCTGTCAGCTTCCCCTGTAATCGAACCTGCAGGCGACCCATTGGTCGCATTCGTTTCATCGAAACACATCCGCGCGGGATCGGTTACTTTCGCGCAACGCAATGTGTGGCTAGATTGTCTTGCTTCTGAGCGATGAAACTTTTTGCCCGTCTCCGGTCCGGAAAAAAGAAAAGCGGGCATCCTCTTTTCCGCTACGGCTGGAAGATCACGTTGGCGGCAATTGTCGCGGGCAGCGGCGTGGTGATCTTTCTCTTTTATGGAGCGTGGGCGCAGACGTTCGACATGAAGAAGGTCGGCGAAATGCCGGAGCGGAACACCGTTTATGATGTCGATGGAAAAATCTACAGTCGTCTTGCCGGCGCGAACCGTCTGAAAGTCTCGCTCAGCGAAGTTTCACCGCTGTTCATTGAGGCAGTGCTGACGCGTGAAGACGCGCGCTTCTACGAACACAAAGGGATCGATTGGCGGGGAATTCTCCGGGCCCTCGCCCACGATGTTCTGAGCGGGTCCGCCAGAGAGGGCGCCAGCAGCATCACCCAGCAGCTGGCCCGCAATAGTCTTCCGTTGGGTGGCCGCACCCTCAGTCGAAAGTTGCTCGAAGCAATGGTCGCGTTCCGAATTGAGCATCAATTCACCAAGCAGCAGATTCTCGAACTTTATGTAAATCGAATCTATTTCGGCACCGGCTGTTACGGAGTTGAAACGGCCTCGCAACTTTATTTCGGCAAAAGTGCATCGAAGTTGAATCTCTCCGAGGCTGCGCTCCTCGCCGGATTGATCCGAAGTCCGAATCGGTTTTCGCCGCTAAGAAACCCCGAAGGTGCGGCGATGCAGCGCAACGCGGTGCTGGATCGCATGGTGGCGTTGAAAAGGATTTCGCCGGCGCAGGCCGAGGAGGCGAAAAGAACAAAAATTGCCGCACATCCAAAGCGTTTGCCTTTCATCCAAGAAAATTACGCGATGGACGCGGTGCAACGCGATTTGAACCAGTTGTTGACGCAGGACCAGATCGACAACGGCGGACTCTCGATTTACACAACGCTCGATCCGGCGGTGCAAAACGCCGCGCAGCAGGCGCTGGAGACGCAGCTCACGAAGATCGAGCATCAATCCAATTTTCATCATCCGCTGAAAGCGAATTATCATCCACCCGAGAACGGAGAAGGCGATTCGTCCATGCCGTATTTAGAAGGGGCGGTCGTGGTGATTGACAATGAAAGCGGCGGGATTCGCGCGCTGGTCGGTGGACGGGATTACGCGCAAAGCAAATTCAATCGCGCGCTCGCTCCGACTAATCGGCAGCTGGGCTCGGCCTTTAAGCCATTCGTTTACGCGATCGCGTTTACTCACGGACTCCTCCCCGGAGGTGCCATCAGCGATGGGCCGATTCAACCTGGCGAAATCGACGGCGCCGGGAATTGGTCGCCGGCAAATTCCGATGGCACCTACGGCGGCATCATGCCTTGCTCCTACGGCCTCATCCATTCGCGCAACACCATGAGTGTGCGAGTTGGTCAATTCGCCGGACTCGATTCAGTGCAAGAAGTCGCGACCACGCTCGGGCTTTCGCAAAACGTTCCGCACGGGCCGGCGATTTACATCGGTTCCTTCGAGACAAACCTGAAAGATCTTACTGCGGCTTACTCGGTTTTTCCAAACTCTGGGGTACGCAAACAGACTTACATCATTGAGCGGATCGACGACCAGCTGCACAAACCGATTTATCGCGCCGCGCATATCTCTGCGCCCGCGCTTGATCCGAGCGCGGCTTGGATGACGTCGCAGCTCATGGAGGAAGTCCTCACCCGCGGCACCGCTGCTGGCGCGAGATCATCGTTGGGCTTCAGATTACCTGCTGCTGGAAAGACTGGGACGACCAACGATTACAAAGATGCCTGGTTCCTCGGTTATACGAGTACGCTGACTTCCGGCGTGTGGGTGGGATTCGATCAACCGACAACGATTATTCCACACGGCTACGGCGCCGCGCTCGCCTTACCCGTGTGGACACAGGTAATGAACAAAGCGGCAGACCATTATCCGGCTAAACCGCTCGAACCAACCGTGCCAACCACTCACGCAACGGTCTGTTCCATTTCCAATCAACTCGCTACCACCGGTTGCATGGCGGCCGGAACAGCTTACGACATCGACCTGCCCAGCGACAAAGTCCCAACTACCGCGTGCCAGGTGCATGGCGGCGAGCAATGGCCGTTTGCACAGCAGGTGCCGAATCTTCCGCAGAAAGCATTAACTTTCCCGGGTCGTTTCTTCAAATCATTCCGAAGACTTTTCGGCGGAAGATAGTGCTTGTCATCCTGAGCGACATAGACGGCGAAGGATCTCACATTCAGAGTGCAGAATACCCAGGCGCGGCGGCGTGATCAATCAGCTCGTGTGCGATCCTTCACTTCGTTCAGGAAGACTGCGTTTGTTGAGCTTCTTCCAATCGTCCCAACTATCGATATCAACGCTCGAGGGCGGTCTGCGCCTCCGCCGCGCGTGAAGTATTGGAAATAATCGCTGACAATCTCAGCAAAGCCGGTTGGAGTTGGGGCTGTCTCAGCCGTGAATTCTCGGGACAACCAATCTTCGTTGCTGATACTCATCGCGACGACGGCAAGCGTTTCGTTGTGCAGGCGGATGAAAAACTGACTGCGTTTCTTGAACTTGAAAGTCAGGCGGGAAGAAGAGGGGCAACCGTAGAGCTTGCAATCAGTCCTTTGAGGGCGAGGTAGATCTTGAAAGCGGTCCTGAATAACATCCAAGAGCCAAGTTACTCAGAGCCGTGACCACTTACTTCAAAAGCCAAAGCAGGAATAGAACTAGCGCTACCAGCGCCATAAGCCAGAACAATAGCTTCCATTTCCTGCAGCGGTCCCTCCCAGGCAGCTTGGGGTCATGCAGAACCACCGGCGGACGGCTGGGTTGGCCAATGATCACTCCCGGACTGTTACCGGAGCCCGGATCCCAGTTTACAGGCGCAGTATAGGAGCCGTCGCCGTTGTCACGGACTGGCCCTGTTAAGATTGTCCCGGGCGCACCGGTAACCGAAAGTCCGTCTCCTCTGCCCGGACCGAGATTATTGCCGTACTTGTCTTTCGGCACCAGCGTAATTGTTCCCCTTCCTCCGCTGACGTCCGTAGTCACAATCGTGGTTGAAGGATCAATGCCGGGCTCCACGTGCAACGACCAGAGTAGTTCTCTCGTCGCCGTGCAGGTATCGCCGTAGCTGGCCTGGAAGTGGAAAGTGTAGTTCCCTTCGACGGTGAGCAGATCTTTGAAAGAATTGCCGAAGAGCCCCGCAGTTTCGAAGGCCCCGGTGTGAATGATGTCGCCGTACATGTCAAAGGTGTGCTGCGTATAGCCCACGACCGGCTTGCCGGTGCGCGATTCGATTGCCATCAACGTGGCATGGCGCGGCGGAATCGTGTCCGCATCGATTACGACCGAGGGACCCAGTTTTTCTTGCGACAGCAAGTTACCCACACTGGCATCGGGCCGTGAGACCGCCACTTTCACTTTGGCATTGGGGGGGAATCCTCCCTGGAGATAGCTCAATCCCACAAGTGGATTGATGACATCACCGGTGTAGTATTTGGCGTTATCTGGCGTGCGCCGTAGAACTGCGCCTCCGCTCACGATCACGGTTACGAAGTAGCGCACCTCGGGCAGTGGCGCTGCAAACTCACCCACCTCACCCGCGCGGAAAACGGTGACTTTCCACGTTCCATCGCGTTCGCCTGCGTGAGGCAACGGAACGCGCAGGAAAGTCCATGTGCGAGAGGCAGACGATTGAACACCTGGCGAACCGCTGGTCACAGTAGCGCCTGAGGGCGTGGTCAGTTCGATTCGCAATCCTGCATCGCGAAGATCCCAGCCAACAACGATGGTGATGATTTCTTCCTCGCAGACGTTGAAGGGGACCGGCGCTGCTGTCGTCTGGCCGCTACCCAGCACAAACTCGGGATCCATCAGCAATCCCGCTTCAAAGATGTTGCCAAACGCCAGCGCAAAGAATTTCTGTAGCTTCAAATTTGTGTCGGCAAGAACATACTGCCCGCGGTGTTGGGTGGCGAGCGTGGTAAGCATGGCGCCGTCTATGCTGGCCGGTGTACCGTAACCGATGGCGTCGATGGTAATGTCAGTTGGAAAGGAGTCTGTGGGATTTACCATAGGCGGCGTGTTCTGCAGTCCGTCGGTGAACAGCAAGATATTACGGGGATTGGTGCCACCCGCGGGCAACTGTCCATACGCCGCATTAAGGCCGCCGCCAATAGTGGTCGATCCTCCTGGCATAAGCCCGCCGACGATTCCTCCAGTGAACGGAGCAGGGCCGATTAAGGTGTTCTTGTTGGCTACCGTGACATCGGCCAGTGGAAAGTCCACCGGCGAACTTGGGGTAGTACTAAAGGAAACGAGACCGACACGGTTACCTGTGCCGGCATGAACCAGTTGCACGAAGAGCGAAGCGGCAGCACGAGCTTCCTCGATTTTTGGCTGGCCGCTGGTTCCCGGCAATGACATGCTGCCCGAGCGATCGAATACCAACATCACATCGCGTGTGATTGCAGGAGGGCTAGCAACATCCTGCTGCATTGTGGCGATCGGGAAATAGCCCAGACTGCAGGCGACACCACTGCTGAGTATGCCGGTGATTCGTCCTGCCGTATCGAAAAGCCCAGAGCCGGAACTTCCACCAGACACGTCCAAGTTTACTCCGATTCCATTAACCCCGCTGGAAGTGACGGTAGCAAAGCCGGGATGTGGGATCGAGAGCTTCTTTATCGAGCCATTAGGGTGGTGAATACCGAACATCTGCTCTCCGACGGCAGGAATGTCTGCCCGCATGGGAACGGGTGTTATGCCGAGCCCGCCAGGTGGCAGTTTGAGGCGCAGCAGGCAGTAATCGTTAGCCGAGCCATCGGCGAAGCGCTGCCGGATGACTTCCTTGACCTTGAAGAACCGCCCATTGTAATTGTTAGGCACATTGTTGTTGCAATCGGTGGCGTAGTTGAAGATTACCGAGGCGCTTTTGGCGTCCTCAATCGGATCCGTCATGCAGTGGCCGGCGGTAACGATTGTGTCTGCGCTCACCAGCGTGACACTGCAGGTGGACACAACGAACCCGAGTACCTTGTTGGCGTCCACGTGCACAATCATTCCGACGGCAGGCGCTACGGTGTTGCGGATATCGCCGGGCGGCTTGATGCAAGCGGTATTTTCCCAGTTTGGCAGATTGCTGCAGAACCAGAATGTCGCGAAGTCCGGTTGCTGATAACCCGATGGGTTAAGGAAGGGATCGCAGTTGGACAGGCTGTCAAACTTCGGATCGACATATGGCGGGTCAGGATCCTTGGTATGCCGCTCGCCGCGGCCGTATTGGTCGAGTTGAACACCTCCTGTAGCCGCTCCGTTGGTGATATAGCGAATGGTGACCGTGGCGCCGACTGCATAAACGTTAATCGGGCGCGTCCAAAAGTCCGTGCCATCAGCGGAAGTGAATACATCCATTTCACCGCCGCCGTAGCCCAAATCCACTTCCAGCCGATTAGTTGCGGGGAAACTCGCGCCGGTGAAATGCAGCATCACCAACTTGGTCCCTGTGGGTGCAGGAGTGTAGGCGAAGTTAACGGTCCAGGTATTAGGACTGGTAGGTGGCCCAAAATCGGGCCCTATTTTCAGGACCGGCGAGACTGGCTGCACGGTTCCCGTAACGTGCGACATAATGTACCTTTCCTTTTTGAACCTCTCCCGCCCAGTTGGATCCAGGCGATCGCGCCAGACGGGTGTCCCAGCGAAGACCCAACCCCACGAACGTCTTCAGGGCGGCTGAAGATTCGTTGAAACGTCGGGTGGGCGCGCGGTCGACAATACTTTTACTTAATCTCGCATCATCGTGTCAAGCTTCTTTTTGATCTTTATTCAGGAACTTGTGATTTGCCTTGGGGCTGCGAATCACAGCCGGTTGGACGTGGGCTGCGTATCAGCCGTGGATTCTTGCGGGAGGACAATCTTCATTGCTGACGCGTATCGTGATGACGGAAAACGTTTCGTTGTGCGAGCGGATGAGAAGTTGACGGCGTTTCTGGAGCTGGAATTGGCTATTTGCGCCATGCGAAGTAGGCCTGGCTGGCAAAAAAAGCTGGCTTGGAAATCGCCTCCAAGCCAGCTCAGTGGATTTAATAATCCTACGTCAACTTAGTACCAAAAGTGGTAGTAATGATGATGACGGTGGTGGCGGTGATAATAGACTCGATGCCCGTTGTACCAGTAATACGAAGGCCCGTAATAGTAGCCATAGTACGGATAGGGCCGGTAGTATCCGTATGGATAATAGCTGTATCCGTAAGCCGGGTAGCCGATTCCGACCGAAATCTGCGCGTCAGAACGCTGCACGGGAACGAAAGCCAATCCACTTGCCACCAATGCAATCAAGAGAAGCTTTTTCATACAGTTTTCCCTCCTTGTTTGTTGTTTTGGCGCAGGAAATGGAACTTCCTGCTAAGCATTTGCTCGACGCTTAATGAGTACGCGTCTCTCCTCTGTTAGTGAATCGAATGCGGACGCTCTCGTGGTGGCCAAAATAAGAGCTAAAAACGTGAGCGGTTCTCAATAATAAATACCCGATCGATCGCTATGGAAAAGAAATCATCGCTGACAATCTCAGCAAAGCCGGTTGGAGTTGGAGCTGCGTCTTGTCGTCTCCCAAAATCAATTCTTTACGCGGGTGTCTACCGCGATCCAGTTTACTTCCCAAGTCTTTCCGCCGTCGTCGGAAAATGATTGTTCAAAACGGCACGAGGTCGGCGTGATGTCCGAAATAACGAAGCGAACAAAACTCGCTCGCCCATTCAGTGTCTCCCGATCGAAAAACTCGCCGCGACCGTTTTTGAATTCGCCAATCGTAGGCTGAGTTAAGATGCCGTCGTTGGCGTTAGCGAAATTGAGGCTCCATTGATGAGACCTGGGGTTATAGAGTCGCAGGTTCAATCCTTCGAAGTGACCTGGCGGACCATCGGCCTTGAGTTCCACCAGATTCGCGCGGCCGCCCCAAACTTTTCTGACAACAGTCGTGCCCTCATATTCGACCCAGGTATTTGAGCCGGTTAATGGATGGAGCCGGCGCTTGAGATGAGTTTTCCAGGCACCGATATGGAAATCGAAATCGTGTTGAGCATGATCAGGTTCAGAAGACGTCGGTTGAGGCTTTATTTTGGACGCGGCAATCTTTTCTTCTGAAGGTTCCTGACGCATGAATATCATGACCCAATTCGTCTCCCAAGTCTTGCCTCCATCATCTGAGAATGCTTGTTCAAAACGACTCGAATTCGGCGTAATCTCGGAAAAACCATTCCGCGCAAGAATCATTCGGCCATTGAACTCCTCCTGGTCGAAGAATTCGCCACGACCATCCTTGAATTCACCAATCATCGGTTTGTTGAGTATGCCGTCGCTGCTGTTCGCCCAATTCAGACTCCATTGGTGGGTTTCGGGATTGAATAAGCGCAAGCCAACGCCCTCGATGTGGCCGCCGGGTCCGCTCACATTCAACTCGAAGAGACTGGCCTTGCCATTCCAAACCTTGCTCACGACTGAGGTCCCATCGTATTCAATCCACTCTTTCGAGCCGGTCAGTGGATGCACGAGACGCGAAACGTGGGTCTTCCAAGTGGCAAAGTTGAAGTCGAAATCGTGTTGCCCATCCCGCTCCTTGGGCGTTTGTTCAGAATTTCCTTTCGACGCAGCTGAACTTGTGGACGACAAGTAGTGACCAATTTGCAAGGTAACAGCCAGCGCACATAAGAGAAGACAAGCGCGAAAATATTTGTTTGTATTCATTGCTAAAGTCCTCACGAAATTCTCTGTCGAAAGCACTAATCGATAAGGTTGGCTCGCGTCGTATCGAGCTCGTGATCGATCAACGGCTGCATCTCTTCTACAAACTGCACCGTGCGCGGCTGGCCGACATGATTATCAAGCAGTTTACGATGTACTAGGAGTAGTCGTTATTGAGGGGCAAAAAGCCGTGCGGTTTGTGGAAGCCGTGCGGCTTTTTTTGGTGATGTCCCAGGCCGCACGGGCTCAATCGACAACGACGTGATCAACCATACGTAAACCGCCTGTGTTTACATAATAAACACGCACGTGAGTGCCGGGTTTGATCGCGGTTCGGATCACTTCGCCGTAGTTGTTTACAACGTGACCGGGCCCGTTGAGAACATAACTGCCCGGAGTATCCTTGCTAACAACGAGAGTTTTGAACGGCTGGTAAATCGCCGCCGACCCTTCCTCAGTCGTTGTGATGATCGGTGCAGTTACCGTTATTGGTTGTTCTATCGCAGTTGTTGTTTGTCTCTTATGCGTCGAACCCGTCTGGGCAAATGCCAGTGGCGCAACCAGCAAGCAGGCGAGAGTGAGAATTGTTTTTTTCATAATGCCTCCTTTTTGATGACCAAATCTCTGGAGCTCCTTTGGATCGAACAAGAGCCAGTTCGTGTCTTTGCCACAGTCCAGTTTGACTTCGCCCGAAGCACGATTCGGCCCTAACCGGTTTATTGCTAACGAACCTTGCGTCGTGTCCGCGAGATGATCGCTCGGGCATCGATGGGCGAGGTGGATCGAGCTCGACGCTTTCAAAACCACAAACCTCATTCATGCATTGTCCGATTTGTGGGTCACAACCCTCGTGGGGTGGGTACCCCTCAGAACCAGCACTCGCAGAAACAATTCTTTTTTCATCCCAATTCTCCCCCACTTTCCGGCGCCTATGCCTCGGCTCTTGAGAGTACACCCGCAAATGGAAGAGTGATCAGCAGGAAACGAGGGCAGTTGGCATGTCTAATAGGAAATCGCGCCCGCAGAAGCGGCGCCGGCGTTCGATTATAGCATTTGAGATGATTCGCCTCGACCGGACGGCAACGGAACCGCTCCATCAGCAGCTTTACCGCCAAATTCGGGACGAGCTGAAATCGGGCAGGTTCAGCGATAGTTCATCTCGACTTCCCTCGTCTCGGGCTCTGGCTATAGACCTGGGAATCTCAAGATCGACTGTTACACTCGCATTTTCAAAACTTCATGCTGAAGGTTATCTTCGCTCAAAGCCCAAGTCCGGAACATTCGTTGCGAACCTTCTCCCGGAAACCTTTTTGACCGCGGACCAACCGAAGACCTACCAACCAATCCAGCGCCCAATTCGCATCTCCGATCGCGCGAGAGCAATTCCGGATGGACGCGTCGGAAGTCAGTTTGACCTCGGGGCAACGGGCGCAGGAGCAGGCGTCTCGCTGGTCGCGAGCATTCCCGCAGTCGATGAATTTCCGATGGCTGTGTGGGAACGCCTCAGAGCGCAGGTTCTGGCGAAAAAAGGCGTCAACCTGTTGCGCTATGCGTCGAATCGCGGCGACGCCGACCTGCGCAACGCAATTGCAGCTTACTTGTGCGATTTCAGAGCAGTGCGCTGTCATCCGGATCAGATCGTAATCGTGGCTGGTATGCAGCAGGCGATGCTGATCAGCGCAATGGCTGTACTAAATCCGGGTGAAGTCGCGTGGATCGAAGACCCCAGTTATCAGCAGACCCGAAGGGTCCTTACTTTGGCCGGCGTTAAGATAGTTCCCAAGCTGCTCGACAACCAAGGAATCGTGATTGCGCGATCGCCAAAAGAACCACTGCCGAGGATCATTTACGTAACGCCCTCCCATCAATTTCCTCTCGGCGTTACGATGAGTTTCCAGCGTAGGACCGGCTTGCTCGATTTTGCGCGTGCTCACGACGTCTTTATTTTCGAAGACGACTACGACGCGGAGTTCCGCTTTGCCGGGCCACCACTCCCTTCGTTGCAAGGGATCGACAACTCCAGCCGAGTGATTTACGCGGGAACGGTGAGCAAGATTCTTTGTCCCTCTTTGCGTCTGGGATACATCGTTGCGCCAGAGCCGCTGGTTGATTCGTTGGCCAAGATCCGCAGTGCGATGGATCAACACTCGTCTCCGATCGACCAGGC
>Ga0066701_10000445_pt1 | contig 11878 bp, 10 predicted proteins | sample GraSoiAngelo_150_FD_66453 | JGI IMG/M metagenome (GOLD analysis project Ga0066701, IMG submission 66453) | Grasslands soil microbial communities from the Angelo Coastal Reserve, California, USA - 14_1009_09_40cm | ecosystem: Environmental > Terrestrial > Soil > Grasslands | place: USA... | reverse complement strand
TGCTCGAGCATGCTCTGGAACATTTAAGAGATTCGGAACATCGAAACTTGAATTATTGAAATTGCCAACACTGTCGACAGATCATGGCGTTTGATACAGTGTATGCCAGTCTGCGGCGTTGATGGAGAGCTTTGCCTTTTCGTCTTGTAGGTCGAAGCACGTGAAATGACTTTCAAGTTTGGCAGTTGTGAAACACTGTAAATAATGTTGTCGCGATTCCATCGCTCAGATATTCCAGGCTCGGGTCGGCGCTGGCATTAGCAACCGAAAGCTTCCGCCTCAGATTTCAGAGCGATACACCTCGTTTCCAGGGAATGAAATCATTCTGAGCCAGCAACTCCGCCTTAGTCCGGATTTCCCCGCTAGCGACTTGAAGAAGGAACTCCAGAATTGCCTCGCCCGTTTGCTCAATCGTTGCTCCGCCAGAGATGATGCTGCCCGTGTCAAGATCGATGATGTCCGGCATCCGTTTGGCCAACGCGGAATTCGAAGACAACTTGATTACTGGAGAAACCGGATTGCCGGTCGGAGTTCCTAGGCCAGTCGTGAATAGAACCACGTTGGCACCTGCAGCCACCTGCGCGGTGACGCATTCCACATCGTTACCGGGCGTGCACAAAAGGTTCAATCCCGGCTCGCTGGCGTACTCGGGATAATCGAGCACTGCGGTCACCGGAGACGTGCCGCCCTTCTTTGCTGCTCCCGCCGATTTCATCGCATCCGTGATTAACCCGTCTCGAATGTTTCCGGTCGAAGGATTCATCTCGAAGCCTGAACGGACGGCCTTGGCCCGTGCTGCATAATCTCTCATCAGCTGAATAAACCGATCGGATACTTCCTTGCGAACGCAGCGATTGATGAGTTCCTGTTCCACGCCGCAGAGCTCCGGGAATTCGGCCAGGATTGCGGTGCCGCCGAGGGCCGCAACAAGATCGGCAGTGTATCCGATGGCGGGATTGGCCGAGAGGCCGGAAAACCCATCGGAACCCCCGCATTTCAGACCCATGCACAACTCACAAATCGGCGCCGTCTGCCGCGCGGCCTTGTTGGCCTCAACTAGTCCCAGGAACGTCTCCCGAATCGCCTGGGAGATCATCGCTGATTCCGAAGTGCTCTGCTGTTGCTCGTAAACTAATAGGGGTTTCTTGAAACGCCGATCGCGACGATCCAGCTCTTCGCGGAGCTTACTGACCTGCGCATTCTGGCAACCGAGGCTGAGCACCGTGGCGCCGGCCACGTTGGGGTGATGGATGTAACCGCTGAGCAGCGCACACAGGTTCCTGGAATCCTCGCGCGTCCCGCCGCATCCGCCTTCATGGGTCAAGAATTTGATCCCGTCAACGTTGGCAAACAATTTCGGCACAGCGGCCTGGCGGGCACTCTTGGCAAATTCGTAATTCTCGATCTCTGCTGTTTTGCCTTCGCGATACAGTCTGACCAGCTCGGCAACTTGCCGGCGATATACCTGAGGGGTGGCGAAGCCCAATTCCTCTTCAAACGCCTGCTTTAAAACGGCAAGATTTCGGTTTTCACAAAAAACAAGAGGAAGAACCAGCCAATAGTTTCGGGTACCGACCTGACCGTCTGGCCGAAGATAGCCGAGAAAAGTTCTATTCCGCCATTTGGATACGTCGGGAGCACACCACTGATAGGATTCTTGGAGTTCGTGAAATGCCACGACATCATGCCGAACATTGCCCGTCGTGATGACTTCGCCCTGGCGAATGGGTAAAACAACCCTCCCGACTAGCACGCCATACATCAGAACCGGATCGCCTGGAGCAAGATCCTGCAAGGCGAACTTATGTTTGGCCGGAACATCAGTCAATAACACCGATCTTTGGCCGGAAAAGTTTACCTGATCGCCCTTCTTCAAATCGATGAGCGCAATCAGGACATTATCTTTTCGGTCGAGTTTCAGCACTGTAGTCTGCATCAGTTATGCACCAGGCCACGTATTGCAAAGCGGCCAGAGCGATCACCACAAAGCTTGCATGAACCTGCGGGATTTGCACCATTACATCAGTTTAATTCACTGCCGATAGCTGGGAACTCCGGCTGCACCGACTCCCCCCATCTCCAGTATAACGCGTTGTTTCTGACGGCCAGGTTGGCCATGTGTGCCGCAATCACTGACGGATAACCAATATCAACTGACGCGTTCGGAGTCTTTCGCGTGCGTACACAGTCGATGCTTCCTCTGTGCCGGCATCCCACCTCCCGGCTTCCGTCGCCCCGTGCCGGCTTCAGCGCCGTGCCGACGGCAGCTGTTCCCGCGGGAGTGAAGAGAACCTTGTTGAGATCAACTGGCGCCAACTCCGCCGAGTTTCTTGGCTAGCTTGATGGCAGGAATTTAGTGTACCGGCAAGTACAAAATGGAAGAGTCTCCAACTGGACCTTTATGGAGCTAACAATCCGGCGGTTGCGAAACCCCACACTTGCTGGACGGTGTTGCCACGGAAGTCCACGTAGCGCCTACCATGGACGTCCTCGACGTACATACCGCTACCAGCTTCGGGCTGACCTGGCGATTGTGGTGGATTCACGCGATGGCGAAACAATTGACCCGATTCAGGGAACCGAGTAAGCGATGCTCGCGCCATCTGGGGAGAACACTGGATGCATCTTGCGAGTAGCGTCACGAGTGAGCTGCACGATTTCGCCATTGGGTAGCAACTTGACGAACCTCGCCCACGGTGGTGACAATGTGTCCGAACCCGGAGGAATGCCAGCGTACGTCCATCGGGCGACAAGGCCTGAGCGAAATAGTGTCGGTGCAGCAGGGGCACCTGGATAGTTCCCGTTCTTGGCGGTGAGCCGCGCCTCGCGCCGAGATCTTGTTAACGAGCAGGAACTGACTGGAACGCCTCTAGAACTGGTTTCCCGATCCAACATTCGGGTGGCGTCAGTCCAAAGATGTAAGCGACAGTGGCGGCCGTGTCGTAGGTGTTAACCGGAGAAGTGATCTCCTTTCCACGTAACAGACTAGGCCCAAAAATTATCCACGGGATCTCCAGCTCCTCCATCGTATTGCCGCCATGATCCTTGCCTTTGCCCCCGTGGTCCGCAGTGATCAGAATGATGGTCTGCTCAAACATCCCAGCGTGCTTTATCGCCTCAATCAGCTTACCAATCAGTTGATCTACGTGGCCGACGGCGTCGTAGTACTCCGTCGTCCCCCATCCGTATTTGTGGCCGGCGTGATCGACGTTATCGTAATGGATAAAAACGAAGGTCGGCTTTTCTTTTTGCAAGTATGCGATCGCATGCGCGGTAGTGTTATCCACTTCCGGAACATACGCCATCGCGTCCGGCGCTTTGGGTTCAACCAAACGGATGAAACCGTCCCAATCTGTAAAGCAAGCTATGATCGACGAGGGCCGTTCCTCGCGCAAGACACCGAATATGGTTGGGAAGATGCCCCCCGAGCCGTGACAGATGGGTGGGATCTCGTATTTATCCTGCTCCCAATCGTTCGACGTGACGCCGTGCTGCTCGGGTCCTGCTCCCATTATCATGGATGCCCAGTTAGGACTACTGACCGTGGGCATCACCCCTCGCGCGTGTAACGTATAGGCTCCCTCTCGCATCAGTTGGTGCATATGGGGGGTCTTTGCAACTTCAACCCCCTTTGGACTCATTCCATCAACTCCAATTATTACTACGTGTTCGACGCCCGGAAGGGGTCTCGCCGGGACTGCCTGAATGGTGGCTACGACCACCGCAGCGGCAGCCAGAGCCAGCAGCTTTTTTGATAAGGACATAGATTATCAGCTCATTCGCGACTTTCTGCAGGCCATCCTATGGGATAGCCCGCCTCGAACCTCAATGGACAGACGTCCTTCTAGTTGGCTTTTCTCGAAATTTCGACATCTCTGAAGACCTCGGCACTCCTATGAAAAATACCCTGTCTCTATGCGGCATATGGCTCAAGTGTCAGTGTCACTGCATAGCCCAAACGTTCCAAGCGTTGAACCAGGTTTCGCGTGAGGTGGTGCTTGAAATCATGTGATAGATCGCCACAACCTCGCGAACCCTGGGCAAAAACCTGAGCGATCTGGTCGCTGATTACAGCGACCCTGAACGGTGACTTCATACCGTTAGTCCGAACTATTCTTCGAGACGCTTCTTTTTCTGTTGATGCTTACGCGCCTACTATCGAAAATAGTGGCGGCCTAAACGAGACTAAATTGCACCAGTAGGTCTCCTTTCAACAGCCCAAATGCACTCATCCAATATGTCAAGAGCTGCGTCCATTTCAGACTGGGTTATCGTCAGCGGAGGTGTAAGCGTGACGATGTTACCCATGGTAACTTTGAAGCTCAGACCCTTGGATAGTGCGCTATACATCACCTGCTCAGTTGCATCTACGGCGCGTTCCCTCGTTTCCTTGCTCTTTACGAGTTCCATCCCCATCAGTAGTCCAAGTCCCCTTACGCTGCCGATAATCAGATGCTCCTCCAGCATGGTCTTCATCCGTTGCAAGGCATGCTCTCCCACGCTTTTGACATTTTCAAGAAGCCGTTCCTCCTCCAAGCACTCGATTGTTGCCAGGGCCGCGGCGCATGCTACTGGGTTCTTTTCGTGAGTGTAATGCCCCAGAGCTCGATCGGGCATGACGTCCAGCCCCTCACGGGCTATTAATGCCGCAAGCGGGAAAATTCCTCCTCCGAGTCCCTTGCCAATAACAAGCATATCTGGGACTACGTCGTAATGCTCACAAACGAACATTTTGCCGGTTCGGCCGAGGCAATTAGGGATCTCATCCAGAATCAGCAACGTTCCGTGTCGATCGCACGCGGATCGAATAATTTGCCAATAATCCGGCGGTGGAATGTAAGGAGCACTGCGCACGGTTTCCGCGATCACGGTGCCGACATCTCGCTCTTTGTCCAAAACATATTCAACATATCGGGCGCACTGGAGGGTACATTGTTCCCCGCATGCCCAGGGACAGTGGATGGGATCAGGTGGTGGCACGTGTTCAGTGCCAGGAAGAAGCGGGCCAACACCGGTCCGAAAGATTGCTTCACCTCCGACAGAAATTGCGTCAAGCGATGCACCATGGAATGAGTCCCACATCGAGATTGTCTTGAATCTCCCCGTCGCCACCCGCGCCAGCTTCAGCGCCATTCCGATGGCAGCTGTGCCCGCGGGAGTGAAGAGGACCTTGTTGAGATCACCTGGCGCCAACTTCGCGAGTTTCTTGGCTAGCTTGATGGCAGGAATGTTAGTGTAGCGGCGGGTACAAAAAGGAAGAGTCTCCAACTGGGCCTTAATGGCGTCGATGACCCGGCGGTTGCGAAACCCCACTTGGTGGACCGTGTTTCCATGGAAGTCCATGTAGCGCCTACCCTGGAGGTCCTCGACGTAGATACCGTCACAACCTGAGAGTACGTTCAGACAAGGAGTGGATAGCGACTGATGCAAGAAGTATTTGGCGTCTTCATCCAACCACTGCTGGGTGTCAGCATCAATATTGTCTTTTGTCCATGCCCTTCGCCTCGATGAAATGTTCAAATCGCCCTCAGATCGGTGTCCATCCAGATCATGCCTGCCTGCCATATTTGTCTCCGACGAGAGTGTTTGCGTGTCCAGCCTCTGTTCTTGAGCCTCACGCCGATCGAGAAACGAATGTAACTCACAGCAAGTCGCGTCGGTATCTGCGAAACAGGTCTCGGCTACCGACCTCGGCTATGTCTAGCGAGTACCGGCTGGTACATCAGTAAAGCTAGAGCCTCGAACGACTTAATAGCACCCCCAGCAAGATTATGATTGTTGCTCGTTTCTTCACATTTGGCTACGGACGGTCGCCCCGCGCTAAACGGACGTTAATTTCGTCAAGGAGAGGGGAGACGTCAGCAATCGTGTCAACCACATAATGGGCGCCTGTCTGGTACATGCGCTGATACGCTCTTGCTAGCTTTGCTTCTCGAACGTCACGCGGAAGCGCGTCGATTTCTTGCTCTGTCAGGCCCATTTCGTTACCACTCTTCGCGAGCCCGATGGTCCACATCCCGGCATTCAGCCCTTCTGAAATGTCGGGCAATGTATCACCTACCTTGACGAATGCCTCCATCGGATACACTTGCAGGTTGATCGCGTTCTGCAAACACATCCAAGGGTGCGGCCTACCTTCGGGCACCTGGGCCGCGCAGACCGATGAATCCGGTTCGTATCCGCGCCTTTTCGCTTCCGATAAGAGCACTTCCATCATTTCTGTGGTGTATCCTGTCGTCGAGCCGATTTTTAGGCCGCGCCTCCGAAAGTCGGAGACTGCCTCTAGAGTCCCTGGGATTAGATCGGCATAGTTGGCCAGGCAGTCCAACTGTAGAGGCACGAAATCCTCGAACATGGCTTCGACGTCTGCCTCTGTCGGCCTTCGGCAATGGACTTGTTCCCACATTTTCTGAACGGACGGCATTTGGGAAATCATACGAATATGTACTTTCTTGTGTGCTCCCATCGGCTCTCGCGCCTGCTCGGTTGTAATGGGTACGTTCTTGCGTTTATACACCTCGACAAAGACCACCGCCGGGGCAAAGCAGCCATAGTCCATCGTCGTCCCTGCCCAATCCAGGATGACGGCTTTAAGAGGCCCGCGGTACGATCGATGAAAGACAAAGTCCATACTTGCTTTCGCATCAAAAATTACGCGCCACCATTGGTGTTGTTCGCGCGCGTAGCAACGAGCGCAGAGCTCTTGCCCAAACTGTGCTACTCGGGAGTAGACTCGGCGGCAAACCAGCGCACGATTTCCATCATCCTGCCACGACCACACTTCTTGCGTGGACCTTATAGTTCCATCTTGTGGCCAACAGTCCGCCTCCAATGAGAGAGAAGACCACAAAAGAATAGAAAAGGACATTCCATCCGAATCGCTCTGCAACAAGCGCGACAACATACGGAGAAAACAATTGGCCGATTGAACCTACCCCATCAATCAAACCAGCTGCAGTGCCCGCCCCTTCTTGCGAGCCGACATCCTGGGCTGCGGCGCCTGACATTAGTGTATCGGGTCCGTAGGTCATGATGCCGATAAGGCTGATGCTCACGGCGTTCCACGTATGCCCCCAGGCTGCCAGCGTGGGTTGAGCGAGGCTGGCCAAGGCCAATCCCCAAAGCATCAAGGCACCGACCGGGAACCGCCTCGACTGAAACAGCCGATCGGAGGCATAACCAGCCACGATAGCGCCCGAAAAACCAACTAGTTCATATAAGGACGAAGTATAACCAGCCTCACGGGGTGCGTATCCCAAGTGCTGAGTCATGTAGACGGGTAGCCAAAATAGAAAGCTATAACGAGTGAGCTTCAGGAAAAAGTACATTGCACTGATGATCCAAACTGACTTGTCGGACAGAAGGTCGCGCAGTATCAAGATGGAGGAGGGTCGAGCATTTCGGGTAAGATGCTCGACGTTGTTTTCATCGGCATCGGGCAAGCCGACATTCGACGGTTGATTCCTTACCAAAACAATAAAGGTGAGGGCGATGCAGAAGAGAAGGATGGCAGGTGCCCAAAAACCACGTCGCCACCCCAGTGAAGGAAAGATCTTGGTATTGGTAGCGACAAAAGTTGCGAATAGCGTTGCAAGAAAACCGCCTATGACGTAGTTTGTTCCCCACCACGCCATCACCACACCCCGTTCCCGCCGACCGAACCAGCAAGACATGTTCTTGACCAAGCCCGGCCATCCCGTGGATTGGCCCACGCCATTGAAGCAGGCCAGCAGAGTTAGCATCATTAGTGAGCTCACAAACCCGGTCAGCAGATTCGAAATAACGACTAAGAAGAGCCCACAGCCGACAATAAGTCTGGGACCGAAACGGTCAGACAACACGCCACAGCATAACTGCCCTACCGCATAAAACAGGCTAAAGGCGAAAATGACGTTTGCAAGCTGGGTGTTTGAATAGCCGACATCGTGCTCAAGGAGCGGCAGAACCACCCCGATATTCTTACGACACAGATAAAAGCCCGCATATGTAAGCCAGGTAACCGCGAAGATCCGGTAACGCCATTGGCTCTGACGGGTTCTGATGATGGTCACCTCCAGACCATGGGCCGAAAGCTGCGCTAACCCTTGACATCTTGCGTCGTCGTGGGCAGCAGCACAGATAAAAGCTTAGTCATCCAATTGAACGCCTTGAGCACCGGGCTGCCAACGCATTAGGTGGCAATCTCAAATCAGCTGGTTGAACCGATCAACGCTTCCGCGTGTAACCTTAGGGTAAAATGTTTGCTTTTCCGATCAGGGCATCCTTACTCACTTCATCGTTCAGGACGAACGCCGGCCGGGCCTCGCTGAAGTCATTGCCCAACGCGCGAACCGTTTCGGTCTTCTCGCCGGCCAATCGCAAGAATGTTCCTGTTCCAGTGAGCGCGCGGGCACCCTGGATGAGGACCCGGCGCGTGTTGTTCAGATACACCACGGGCCGGTCTCCCGAAGGGGGCTGCCCTCGGAAATCCGTTAGATCGAGATCGCTCACATCATTGGCTACCAGCGCCGGCCGTTCATCCAGGATCTCTGTACTAAGGTGAACCTCGGATAGCGTAAGATCTTCAGTGTGGCGGCAGAACAGCCCGTACGCCGGCAGTTCCCCGAACATGTCTGCTTCCGGATACTTGGCAATCTCCTCCGGAACCTCAAAATGTTTCACGAAACCAGACCCCGACGCCGTGATGCGGATATGACTGAGCGAGACGTGCCTTACCGGATGGTCCGGAATGCCAGTAATCGAAGAAGCCAGCTCTGCCCCAGTGGCCACAATGTTCGAGATCGAGACGTTCTGCAGCGTTCCTGGCGTGGCAACTTGCTGGGCGCGCCCGCGGTTGCCCAAACGGATGAAGATTGGTGCTCTGACACCTTCCATGGCGACGTTTGAGACCACAACCCGGTCGATATTCGCCCCGTCGACCGACTCGATTGCCACCCCCGCGGTCGGACGTCGCTTCCATTTATTTGGCTGGCTGCAGACCGTACAGTTTGTGAAGGCGATATTTTTAAAATCGCCACTTGACTCCGTGCCGAGCTTGAATGCGTCCGACGCAGTGCTGAGGACACAGTTGGTGATAGTGATGTTCTCGGTCGAACGGCGCTCCCCGAGCCCAAAGCTGGTCTTCGGGCAGATGCAGTCGTCCCACGACTCAATATAGCAGTTCGCGATTCGCACATTCCGCGAACAGTCCGGATCAATTCCGTCGGCGAACCCATTGAAGATCGTAACCCCGTCGATGTCTACGTACTCACATCCGAGCATGCTAATCGTGTAATTCGGAGCGTTCCTCAGCGTGATATCCCGAATCTGAACCTGCCGACAGTTCTTCAGGGCAATCGGCTTCGGCCCGCCTCGCTTCGGTCGGTTTCCGTCGATTAGGCCCCTCCCTATAATGGCAAGATCGTGCACCCCCTCACCCAGCAGCAAGGCTGAGTGAAAATAAGTCGTCTCCACATCCGAACCTGTCTTGTAACCTAGGTTCTCGTACGGATCGAAATCACTTGCGTCAAGACTCGCAAGGAGCGTGGAGCCAGGTGAAAGATACAATGTGACAAAACTCCTTAGGTGCAGAGTACCGGAAAGATAATTCCCCGGCGGGATGTACACAGTTCCGCCAGCCTTTCCGGCCGCATCGATTGCCGACTGTATCGCCCCCGTGTCCTTTGCAACCCCATTACCCTTTGCGCCGTGATCGGCTACATTGAACTTGAAGGTTGACCCTCTGGAAGAGAAGCCTGCCTCCTGTGCGGGGATGGAAAAAGCCAACGCGGGAGGAACCAGCGCGGCCGATTTAACCAAGAAGGCTTTCCGTGTTATTCGCACAATATTCTGTCGCTCCTGCCGACACTCCGACCAAAATGAGAATCCATCACGGGCCGCACGCCTCGTTTCTCGATTTCCGCGAGGAAGCCAGCAACGCAGGGAGCGACCGCTCTAAGATCGATCTCCTCATGGCTCCACTCCATCTGTTTCGTCAGGACGTCCTGGACGAAAGCCAAGACCGAGTCAGGTGAGTGACAGTCTACTAGTTCCCACGCGTCGAGCACTTTCTCTGTGTGCGTGTCCTGTATGTCCGGGTGGCGCAACACCAACATCACAGCCGCAAGTCCAAACAGGAGCCTGCGGGGTAATACACCGCGGTGCGCCGTGTAGTCCCGAATACTGGGAAAGACCCGGATGCCGACCTTAGTGCTGCAATTTAGACAAATCGATACCAGTCGATGCTCAATGGACGGATTACGGAAGCGCGTTAGAATTTCGTGTGCGTACTGCACTGTCTGCGGCTCCCGTTCAAGACCCATGGCCGGAATCACTTCTTCGAAGATCACGCTTTCGATAAGACTGCCCAGTTGAGGGTCTGCGACAGCCTCACGAACTGTGTTAAGTCCGAGCAGTCTGCCAATGGCCGCCAGCACGGTATGCGGGCCGTTGAGAATTCGTAGCTTGCTCATATGGAAGGGCTTGAGATCGCTAACGAACCGGATGCCGGGCAGGACCCCGTCGATGGGAAAGTGCTTCTGCACGAATTCATCGGCCTCCAAGGCGAAAAAAACGAACGGCTCGGCACAAACAACCAGATCATCACGATAGCCAAGCGCCCGCCACTCTGTCTCGAGCCTCTCGGGCGCAGGTGGTCCGACCACGGTTCGATCTACCAATGTGTTGGCGAAGTGGATGGATGTTCCCACCCACGCTGCAAACGCCGGGGGCAGATTCCAAGCATGCGCCTGTTCAACGACGAGCTTGCGCACTACGGACCCGTTATCCCCAACCAGTTCGCACGGAATAACGGCTAGATCGATATCACCTGGGGTGCCCGCTCGCCATCTCTCCCATAAGAGCTGAGTGAGTTTACCGGGGAAACTGCGTGGAGGCTTGACGGTGGCCGTGTCCGCTGAATCCAGCGCAAGGCCTGCCTCAGTGACATTGCTAACGATAACGCGGGTGGATGGCCGCACGACTGCCGCGATTACTTTGTCCCACTCGGTCTCGGCAGCAAGGAGGCGGCTTATGGACGCCACGATCCGTTTTACTTCGGTGAGTCGGCCATTCTCGATGCCGCGCAGGATAAGCGTGTAAAGCCCATCTTGCCGGGCAAAGGCTTCGGGACGCCAATCAGGCCTGCGCTGAACCGACACGAGACGGCACGAGAGATTTCCCGCCGCGTTCGCCAGCTGCAAGAAATCTTCGACGAACCCTCTCAGGAAACCTCCCGATCCGATCTGAAGAATAGTCTCTGGGGCATCGAGGATGGCCGTTGGGGGGAGGTCGACGTTCGCGTGTCCGCGACCGCGTAAGCTATCCAACAGAGCACGCGAGAGTGTAGGCAATGAGAATCCGCTCATGCTCGGACTTTCTCCTCGCTCGGCGCGAACCGAGTTAGCGCCCGTTCAGCTCGTTGAAGGGTCAGCGAGATGTCGTCGTCTGTGTGTGCTCCCGAGACGTACCACCGTCCATCGCCCATCTGGAAAATACCTTCGTGTAAGGCGTTCTCTACCCAGCGGTGAGAGCGGCTCCAATCGTAGGCCACGAAATCCGCATAATTCCGGACGCGGTCTTGCTCCGTGAAAAGCATGTGGAAACACATTGGTACGCCCTGGACCAGGATTGGTACCCTCTTTTGTCCCAGCTGTTTCAAGCCTTCGAAAAGACGCAGACCCAACCGCTCCAGTCGGCCATAGATACCCCGGGACGGATTGAGCAGTACCGCGAGCGTGGCCTTCGCCGCTGCCATTGCGATGGGATTACCGTTAAAGGTGCCAGCGTGAAGAACCTTCCCTGTTTCTACTAGGTCCATAATCGACCTCAAACCTGCCACAGCGCTCAGCGGATAACCACCGGCGAGAGCCTTCCCGAACACTGCCAGATCGGGAACGAT
>Ga0066701_10000444_pt1 | contig 11887 bp, 13 predicted proteins | sample GraSoiAngelo_150_FD_66453 | JGI IMG/M metagenome (GOLD analysis project Ga0066701, IMG submission 66453) | Grasslands soil microbial communities from the Angelo Coastal Reserve, California, USA - 14_1009_09_40cm | ecosystem: Environmental > Terrestrial > Soil > Grasslands | place: USA... | reverse complement strand
AACGGCGTGAGCTATCTCCGCATTCGCATCCGGGTCCAGCCCGCCGGCGGAGTGGAGGTGACTCCCGATGAACGGCTCGCGCGGACCCTCTTCCGCCGTTGGAGCGGATTTCCGGCGGACCTGGTGTGGCGGCGCCGGCGCCCTCCGCCGCCACCCGTGCTGGTGCAGCTCGGGCGCCTGCGTGGAGTGATCTACAGCTCGGACAAGGGACGGAGGGATCGGGTGAGGACGTACATCCACTTCATGGACACGCCGCCGATCCTGGCGAGCGATCCCGCGGGGCGGCAGCTCTTCATCGTCGGCGGCAACTACCGCGTCACCGAGCGCGGGATCGAGGGGTGAGGCCGGAGGCGGTCATGAGCGAACGCGGCTTCGACGAAGTGATGATCGTGAATCCAGAGGAGCGGGCCCGTCCGGCCCGAGGAGTGAGGCTCATGCCCTATTACGACGCGAACTATCCGGAGATGGGCGGCTACGCCGATCCAGTGGGCGAGGATCCCTACGCCGGCTACGGCCAGGGGTACGTCGGGCCTGAGACGTACGATCGCTGCGACGGCGCGGAGCCGGGCGAGTGGGGCGCGCCGGAATACGGATACGCGCAGGCGGATCCCGGGGCGATGGGCTACCCGTCGGTGGGCTACGTCGCACAGGAGCCGTACGCGACTCCTTACGGCTACGTGCAGGCGGACCCTGGGGCGATGGGCTACCCGTCGGTGGGCTACGCCGCGCAGGAGCCGTACGCGGCACCTTACGGCTACTCCGCGCCCCCGGCGGCATTCGGATGCGCGGGCCAGGCGCCCTGCCCACGGTGCAGCGGGATCTCCGATGCCGAGCTCTACGGCTACTCGGGCGACGACGGCTACGCCGAGGAAGACGCCCAGTACGCCGACGAGCCGGCCATGGACGGGTACGCCCCCGACCTGCCCTCGCGCTTCAACGCCCGATTCGGCATCCCCGGCAGCCTGGCGGGCCCGGAACCGGAGCCGCCCCTCGAGGGCTTCGTGAAGCCCCGGGAGGTCGGCCCGATCGTGCGGCAGTTCACGCCCGCGCCCGAATCGCCCTCCACGATCCCCGAAACCTTCAAGCCGCTCTGGTGAGCGGCGGCCGCAGTCCAAACCTGCTCGCAAGACCGTCCACACTGGAGGATCCGACATGGCCGTCGTCCAAGGAATCAAGGAGAAGGTCCATCTGCCCATCTATGACTGCCTGGCGGTCAAGCCCGCCGAGCAGTTGCGCGACAGCGAGCCTTCCAGCACGTTCAAGTTCTTCGTCGACGTGCAGAAGAAGAACAAGCTGGAGACCAACCTGCAGGCCGCGGGGCTCTTGCCGCACTACAACACGTTCGAGGCGCGCGCGTTGCGGGTCGTGTTCAGCGACCTGCCGCCGGAGTTTCCCGACGACGCGGATCACAGCACGCAGGACGACGCAGTCCCGGTCAGCGGGAAGGACACGGCCGCCGCCAACGCCGTGAAGCCGCTCCAGATCAGCAGCGCCGACCAAGGAGGCGTCGTGAGCTTCACGCCCGCGGCAGCTCCGGGGCCATTCCCGATCACGGCGAACCTCGAGCTCGATCTGCAACTGCTCGTCGATCTGCTGCACGAGGCGCAGGACGACAGCAATGGCGTCACGACGCTGGATCTCGACGACGACGCGGTAACGCTGGTGGCCGGCCCGAACGGCGCGTACGAGCTGAACGATACGCAGACCGCGGTGGCGGTCAAAGACGGCGACCCGATCGTGTTCACCGTCGCGGAGATCAAGGACTACATCGGCACGATCGACGACGACAAGCAGCCTCCCGACGAGCAGATCGCCCCGATCGATCAGCCGGCCGCGCTGGTCGGAAAGCTCCTCTACAACACGGTCACTTCCCTGTTCGTGGGCGAGAAGCTGATGATCTCGATGCCCACCTGGTTCTTCCCCTCGGGGGCGGGCCTGTTCTCCAACAGCTCGCGTTTCATCAACAACGGCGAGCCCAACCCCATCGCGACCTTCCGGTTCGCGGAACCGATCTACATCGACAAGCAGCAGAACTTCCGCGTCGAGATCGAGGTCCCCGACACCGAAGTGCTCAAGGAGCTGCAGCGGATCTACGGGCCGATGTTCATGTGGGTGGTGCTCGACGGCTACATGACACGCGACGTGCAGTAAGCCGCGCGCGGGGGCATGCCATGATCGCGAGCAGGCCGGTCGCTCACCTGAGGACGCGCTCCCCCGGAACCGGGGGAGCGCTGCCGGAGATCATCCCGTTCGACCAGGCGGCGCGCTTCGAGATCACCGGCAAGCCCGGCAGGGTGGCGGAGGACGTCATCAACATCGGTTCGGACGGCCCCTTCGTCGCCGTGGCCGTCGGGTACGGCTTCAAGCAGGAGCGGACCGCCCCGCTGCCCATCTTCACCTCTCCCACCGCCGTGGTCCCCGGCGCGATCACCCTCGCCCAGCTGCCGGCGCAGGCGCTGGTGCAGGGCTTCCGAGTGCACCCCCGTTCCGCCAACATCCTCTTCCAGGGCGAAGGGGAGCTGGAGACCTTTTCCACCCAGACGGTCTCGGACCAGCTGGCGAACAGCTGCTTCGAGTTGGTCGAGCGCAACGCCGACCTCTCCTTCCTCTTCAGCGTGATCGACTCGAGCAGCGGCCGCGAGCTGCAGGACGAGCCGGTCAACAACCTCGCCTCGCTGGGAGACAGCCGCGGCGAGAGGCCCTTCCGGCCGCTCGCGCAGCCGCTCTCGTTCCAGCCGCGCTCCACCTTGCGGGTGCAGATCGTCGAGCAGACGCCGGACGTGCACGGGACGCTCTTCGTGGTCTTCTACGGCTACCGCGTGCTGGTCAATTCGGCGTGCCCGGAGGGCGTGGCCGAGGCGCTGACCGCCGTGGCGCGGGCGGCGGTGGGCATCACCGACGCGCGCGTCATTCCCTTCGACTACGTCGCGCGGGTGTTGCTGACGGGGCGGCCCGGCAACCTGATCGAGACCGAGGTGACGGTCAGCTCCGACAGCGCGTTCGTCGCCACCGCGGTCGGGTACGGGTTGGCGGCGGAGGACGACCGCGTGGCCATCGTCCGCGACGACGCGGGCGCGGCGGCCGTCGGGACGGCGAGCGCCCCGGCCATCGACCTGGCCAAGCTGCCCCTGCGCGCGCTGCCTCCCGCTGCGCTGCGCGACGGAATCCGTATCCGCCCCGATTACCTCCGGCTGGTCCTCGCTTTCAACGCGCGCCTGCGCACCGTCCCCGCGGGCCTCGCCGCGGCCGCGTTCGAACGGCTGAACCGGCCCGGTGACGTGTCCTTCCTCTATGGCTTTTCGGACACCGGGGTGGGCCGTGACTGGCAGAACCGCCGGCTCCACAACGTGGCCGGGCTCGGCATCGCCAATGGCCGCCGACCGTTCAAGGCGCTGCCTCGCCCGCGCATCTTTCCACCGCGCTCCTCCCTGCGCGTCTCGGTCGAGGAACACACTGGCAGCGGAATGCTGTTCTTCGCCTTCCAGGGCTACAAGGTCCTCGCGCAGCGGGGAGGCCGGTCATGATCGCGCAGGCGGCGAGGACCCGTGCTTCTTCTCTGCCGGAGGAGTCGCGGCGAATCATTCCCTTCGATTCTGCGTTCCGGCACGCGCTGACCGGCGAGCCTGGACGGGTCAGCCGGCAGACGCTGACCGTGAGCGTCGAGGCCGCGTTCACCGCCGTCTCCATCGGATACGGATTCGTTCCCACCGAAGCGCCGAAATTCTTCGGGCCGGCAGTGGTGGGCGACTTCGCGCTGGCCCCCGTACCTGTCCCGGGCCTTCCCCCGGGCCTCGCCGCCGTGCTGACCGCGCGGAACGTGCTTAGCGCGAGCGAGGTCAAGCTCATCGGAGGACGGCCCCCCGAGACTCCCCTTGCGTCGCTGAAGATCCAGGAACGAGCCGTGCTGCTACCCGGCCCCACCGAGCTGAAGCTGGCCGACGTCATCCGGTCCCTCAGCAGGGTCCTTGGCGAGGGCGACTTCCTGACCCGGCGCGACGTGGGGCCGCAGACCGCGGCGGCGCTCGCGGGGGGGATCCGGTTCAATCCGGAGCTGGTGCGCTTCCTCCTGCAAACGGACGGACGCCAGCTCGGTCCGGCGGAGCTCGCCGTGCTGTTCGAGACGGTCTCCGTCTCCCCCGAGCCCGTCCAGTTCCTGTATGCGCTTGCGGACGAGGGCTCGGGGCGCGAGTTCCAGAGCGAGCCGATCCTCAGCACCGCCGGGCTCGGCTCGGCGGACGGCGAGCGGCCCTTCCGCCAGTTCGCGCAGCCGATCACGTTCGCTCCGCGCAGCGTCATCCGCATGGACGTCACCGAAGTGTCGCGCGTCGCCGGCACGCTTCACGTCTCCCTGCACGGCTACAAGGTGCTCGGGGGCGCAGGGTCGCCCACCGGTTGCAGCGCACGGCAAGCGCGCACGCCGCGCTGAGGAGATTCTCGCATGCGCAACCTCCGGACGCTGTCGGACTGCGAGAGCTCCGTCGTCTGCGCCCACTGCGCCCTGCCTGTCGATGCGCAGCCGTTCGACGTTTCCAGGGTGACGGGTCCCCCCGACCCCGGACGCGTCGCCGTGCTCGCGAGCTTCGCGCTTCCGCCGGAATACTGCGGCCTCCTCGAATACTTCGTGCAGTTCACCGATGCGCAGGCGAAGGATCCCACGCTCATCCAGACCGGCGGGCTGACCTGGTCGCTGCGGGTCAACCAGCGGCCGCTCTCGCCCTACGCGAATCTCGGCCACATCGTGAATCCGTGGGGCATCGGCGGCTTCCCCATCCGGCTGCGCCTCGACGAGGGCGCGGTGGTGGACCTGGCGGTGCGCGGCGAGAGCCCGAAGCAGACGGCTGTCAAGGTCGTGGGCGGCAGGATTGTCGGCCGCTTCTGGTACAACCGCGCGTTCGGCGACGTCGAGCGCGCTCCAGCGGTGAGGCGCTCATGAGAACTCCACTTCAGGCCTGGCGCTCGAACCCCCAGTGCGAACCCGACGTGACCGGCTGGGCGGCAGCCGACCCGGCCGACCTCGATCGCGTCTTCCTCGTCTCGCTGCAGCGGCCCGGGCCGCTGGCCACGGGTCGCCCTCCGCTGCAGCACGTGCACGTCATGGTGGTCCGCTCCGGCGAGACGGCGCATCTGGACGTCCCCGTCTCGCTCGTGACGGTGCTGCCGCGGGCGCATCCTGCGCAGCTCCGTTCCTCCGGCGGCGCGGAGGCCGGTCCGTTTCCCTACGCCATACGGGGGGACATCTTCTGGAGCGACGGAGAGCGCTTCTACGAGAAGGTAGGCCCGCGCATCGTGCCGCTGCGCGCGCTGGCCACCGGACCGGGCGGCGAGATCCTCGCTTTCCGCGCCCCGCGCGCTCTTGCCGCCGACTCCGAGCCCGTGATCGAGATGGACCGCGAGCCAGAACCGCCCGGCCCGCAGGCGCCGCCCGCAGCGCGCACCCGGTGCCTCGTGCGGTGGGGCGATTTCCAGCACATGCTGCGCGGGCAGATCGCGGGGCCCGAGCGCCTGCGTGAGTCGCACCGGCTGCCCTGCTGCGTCCAGGTCTACGAGGCCACCCGGCCGCAATCGCTCCCGGCGCTGGCGAGCGCCGTCCTGGGCGAGGCGTCGGGCCTCGAGCGCGTGCAACTCCTCGATGCGGACGCTGCCGCGCGCCTGGGTCTCACCGGTCTCCTGCGGGGGCGCCTGCGCCAGGGCGGCCAGCGCCCGCCGGGAGTGGTCCTTCCTGGCGATCTCGTCTTCCGCCTTCGAGTGGAAAGCGATCCCACCGCCGTTTTTTCGGCGCTGTCCTCGCCCGAGGCCGCCCGGCCGCCGCCGAAGCGAACGTCGCTGCCCGAGATCTACCTCAAGCCGTGGGAACTGGTGCGCAGCCGTGAGGAGGCGCTCTACGAGATGGCGCTGGTGGCCGCCTCCGACGGCCCCCTCCGCCGGCTCTTCGCACGCCTGCGGCGTTGCTTCGGCGGCGGTCGCGAGACGCGGCGGTGGCGGGCGTTGCTCGAAGGAAAGACCACCGACGAGCAGCTCTGGGCCGTGCGCCCTCCCTGCGCGTCGCCTTTCGACCCCGAGGTGCGGTCCTGGGCGGAACGCACGCTGGATCAGGCGGGCTACGATGCACGCACGATGTTGCGGGAGTGGGAAATCTACTGGCGGCGCAAGCGGATTCGATAGACGCGGAGCAGGACCATGACCTATTTCGCCCGCCGCGACCCCGAGGACGAGCCCGGCGATCTGGCCGACAGCATCAGCGCGCGCAACCGCGCGACAGGTGCCGTCTGCGAGGCATGGGAACGGCGTATCCACCCGGTCATCGAGGCGCCGCCGGGGCAGCTCGTCGAAGTAGAGCGGCGCTACCGTGTCTCCACGGCGCCCATCCAATTGGACCGCACGGCCTACGCGGCGTACCTGCGACTGAAGGCGGCCGCCGAGGCGGACGGGATCGCGCCGCCGCTCCTGCGGGTCGTTTCGGGCTACCGCACCGTGGCGCACCAGCGGGAGCTCTGGGCGCGGGCACTGTGCCGCTACGGCACACCGAGGGAGGCAGTGCACTGGGTCGCACGGCCCGGCGGCAGCCCCCACCACACCGGCCGCGCCATCGACTTCGCGCTCGGCACGTCGAACAACTCCAAGAACGTCGCGCGGCTGCGGGAGACCCCGGCCTACCATTGGCTGGTCTGCAACGCCGGCCGCTTCGGGTTCACGCCCTATGCGCGGGAGCCCTGGCACTGGGAGTACAACCCGCCCGAGCTCGCGACCGCACCCGGCACCGATCGGCCCGTTCCTCCGCGTCCCGCGAACGGCGCGAGGGGCCCCCAGGCTTCGCGCGCTCCGCGTGCGCGCGCAGGTACGCCCGCCCCGACGCGAGCGGCCGGCGTCGCTGGCGGGATCCCCGGCTTCACCGCCCCGGAGGAGAAGGCGCTGCGCATCACCACCGCCTTCGAGACCGGCCGGCCACTCGACTTCGGCGGGCTGACCGGAAACTTCGATGGGCAGGGCCTGTCGTTCGGGCTGCTCCAGTGGAACGTCGGCACCGGCAGCCTGCAGCCGCTCCTGCGCGATTTCGCAAGCGCCGCGCCGGCCCGATTCGACGCGGTATTCGGCGCCCAGGCGCCCTCCCTGCGGGCGCTGCTCGCTCCCGGGCGCAGCGTAGCCGATCAGCTGCAATGGGCTCGCTCCATCAACGACCCGTCCCAGCATCGCATCGTCGAGCCGTGGAAGACTGCGTTCGAGCGGCTGGCGGCCGAGCCGGACTTCCGCGCCATCCAGCTGCGCGCCGTCCGCCCGCGGATGGATGCCGCCGAGCGGAGCGCCCGGCAACTGGGCATCCTCAGCGAACGCGGGCTCGCGCTCCTCTTCGACAACGTCACGCAGAATGGCCCGGGCTGGCTCCATCCGCAGCGGCTCGCCGCCATCCGGCAGCGCGCGGCGGAAGCGAGGGCAGCCCGGGGCCAGGGCGTCAACGAGCGCGAGCTCCTCGCCATCGTCGCGAACGTGGTGGCCGACACCGTGCACCCGCGCTGGCGCGAGGATGTCCGCCGGCGCCGCATGACCATCGTGAACGGGACCGGGGTCGTGCACCGCACTCCGTTCGACCTCGGACGGCAGTTCGGGCTCACCGATGCCCCCTGGGACGCAGCGCACCCGGGCGGCGCGCGGCAGATGGCCTCCTGACCAGTGGAGCAACGCATGGGCTACCTGTACGAAGCCGCAGATGACTTCCTGCAGGAGGCGCCCGCAGTGTCGCCCCCGGGTCGAACCCGGGCGCCGATGCCCGCGAGCCAGCACGTTCGAGGGCCGCTGCAGCTTCCGCGCATCGTTCGTCGCGAGACGGAGCCACCGGCCGAGACCTTGTATGTGCGGATCCCTCTGGGATCCGAGGACCCCGCCGCGCCGCTCACCGGCATCTTCCTCCCGAACGGATACCGCGCGCAGCCGACCGTCGACGTCCTGCTCTATCTGCACGGGTTCAAGGCCCTGGAGCTGAGCATCGCCGGGTACTGGCGGCGCTCCCGCTACCCGAACCACATCCTGCGCGAGGAGCTGAACGCCTCGAACAAGAACGTGGTGCTGGTGGCTCCGACCCTCGGTCCCCACTCGCAGGCGGGGTGGTTGGTGCACCGCGGCGGACTCGACCGGTATCTAGGGAGCGTGCGCGCCGCGCTGGCGCAGTCCGGGGCGCACCGCGGGACGACGCCTCCGCTGCGGCACCTGATCCTCTCTTGCCATTCCGGCGGAGGATGGCCGATGCGCCAGCTCGCGCTCGGGAGTGGCGACGCGCCGGCGCACGTACGCGAGTGCTGGGGGTTCGACTGCCTGTACAATCGGGGCGACGAGACAGCTTGGGTGGCGTGGGCGCGCGCGCGACCCTCCGCGCGGCTCTACATCCACTACGGCAGCGGCCACACTGCTGCCAAGTCCGAGTTGCTGCGTCGCCAAGGGGTGCCCAACGTGTTCGTCGAGGGATCCGTCCAGCTCGCGCACGACGCGGTCCCCCGGGCGCATTGGCGCGAGCGGCTCCGCGCGGCCGGCTTCCTCGATGACGTGTGATTGCCTCACTGCCTTCGCACGGCCTTACAGCAGGCTCGCCCCCGCGTACGACGCCGTGGTCGGCGTGCGGGACTTCTTGCGGACGCGGGCGCGGTTCGAGGCGATCGTGCGGCGGCACGGCATCCGGTTCCTGTCCGCCGTCGATCTAGGCTGCGGCACTGGACTCTTCGCTTGCTGGCTGCACCGCCGATTCGGTGTCCCAGTGCTGGGCGTCGATCGATCGCCCCGCATGCTGGAGATGGCCCGCCGCAACTGCGGCTGCGAGGTGCGGTTCGTGCAACAAGACATTCGCCGCCTGCGGCTTCCCGCGCCCGTGGATCTCGCGACCGCCAACACCATGACGCTCAGCCATCTGATGACGGGAGCCGAGCTGCGGGACGTCTTCCGCCGCATCCGGGACGCGCTGCGCCCTGCCGGCCATCTGATCTTCGACGTGCTTTCCGACCGGCAGCCTTGGGATCCAGCGCAGGCGTTGCTGGTGTGGCTCGGCGGCTCGCCGCGCCGGATGCTGCAGAGCATTCGGTGGGACGACGACCGCAAAGTGTTGGCGATGGACATCCTCCATCTCGAGGCGCCCGACCGCACGGTCGAGCGGTACCTCGGGCGCGGGTACCCGCTCCGGTGCATCGGGCGGTGGCTGCGGGCGTCGGGGTTGCCGTTGCTGGCGTGCTACCGATCGGGCATCGCGCCGTCCTGCTGGACCGTTGTCGCACAGCGGCGGTGACAATTCCGACGGCTACACGAGCTTGCGGGGATGTAGCAGGCAGGACCACGAACGCGTACAGCAGAGCCGTGCACGGCAGGCCGACGGCCAGACCGACGAAAACTTCCGTCACAGGTCTCGCCGCGTAGAGTCGCCTCGTGCGCCTCTTGCAACACCGCATCTCCGGTCCCTGCCCCTACCTGCCGGGCCTGGAGTCGAGCACCGAAACGGTGCTCATGACCGGGTTGCGCGCCGACGACCTGGACCGGCTGCTGGAACGGGGCTGGCGACGCTTCGGCCCGGTGATTTTCCGGCCGGTGTGCGGCGGGTGCGGCGAGTGCGTCTCCGTGCGCGTGCCGGTCGAATCGTTCGCTCCATCTGCAAACCTCAAGCGCGTGCAGCGGCGCGCCGCTGGCCTTCGTCTCGAGGTGGGGATTCCCATCGTCGATCACCAGCGGCTCCGGCTCTACCGGCGCTGGCATGCCGACCGCGAGCGGGAACGAGGCTGGGGGCCAGACGGCATCGAGGCCGATTCGTACGCGATGCAGTTCTGCTTCCGGCACGCGGCGGCGCGCGAGTTCACCTACTGGGATGGAGACGAGCTGGTGGGCGTCGGGATCATGGACAAGACGCCGTTCGCGCTCTCCGCCGTGTACTGCTACCACGACCCGGCGCGTGCCTCGCTCTCGATCGGGACCTACAACATCCTGCGCGCGGTCGAGTACGCGAAGGAAAAGGGGCTGCGGCACGTCTACCTCGGCTACCGCGTCGAGGGGTGCGCCTCGCTTCGCTACAAGGGCAGGTTCAGGCCGCAGGAACGTCTCGCGGGCCGCGTCCCCGACGGCGCGGAGCCGCGTTGGGAGCCCGCGGCGTGAGAGTGCGTAGTCGTCCTGGCTCCTGAACGTGGCCTCCGGCCGCCCTTCCTGCACGGCTTTGTCCGATTTGCCCGCTAGACGGGTGCGAGCGCGCCCGCCACCAGCTTGCCTCTCCTGATGTTCTGATCGAGCAAGGCGCGGTCCACTCCGCAGGCCGCGCCGAGGGTCTTGCCCACCGAGCCGAGCGTATCGGAGAACGGGATGTCGCCGGCGCGGCCCGGAATCCCCGCCCCGCTGAGCGAGTCGAGCGACATGGCGCGGTAGTCGTTCTTGGCAGGCAGTACGGGGGACTTATCAGGACGTACCCATTCTTTCTTGGCTCTGAGATCGTTGGCAATCTTTGCGCCATCACGTAGCTCTCGGGTGCGTAATCCCTGCGCGGCTGGTGCGCGGCAGAGCCGCGTAGGGCTCCGCGACGCTGGCGGGGGCATGAGGGAGGCGGGCACGAGTGTCGCCGGGCGAGGACGCGGAACGCCAGGTCCGTTCACCCGGCTCGGCCCATCTCCTCGACATGATCGAGAAACCGCATTGTGTTGTTGCGCTTCGCGACGACGCGCAGGTCCTGGTTGTCCATCGCGCGCAGCATGCCCCTCCGGATAACGATCCGCTCATCAACCCCCGGGGCGATGTCGACGTAGGGGCTCAGTACAATCGTGTCGAGCGCGCCCGACTTCAGCGGGACTGCGTAGCTGACAGCCATGCCCTCCCAGACATGCGGACTGTACGGACGGTGGTGTCGGGCCGCTGCCTGAGCGCTCGGCGCCAACCACACGAACGCTCCGTCGGCCTGTTCGTACCGCTCGGCGGCCTCATGGCAGGGCCGAGGAAGTGAGGAGTTCGAACCTTCAGATCGCCGCACGTTACGACGCCCCGATACACGAGCGGCCGGTCCTTCTTCGGCGACTCGCGCAACACGTACGCGGCGCACTGGCACGCGATGTCGACAAGGATGCTGTCGAGGTGGCGCTGCTCCTCCTTCCCTCGCTCGCATCGTGGCATCGTCGCGGTCACGACGATCGTGTCCGAAAACGCTAGGTGCTGGACCTCCGGCAGCACGTCTCCGTAATTCCAGATGTCCGAGCGCAGGATGTGGGGGATCAGGGCCTGCGTGACGTAGCGGATCATCCCCGCTGCGGTTTCCTCGACGCCTGCAAGGGTGTCAAGCGCTGACATGTCGTAATGCCCATCCTGGCCGCGCCAGATTCCCTTGAGCCCGAGCGCGTCGAGCATGGCAACCGCACCGTGGTTGAGTGTCGAGACGATAAGAGGCGTTCCGTTCACTCGATCGCCCTTCCCTTCGCTGGACCGAACGTAGCAGACCCGCCCGCGGCCGTGCCGTGCACGGGCCGCGCCGGGCGAATTCAACGCGCAGGGAACGAGAGGGAACTGCGTCCGCTTTCAGCGCGCAGCGACTGCTGCAGCATGGGCACGTCGTCCTGCCAGGTTGCCTCGGCGGGCCTGCGATGAAGCGGGCGGGCGCGACTGGCCCGCTGGACGGCAGGTGGTTGAGGCCGGCCTTCACCGGCCCGGACTGGGTGAGATAGGAGCACCACGCGGCGGCCGCCGCAGGGGCAGGCGAGCACGTCCTCGCGCAAGACGCGCATCAGCAGCTCGGCCCAGGGAACCCGCGATGGATCCGCAGGACGCCGTACCTCCGCAGGCGCCTGATCGGGCGCTGGAGTCTCAGTCGCCGCAGGCGCGGGATCCTGGGACTCCACACACGGGGAGGCGGGGCGGACTCGCTGACGGGGTGCTATCGGCCTCAGCGGGG
>Ga0066701_10000441_pt1 | contig 11903 bp, 10 predicted proteins | sample GraSoiAngelo_150_FD_66453 | JGI IMG/M metagenome (GOLD analysis project Ga0066701, IMG submission 66453) | Grasslands soil microbial communities from the Angelo Coastal Reserve, California, USA - 14_1009_09_40cm | ecosystem: Environmental > Terrestrial > Soil > Grasslands | place: USA... | reverse complement strand
GGGGGAGGGTGGACCGCCCGCCGGGGCCCTTCTTGACGTGACCGGGAGGCGGGGGACAAGGTCACGCTCAAGCCCGTAACGGTCGCTATCTGCTCTTGCCTTTGCTCTTCTTCCTGGAGTTAGCGCTCTTATGCTTGGGGCAGCCCGAGACCGCGATCCTGGTCGTCTGTTTGACGACCGCGCCGTTCTGCCCCGTGATGACGGTCGGCATGACCAGCGCCACCCCGACCTGTCGGTGCAGCTTGCGCGCCCTGTAGACCACACGGCCACCCACGCGCACCCGCACTCGCCGGGTAGTCGTCACAACACGCGAGCAGAGGTTCGCGTTGGAGGCGAGCACCGAGTGCGGCCCCTGGGGCAGCACCAGGTCAAAGCTCGTGACCGGCGCGTCCGGGACCGACCTGAAGCTGCTGATCGTGACGCCCTTTTTGATGTCGGTCTGCCCGTCGAGGATGAGCGTGATCCCTTCGCCCTGCAGCACTATCTCAAGGTCGGGGAATTTCGCGCCGCCGTGTGAGACGAGGTAGGCCGGTCCCGTGAGCGAGCTCCTAAGCACCGGCGTTACGGCTGTCGCCACGCCGACCACAGACGCGGCTGGGCACGTAGCGGGGTTGGCGTCGAACACCGCAGCCAGGCACGCTTTCTGCAGCGTCGTCAGCCTCGAGGGCAGCTGCTTGGGCAGTTCGACCTTGACTTTCGCGATGTTCGCTTGGCCCGGCCCGGATGTGACCTTGACGTGCAGGTAGGCGCCGTTTGCTTTGCTGGTCTTGGCCTGCGTTAGTACCGTGAACGTTGGCTTGAACGGAAGAGTCGCGCAGTTGGCGGCCTGATAGCGCGATGACACGGCCGCGGTTGCGCCCCGCGTGCTTTTCAGCAAGCCTTCTATCGCCATGGGCTGGCAGTTGGTTGGGTTGAAGATGAAGCCTTCACGGTTGATGGTCACGTTGACCGTCCTGATCTGCAGCGGGATGCCGTCCAGAGTCTGAGGCAGCGCGTCACTTGTGATCGTCAACGCGGAGGTGCTTCGATCGACGTTGATCGCCGCTCTCACGATCACATTCCCGAGGTTGAACGGGCCCGCCAGGGCTGGTACCACGATCGAGAGGCCGAACGGGGCACCCTTGTAGCCATCTGTCAGGTATACGCTTCCACCCAGGAAGAAGGGGTTGGTGCCCGGTCCCGCGCCGACCGTGGTGGTCCCTATCTGGCTCTGTGGAGGGCACAGTCCTAATTGGGCCTGTGCCTGCGGGCAGAGCTGGACTTTGGAGAGCATCCCGAGAAGCCCCGGCGGGGTGTGGACGGTGATCCCTTCGAGGTCTTGGTCTTGGTCGGTGCGGGAGAAAGTCACGGTCTCGGGGCTGAACGCGCTGGCCTGGTTGTTGATGGTTCCTGCCGTGAACGATGGGTAGAACTGCGGGCTCGGGCAGCCGGTCACCTGGAAGGGTTCGCTCGATGGTTCGGCGGGAGTTTCGCTGCTGTACGGCGTCAGCTGCGAAGTGACCCGCAGCGGCAGGCCGCAGGTAGAGGGATTCGCGAGCGGCGCCCTTGACCCCCCGTGGAGTGTCAGGGTCAGGTCTTCGAAGGGAAGCTGTGGATCTTCGTCGAACGTGGTCGTCAGCTGGCCCGTGCTCTGGTCCACTGACACCGATCCCTCGACCTTGATCCTCACCCCTGAGCCCTCGGCCTGCAACAGGAGCCTGATCATCCTGCCCGCCTGAGCGTCGCTGGGCGTGCATGGAGAACAGTCGGGCTGGCCGAGGAACACCGTCCCTTCGAGTGGGCTCGCAACCAGCGGCGTGGCGATCTTCACGCTGCCGATCTCGGACGCGTCTGCACACATCGCGGGGGCAGGCGAGCGTAGCGCGAACTGTTCCTCTGAGCAGGCCCGCAGGCCGTCTGCCGCCGATGGAGAGATGACCGTTCCTGCTGGCAGCGTCACGACGGCGCGTTTGAGGTCCGGCGTGGCCAGCCCGTTCGGGTCCTCGTTCTGTGGCACGTGGATCCGGACCGTGTAGCCGCTCGGCGCGCCCGCCTGAGTAACTTCGGGTTCAGCGGCAAGGGAGGGCTGGAATAACAATTTGTCACAGCCCATCGGACTGGGCATTGCTGACCGTTCGGTGCGCCAGTTTGGGTCCCGCAAGTCGGGTGTGCCGAGGGCTTCAACTGTCCCCTGATTGCGCCAAGAGTCGGCCGCCAGGAAGGTCGCGAGCGACGGCAGACCCGCCGTAAGCGGGTTGCCTTCGCACACCTGGGAGCTCGTCAGAAACGCGGCCGGCGCGCCGTCGCCCTGTCCACCGAACGACTGAAACCCGACACGGCTGATCGTTGTACTATAGGGCCCCGGACCGTTATGCTCAGCTGGGACCCCCCACAGCGTAACGGAGGACGATACTACGGGATCTGCCTCGGCGAGCGATGGCGCCGACACGTACACCCTGTATTGCCCATCTGTGCCGCGTCGGACGCTGGTGTCGAGGCGTACAGGAAAAGCGATAGTCTCGAACGCGAACGCCGCGGGCTCGCCGACGTACGGCCTGATGTTATATATCAATGACACCTGCTGTAGTGCCGCGTTACTCGTTCCAGGGCTGAAATTGATCTCCGTGGTAGCAACACCGACTGCTGCGTCTGGAGGGCACGCAAACTTAGCGACCCGGTCTGCGTCACACTGAGGCGTTGCAGTGGGATTTCCCACGAGCCCCGGCGGAAGCTCAACGCTGGCGTCCTTCAGCGAGTCAGCCGGAAGGTTCGGCTCTGACTGATGCAGGGAGAACGATGTGGTTACGTTGGGGTGCGCGCCCGCCTGCCGGTTGGACAGTACGGTCATAAACGCGGCCGGTCCAAACAACACCGGCGAAAAGTCGAGCGTTATCGGCATGGTCGTTGGTTCGCTCGTCGAAACGGTAACTGCTTCCCCTCCGGAGACCGTCGCCTGATTCATAACACTGGGCGATGTCGGACTCGCCGTCGCCGCGACGGTGATTGTTACCGTGAGAGGGTCGCCAGGCGCGACGCCTTCTTCGTAAGTACATGTGAGTGTCGCCAAGGCGCATGATAGCCGCCGCGGTTCGCCTGCTTCATCCTCAGAATAAGGGTCTTCGCCCGCTATTTCTGTCGCGGTGAGTCCTTCAGGAAGGGAGTCGGTAATCGTGACCTGCCCACTTGTCGCTGATTCCCCTACATTTGTCGCCGTTATCCTAATCAGATTCCCTTCGCTGCCGGGCACAAACCGTGTGGGACCGGCCACTGAGGTGATCGCCCACGCCGGCGGTGTGGCAGCAACGGCAGACGGGGCGCCGAGTCCTATCACGAGCAACGTGATGAGAACACTGAGGCGAAGAGCGACTCGACAAGGTGGGCGGAGCGCTCTGCCACTGCAACGTGCCGGTGCCCAACGCGGACCGGGCGACAACGCGTGGAGGCGAATTCGCCGCCGGAACATCGCTTGAGGCGACGTTCTCATGATCGACTGCCTCGTTTCGCCGGCTTGCCGTGCTTGGCCCGCGGTCCATACCTTTTCCTCGCACGCGCCCGACACGTGGCTCGCTTCTTCCTGGGCTTGCGCTTGCACGCCTTCAGCGCCTTCACAAGCTTCTGGTTTCTGGATTCGGTCTTGGGCGGCCGCGCTTGCGATTCCGCGACGGCCGTCAGGTTGCCAGAGCCAGAGAGCAACGCGCTCGACGGAGTCGCGAAGCTCGGCGGGCTGGTCGCTGGCCCCCGGCAGTCCATTACACACTCCGACGTAAACGATGTCTGGGGGAAGCCACCGTTTACCCGAGCGTCGTACACGTCATACCCACCGTCGGTGTCGCTCGCCGCCAAGCTCGCCGTCGTGGCGAAGAACACATCGGAGCCGGACTCACTGTTGTCCAGGAAGAACGACGGCTGCGAACCGGTACCCGAGGAGATCAGACGCGCCCTGCCTTCCTCCCACTCGTACACGTCGCGCACTCCGTTGGTATCGGTCGCAACCAGCGCTTGCGGAGTATCGAAGAACACTCGCGTGCCGTCCGCGCTCACGCCCCGATTGCCGACGAGATCACCAGCGCCCGTTTCATGTTCGCCGTCTCTCGGCTGATCGGAGTTCGACATTTTCGCATCGCCGGAAGGGATGACTCCATTCCCCGGACACGACACGCAGCCCAATTCAGCAGTGCGCGTGTCATACCGGTACACCTGCTGGTAGCCGGCACCATTGTTCGCCGGTTCTGTGCCGGTACTCTCCGTCGCTTCCGGGGTCGGTGCGTTCGTCTCGAAGACGAGCACGGCGCCATCCTGTGAAATGTTCGCCGGTGCAACAACCAGGTGTCCTTCGGTCGGTTCGGTGAACGGCGGTTCGGGAAGCGCCGCGATTTTCGTCACTTGGCCACTCGTCCACAAGTACAGAGAACCTGTCCGTTCTTCCGTATGTTCTTCCGTATATTTGATAAATGCGAACTCTGACCCATCGGGCCTGGACGCGACGATGGGCTCCGTGACGCCCGGCAGATACCTCAAAGTTTCGGCAGCGACATCGAACTCGTATGTCCACGGCCCAGCGCCACTAGGTTCTTCACCACTTGTGCTCCTAGCCAACTTATCTGCGCTCTTGAAAAAGACCCCTTCTCCGCTCGACAACGCATATGCGTAATTCGCTTCTTCACAACTCGCAACGCACAGTGCGGACGGTTGAGCGGGCGTTATTCCTGTGTCTCCTGGTGTTCGCTGTTCTGGCACCGTGTAGCCCGGGGCCGGCTGGTCGCCTTCAAAGGTGTTCCTTGACACAAGCACGGTCTTTTCCCCGTTCTCGCGAACGTACAGCTCGACCGGGTCGCTCGGCGGATGGGCCGAGTACGGGTCTGGACTCACAAAAAGCGCGCGCGAGCCGTCGGCCGAAACCTGGTTGGCAAAGAAGTCGGGCGTGTCGTTATGGAGAAATTCGCCAGTGTTAGCGGGCACCGCGCCGTAGGGGTCGAGCGATCCGTCGGGCAGTCTGCCCGCCGAAGCGAGTGTCCCGTTGCGCCATTCAAAGAAGCCCCACGAACGGCCACCACCTCCTTCTGCTTCGATTTGTTCGGCGCGAGCCCCTTCGCCAGCAAGCAGTGTCCCAAAATATGTGAAGTAGATCACGCCCGAGCTTGACGGCGGACCAGCCGCGGCGGCCAGTTCGGCGACCACTCCGGGCGCCGGCACTGGGTTTGGAATAGTTGGCATGCTCACCCATGCCGGTTCCACCGTGGTGTCTTCCCCTGTCAGGTAGAGATTTGACGCGAAGCGGCTATCGCCACCGTAAGCTACGTAAGGTGCCGGCGTGGCGAATGCAAAGCTCGATAGCGCCGGCGAGGGAAAGAAGTTGTTGCCAAAGGGGCCGGAGGGAGCATCTTCAATAGATTGGGTGCCTGCGGCTCGCGGTAGAGCTCCGCGTGTCCGCCAACCCTGATTAGTCCGCTGCGAAACCGAGTAGGTAGGACCCACGCCCGTCGGTCCTGGTCCGAGTGCAGCGGATGTGCCGTAGACGATCCTTTCTCCATCGGCCGTCGCGACCGCATAACGCGCACGTCCGCCTATAGCCCCAGCCTCGTTACCCCCCTTTTCCGTCGGCGAGACCTGCTCGTACACACGACCGTCCGGAAGGCCTGCCCCTTCCGCGATGGCTGTCGATCGCCCGAGCGCTTTCGGCACGGTCACCACCACCATACAAACGACTATCCAAAGCGCTCGCACCGATAACGACGGTAGTCTTGCCCAGCGGGAGGTTGGGAGGGCGTGCCTCTCGCTGCTCTCCTCGACCTCACCAATGGTCATGTCTCGCTCCACCTCCCTCCTATCTCCGTCCTCCCACGCCGCAAGATCGACGACTCGCACTCAAGCAGCGGTCGGTGGCCGGATGCTCCAATCTGTTTGGGGGGCGAGAGCGTGGCTCCGCCCCCCAAACGGATGCTAGTCGTTAGCGTGCAGCGTCCGATGCACCTAGTTGATTAAAACTCCCGTCACTTCGTTTTTGCCCGTGTATTCACCGTTGGTAAACGTGCCCGCGCCGCCCGGGCAGAACGAGCTATCGGTGTACGTGATGCCTTTTACTTCGGGTGTGATTTCCGAATTGCCCGCGGCCGGTTTGTTATTTGTAGCAGTGACTTTTTCGAGCGAACTCTGCGCTTTGACCGTCACTTTGCAGGTAACTGCTGTAATCACGGTTTCGCACGTTTTGCCGGCTTCCGAAATCACGCTCACTTTGCCGTGATGGACTTTATCGCCTGTCTCTGGTTCGTTATCGATCGGTTCGAGGAATTCGTATTCGCACCCTTTGTTTTCGACTGTTGCTGAGCCGATCCCGGGTACTTCACATTCCGAGTACGTATATTTGACTTTGGCGGTCGTTGATTTTTTGGTCGCCGGGACAACTCCTTCGTATTTTGCTTTTTTGCATTCGACTGTGCCCGCGTTGGTTTTGAATTTTTGCGTGGCCAGCTGTTTCCCGGTGAATGTCGTGCCAGCCGCCCCGGAGTATTCGTATTCGTCAGGCGGCTCAGCAGACGCGACCGCTACTGCGCTAAACGCGAACGCCGCAACGAGGGCTAGCCCTATCGATCGTCTCCGACTCATTAGTTTCTAACTCCCTTACGTTGGATTTCGTCGACCGGCCCCGAGGCTCTCGTCCTTGGATCGAAGATCGCTCCGGCGCCGACGCCGCCCGTTAGCTGTGCCTTCCCGCAAACGGGGCGGTGCTGCGTGGTCTACCAGATCGCACGAGCTAGGTCAAGGGCAAAGTAGCAAGACGTTTCCTGGTTGTTCGTAGAGCGCAGTCCCGCTGCGTGTTCAGTTCCGCCGATCGGTATGGAGGAGGGGGTTTACCCGGTCGGAGGCCGGCGCCCCGTGGATCTTGGATAGGTCAAATGATCGCGCTCGATCGGCTCAGCACGCGCCGTGGCGCGAGAGGTGCCAGACGCCTTGAAAAGGGGCTGCGGAGCCGAGCACGGGCGCGCGTTCGGGTATGCTTGCCGCGCTCCGCCGGTCCTCGGATCGGCGTGGGTTTCGTTGATCGGCGCCGGGGCGCTCGTCTTAGATCGAAGAGGCTCCGGTGCCGACTCTTCGTCCGCAAGCGGGCGATGCCGCGTCCTGTCGCCACGCTTGGTCTGCGAGGGCGCGGCCCTCATCGGCTGGACGAGTGTTCGACCGGGCCACCCGGCTCCCGGGCCGAGCGCCGCGCCCGATCAGTGATCCGGCGATCCCTCGCGTGCGTATACCCTGCGCGAGCCAGGAACGTCTTATCGCGTCGCGCTCGCAAGCGAGCTTCCTGGCGGTATCGCGATGGCGCCGAGAACTACGACAGCACCCACGCCGTCCCCCCGGCCGCGCTCGGGGGGACGGCGGCTGAGCCGTGAGCAAGTCCTGGCCGAGCAGCGCCTGCGCCTGATGATGGCGATGGTCGAGGCGATCGGGCAGAGCGGCTACCGGGCAACGACGGTGGCCGATGTAGTCGCCCGTGCGGGCGTGTCACGCAAGACGTTCTACGTGCACTTCGCCAACAAGCGGGACTGCTTCCTCACCACCTACGATGCGGTTTCAGCCCGCGCCACCCGCCGGCTCGAGAAGGCCTATCGCGAGGCCGCACGCTGGCCCGAGCGCGTGGAGGCGACGATCGGAGCGTTGTTCGGGGCTGCGATCGAGAATCCCGCCGCCCTGCGCTTGGCCACGATTGAGATCGCAGCGGCGGGTCCTGCCGGGATCGAGCGCCGCGAGCGCTCGATCGCGCGCTACGAGCGCTTCATCCGCGATGCCGTGGAGATGGCCCCGGGTGAGGGCCGGATCTCCGAGACGACCGCGCGGGCGATCGTCGGCGGCCTCTACGGGATCCTTCAGCGCAGGGGCTCGTCAGGAGGGCACTCGGGGCTGCTCGCGCTCGTCCCCGACCTGGTGACGTGGGCTACTTCCTACTACCCGACTCCTGCTGCGATCACCAAATCCCCCACCCGCGCTGCCCGAAAGCACCCCGGGTTCGCGGGGGGGCGCGCGCCGGGGACGCTCGCGCGCCCCTCGGCGTTCATCGCACGGCGGGGGCTCGCGCGCGGGAACCAGAACGTCTCACGCAGCTTCGTAGTGCACAGCCAGCGCGAGCGGATCCTCGACGCCGTCGCGAACCTCGTCGCGACGAAGGGATACGCAGCCTTGGACGTTAACGACATCGCCGAGCAGGCTGCCATCTCGCTAAAGGCCTTCTACGAGCACTTCGCCGACAAGGAGGACGCGTTCCTGGTCGCCTACGAGCTCGGGCACGCCAAGGGCCTCGCGCTGGTCGAACGGACCTACGCCGCACAGCCCGGCTGGCGCGAGGCGGTGCGCGCGGGTATCTCGACCCTCTTTCACTTCCTGGCCTCCGAGCCCGCGTTTGCGCACATCGCGCTCGTGGACGCCCTGACCGCCACCACACATACTGCCGAGCGCTCGAGCGTTGGTGTTAGAGCGTTCGCACGCATGCTCGTTCCTGGCCTCGAGGAAGCCCCTGGCTACGCCCGGCCGCCCGCCGTGACTATCGAGGCGATCGCCGCCGGCGTATTTGAGCTCTGCCTGCACTACGCGGTCCAGGGCAAGATCCGCGAGCTGCCGGAGCTGACCCGCGATGGGACCTATATCGCACTTGCGCCGTTCATCGGCGCCGAGGAGGCGGCGCGCGTGGCGACCGAGGCGGCGGTGTAGGCCGCACGGGAGGCCTCAGAGTTGAACGAGAGGCGACCGAGGTGGCGCTGGACAGTCTTCGGGGAGACGCTCTCGACCCACCCAGCCGACTCTGGCTGTGTGCCAGCAGGCCGGGACGCAAGCATCACGATCCCACCGAACTAGTCGTTACTCGCGGGCGGTGACGGGGGCCGGCACCGGCGCCGATGCGACCAATATGCGACCACGAGCCGCTGGAGACGTTGTGCGAGGGCCGGAACGGAACCGCCAATCCAGCGGTCGTGTCATTTACCAGGGATTTACGGCGAAGAACGGCGAGAAGCGGTGAGACGATGAGCGCGCCCGGAGAGATTCGAACTCCCGACCTTCGGTTCCGTAGGCCTACTCTCGATCGCCGACAAAGCGTTCGACGCCGAAACGTTCGGCGCACGGAATAATGCTCAGGGACGTATCCGGTGCGAATTGGCCACGGCGAGCAACCTCTGAATCCCACGGACCCCGAATCCGGCCAGGACCAGGCGATGCTCTTTCGAGCTCGCCTGCTCGCCGTGCTCGGCGCGATCGCGAGCAGTGTCGGCGTCGTCGGCTTCGTGGCGGTGGTCGGCGGGATGATCGTTTGGATTCGCTTCGACTCGTTGCACTTGCCGGCGGACACGATCGTCGCCTCGATACCGCGCACGAGCTTGATCGTGATCGGGCTCTCGACGCTGATCCCGTTCATCCTCCTCGGCCTTCTCGCGGTGATTCTCGCGTATCTCTTCGCGGCCGATAACCTCGTACCGAGCCGCCCCTGGCGCGATGTCAGAACGGTGTGGGGGAGTCAGAACCCTCCGGCCAGCAGTGGTCCGCCGTCGACCGTGCTGCCCACCGTGGGCGCCGCCGCAGAGCAACCCGACCAGGACTCCAGCGAGATGGCGCTCGCATCGCTCGTGCAACAGGCTGGAGAACTCGCCGCCGATGCCGCCTCAGCTGCAGACTTCGGTCGCGTGAAAGTGGTCGTCCAGCGTCATCAGCAGCTGAAAGCGCTGCAGCGCGAGCTGGACCGGATCACCGACTGGATCGGAGTTCTGCGCCGTATGGCCGACCCGAGAGCCGACACGTTGAGAGATCAGGCCGCCGTCGGCAAAGTGGCGCTTGAGCAGGCCGACGAACAGATTGACGAGGCGCTGGCGATCGCTGCGAGGAGAAGCCGGAGCTCGCTGATCACCTGGATCCTCACGGTCCTAGTCTTGGCGCTAATCGAGCTCGGGATCGTCTTCCTCGTGGGCGCGCCATCCTACCTCCAAGACTTCCTGCTGTTCGTGCTCGGGACGCTCCTCGCGCTGATCACGCTGTTCATCGGGATCAGGACGCGGGGCTTTGCCATCTTCGGCGTGTCGATCTTCTCTACAATCCTGTTGTTCGGCACCGCCACCACTCTGCTGCGCACCTACCACGTGCCGAAGGTCCAGCCAATCGCGGTCCTGCGCGCTGGACACGACGCTGGGCTGACCGGCTTCTTCGTCGCCGAGACCTCGGAAAGGGTTTACCTCGTGAGGGTCTCCGCCAAGCCGAGAGGCAGTCAATTCGAGACCTCGTTCCCCCGGCTGGTGGTCGTGCCCCGCAGTAACGTCGTAGCGATGGAGGTCGGGCCCCTCGAAGACCGCCAAGAAGCCTATGGGACGAGCTATAAGGAGCTGCGGGAGCTGTGCGGACAGCGCGTCGCCGAAGTGTCACCCAAGGCCGCGCCGAAAGTCTCGTGCGGCAAGCAGCCGGGCCTCGTCACGCAACGCTCTAGTGCCGGTTCCACTAAACGCCGCCATCGATCCGCAGGACACAAACGCCAAACCACGCGAAAATCGCGAAGCACCTCGGCATCACACGTTGACCCCCAACTCCGGCGGACCCTCCTACGTGAGCATCCACCCGATCCGTGAGGCATCTGCTGATCCGCCGGGTTCCACGGCACCCTGCGCAGATCGAGCCGTCCACCACACGCGGGATGCTGAGCGCCGTCCGGAGAACATTGGACTCCAAATTGGACCCAGCGGCTTGCATGTTCCAACCCGCAGTCGAAAAGAGGGCCTCCATTCATGGGCCCTATGTCTAGTCGGGGAGACAGGATCAAGACGGGTGCAGGAGCCTGCTATCCCGGCGGCTACGCCAGCGCCTGCTCCCGAACTGCTCCCCAGCGCCGCAAAAAAACCGCTCCGCAGGAAGAATCTGCGGAGCGGCTTGACCTACTTGTTGCGCCTGGCGCGCGCCCACTCCATAAGTCCAAGAGCGACACTGCACGCCGACAAAACAACGCTCGCGACCTGCATCCCAATAGTTCCTTTCGGATATTGGGACCACTACCGCGAGCTGGATTCACATGGCAACGCCGATGATAGTCGATCACTCGGCCTAGCCCGCGACTCGGCGCAGGGGCTCAATCGCGTCCCACGCCGCAAGCACGCGTGCCCGAGCACCTGCCTCACTCGGGTGCCCGTAGAGCTCCTGCTCGGCCGCCGGACAGTCATCGTCGCCGTACGCGGTCTGGCCTTTGGCGACCGCACCGCGAGCACGCGCCGGCTCAGGGTCGCCGACACGGTCGACCTCGAGCGAGAGCCGGAGAACCCCTTCGACGCGAATGCAATCCGCGTGCGCCTCGTCGACGGCGCCGAGGTCGGCTACGTCGCGCGCGAGGCCGCACGTGAACTCGCGGCTCACCTCGACGCCGATCCTCATGCCTTCGAGGCCACCGTGAGGGAGGTCGACGCTGACGGTGGCCTCCTGCGCCTGGAAATCACGCCGCGCTGAGACCGGCCCTGTTTCGGGATCACGCTGCTCCCGAATCGCTCCCGAACGACTAGAAGCTAACGATCCCAACCCTGAGGCCGCGCACTCCCTTGCACCCGTTTGCAGCGGCTTTGCAGGGAGTTTGCACTCCGTTGCGCCGCACTGCACCATCCGCTAATCAGTCGGGGAGACAGGATTTGAACACCGACCGCCCGGCCAACAGCCGTGTACCCGAAAGTGCGGCGCGAGTGCCGTGAGGCAGTCGAGAGCGCAGGGGGCCGCATGATCGTCGGTGAGTACTCCGACGAGGCGTTCTCGGCATTTGTCGGCAGTCGTGGCCCGGGGCTTGCAGAGGCGATGCGGCATGCCCAGGAGCTCGCGCGCGAGGGCACCGTCGAGCTGTGGGCGCAGCACAGTGATCGTCTCGCGCGCGGTGATGGACGCTCCGCGAGGCATGCGGTCGAGGTTGCGCTGTGGGCGCTGAAGAACGA
>Ga0066701_10000440_pt1 | contig 11906 bp, 13 predicted proteins | sample GraSoiAngelo_150_FD_66453 | JGI IMG/M metagenome (GOLD analysis project Ga0066701, IMG submission 66453) | Grasslands soil microbial communities from the Angelo Coastal Reserve, California, USA - 14_1009_09_40cm | ecosystem: Environmental > Terrestrial > Soil > Grasslands | place: USA... | reverse complement strand
GCGCCGTCCCGGCTGGCTTCGCGAGCAGGTAGATAGGCGCCACCCCACCGAGCAGCTCGACACCGTCTTCGCCGAAGCGACGGCCGACGGTGAGCCCGAGCGCGCGCGTGTAGAACGCGACAGCTTTCTCCATGTCGGGCACATCGATGTTGATCAGGAGATCCATGCGCCGAACATCTTACGTCGCGGCCATGGAATCCGCGCCCGTCTCCAACCGGTCCGATCCAGGCGCAGCAGTGGCAGAGGCGCGCACGCATGCGCAGCGGCTCCGCAGCGCTACACTCCGTCTCGGAGGTGTAGATGGGGTGGGAGATCCGGCCGCGTGCCCGCCAGCTCGTGGTGGTCGCGGTCGTCCTCTCGCCCGTTTTCCTCGCCGCAGGCCTGCTGACTCTCTTCCCTCTCTTCATTCCGCGCGCATGGTGGGGGTGGGTCCTCGCCTATCTGGTCGGCGCCGGTGTGGTGGTCGCGGCGGTTCGATCGGGGCGACGCGATTGAGCCGGTCTGTGGTGCGCTATCGCCGCGGGGCGGCGCGCTTCGCCTTCGCCGCCGCCCCTTCCACCGCGACCACGCCCTCCTCGAGAAGTTGGGAGAGGATGCGGGCGGTGTCGAGGCGGTGCAGACCGCAGATGGCGTAGAGATCTTCGAACGTGACGTCCCCGTCGATCTGCGCGAGGACGAAGCCGGCGCGCGGATCGAGGTTCAACCAGATGATCTCGTCCGGGGGCAAGACGACGCGGGGGATGCGGTCCATCGCGCCCAGCTTGCTCTCGAACATCTGGACGAGGTTCTCCTCGCACAAGGCATGGAGCTTCTGCGCCTCCTCGTCCTGGGACTTTCTGGCGAGGATCTTCGCCAGGAGCTCCAGCGCGCCGGAGAAGTCGTTGAGCGCGACGAGCTCGCGAGCTCCGGCGACCCAGGCCGAAAGCTCGTCGTCCTCGGCGGGAGGGACCGGCATTGGCTCCTGGTGGATGGTCCACGCGCCGCCGGCCTCGGCCTCCGCGCCCGGCGGAGGGGTGTCCTGCTGGATGGCTATCGAGGGACCGTCGTCCCACGGGCTCTCCGGCGGCGGCGCCTTCGCCTTGGTCTTCTTCGCCTTGGAGAGTGAAGGATCGGACGGGATCCGGGCCGACTTGCGCGCCGGATCCGCCGGCACCTGCTGCCGGGTGGCGGGGGGCGGGAGCCACGGATGCGCGGCCTGCTGCGGCGCCGCCGGCGGAGCCATGTGCGCGTGGATCCGCTCCAGCGCGCTGCGCAAGAACTCGCGCGCGCGCAGGTTCGACGGCTCCAGCGTGTACGCCTCCTCCCACGCGCGCACGGCCTCCAGCATGCGGCCCTTCCGGTAATGATCGAGGCCTTCCAGGAGCAGGGAGGAGAACTTGTTCTCCTTGGGCGGCGGCGCGCTCACGAGCTGTCCCCGCGAGGCGACACGAGCCCGCGCTCCACCGCGCCGCGCAGCGCGCCGAGCATGCGCTCGAGCCGGTCGAGGCTGCCGGCGAGGCCAGCGGACTCCTTCTGCTGGACCTGCAGCTTGGCGACGCTGAGCGCTGCCTCGGCGCGCTGCACCGGCTCGTTGCCGAGCCCGTTCGCGGCGGCCTGCTTGAGGCGGGGCCACAGCTCGTCGAATTGCTTGAACAGCTCGTCCGCACGGACCTTCTGCTTCTGGAACTCGGGATCCTCCTTCTGCCCGAGCATCCACTCCTCGTTGGCCTTGGCGGCGGTCTTGATCTCGTCCTCGGTGAGACCCGCGCTGGCGGTGACGGTGATGCTCTGCCGGAGCCCGGTCTGCACGTCGAGCGCGGAGACGGAGACGATGCCGTCCGCGCTGATGTCGAAGATGACGTCGATGTCCACCTCGCCGCGCTTGGCCTTGCGCAGCCCGGTCATCATGAACTCGCCGAGGAGCTCGTTCTGCGCGGCGATCTCGCTCTCGCCCTGCAGCACGGTGATCTTCGCCGAGGTCTGGTCGTCCTTCACGGTGGTGAAGACGTGATGGGCGCTGGTCGGCACCGTGGTGTTCTTCGGGATGATGCTCTGGAAGAAGCCGCCCGCGATGGCGATGCCCAGGGAGTGCGGCGTCACGTCGAGGAGCAGCATCTCCTGCTCCTGGTGCAAGAGCATCGCGCCCTGGATGGCGGCGCCCAGCGCCACCGCCTCGTCGGGGTTCACCGCCTTGGAGGGCTCGCGCCCGAACATCTGCCGCACCCGCGCCTGGATCAGCGGCATGCGCGTCTGGCCGCCCACCAGCAGCACGTCGCCCAGCTCGGTGGGCTTGACCTTCGCTTCCGCCATCACACGCTCGCACACGCCCAGGCAGCGGTCGACGAGGTCGCGGGTGAGCACCTCCAGCTGCGGCCGGGTGAGCGTGCCCTGCAGATGCAGCGGACCGGCTCCCTGGGCGGTGGCGATGAACGGCAGGTTGATCTCTACCTGCTGCGTGGCGGACAGCTCGCACTTGGCCTTCTCGCCTGCATCGCGCAGCCGCTGCAGGGACATCTTGTCCTTGCGCAGGTCGATGCCGTGCTTCTCCAGGAAGGGCTGCGCCAGCCAGTCGACGACGCGGTTGTCGAAGTCGTCCCCGCCCAGCAACGAATCGCCGCCGGTCGCCTCGACCTCGAACACGCCCTTGTACATGTGCAGAACGGTGAAATCGAACGTGCCGCCGCCCAGGTCGAACACGCAGATCTGCTTCTCGCCGATCTGCTTGCCGAAGCCGTACGCGAGCGACGCGCTGGTCGGCTCGTTGATGATCCGGATCACGTCCAGCCCCGCGATGCGCCCCGCGTCCTTGGTCGCGTTGCGCTGCGAGTCGTTGAAGTACGCCGGGACGGTGATCACCGCCTTGGTCACCGGCTGGCCGAGGAACGCCTCCGCGTCGAGGCGCAGCTCGGCCAGCACCATCGCGCTGATCTCGGGCGGGGAGTACGTCTTCTCCCCGAGCTGGATGAGCAGGTCGTCGCGCTCCTTCTCGTGCGGCACCACGGTGTAGGGGAGGCGCGAGAGCGCTTCCTGGGTGGAGCGCGAGGACCACTTCCGTCCCATCAGCCGCTTGACGCTGACCACCGTCCGCTCGGCATTGGTCACCGCCTGCCGGCGGGCGAGCGCGCCCACCAGCCGCTTGCCGTTCTTGGCCACCGCCACGACCGAAGGGGTGAGCCGGTAGCCGCTGCGGTTCGCGATCACGACCGGCGTGCCCGACTGCACCGTCGCCACGACGGAGTTGGTGGTGCCCAGATCGATGCCGATGACCGGTTCCGCCATCCGTCACACGCGCTTGAGGAGCGCGCGCGCCTCCTTGTGGTCGGGCTTCGCCTGGAGGACGCGGGTCAGCTCGGCGCGGGCCTTCACCTTGAGCCCGAGCGTCACGAACGCGCTGGCGAGCAGGAACCGCGTGTCCACGTCGTCGGGAGCGATCTCCACCGCGCGCGCGGCGAAGGTGCTCGCCTGCTGGTGATCGCCGAGCGAGGTGGCGCACCGCGCGCCGGCGGCCGCCGCCGCGGCGTTGGTGGGATCCATCTGGAACGACTGGGTGTACGTCTTCAGCGCCGTCTGCGGGTCGCCCTTCTCCTCCTGGTCGCGCGCCGCCTTGAGCGCCAGCTGCGAGCGGGATCGGGCCGCCTCCCGCTCCAGCTCGGTCAGCTTCTGCGCGATCTCGCCGCGGCGCGGGTCGAGCTCGCGCGCCGCCTTGAGCGCGGCGATCGCCTGCGCCCGCTCTCCGTTCAGCGCCAGCTCGAGCGCCTCCTCGTAGAGCTTGTGCGCCGCGCCGATCCTGGCGAAGCCCTTGGTGCGCAGCAGCCGCTCGCGGCTCTCGCGCTGGCGCCTCTCCTGCTCCTCGCGGCTGAGCGCCCGCCGCTCCATCGCCTCGCGCTCGCGAACCGAGAGGCGCTGCTTGAGCACCCGGTCATATGCCGCGCGAGCGTCCTCGTCGGAGAGCACCTGGTAGGCGGCGGAGAGCTTCTGGAAGGCGCGCGACAAGAGCGGCCCGAACTCGCCCACGTTCTTGCGGAACCACGCATCGGGATGATAGCGGCGCGAGCGATCGAGGTAGGCGCGCCGGACGGTGCCGCCGTCCGCGTCCGGGGTCACCCCGAGCAGGTCGTACAGCGAGATGTCGCGCCCGACGGCCTCGAACGTGCGCAGCTCGTTTTGCAATTCCGGCGGGAGGTCGGTGCCTCCGCTGGCTGGAGTCGGAAGAGTAGCCATGATCCTCCGGCCGAGCGGCCGCGATTCTCGAAACAGTATCGTACCGGTGCCATCGCACAAAGCCAGGATCAGGCCTGTGCGATGGCCTGCGCCAGCAGCTTCGTTGCCTCGTGGATCTCGCTCTCCGACACTGTGAGCGGAGGTGCGAGGCGCAGCACCCGATCGCCGATCGCGTTCACGAGCAGCCCGAGCTCGCGCGCCTTGGCGACCACCTTGGGTGCGAGGTCCTCCGAGAGCAGGACGCCGCGCAACAGGCCCAGCCCGCGCTCTCCGGCGGCGCGCGGCGTTGCCTGGGGCAGCGCCGCGAGGCGCGACTGCAGCACTTCCGAGACGCGTCGGACGTGGTCGAGAAGCCCACCTTCGAGCAGATCCACCACGGCGCAGGCGGCGGCAGTCGCCACGGGATTTCCGCCGAAAGTGCTGGCGTGGGTCCCGGGTGTGAAGACCTTCGCGAGCTGATCTTTCGCCAGCAGCGCGCCCAGCGGCAGCCCGCCCGCGATCCCCTTGGCGAGGCTCATCGCATCCGGCTCGACCCCGAAGTGCTGGTGCGCGAACATCTTCCCGGTGCGGCCCATCCCCGTCTGCACCTCGTCGAGCAGCATCAGCGCGCCGCGCCTCGTGCACGCTTCCCGGACCGCCTTGAGATAGCCGGCCGGGGCGGTGATGACCCCCGCCTCTCCCTGGAGCGGCTCGAGCAGGACGGCGCAGGTCTTGTCGGTGACCGCTTCCTCGATCTGCCTTGCGTCGCCGTAATCGACGAAGCGGAAGCCGGCGGGAAGAGGCCCGAAGCCCTGCTGGTACTTCGGCTGCCCCGTCGCCGCGAGCGAACCCATCGTGCGGCCGTGGAAGGACTCGTGCATGCAGACGATCTCGATGCGCTCCGGATGGCCGCTGTCCACGTGCCACCGGCGCGCGAGCTTGATCATCGCCTCGTTCGCTTCGGTGCCGCTGTTGCAGAAGAAGACGCGGTCGGCGAAGCACAGCCGGGTCAGTTTCTCGGCCAGGCGCACTTGCGGCTCGGTGAAGTAGAGATTCGACGCGTGCCAGAGGAGCTTCGTCTGCTCGAGCACTGCATTGCGCACCTGCGCATTCGCGTGCCCTACCGAGACGGTGGCGATGCCGCCGATGAAGTCGAGGTACCGCTTGCCGTCCGCGTCCCACACCTGCGTCCCTTCGCCGCGCACCAGCGCGACGGGCTGCGTCCGGTAGTTCTGGAAGAGCACCTTCTGCGCGCGGTCGGTCAACTCGCGATTGGTCATGCGCGCAGTGTACAGCGCCTTTCTCACCCCGGTCCCGAAAGCGCTGGCCCCGCCCCGTCGGCGGGAGCTATGGCCGCCGGGTGCGCACGTACTCGATGAGATTGTCGAGGTAGCTCTCGATGGGCGGGCAGCGGATGCCGGTGCCGTCGAGCACCTCCAGCGTGTGCCGGCTGGAATAGAAGCTGAGGTGGTTGACGTAGGCGATCGCCGCGCGCTGCTCGCGCGTCAGCCGCTCCAGCCCGGGCAGCTTGAGCAGCGCGTCGGTCAGCTTGTACCCGAGCGACAGGCGCGGCAGCTTCTTCCCGCTGCGCTGCGCGATGAGCTCGTACACCCGCCGCGAGCTGGAGGGATTCGGATCGACCACGTGGAAGGTGCGTCCGACGGAGCGCGCGTCCTTGTGGATCGCGGCGGAGGCGTCGACCACGTAATCGATGGGCACCGCGTTCAGCGGCGCCACGCCGTCGCCGGGCAGCGGCACCGGAACCTGGAGAGGACTGGTGACCAGCAGGATGGCGAGAGCGTATGGCCCTTCGAACCGATCGATCTCGCCTGTCTTGGTGTCGCCGACCACGATCGACGGCCGCAGCACCGTCGCGGGGATCTGTCCCATGGCGCGCCGCACCAGGAGCTCTGCCTCGAACTTCGACTCTTCGTACGCGTTGCGGAACGCCTGTCCGCAGGCGAGCTCGTCCTCGGCCACCACCCCCACCCGGTCGCCGGAGACGAACACGGTGCTCACGTGCGTGAACCGCCGCAGGTTGCGGCAGTCGATGGCCAGCTCGAGCACGGCCTGGGTGCCCGTCAGGTTCAGGCGCCGCATCTCCTCGCGCGGGGAGGCGAGCGTGCTCTGCTCGGCCGCGTGAAGAACGTCGGTGACCCCGCCGGTGAGCTCGCGGTACTCGGACGTGGAGAGCCCCAGGTGCATTGCAGATGGATCGCCGACCAGCACGTCCATTGCGCCGCGGGCGAATTCGCGCGCCGCTCCGGCGTCGCTTTCTTCCACCAGCAGGGAAACCTGCGCGCCGCCCGCGTGCAGCCGCAGCGCCATGCGCCGCGCGAGCAGCTTGGGAAAGCCGGTGATGAGCGCGCGGTCCATCACCCACCCCGCTGCCATCCGGCGCGCAGCGCCTCCAGCACCCGCGCGACCTGGGCGCGCAAAAGCTCCGGCGCGCCGGTGTTCTCGATGACGAAATCCGCTGCCTTCACCTTCTCATGCGAGGGCAGCTGCGCGGCGATGCGGGCCCGCGCCTCGGCTTCCGCCATGCCGTCCCGCAGCGCGAGCCTGCGCACCTGCTCCTCGACCGGCGCGGTGGTCACGATCAGCCCGTCCAGGCCGTGGTGCAGCCCGTTCTCGACGATGAGCGCGGCTTCGTAGAGCGCGAGCGGCTGCCCGCGAGCCGCCAGCCGGTCGAGGCGGCCGCGGACCTCCCTCCCGATCAGCGGGTGGAGGATTGCGTTCAGCGCGGTTCGCTCCTGCGCGTCCGCGAAGACGCGGGCGGCGAGCGCCTTGCGATCCAGCTCGCCCTGCGGAGTGAGCACGCCGGGAAACCGCGCGGCCACCTCGGCCAGCCCCGGGGTGCCCGGAGCGACTACCTCCCGCGCGACCTGGTCCGCGTCGATCACCGGCACGCCGCGCTCCGCGAAGAGCCGGGCGACCGTGCTCTTGCCGGTTCCGATGTTCCCGGTGAGACCGAAGACGCGCATCGGACTCAGTCTACAAGACCCGCGCGACGTGGCTATCGGCCGCGTTGCGCCACCCTGGACCCGCTGATAGGTTCCGCACCCCTCGATGCGCCTCGCTTTCGCCGCTGCCGTGCTCGCCCTGGCCGCGCCCGCCTACGCCTCCGATCTGGTGGGTCCGGAGAGCTGCCGCGCCTGCCACGCGGAGGCGTACCGGATCTGGGCGCAGAGCCCGCACGCCCGGGCCCTCGATTCCCTCACCTCCGATCAGCGCCGCTCGGCGCTGTGCCTGTCCTGCCACTCGCGCGACGAGCAGCGGTCGAATCCGGTCGACCCGGTGACCTCCGTCTCCTGCGAGACCTGCCACGGCGGCGGACGCTATTACCAGCCGGCGGTGGTGATGCGCGACAAGGAGTTGGCCCGGTTGTTCGGGATGCAGGACGCGGCCGCGACCTGCGCCTCGTGTCACGGCCCTGGCTCGCCCTCGGCGCAGCCGTTCGACGTCAAGGCGGCGCTGCAGCGGATCGATCACTGGACGGCCGAGCGCGCGAAGAGGCAAGCGGGTGCGCAGGCGGGGGCGCCGCGTACGCGGCTCGCCGCGTGGCTGCGCGATCGGCGATGAACGAGGCGCTGGTCCAGGCCGGTCCACTTCCGGGCGCGGTCAGCGACGTCGCGCAGCTCCCGCCCGAGGAGTCGCACGCGGCCATCGAGCAGGTGTTCCGCTTCTTCTGCTCGCTGCGGCTCACCCTCGCGAATCTGTTGTTGCTCTTCCTGGCAATGATCGCCGGCACGTTCGTGAACCCGCAGAACGACTCCCTCACGAACATCGAGCGCGCGTTCGCGAACCGGCCGCTGGTGCTCTGGTCCTACCGCTGGTTCGAGCTGTACGACCTGTTCCACAGCTGGTGGTTCACGCTGCTGCTCGTCTCGCTGGCGCTGAACCTCATCGCCTGCTCCGTCGAGCGGCTGCCCCGCATCTGGTACATGGTGCGCTATCCGGAGACGCGCCTGGACCACGTGGCCGGGCTGCGCTTCCGCAGCGCGCCCGTTCCCAGCGCGCTGTCGGCGGAGGCGGTCGCGGAGCAGCTGCGCGCGCGCAAGTACCGGGTGCGCACGGCGGAGGGGAGCCTGTTCGCCGAGAAGGGGCGGTATGCGCGGTTCGGCGTGTGGGTCGTGCATGTCTCGCTGCTCCTCATCCTGGGCGGCGGCATCGTGGGCCGGCTCACCGCGTTCGAGGGCGTCGCCAACGTGCCGCAAGGCGGCGGCCAGGCGGACGCTTTCCTCGAGCGGCGCCCCGATGGGACCCAGTTCCGGCACAAGCTCCTCGATCAGGACGGGCGGCCGTTCCTGGTGCGCTGCGACGACTTCCGCCTGAAGGAATTCGAGCCCGGGCGGCCGAAGGCGTTCGAGTCCGACCTGCGCCTCTTCCGGAAGCTGCCCGACGGCAGCGCGGGAGAGGAGCTGGCGCGGGAAACCATCACCGTCAACCATCCCCTCCGGTACGCGGGGCTCACCTTCTACCAGGCCAGCTACCAGCAGCTCGACGAGGGGATGCGCGCGCGGATGAAGATCCTCGACAAGGCCACCGGCGCAGAGGTCGAGCGGCTGGCCGCGCCGGGCGAATTCATCGAAGCGGCCGAAGGACTCAGCTACCAGGTCGTCGACTACCAGGAAGACTTTTCCGGCCTTGGTCCCGCCGTGCAGGTCATCCGCGCGGAGGAACCGCCGGGATCGCGCCCCGAGGTGGGACCCGACGGCAGACCGCGCCCCTCTGCGCGAGCGAAGATCGCATCGTTCTGGGTGTTCGCCCGCCAGCCGGAGTTCGACCGCAACAACCGCGAAGACCGGTTCGCCTTCCGCTTCGATCGCCTGACGCCGTTCTACGCGACCGGCCTGCAGATCGCGCGCGATCCGTCGACGCCGGTGGTCTACACGGGCTGCTTCCTGCTCTTCTTCGGCATCGGCATTGCCTTCTACACGTCGCACAAGCGGGTCTGGGTGCAGCTGCGCGACGGAACCCTTGCGCTGGGCGCTGCGGCGCACCGCAATGCGGAGTCGTTCGGCCGCGAGTTCGACGAGCTGTGCGAGGCGCTGGGCGTCCCGGTCCGGAACAGGGGCGAACGGGCGGCGGCGTGATCGTGCTCGAGGCCGGATTCCTCAAGTCGGCCACCGCGCCCGAGCAGTGGCCAGCGGCCGACCGTCCCGAGGCGGCTTTCTGCGGCCGCAGCAACGTGGGCAAGTCGAGCTGCCTGAACGCGCTCGCCAACCGACGCCAGCTCGCGCGCGTGTCGCGCACCCCCGGGCGCACCAGGCTGCTCAACTTCTTCGACATGCGCGTGGCCGAGCGCACCCGTTCCGGCGGCCGCGGACCCGAGCACAGCCTGCGGCTGGTCGATCTGCCCGGGTACGGCTTCGCCTCCGGCCCGCGTGCGGAGCGCGAGCAGTGGAAAGCAATGATCGAACGCTATCTGACCCGCCGCGAGACCTTGGGCGCGCTGGCGGTGATCGTCGACGGCGACCTGGGCGCACAGCCGAGCGACGTCGAGATGGTGCGCTGGGGACAGTCCCTGGGGAAGCGCATCGTGGTGGTTGCGACCAAGCTGGACAAGATCGCGCGCACCCGCCGGACGGCTCAGCTGCAGAAGATCGCGACTACCCTGGGCGTTCCGCCCGAGCAGGTGATCGGCTTTTCTGCGAAGGAGAAATTCGGGATCGACGAGCTCTGGACCGAACTGGTCGAATCTTGAGCAGAAAAGATCACCGCGGAGACGCGGAGAGCGCGGAGACTTCCTTTTGTAACCGGAAAGGTCCGCGCTCTCCGCGTCTCCGCGGTGTGTTTCGAGCCCTTTAGGTCACTGGCATCTGGGAGCGGTTCGGGCTGCCGAACGCGCCCTCGTTCTGCTGCTGCAGCTCCTGCGCCTTGCGCCGGACCTTGTCGCCCAGCTCGTTGCGCAGCTCGTCGCCCGACTTGGGGGCGAACGCCAGACCGATGCCCGCGCCGACCAGGCAGCCGAGCACGAAGATGCCGAGGCTGCCCAGCGTGGTCGCGAGCGCGCTGCGGCGCTCCTGCAGCCCGACGGACTCGAGCACGTCGTCGCGGTCCATGTCTTGTAGGTACTTGAGCGCCTTCAGGCCGCTCTTCTTCAGATTCATGTCGCGCCTCCTGCCGTACGAGAAAAGTCGTTGTCCGGTACCGCACGCAATCTGCGCACGCGCAGCGCGGCACGCCGCAAGCCGCAGGCGCCCGCTAGATCGCGTCGCTTTCGGACGGCCGCTCGCTTTGGCCGCCGCTCGATCCGGCCAATACGCCGATCTGGCTCTTGATGAGAGGGACCAACGCGAGCCGCATGCCGACGCGCACCAGGCGTCCGGTCAGCGGAGAGAACAGCCCGCCTCCCAAGACGTAGCCGACGCCGAGAGCGGCGAACATCATGCCGATGGGGTGGCGTTCCACGCGGCCACGCAGGTCGAGCGTCCGGCTGAAGTTCTCCATGGATCCGGAGACCGCGCTGCCGAACGCCTTGGCTTCCTCCACTGCCCGCTTGGCGTGCTCGAACACCTCGCCGTCGCCTTCCTTCCCGCCGGACCCCTGGTACTCAGTATCGGTCGCCACGTCGTCCTCCTTGCGCTTCAACGCGAGACGATCTTGCCGATGATGTACCCTAGGGCCAGAGCGCCAGCGAGGCACACGATGGGCCGCTCGCGGATGAACTCGGAAGCCTGGTCCATCGCCTGATCGACCGCCACCTTGGTCTGCTCGACGATCCGCTGTGCGTCCTGCGTGCTCAGGTCGCCGAGGAGGCCGGCGCCGAAACCGTTTCCAGACTTCTCCACATCGACCATGGGGGAACCCTCCGGGGGCGCGAGGAAGTGCCGAACGGACCGGACCGCGCCTGCCCGCCAACCTAGGCACCGCATCCGGGCGCGGCTACTGCGCCACCACGCTCGGCTGCCGTGCAGAATCGAACGCGGCCTTGTGCGGCAGGAGATCGAGCCAGAGGGGCAGGTGGTCGCTCGCATCGCGCGCCTCGGGGTCCTCCAGGACGCCGCAGGCGAGCACCTCGATGCCGCCGTCCACGTACGCGCGATCCAGGCGCAAGAGCGGCAGGCGCGCGGGCCAGGTGGCGCGCCGCGCGCCGGCCAGGTACGCGGCATCGCGCAACGACTGCCGCAGCAGCCGCGCGATCGGCCCCGGCACCGGGAACCACATGTTGAAGTCCCCGCAGACGACCAGCGGGGCGGTGAGGGCGGCGTCGCGCAGCAGGTCGGCGGAGAGCAGCATGCCGGCCTGCCGCCTGCGCTCGCCCCCGGAGAGTCCCAGGTGCAGGTTGAAGAGGTGGAGGACGCCGCCGCCTTCGACCAATAGATCCGCGCGCAGGCAACCCCGCGGCTCGCGTCCCCGCACCGAGAGGTCGTAGTTCTTGACGCTCACGATCGGATGGCGCGAGAGCACCGCGTTTCCGTACGGACGCCCGGCGAGCACCAGCGTCGGGCCGTAGGCGACGTACCACCCGAGCAGCTTGCCTAGGTGCGCCGCATGGTCGGCGACCTCGTGCCGCCGGTCCTCTCCGTCTTCGGCGCGGTGCGGGTCGCCGACCTCCTGTAGCGCGGCCACGTCGCAGCGCGCGTCGGAGAGCACGCGGGCGACGCGGTCCAGGTCCTGGCGCCCGTCGCGCCCCACACCTCCATGGATGTTCCAGCTCACCACGCGCATCGCGCTACCGGGCCGCCGTGCGGCGTGCCTCGCCCCCGCGCTCGGCGTGGCGG
>Ga0066701_10000433_pt1 | contig 11967 bp, 7 predicted proteins | sample GraSoiAngelo_150_FD_66453 | JGI IMG/M metagenome (GOLD analysis project Ga0066701, IMG submission 66453) | Grasslands soil microbial communities from the Angelo Coastal Reserve, California, USA - 14_1009_09_40cm | ecosystem: Environmental > Terrestrial > Soil > Grasslands | place: USA... | reverse complement strand
TCGATGCCGCGGGCGCGAGCCCGAGCCCCCAGACGAGGGCGAACGACAGGTAGACCCCGGTGTGGTGCTGCAGGTAGTGCACCAGGCTGAGCAGGTGGAAGCCGGCGAAGGAGAGGAGCGCGCCCGCCGCGATCCACGACCCTTCGCGGAAGCGCCGCAAGAGCGCCTGCGCGAGCAGCACGTGGTACGCCGCGGTGAGGAGTAGCCCGGCGAACCCCGTTTCCGCCCAGGCGGTGAGCCACAGGTTGTGCGCGTCGATGGAGAGGAGCGGGGTGACCGCGGTCGCGCCCCGGGTCGCCCAGGCCGCCTCCTGGTAGCGCCCGAACCCGACGCCCAGCAGAGGGTGCGCACGGACCAGCTCCCAGCCGACTTCCATCGACAGCCGGCGCTCGTCCCCGCCGAGAAGGTTCTGTTCGCCGCGCAAGAGGCGGGAGCGCCATTCCGGCGAGGCGAACACGCCGAGGGCGACGGCGGCGGCAGCCGCGACGCCGCCCCACCGGGTCCAGCCCCGCCCGAGCAGCGCGACCGCGAGAGCGACCACCGCGAGCCCGACGAGAAGCGCCGCGCGGGCATACGAGAAGTATGTCGCCGCGAGGAGGGCCGCGGTGGTGGCGATCCCGGCCAGCGCGACGCGCGCGCTCCGCGTCCGCAGCGCGACGGCGAGCGCCGGGCCCAGCGCGGCCACCGCTCCGTGCGCGAAGCGCAGGCGGTGGAAGAGGAACCCGCCCGCGCCGTAGCGCGCCGGCCCGGACAAGCTGAAGGACTCCCGCACCCGGTCGACCGGCGTGCGGAACCAGGCTGGCTGGTCGAAAGGCCATCGCACGAAGTGCTGGAACGCGCCGAGCGCGGTGCTCAGCGTCCACCCGACGGACACGACCCAGGCGAGCGCGACCCAAGGGGCGTCGCCCGCCGCCGACGCGGCGAGCGCCGGCGCCAGCGTGTCGAAGAACTGGCCATACCTGCCGCTCTTCGGCCAGTCCGCGGCGGACCCCGACCATGCCGCAAGCGCGGGCGAGATGGCCTGCCATGCCGCGAGGGCGGCCGCCACCGCGCAGAAGCGCCGGACGTCGCGGGCGAGCTCCAGCCGCCGCGCTCGCAGCGCCGCGACGAGCAGCAGCGCGTACGCGCCGGCCTGCGCGAGCGGCTCCGCCAGCACGGTCCCGGCCGCCCAGACGAGCAGCGCCGCCTTCGCCAGCCGGCCGGCCAGCCCGGCCGCGCGCGATCCGTCCACGGCGGCGCGTATACCACGCGCGATCGAGGATACACTCCATCCGGGATGCGCCTCCGCGACCGCCTGCAGCCCGGCCCGATGCGGCTTCTGGACCGCATGCTGCTGCGCGAGATGACCCTGCCGCTCGGAGTGGGAGTGCTGGCCATCCTGCAGCTGCTCGTGCTGGTGCAGCTGCTCCAGCTCAACGAGGTTGTGTTCAGCGCCTCGATGCGGCTTGCGGACCTCGGGCGCGTCACGCTGGCGTTCGCGCCGCACTTCCTGGTGCTGGCGCTTCCGCTCGCGTACATGCTGGGCATCCAGCTCGGGGTCGGGCGGCTGGCGGCGGACCGTGAGCTGCTCGGTCTTTCTTCCGCGGGGTACTCGCCGCGCCAGCTCTTCCGCGTTCCCATCGCCGTCGCCATCGTCCTCGCGCTGGGGGTCGCGGCGCTGACCCGCTGGGCGGAACCGTGGGGTTTGCAGCAGGTGAACCGGGTGCTGAACGGAGTGATCAAACGCAACTTGCAGAGCGGCCTGCTGCCCGGCGTGTTCAACGACAACCTTCCGCGGTTCATGGTCTACGTGGCCGACACCGAAGAGGGCAGGTGGCGCGGAGTGCTCATCGAGGACCAGGTCGGCGACGGGTCCCCGCTCCTCGTCCTGGCTGACGCCGGGCGCATCGAGGACGCGGGCGGCGAGGCGCTGCGCTTGCACCTCGACCGCGGCGAGCTGCACCGCATGGAGCCGCGCGGCGAGACCGTGGTCCGCTTCAACCAAGGAACGTTCCTGGTCGGCGTGCAGGAGCGCGTCGCGCGCAAGAACCGGTTCCACGGCGTGGAGGCCGCGCTGCCGTACGCGGAGCTGTCCGCCCGCGCCGAGCAGTACCGCAAGAACGGGTGGATGGAAGACGTTGCCCGCCTGCGGGTCGAGCAAGGGCGCAGGTGGGCCGTCCCCCTGGCGTGCTTCTGCTTCGGGCTGCTCGGCGTGCCGCTCGCGGTCGTGGCCGGAGGCGCGCGCGGCTCCGCCTATCTCATCACGCTGGGCTCGTTCGTCCTCTTCTACGTCACTTCCAGGCTTGGCCTTGCGTTCGCGCTGCGCGGGCTTCCCGCGCCCATCGCCGCCTTCCTGCCCGACATCGTCATCGCGCTGCTCTCGATTCCGCTCATCCGGCGGCTGCGGGCGCGAGGCATCCCGCTCGTCCGGTGAGGCGGCGCCGCCTCATCGCGGCGGCGCTGCTGCTGCTCGCAGCCTGTTCCCGCCGGCCGGACGTTCCCATCCTCACCTACCATTCCATTTCGGACGCTCCCGACGGTTTCACAGTGAGCGAATCCGAGTTCACGTCACATCTCGATGCGCTGCAGCGGGCGGGATTCCACACGGTCACCTTCCACGAATGGCTCGCGCACGAGGACCGCGGGACGCCGTTGCCGGCGAAGCCGATCGTCCTGACCTTCGACGACGGATTCGAGGACGCATATTCGACGGTGCTGCCTGCGCTCCGCGCGCGCGGCATGCGCGGTACGTTCTTCGTGGTGACGTCGTTGGTCGCGCGCGACCCCGCCCACCGCGTGGCCCGCGGAGAGGATGGCGCGCAGCGCCGGTACCTCGTCTGGCCCGAAGTCCGCGCGCTGGCTGCCGCGGGGATGGAGATCGGGTCTCACGGCGAGCACCACCTCCGCATGGCGGACCTCGATCGCGCGCAGGTCCTGGGCGAGCTGACCCGGTCCAAGCAGACGCTGGATGGCGTGCTGGGGATCTCCACCGAGGTCCTCGCGTACCCGTACAACTCCGTCCGCCGCTGGATCGTGCCGCTTGCGCGCGAGTCCGGCTACCGTGCCGCGGTGGCGGGGATGGCTCACGGGAACGCCGACCGGTTCACGCTCTACCGGATGGGCGTGTACCGCGGGACGACGGCGGATCAGGTCCTCGCTCAGCTCCGCTGATCGGCGGGGAGATCCGGCGTCTGTGGAGCGCCCCTCGGAAACAGCCACAGGGCGGCCGCGAGCGCGAGGACGAACGCGAGCCCCCACACGCGGGTAGCGAGCACGGCGCGGGCGGAAGCCGGGCCGAGCACGGTGTCCGAGACGATCCACTCCACCGCGGCCACGCAGGCGACCGCGGCCGCGCCGAAAAAGCGCCGCGCGGCTGGCAGGAGGGACAGCAGCCCGAGCAGGAGCGGCCAGGCGAGGACGAAGTTGGCCCGCCAGGCGAGCGGCGAGACGAGCGTGACGCCGGCGCACAGAACGCTCCACAGGGCGGGACCCCTCAGCCGGGCAAGGAACGCTCCCCCCAAGAGCACCGAGGCGGCGATCAGCTCCGCGAGCGCGATCACGCCGCGCGGCGGCTGTGCATCGAGGGCATAGAACGGCGTGAGGAGCAGGGCGGGGAGCCCCTGCGGGTTGTGTCCCAGCGCCCAGGCGAGCGTCGTGCGGTCGAGGCTTGACCACCAGGCCCGCAGCTCGCCGAGCGCGCCGGCCCAACCGTATCGCGCGAGCAGCGGCAGCTGGAGGAGGACACCGCACGCGATGGCGGCTGCGACGACGCGCGTGCGTCGCATCGCGATGAGCGCGACGGCGAGGAGGGCCGCGGTGGGCTTGAGGATGGTAGCGATCGCCAGGCACGCGCCGCTCAACCAGTTCCGGCGGCGTCCCGCGGCGGACAGCGGCACCGCCACTAGAGCGAGCATGAAGAGGTTCACCTGGCCGTAGAACAGCTCGAGGAAGAGCGATTGCCCGAGCGCGAACGTCGCCGCCAGGCAAGCGAGGTAGCCCGGCGAGAACCGCGCGTCCTCGCGCAGCGCCGCGGCCCAGGTCGCGGCGGCGAAGGCGAACGCGGCCACCGACGCCAGGTTCCACAGCGCGCCGGCCACGCCGGCTGGCAGCAGCGCAAAGGGAGTGAACAGCCAGGCAGCAGCGGGAGCGTACTTGAAGGAGATCAGGCCGTCCGAGGCGGGATACAGCGGCAGCCCCGCCCAGAACCTTCGCGCAGCCAGCGCGTACAGATGGAGGTCTGCGGCGCGACGCGGGTTGAGCCCGAGCACCGCGCCCCAGGTCGCGAGCAGAAGCAGCGCCGCGGCGAAGGTCCACCGTGCCGCGGTTGCGCGCGGCGCAGCGAGCTCGACCGCGGGGTCACGCGAGGGCGTCGGCATTCCAAGCCGGCTCAGCGGCTCATCGAATCGAGGAACTCCTTGTTGCTCTTGGTCCCGCGCATCTTGCTGAGCAGGAACTCCATCGAGTCGATCACGTTGAGGGGATGCAGGAGCTGGCGCAGGATCCAGACCCGGTTGAGCTGCTTGTCGTCCATGAGCAGCTCCTCCTTGCGCGTTCCGGAGCGGTTGATGTCGAGGCAGGGGAAGATGCGCTTCTCCATCAGCTTGCGGTCGAGCGCGACCTCGGAGTTCCCGGTGCCCTTGAACTCCTCGAAGATCACCTCGTCCATGCGCGACCCGGTGTCGACCAGTGCGGTGCCGATGATGGTCAGCGACCCGCCCTCCTCCACGTTGCGCGCGGCCCCGAAGAACCGCTTGGGCTTGTGCAGCGCGTTGGAGTCCACGCCGCCGGAGAGGATCTTCCCGCTGGGCGGCACGGTGGAGTTGTAGGCGCGTGCCAGGCGAGTGATGGAGTCGAGCAGGATGACCACGTCGCGGCCTTGCTCCACCAGCCGCTTGGCCTGCTCGATGACCATCTCCGCGACCTGCACGTGGCGGGTGGCGGGCTCGTCGAAGGTGGAGCTGACCACCTGGCCCTTCACCGTGCGCTGCATGTCGGTCACTTCCTCGGGTCGCTCGTCGACCAGCAGGACGATGAGGAACGCCTCGGGGTGGTTGGCGGTGACGGCGTGCGCGATGTCCTGCAGGAGCACCGTCTTCCCGGCGCGCGGCGGCGAGACGATCAGGCAGCGCTGCCCGAAGCCGATCGGAGTGAGCAGGTCGATGATGCGGGTGCTCATGTCGGTCGCTTTGTGCTCGAGCTTGATGCGCCGGGTGGGGTAGAGCGCGGTGAGGTTGTCGAAGAGCACCTTCTGCGCGCCCTCGACAGGCTCGGAGAAGTTGATCTCGTCGACCTTGAGCAGGGCGAAGTAGCGCTCGGAGTCCTTGGGCTGGCGGATCTGCCCCTTGACCATGTCGCCGGTGCGCAGGTTGAAGCGGCGGATCTGGGACGGCGAGACGTAGATGTCGTCCGGCCCGGGGGTGAAGCTGAAGTCCGGGCTGCGGAGGAAGCCGAAGCCGTCGGGCAGGACCTCCAGCACGCCCTCGGCTTCGATCAGGGTGTCGGACTTCTGCGCCTGGAGGATGTGGAAGATGAGGTCCTGCTTGCGGAGCGCGCCTGGGGCCTCGATGTTGAGGTCCTTGGCGAGCTTGGCAAGCTGGAGGATCTTCATCTCCTTGAGCTCTGACAGGTTCATTTGCTGTTTCCGGCGCGCCCGCGCGGCGCGCATTCTGTGTGGGTCTGGGTCGCAGCACGCCTCACGGGCGGCGCGAACCGGCTTCAGGGGGTGGATGGAACGACGCGCAATGTAAGGATGCCGCGCGCCGTCTGTCAAACCTTTCCTCGACCTGCCGGCCAGCCCCGGTAGGATTCGCCGCCGAGGAGGGGTGGATGCCGTTGCGCCGCGCCTGTCCGTTCGCCGTGCTGGTGCTGCTCGCCTGTGGAGGAGGCGGCCCGTCCCGCCCGCCGGTCGCATCCATCTCGCTGATTCCCTCGACGGCCACCCCGCTGACGAGCCTCGGAGATACCCTCCAGGTGACCGCGACCGCGCTCGACACCCAGGGCGCTCCCATCCCGGGCGTCGGCATCGCGTACACCAGCAGCGACGCGGCGATCGCCACGGTGAACCAGGCCGGGCTGATCACCGCCGTGGCGAACGGCGCTGCGACGATCCACGCCTCCGCCGAGGGGAAGGAGGCGACCATCGCGGTCACCGTGGCCCAGGTGGTCGCGCACGTCCTCCTGACCCCTTTGTCCATCCGCGTGCCGGCGGGCGAGACGCCGCTCTTCCACGCCTCTGCCGTCGACGCCCGCAACCACCTGGTCGTGGGAGCACCGCCGCCATCGTGGACCACCACTGACCCGGCGCTGGCCACCATCGGAACGGACGGCCGGGCCACCGTCTCGGCTGGCGCTCCGGACGGAGCGACGGTCAGCGCCGTCGCGACGGTCGGGGCCGTGTCGTCCGCCGCTGGAGGGCTGATGACGGTGGACCACACTGCCGTTTACGTCGAGACGATCACGATCGCCCCCGCGAACGTCGCCGCCTTCGCAAGCGTCGGCCAGACCGTCCAGCTCTCGGCCACCGCTTCGAACCCGCGCGGGGACGTGACGAGCCAGGTCACCTTCGCCTGGTCGAGCAGCTCTCCGGGGGTGGCGGGCGTCTCCACGGCCGGGCTCGTCACCACGCTCGGGAACGGGAGCTCTGCGGTGAGCGCGTCCTCGAACGGCGTCAGCGGGTCTGTCTCCATCTCCGTCGCGCAGGTGGTGACCAGCGTCGCGGTGAGCACATCGGCCGGCGGCGCCTCTGCTTCGCTCGCCAGCCTGGGCGAGACGGTCCAGCTCGTCGCCACCGCCTTCGACTCGGGCGGCAGCCCGGTGGCGGGCGCGTCGTTCGGCTGGACCAGCGATGCGCCGGCGATCGCGACCGTCAGCTCGGCGGGACTGGTCACCGCGGTTGCGAACGGCTCGGCCCACGTGGTCGCGCGCGCGACGTCCAACCAGGTGGCGAGCCCCGCGCCCGGGCTCGCCGTCACCGTCCAGCAGGCGGTCGCCAGCGTATCGGTGCTGCCGCCCACGGCGTCGATCCCTTTCTGCACGACCCAGCAGTTCGCCGCCACGCCCCTCGACGCGCGCGGCAACCGCGTCGCGGGCGCGCCGGCGCCCACCTGGAATAGCGCCAGCACGGCAGTCGCTACCGTGGGCACGAATGGCGTCGCGCGCGGCGTGAGCCCCGGAGGCCCGGTCGCCATCCAGGCGACCATCGCGGCCAAGGCGGGATCCGCGCAGCTCACGGTCAACTCCTCGCCCATCGTGGTGAGCTGGAGCTCCGCGGCGGCGGTCACGCCCGTGAGCGTCACCACCTGCCTCGCGCAGTCGGTCGTGTGGCGGAACACCGATGCCAACGTGGTGCACAGCGCGACGGGGTCCAGCGGTCCCCCGACCACCGGCGCGATCCAGCCGGGCGCCAGCTCGGTGGCGGAGTCCTTTCCCAGCACAGGATCGTATCCGTTCCACTGCGACTTCCACCCGAACGAAACCGGGACCGTGTTCATCACGCCCTGACGGGCCCCACGAACCCCGCACGGGCGCGGCGCGGGCTGTTAAAGTCCGGCCCGCATGACCGAAGCCGAGCGCGCGGAGGAGCTGCGCAGGCAGCTCCGCGAAGCCAACCACCGCTACTACGTGCTCGACGCGCCGACCCTCTCGGACGCCGAGTACGACCGACTCTTTCGCGAGCTGACGCAGCTCGAGGAGGCGCACCCCGAGCTGCGCACGGCGGACTCGCCTACCCAGCGCGTGGGCGCGCAGCCGAGCGAGAAGTTCGCCAAGGTGCAGCACCGCCGGCCGATGATGTCGCTCGCCAACGTGATGAGCGACGAGGAGCTGGCGGAGTTCGACGCGCGCGTGCACCGGCTGCTCGGCGACGACCCGGTCGCGTACGTCTTCGAGCCCAAGCTGGACGGCCTGGCGGTGACGCTGACCTACGAGAACGGCCGGTTCGTGCAGGGCGCGACGCGCGGAGACGGCCAGCTCGGCGAGGACGTGACCGCGAACCTGCGCACCATCAAATCGGTCCCGCTGCAGCTGCAGGCGGGGGCGCCGTCCGTGCTCGAGGCGCGAGGCGAGGTCTTCATTCCCAAGGCGGACTTCGCCCGCCTCAACGCCGAGCGCGAGGCCGCCGGCGAGCCGACCTTCGTGAACCCGCGCAACTCGGCCGCCGGCTCGCTCCGCCAGCTCGACCCCCGCGAGACCGCCAAGCGGCCGCTGTCCATGTTCTTCTATGACGTCGGCGAGACGGGCGAGCTGCGCTTCTCCTCGCACTGGGAGAAGCTGGCAAAGATGAAAGATCTCGGGCTGCGCACGAACCCCGAGAACAAGCTGGTGCGCTCGCTCGACGAAATCCGCGCGCACTACGCCGATCTGCTGCGCCGCCGTCACGACGTGCCTTACGAGATCGACGGCACGGTGGTGAAGGTGGACAGCGAGGACCAAAGGCGACGCCTCGGGTCCGTCTCGCGGACGCCCCGCTGGGCAGTGGCGTACAAGTTCCCGGCCGAGGAGGAAGCCACCACGGTCGAGGACATCCAGGTGAGCGTCGGCAGGACGGGCGCGCTGACGCCGGTCGCCTTCCTCACTCCCGTGCACGTCGGCGGAGTCACCGTCGCGCGCGCGACGCTACACAACGAGGAGGAAGTGCGGCGCAAGGACGTCCGCAAGGGCGACCGGATCTTCCTGCGCCGCGCCGGGGATGTGATCCCGGAGATCGTGCGCGTCATCGCCGAGGCGCGCCCGAAGGAGGGGCTCCCCGAGTTCCGCATGCCCACGCACTGCCCGGCCTGCGGAGCCGAGGTGCATCGCGAGGGCGCGATCACCCGCTGCACCAACCTGTCCTGCCCGGCGCAGCTCCACGGCCGCCTGCGCCATTTCGCCTCGCGCGGCGCGATGGACATCGAGGGGCTCGGCGACCAGACCTGCTCGCAGCTGGTCGAGCGCGGGCTGGTGAAGACGCCCGCCGACCTGTACGCGCTCACGCGCGAGCAGTGGCTCGGCCTGGAGCGGATGGGGGACAAGTCGGTGGACAACCTGCTCGCCGCGCTCGAGCGCAGCAAGCAGACCTCGCTGAGGCGCTTCATCTACGCGCTGGGAATCCGGCTGGTGGGCGAGGCCACCGCGCGGGCGCTGGCGCTGCAGTTCCAGAGCGTGGAGCGCCTCCTGGACGCGACCCTCGACGAGCTGCAGGGGGTGCGCGACGTCGGGCCGGAGGTGGCGGAGCAGATCCACGATTTCACGCAGACGGCGGAGAACCGCGAGGCGGTCCGCCGCCTGCTCGCCGCAGGCATCCAGCCCGCGCCAGAGGTGGTGCTCGCGCGTGGACCGTTCGCCGGCAAGACGGTGGTGCTGACGGGCTCGCTCGCGGGATACTCGCGCGAGCAGGCCAAGGCGGAGATCGAACGGCGCGGCGGCCGCGTCTCCGGCTCGGTGAGCCGCAAGACCGACCTGGTGGTGGCCGGCGGGGATTCCGGGAGCAAGCTGAAGAAGGCTTCCGAGCTGGGCGTGCGCGTGGTCGACGAGGCGGGTTTCCACGCGCTGCTCCAGGAGGAACAGCGATGAGGGATCGCGTTCGGGCGGAAGTCGTGGTGCGCGGGCGCGTGCAGGGCGTGTTCTTCCGCGCCAGCGCGCAGCAGGAAGGACTGCGGCTCGGCCTCACCGGCGAGGTGAGCAACCTGCCCGACGGCAGCGTGGAGGCCATCGTGGAAGGCGAAAAGGAGGCGGTAGAGGACTTCGTCGCCTGGTGCCGCCGCGGCCCTCCCTCGGCCGAGGTCGACGACGTCCAGGTGAAGCTGCGCCCGCCGCGCGACGAGTTCCGTACGTTCACCGTCGCGCGCTGAAGCGCCTCGCACCCTGGCCGCCCGTCCTGCTTCCAGGGAAGCGCCGATTCGGCTACACTACGGCTCTCCCGATTCTGTTCTACCGGGGCGAGGTCGGACGGCCCGTGTCAGACACCTCTCGGATGAAGCCGGAGTTCAACGTCACCCTGGACGGGACCAGGCTGGACGGGGAAGCGAAGGGGGCCGTCAGCGGCGTCCGGGTCTTCCTCACGCACAGCGGCGCGAGCGCTTTCGAAATCGTCGTCGACGATCCCGAGCTGCGTTGGCAGGCGAAGCCGACCTTCACCGAATGCAAGGAAGTCCAGATCGAGCTGGGCGTCCCGGGCAAGATGAAGAAGGTCTTCGACGGCGAGGTCACCGCCTGGCGCACCGAGTTGGAGCGTGCTGGTCCCACGGTGCTGGTCCTGCGCGGGATGGACCGCTCGCACCGCCTGATGCGCGGGCACAAGACGAAGACCTACGCGGAAGCCTCGCCGATCGATTGCGCGCAGCAGATCGCCTCGGCGGCCGGGCTCACCGCCAAGACCAGCGCGGGCCAGCCGGCGCCGGTGAAGACGTTTCGCATCCAGGCCAACGAGAGCGACTTCGGCTTCCTGCGCAAGATGGCCGATCTGGAAGGCTACCTCTTCTACGTGGACGGCTCCGACCTCCACTTCGAGCGTCCCAAGCTCTCGTCCAAGGACGACCTGACGATCACCTTCGGCGAGGACGTGAAGACCTTCCTGCCGGTGGCGAACTTCCGCCGTCCCGCCGCGAAGGTGGAGGTGGGCGGGTGGGACTCCGCCGGCAAGGCGGCGCTCACGGGAAAGGCGAAGCCGGGCGACGAGATGTGGAGCGTCCCCGGCGGGAAGCCTGGCGCGGAGGTGGCGACGTTCCAGGGGACCAAGGCCAGCATCGGCATCGTCGAGTCCCAGGTGGCCACTCAGGAGCATGCGGATACCGTCGCCAAGGCCGCGCTCACCAGGCGGAGCCTCGAATTCCTCACCGCCGAGGTCGAGGTGCAAGGCAATCCGGAGATCAAGCCGGGGGCGATGGTCAACGTGAAGAAGGTGGGGGTGTACTCGGGGCACTACGTGGTCACCGAGGCGAATCACTTCTACGACGCCGCCGGCTACAGCTGCATCTTCTACGTCGCACGGGACAAGTGGGGCGACTCATCCACCGATGAGGAAAAGAAGAAGCGCGACGAGGAGCAGAAGAAGCAGGCGAAGGGCGGCGCGGAAAAGCCCTACAAGCCGCCCAAGGCGCCACCGAAGAAGCCGCCGCCGGACGAATCGATCGATTTCACGCTCGAGGGCGACGACGGGAAGCCCCTGGCGAACGTGAAATGCAAGATCAAGCTCAAGAGCGGCGAGGTCATCGAGGCCACGACCGACGGCGACGGGCACGTCCAAGTCGACGAGAAGCCGCACGGCCCGTACACGGTGCAGATCACGGGCGACGCGCTCGCGCTGACGTCGATCGACGTCGTCGCCGACGACGCCGACGCGGAGAGCGGTGGCACATCGGGCGGCGCCGGCGCGGCGGAGGAAAAGGAAGCCGCGTCGGGCGGCGGCGGGTCGCACCAGGAAGCAGCTGCGTCGGGCGGTGGCACGTCGGAGGAAGACGACGCGAAGAGTGCGAAGGAAAGCGGTGCGTCCGGCGTCGGCGAGTCGCACCAGGAAGCGGGTGCGGCGGGCGGCGGGACGTCGACCGAAGACGACGCGCAGGGTGCGAAGGAAAGCAGTGCGTCCGGCGGTGCCGCGTCGCACCGCGATGGGCTTGCGACGAGCGGCGCGACGGTTAGCGGAAGTAGCGGGGGAGGGGCGGGCGCGAAGGAAACGCGGCCCGCCGCCGGGCACGAGGCGACTACCGCAAAGCCGCATGTCGCGAGCGGACCGAAAGCCGGCGAGGCGGGCGTGAGGGCCGGGTCGCCGACGCCGCACGCTGCAGCTGGCGGCGCGGCGGCGACGGGTCCATCCGCCCAAGGAGGGCCTGCTGCGTCCTCGGGTGCGCCTGCCACCGGCACGACCCCAAGACCTCCCGCGGGGAGTACGCCCGCGGCGTCTCCAGGCGCGTCGCCCTCGGGCGGAACCGCTCCCGGCGGTGGCGCGACGGCAACTGGCGCCGGAGCCGCACCTGGCGCCGGAACGCCAACCGGCGGCGGAACCGCCGCGCGGAG
>Ga0066701_10000432_pt1 | contig 11972 bp, 8 predicted proteins | sample GraSoiAngelo_150_FD_66453 | JGI IMG/M metagenome (GOLD analysis project Ga0066701, IMG submission 66453) | Grasslands soil microbial communities from the Angelo Coastal Reserve, California, USA - 14_1009_09_40cm | ecosystem: Environmental > Terrestrial > Soil > Grasslands | place: USA... | reverse complement strand
CGCCTTCGACTGCCGGTAATATGATTCGGCGATCCAGTCGCTGGCGGTACGGGGCGCCTCAACATTAGGTCGTGCCTTTAAAGTTACCGCGGCGATCAGGGTCAGAAGAGCCCCGCGACCGGGCGTTCCCGGACTTACCTCGCCCAACAATCGATCCGCTTTCGCCACCTGTCCCACAGCCAAAAGCAAACCCGCATGATAAACCTTGTCTGCGTTGGAACCGGTACCGCCACGGTAGGTTTTTAGCGCGGCGAGCAAATCGCCTTCTGTGTAAGCCGCGAGCGAAGCGTTCGATGCGCGCCGCGCGGAGGAAAATCCGAGCTCATTAAGATCGAGAACACCGGGATAATAAAGACACCATTGAATGATGTTGATCGCCTCAATCACCGCCGTCTTTGTCGGCTTGCGGCCCGGCTCGGCATTCGCCTGTTCACCACTGTGGATAAGGACAGATCCCTGCGCATTGTACAGTTCGAGTTCGCCATCAAGCATCGTCACCGTGGTCTTCCCATTCGCCGCAACAGTCGCAACAAACTCGGTCCCTCGTATCGCTCCATTGGCCGCCGGCGTTTCCAGTTGCACCTCGCCGACCGCTTCACGACTGAAAAAGTAAGTGGAACCTTGTTTCAGATTGAGCGTCGGCTTCGCGCTCCCTTTTCGCGGCGGTAAGATTTCGGTCTCCGTCAGCTCGTCCACCCGAAGGACGCTCAAATCGCTGAGGCGCACCGCGGCCCGGCTATCTTCCCCGGTCCGCAGCCGTTCCCGGATGTTGAGCGTCTGGCCCGCGGTAGCCGGCGCCCACGCCGCGTTTCTTTGCGCGATATCAACTATGTTTTCTATGGTAAGAAGCACCGCCGCCGGCGGGCTGTCCGCAGTTTGCGCAGTGACGGTCCGAAGAATCAGGCCGCCGGCCGAGAGGAACACGACGACCAGTCTAAAGTGCCGCACAGACTCTTAGCCATATCAAATTGTGACGGCGTTGACAAGGATACTTTGGTTCGCATGTTCGGGCCGTCCCAGCCACCGAAGGATTGCCAATTTTTTGATTGTCGATCTTGCGAATGTGAATCGCGACCGCGCGACTGCGGCAACTCCAGCTCTACGGTATGACGAATCCTTCTACGAGCGCGACGCCGGTAGTTTCGTTCGAACCGCGCACAATGGCGGTGTAGTTGCCGGGAGCAAGCGTGACAATCGTGGCCGATTCGCGCGGATCGCTCGGCGCAAGGTTATCCGCTTGAATCTGCGCTGCACCCGGATCATCCTGCCAGTTGTCATTGCCTCCGATTACCGCGCCAGTTCCATCGTGCAACTCCAGGGTCGGATCGAGCAGCGGATTGGTAATTCCATACTGGGCCAATGACGGGCCAATTGCGCGCACAATCACAGTCGCAGGTAACTCTCCTCGAACAATGAAGCCGCCGATCATGACGTTGTCGCCGGTTTGGACTAGGCCACGCGTGGAAATGTTCCCTAGTTGTGCATTGATGGAGACGTCGAGGTGGGTGGTGTCAAGATCATAGACCTCGACTAAGGCATTGCCGGTAGTGCTGCTCACGCCGCGGACGATGGCGGTGTAATTGCCCGGCTGTAGTGTCGAGATGATGGCAGATTCGTGGCTGTCGCCCGGCGCAAGCCCGCTTGCTTGGATTTCGGCGACTTGATCGCTCGTAATGACGCCGCCTGGTATGGTCGTGCCCCAGTTATCATTCTGACCGATGAGCGCGCCGGAAGCGTCATGAAGTTCCAAAAAGGGATCTTGCAAGGCATCGGGCACACCGTACTGGGTAAGCTCGGGCCCGATCGCCCGGATGATCACTTTCTTGGGCGCGTTTCCTTGAATAATGATGCCGCCGATGAGTACGTTATCGCTCGTGCCCACGGCCAGCCGGGTGGAAATGTTTTTCGCAGTGCCGGGGACCTGCTGGAAGAATGCAAGCGTGGAGGTGGCCGTGCCCGAGGAATTAGTGGCGATGATTTGGACATTGCCAAGCAAGGCGCCGCCATTTTGAAAATGAGGATTATAGATTCCCGAAATGGTTCCGGTTGCAGGATCGAAGTTTAGTCCGAATGGAAGGGTCCCGATGAGAGTGAAGGTGGTGCCAGACTGATTGGAGCTGGGCGCCATGATCGTATAAGTAAAGAATTGACCGGCCGCAAGGGTGGTCTCGCGCGGGCTGATGATAACGGGAATAGCCGGATCTGAGGTAAAAGTCAGTTGCAGTGTGGAAGTAGTTGTTACAGCTCCATCGGTTACAGTTAAGATTACGCCGAAGCTGCCATCGGCAGTAGGAATTCCCGAGATGATGCCGGTCACTGGATCGACGCTCAATCCCGGAGGCAGACCAGTTGCACTTAAACGCGCGCTCGAGCTGCCCCCGACGGTGAACACCTCAAAACTAAAGGGCTGTCCTGTTCTAGCTGTTATACTGGTGCCGCTCGTGACATGCCCCGAGCTAGGCGCAGACTGGACCGTGAGGGTTAAAGTCGCCATGCCCGTGCCGAATGAATTTGAGGCAGTTAACTGAATTTGCGTCGGGCCAGGGTCTGTTGCGCTGCCGCCGAGTATGCCGTGATCGCTGTCGAAGGTCAGGCCTGGCGGCAGAGGTGTGGCGTTGTAACTAGTGGGAGTGCCGGTAGCAGTCACTTGATAGACAAATAGCTGGCCCTGTGTCGCCGTTGCCGTCGGCGGACTGGTGATTACGGGAGCGCCAAAAATGTGGATAAAGGAAGGCGATTGCGTTTGATTGGGAAGACTGTAGGGGCCGCTCAGTAGAAACGAATTGTCCGGCTGCGTTGCCAAGTAAGCCGTGTGAGGGTCGAACTTCCGCCTGGTCGCTGGCCGAACGAATGATGTATCCAACGATCCGTCGGGATGGAGAAGCGCAATTCCTGGCAAAGGAACGCCATTGAAGGCCTCAAACGTTCCGGTAATTAAGAGCTTGGCGTTACCTGCTTGCTCGATGTTGTCGACGCTTGGATGGAAAGTCGCGGTCTCAACCGTTTGCGTCCACTGCGCACCGTTGCCGGCCTGGAATGTCCCATCGACCGTGCCGTCTCCATTTAATCGAACGATGCCGTGCGCTGGCACGCCGGCGTAACTGGCAAATTGGCCAACAACGACGAGCTGGTTTCCCGCAACCAATTGCGCGTCGCTAAAACCAGGCACGTCACCCTTGGGGTAAAGCACCGTTACAGTGACATTAGTATTATTTTGTGGATCATGGACGAACACCCCCGACTGGCTGGTCGTGCTTGCAGGAACCGATCCGACTTGAAATGACGTATCCAGCGAACCGTTTGGATTTAGCCGCACCAGACGATACGTGCTGTCTGCCGCCAGATAAGCGAACAAAATCTTGCCATCGCTGAAGAGAGCCAAGACTGCGCTTCCAGCTGCGACCGTTTGAAGATTGCCGCTCATATCGCGTTGCTCTCTGTTCGCCACAATACTTGCATCGAGAACGAATGATGCGTCGAGTGATCCGTTGGAATTCAGCCGCTGCAACTCGGTATTATTAACTACGCTCTGGGCACCGGTTGAGTTAACGACAAGCACCTGGCCGTTGGTCAGCGGATAAGCTTTGTCAAACCCGACGTTGGGATCATCAGTGTAATTAGGATCCGCGATCGTTCCATCCGGCAAGAGAACGTCGTATTTGAAGTTACCCGTTGCGTCCTGGGTGCCCCAACCAAAAATGTTTCCATTAGGAAGAACACTAAAGCCCTGAGCAGTCACGGGGCCACCCGGAAGCGATGCGAGCGGATCGAAACTCGTGTCTAGAGTACCATCAGAATTGAGGCGGCCATAATTGTGGGGTATCGCGGGATCGCCCAACGCGCTAGTGCCACCGCGATCGACAAAGGCGATTAGGGTTCTTCCATCGGCCTGACGCGCGAAGCTGCTGGGGCTTACGTCGAGACCTGTTTTGTGTGTCGTGGTAAGAGTATTATCAACCGTGCCGTCCGAATTCAGGCGTGCCACACCAAACAAAGCGGGCCCAGGCGGGTTGGGCGGCGCATCATTAATATCAGTAAAATTACCACCGATTAAGATGCGTCCATCGGATTGCAGATTGACCGTATATGCCTCTGGGAAATTGACTGTGTTATCTCGATAGACCAGCAGAATAGGTTCGTGGAAACTGCTGTCGATTGATCCGTCTGTGTTGAAGCGCACAATCCGCGTCGTCGCAGGCAAAAGTTTTCCGTCTGGTTGTTGTATCAAGTCCCTGACCCGTCCACCACCGGAAAAGAAACCAGCTTGGAAGGCAAAAGTCGAATCGATGCTGCCGTCGCTGTTCAGGCGCGCCAGAGGCCCGACGCCCGAAGTGTAATTGACGGTAAGTTTTCCGCCGATAACTACTTTTCCATCGCTTTGGACAACTATTCCTCGAATCGGGGCGTTATTATTTCGCGTGTAACCAGTGGAAGCATTGAATGTCGCATCGAGGCTGCCGTCGGAGTTCAATCGTGCGATTCCTAGGCAGCTAACGTCGTTGACGCCGCTAAAGTCGCCACCAATCAGAATTTTTCCATCCGATTGTACTGCCGGTCTGGCCCAAACCCCCAAACTTCCAGTCGGAAGTTGAAGCGTCACGGGGGCAAAGGTTGAATCTAATGTGCCATCGGCAAGCAAGCGGACAATGCCTGGGCGATTCTGGCCAGCAAACCGAGTGAAATGGCCTACGACCAGAATTTTCCCGTCCGGCTGAAAGGCAATCGCCCTGACATTGCCCAAGGCCTTTGCCGCGGGATTGAAGCTCGAATCAATCGATCCATCTGCGTTCAGACGGAGAATTGCGTCGATGCCATCTGACATTTCGTAAACAGTTTGCGATGCTGAAATAACCAACCTGCCGTTGGAGGTCGGCGCTGCTGCTCCAGCAAAGCTGTAATCCCGAGTAAAATTGAACGACGTATCCAGGGTACCATCCGGCAAGAATCTTATAAGCGGTCCAGTCGGTTGATCAGTGAGGGTATCAATGTTGAAAAAGAGCAGATACTTGCCATCTGGCAGCAACTGCGCGCGCGCCGGAGTAGACGGCACGGCAAAGAACGGGGCATGGAAAGTCGGGTCGAGCTGCCCAAACGCGGCCTTGCCGGATGTGAAGAGGGCAACTATTGCCGCCATCATTACGGCCATGCCAGTAATCTTTCTTGGCGGCTTCATGATCTTCACCATCCTTCTCCGGAATCTGGAGGTCGAAGTTCTCGAAGTTCTCCAAAAATCTTCAAAAAAGATTTTGCGTGAGCACTAGGATTCCGGCCAAAAACCCAACCCACGAGATTTTGACGCCGGTCGAAGGTTTGTGGAAACACGGATAAGGAGAATCCAGAGGTGGTTTTAGCGATTAGCCCAAACGGTGTCGAGCTTTATTTTACCTATTTTGCGTGGTACGGCATCCGACAATGTCGGACATTTTGGCTGATACAGCGCCGCCAAAATTAGAGTTCTGCTGCTCAGGCAACCTCATCTCTTCACTTTGCAATTCTCGATCTTGTGAGTGCGCGCGTTACGGTCCGTCAGGATTCAGCGCGCGTTTTGTGCGAAAGAAATTCTGCAGAATCGCTGCGCATTCATTTTGGAGAATGCCGGCAGTGATTTGGCAATGGTGATTCAAAGCAGGATGCTGGAGCAAATTTATGATCCCGCCCACGCCGCCGCTCCGTGGATCGGCGCATCCAAAAATCACGCGACGGATACGTACATGCACGAGAGCCCCGGCGCACATCACGCATGGTTCTTTGGTGACGTAAAGATCACAATCCGCCAAGCGCCAATCTCCGACGGCCGCTTCGGCTTGCGTCAAGGCCAACATCTCCGCGTGCGCCGTGGCGTCCTTCAATAACTCAACCTGGTTGTAGGCGCGTCCAATAATTTTGCCCGCTCGAACAACTACTGCGCCGACCGGAACTTCGTCCCTTTCGCGCGCTTTTGCGGCGAGCCGCAACGCCTCGCGCATAAAGGTCGCGTCGTTTTGCATGTCAACGAAAGTATCCATTAGAAGCCACAAATGGAAAATTCTCCTTCGCAGGTATGGCACAACACGACAATAGCCCAGCCCCGAAAGCTTTCGGGGCTGGGTTTCGTGATGAAATGAAGATCGAGTCCCGCGAGGGACGAAAGAAGCGGATTGAGGCGGAAAGCGCGCTAGTGTTCGCTGATTGTCAGTTTTAGCGGTAAAAGGCAAAACGAAAGGCTCAACCAAATCAGGAAAATGGATGAGTCCTTGGAGATATAAGAAGACGACCGAAATCATGTCCGTTGTGTGCTCTTTAAAGCTGAAGCAATGCTGGGCGCACTTCGTGTGGCCTTTCTCGCCTCTCCCCTGGGCCAAAGGGGAGAGGACTAACGTGAGGGGTTGGAGCCCCACAACTGTCGGTTGCCCCTAGTAAACCCTCACCCGCCCCTCTCCCTTAAGAAGGGAGAGGCGACCCGATGCACGTACCGCATTCCATCCGCCTGACCATCCAACTGACAATTGACCAACACTACCGGAAAGCGCGCTGGATGGACAATTTCCTTTACAAAGGAGCCGTTGCTTCGGCAGCTTCGGCACTATGGGAAGAGTTCTTACCGCGTGTTTGTTCCTGGCTGCTCTCTCTTACGCGCGCGGGCAAGACCAGGAACATCAACTACTCGATCGGCTCCTCAAGCCGGACATGAGTTTGCAGAACCCAGCGCAAAACAAAAAGTTCATCGCTGCAAACGGCGCCTCGATTAATAAACACGCAACCGCCAGTACGTTTTACGTGCAGAAAAAATCAGGCTCAAAGAGTTTTTCCGGAACGCGCAATTTTTCAGCGTGGCAATTTAATGCCCGATCTTTCCGCGGCAGTGATCACGCAGCGAACTTTTCTTCGCGGAAGCAGGTTACAAATTCAAAACGCAGCTATTCAACTCAAACTGCGCGCAGTCTCCGTGATGCCCACGAAACCGGCAGGACAGTGGACGCCCTCATTTTTGCCGGCAACCGCCCGTTCCTCGATCGAGGCAAAAGCCAAAGGTCGCTTGATCGACAGAATCCTCCGCTAACGATCGAGCAAGTGCGTGAGCTATTAAACAAAAATAAATAGCGCGCCTGCGCCGGCCCGGTGCACTATTCTTCATGCAACCGGACGAAGCGCTCGCTTCTCTGAAACAAGGGGCGGCGCAGATTATCAGCGAGTCCGAATTGCGTGAAAAAATCGCGCTTGGCCGGCCACTGCGCGTCAAACTCGGTGTCGATCCAACCAGTTCCGACATTCACCTCGGTCACACGGTCATTTTCCGAAAGCTGCGGCAGTTTCAAGATCTCGGTCATCAGGCTGTTCTTATCATCGGCGATTTCACCGGGATGATCGGGGACCCGAGTGGGCGTTCGGCCACGCGCCCGCAATTGACGCGCGAAGAAGTGATGGCGCACGCCGCAACCTACCGCGAGCAGGCATTTAAGATTCTCGACCAGGCGCGAACCGAAACTGTTTTTAATGGCGATTGGTTTCGAAAGATGAGTTTCGAAGACGTCATTCGCCTCAACCGCCGGGTGACGCTCCAACAAATGCTCCAGCGCGACGATTTTCGCGAGAGGATCGAGAAGCAGCAAGCGATTCGCGCCCACGAAATTCAATATCCGATCATGCAAGGCTGGGACTCGGTCATGGTGAAGGCCGATGTCGAGCTCGGCGGGACCGATCAGCTCTTCAACATTCTGGTCGGGCGCGATTTTCAAAAGGAAGAGCGTTTGCCGCAGCAAGTCGTATTTCTTCTTCCCATTCTGGAGGGCCTCGACGGGTCCAAGAAGATGAGCAAGAGCTTCGGCAACTTCGTGGCAATCAACGAAGCGGCCTCAGACATGTTTGGAAAATTAATGAGCGTCTCCGATGAGCTGATGGCGCGCTATTACCCGTTGCTGCTCGGCCGTTCCCTGCCGAAGGAAGCGCATCCGCTCGAAGCGAAAAAGCAGCTCGCATTTGAAATTGTGCAGACCTATCACTCCGCCGCCATTGCGAAAAAAACATTGGACGAATGGAACGCGCGCTTCAGCGAAAAGCGTCTCGGCGATGCCGAGCTTCCCGAATTTGCGGCGCGTGACGAGAACGCGGTGGCAATCGTCGTTGCTGCCTATGCTGGAGCTTTCGCGATCGCAAAATCGCGGGCTGAAGCCAGCCGCTTGATCAAGCAGGGTAGTGTGCAACTGGATGGAAAGAAAATTGTCGATCCCAAAATGATGCTCTCCTTGCGTGCTGGCCAGGTCCTGCGACTCGACAAGACGCGTGCGGTGCGAATTGGGTAGCGCACGCGTCTCGCGTGCTGGCGAGCGCGTCCTCGCGATCGCGAACTTTTCTTTGGATTCACATCTTTCCCCAAGGTTCGCGCGCTAGGAAAAGACTGTTTCGGCGCGACGCCGAAACCAGCACGCGAGACGCGTGCGCTACCCGGAACCCACGCGCAGAGCCCGTGGTTATCAATTCTCAGGCCGCCGCGGTTTCGAGCATTGGCAGCATCGGCGCATCCTCGACATACGGTTTCGCGATACCTTCGAAGTGCGCGCGGATACTGCGCAGTTCCGAAGCCACGAAGGCGTCCACAAACGAGAAACGCCGGTCGAGCCATGCGAAAGACCTGCTCTTGATCTCGTAGTGCAGGGCTAGCGTTATCTCTGTGCAGTTCGGCCGGATTTCAGTGAAATCGACCAACCCAATGAGATCGATATTTCCTCCCACCGATTCAAAGGCGTATTGATCGGGCGAGTCGCTGTCCACTGCCAGAAGCACGGTATGCGCTTCAAAACCGATGGGACCGCGGAAGCTAAAATCCACCGTCTTCGACGAAGTCACGGTGGCCTTCGTCACCATCACAAATTGCCGCCGATAAGATTGAATGCTGGCCAGGCGCGCTTTGCACTCCGCCAGCGACTGACTCATGTGAAGCGTTTTTTGTAACAGCATAATATAGTAGAGTTTTTATCTCTGGAGACGTTAGCAACGCCGATGCCACTCGGTTTTACGAGGGGACGAGCGGGATTCCGCAGGTTTGTGTGTCAAATTTGTTTACACACATGTTCACGACTAAGACACAACAACTCGTCACACGGAATCCATCATTCGCCTCCAATCGGGTGGCAATTCATTCATCTCTTCCAGTAATCCAGGGAGAAGTGGTACGTCGATTATCTCTTGCAAAATGTCGGCATTGGTTGCGGTCGCGACGTCAGTCGCGCCAGGCAATTCGTTCAAGACAATGCCCGCGCAAGGAAGACCGCGCTTGACGATGCTGCGCACGGTAAGCGCGGTATGATTAAGACAACCGAGCCGATTCTGGGCAACCACTAGCACCGGCAACTTCATCTCGGCGGCCAAATCACTCACAAAGTAATCGGCACGAATCGGCACGAGCCAGCCACCGGCCCCTTCCACAACCACATGCTCAACCCGATCTTGAAGAGCGCGCAGAGCAGCTAGGATACATTCGATGTCGATCTTTACCTGTTCGATGCGAGCAGCGGCAAATGGCGCCACGGGAGTTTTCAACCAGACTGGATTGATCTCGTCGATCGTCAGTCCTTCGCTGCCGGCCGCGAGAAGAAGCTCCGCATCGCGGCGATCTCCGCAGCAGATCGGCTTCATTCCAGCGCACCGCACTCCGGATGCGCGCAATAAACGCAAGAGCTGCACCGCAGTGTGCGTTTTGCCTACGCCGGTATCCGTCCCGGTGACGAAAAGGCTCACGCGACTTGTCTCGCCAGACCTGACGCAGCCTGTGCGCGATTCGCGTTTATCGTTTGCATCATCGAACGAAAAATCTTTGCGCCATCTGCGCTGCCCAACTTTTCATCGCAAGCGCGATCCGGGTGCGGCATTAACCCGAAGACGTTTCGCTCGCGATTAGAGATGCCGGCGATGTTTTCGATCGAACCATTCGGATTCGCCTCGGGAACAATGCGGCCCTCCTCATCCGCGTAGCGCAGGATCACTTGTCGATGTTGGTTGAGGTCGCGCAACGTTTTCGCGTCTGCGAAGAAGCAACCTTCGCCATGCGCGACTGGTAATCGCAAGAGAGTCCCTTCCGCGCAACCGTGTGTGAATGGAGAATCCGCCACTTCGACGCGCGTGGTGACCATTTCGCAAACAAACCTCAGTGAGCGGTTTCGCACGAGCGCGCCGGGGAGCAGGCCCGCTTCGCAGAGAATTTGGAAACCGTTGCAGGTGCCGAGCACGAGTTTGCCCGCCCGCGCATCGCTCACCACCGCCTGCATGATGGGCGAGAAACGCGCGATGGCGCCGCAACGCAGATAATCGCCGTAGGCAAATCCACCCGGCAACACGATCGCGTCAAAATCGCGCAGCGACGTTTCCTTGTGCCAGACATACTCGGCGCGCAAGCCGTCTATGCTGTTGATGGCCGCGATGCAATCCTGGTCGCAATTCGAGCCAGGAAACTGGATGACGGCGAATTTCATTATTTCACTTGTAGCGGCGCGTCTCCTCACGCGCAAATGTTAGGAAGTCGCTTTGCTCCTTCCTGCGGCCGCGCCGGCAGGCGAAGCGCCTGCCCTACAATTTTCGGATTTCCACAGGAACTGTAGGGCAACCGCTCCGGTTGCCAAATCTACCGCGCATTGTTTGCGCAGGTCAGCCGTCAAGGCAGCGCCGTACCCACCTTGGATTTGACCTGCGCGACATCCACCGAGTTGATCACGCCACTAGCATTCATGTCTTCGCGGAAATCCGAGGTAGCAACCGCCTGACGAAGTGCAGATGTTACCGGAGCGGCCAAGGGGTTGTCACGCTTTCTTTCTCTTTTTTTGAACTCCGCGAAAACTGGTGACAGTCTCGGTTTCGTGAAATCGAGGCTACTCACTGGTCACGGCCAACTCCAGCCGGCGTTTTCGTCTTCGCGCAGCCCGAGAAAGAGAGGCCGCCGCAATTTTGTCTGGTGCGCTTACCCGGCAAACTTTACCTGCGGCAAGCTGTGTGATCTTTGCAGCCTAACAAGTTTGCAACCTAGCCACTAATACAGCTAGAGCTGCTGCGGGTTGAGCGGCAAGCTCAACCCGCAACGCTCTAACGTGCGAACTTCTTCCCCGCCTCAGGCGGGTCAGCCATTAAGGAGGCAGCGCGTGGCCCACGTCGGATTTGACCAGTGCGACATCCGTGGCACTGATCGTACCATTCACATTCACGTCTTCGCGGAAATTCGAGCCAGTGACCGTTTGCCCCACTTGCGATTTGGTCTGGCTGACGTCGCCCGCGTTAACGACTCCGTTCGCCGTCGTGTCACCGACCAGCACACCCATGGAAATGGGAACGTCACCGCTGTTTGTGCCATCGCTCACGCTATTAAGCGTAACAGTGATTCTCTGAGCGTCGGTCACGCCAGTGAGATTGACGGTAATGGTCGGCGTTCCGCTTCCGCTGATACTGCCCACGGTCCCAGTACCACAAGTCACAGTTGCGGTGGCGACCGTGACGCTGGTTGAGAAGGTAACAACCAGCTGTTCAGAAGTGCCGACGCGGCATTCGATCCCAGTTGGACCATTGAGTGGCAGCGGGACATCGAAAGTACCGGCTCCGCCGTGCACCCTCCGCGAGACCGCGCTGGTCGCCATAGGAAACTTATCGATTTCCATGTCGGCAGCCGGTGCGCTTGGTTCGTAGCCGCCGGCCAGCCAGACGCGGGAAACGCCATCGGTATCGGTCGGGAAGTTACGCCGTGCGTTAACGAAGGGTGCGCCTGTTGTCCAGGTGTTGCAATACGGGTTGTAGATATCCACCTCATTGTTGGGATTAGGTGCGTCTCTACCGCCACCCATGACCCACACGTCACCATAAACGTTAAGCGCCCGGGTCTCAGCCGTCGCCCTTGGTATGCTGGCTATGGCCGCCCAGGTATTAGTAAGAGTGTTGTAAATGAACGAGTCGCTGGTGTCATGTATCGTCGTGCCGTCCCATAGCGAGCCGCCCGCTGTGAAGATCAGAGGGCCATA
>Ga0066701_10000429_pt1 | contig 11998 bp, 11 predicted proteins | sample GraSoiAngelo_150_FD_66453 | JGI IMG/M metagenome (GOLD analysis project Ga0066701, IMG submission 66453) | Grasslands soil microbial communities from the Angelo Coastal Reserve, California, USA - 14_1009_09_40cm | ecosystem: Environmental > Terrestrial > Soil > Grasslands | place: USA... | reverse complement strand
GACCAGGACGACGGTGAAGCTCGTGATGATCGACCGGGCGGCGGTCTGCATGATGCTGAGATTGACCACCTGATCAAAGGAAAGACGCTGGCTCACCCGGAGGTTCTCACGGATCCGGTCGAAGACGACGATCGTGTCGTGGACGGAAAAGCCGACGACGGTCAGCACGGCCGTGACGAAGAATGCGTCGATCTCCCCGATGCGTAGGTCGAACACCTTGCCGAGGATGGAGAAGATGCCCGTCAGGATGAACACATCGTGCAGCAGCGCGGCCAGCGCGGAGCCGCCAAACTGAAATCCGGCGCGCCAGCCTCCCGGCACGTTGCGGAAGCGGACCGCCAGCAGCAAGAGGATCGCGACCGAAGCGAGGACGACGGCGAGCACCGAGAGGGCGATGGTTTCACCCGCGATGGTGCCGCCCACGACCAGGATCTGCTGTACCGACGTGGGTCCGAGCCTGCCCTGCAGGTCGCTCTGCACGCCGGTCACCTGTGCCGGGGACAGCGGCGGGTAGCGAATGATGTAGCCGCCGCCGCCAGTCTGTATCACCGACCCGTTGATGTTCTCGGCGTCGACCGCGCTCTGCACCTGCGCGAGGGAGGGATTGTTGGCGACGTTGACCGTCAGCTCGGTACCTCCAGCGAAGTCGATGCCGAGCGCGAAGTGTCGCGTCGCCATGGAAACGATGCCGGGGATGATGATGATCAGCGAAAGGGCAAAGAACAGGTTGCGCCGGCCGATGATGTTGAGGCGGCGGATCCGCGGCGCGGGCGCCGGGGCCGCGACAGCCTGGGCCGGCTCGGGCTCAGAGGCTCCGTCCGGAACGATGTCGGCGCTCTGTTGCTCCGCCTTGATGTCAGACAGCTCGGACACGGTCCACCCCGAGCAAGCCCGGGCGCCGGAAACCGCTGCCCGCAAGCACGATCGCGAGGAGGTTGTGGGTCACGACGATGGATGAGACGAGGCTTGCGAAAACACCGATCGCGAGTGTGATCGCAAATCCCTTGACCGCCGCCGGCCCGACGAAGCCGAGGATGATGCAAGTGATGATCGTCGATGTGTTCGAGTCACGGATGGCGGGCCACGCCCGCCTCACGGCCGCATCCACCGCGGCCGCGATGGTCCGACCTGCTCTCACCTCTTCTTTGAACCGTTCGAAGATCAGCACGTTGGCGTCGACGGCCATACCGACCGAGAGGATGAACCCGGTGATACCCGCAAGCGTGAGGGTCACCGGCACGAGCTTGAACACAGCCAGCACCGCTCCCGCGTAGAACAGCAGCGCGAGGCTCGCCAGCAGGCCAGGAATGCGGTAGTAGACGATCATGAACACGACGACGATCGCCAGGCCGAGGAGGCCGGCCGCGATGCTGAGCTTGACCGACTCGGCGCCCAGCGTCGCGCTGACCTGGGTCACGTCGAGCGCCACGAGGTCGACCGGCAGCGAACCCGAGTTGATGCCCGTGGCGAGGTCGGTCGCGCTCTGCTGGGTGAACGAGCCGCTGATCTGAGCCTGGCCGCCGGCGATCTCTTCCCGGGTGATAGGGTCGGTCAGAAACTTGCCACAGATGGTGCCGGGGGCCTGGGCGGCGAGGCACGCTGGGTCGTACGTGGCGCTGACCTTCGCGACGTACGACGAGTCCTCCCAATGGTCGATGTCTGCCTGCGTCAAGTCCAGCCAGATCGTGAGGTGCCGCTCCGCGCAATTCGCGCTCGCGACGGTGGTCGAGTCGCCTGGGCATGCGGCGACGTTGTCGCGGGTGAGCGTGTCGAACTTGGTTGCGCCGGCGGACGTGAACGTGATGTTGACGACCCACGACGTCCCCGTTTGATCGATGGTCGCGGTGGCGTTTGAGATGTCGTCGCCCGTGAGTCCGGTCAGAGCGGGCTTGTACCCCGGCTCGGGCCCTCCCGTGACCTTGACGTCCTTGACCCACTTCGTGTAGACGAGCTTCGACACGGCGCCGATCGTCTTCTGCGCCTGCGCGGCGTTGACGCCCGCCAGGTCGACCGTGATGCGGTCGTTGTTCGTGCCCGCGCCGCGGATCTCGGGTTCGCTGACACCGAGGGAGTTGACGCGCTTGTTGATCACGTCGATGGTCCGTTTCTGGACGTCGGCGCGGCTCTGGCCGGCCGGGAAGTTGGTCAGCTGGTAGTCGATGTGCGTGCCGCCGGCGAGGTCCAGGCCCTTGTGGAAGTAGAGCTGCCAGCCCCCAAAGTTAGGCGGTAGGCCGGCGACGTTCCCCGTCAGGGGCAGCTTGTTGGCGATCCGGTAGACGAAGCCGGCTCCGTCGACGAAGAGCGAGACGATCAGCACGCCGACGACGAAAAGGCGGACGGGCCAGCTGAGAACTAACTGCATGAGCGGCCAATCAGTCTACGGGCGGGCGGTTCATCGCTGCCGGAAAACGAGGTTGAGGACGACCGTGAGCAGCACCGACAGGACGACGCTGGTTGCGATCGGAAGATAGATCGTCACGTTCCCGCTCCGGAAGGTGAGATCTCCAGGCAGATGGAACCTCCCAAACAGCATCAGGCCCCCGCCGATGATGGCGAGCAGCACGCCGAAAACGAGGAACATCCGCCCCACATCAGCCATATTGGTAATTAAACATCCCTACCCTCCCCGGCCTGAAATCGCGGTGTTGGGTGCGGATTTCAGGCCGAAGCGACGATGGCGCCGGGCGGCTTGGGTCTCGTGGGTCCCAGGCCACCCCCCAGTCCGTGCGCAGACCCCCCTTGGCCATGGAAAGACCGCTTTGTGGAGGCACTGCAGGCGCCATCCTCGTGACTTACAGTAGCCGGGTCTGCTCGGTCGCGGAAGCCGGCGGAGCGATTCGCATGTGCCGGTAGGCGAGCTCGGTCGCGACTCGGCCGCGGGCCGTCCGGGCGAGGAAGCCGATCTGGATCAGATAGGGCTCGTGGACATCCTCGATCGTCTCCGGCTCCTCGGACAAGGACGTGGCCAGGGTGTCGAGACCCACCGGCCCGCCCTTGAACTTGACGATCACCGTCTCGAGGAGCTGGCGGTCGAGGGGCTCCAGGCCGAGCTCGTCGATCTCCAGCATCCCGAGCGCGTGACGCGTGATGTCCACCGTCGCCCGGCCGTCGCCACGCACCTGAGCGTAGTCGCGCACACGGCGCAGCAGGCGGTTGGCGATTCGAGGCGTGCCCCGGGCCCTGCGCGCGATCTCTGACACCGCGTCATCGTGGATCTCGATGTCGAGGATGCGCGCCGACCGGCCGACGATCTTCTCTAGCTCGGCCTTGTTATAGAAGTCCAGCCGGTAGACAGCGCCGAAGCGATCGCGCAGCGGACCGCTGAGCAAGCCCTGACGTGTCGTGGCACCAACGCACGTGAAGTGAGGCAGAGGAAGGGTCGCCGCGCTGGCGCCCACGCCCTTGCCGAGCACCGCGTCGAAGCGGAAGTCCTCGAGCGCCGGATACAGCGATTCCTCGACGACGGTGTTGAGGCGATGGATCTCGTCGATGAAGAAGACGTCCCGCGTGGTGAGGTTCAAGAGGATCGAGCCGAGCGCGCCCTGGTGGTCGATCGCGGGGCCGGAGCTGACCTTGATCGCGACGCCGAGCTCGTTGGCGATGATGTGCGCGAGCGTCGTCTTGCCCAGACCCGGAGGCCCGCAGAGGAGGACGTGCTCCACCGGCTCGTCGCGGCGCCGCGCCGCCTCGAGGAGGATGCTGAGGTTTTCCCGGACCTGTTCCTGGCCGACGTATTCGGTGAGGAAGCGCGGCCGCAGGGTCAGGTCGAACTGCTCGTCGTCGGAGCTGGCGTCGAGCACTTTGTCTTTCGTCACTTGCGCCCCAAAGATTTGAGCGCCGCGGCGAGCGCTTCCTGAGTATCGGGCGATGTCTTCCAATCGACCGATTCAAGGCCCACGCGAGCTTCTTGCGAAGAGAAGCCCAGATTCCGCAGCGCGGACTCGACCGCCTTGGGCACGGCACCGTCACCGGCGGCGGCCGCGGCCCGGGGCAAAGCCTCGAGCGCGGCGACGGCGTCGAGTCGCGGCTTCAGCTCGATGATCACCTTCGCCGCCGTCCGCGGTCCGACGCCGCTCGCGCGCCTGATGGGTGCCGCATCCTCGCTCATGATCGCTCGCTTCAAGACCTCAAGGCTCGCCGCGCTCAGGATGTTGAGCCCGACCTTGGGACCGACTCCATCGACCTGGATGAGCATCTCGAAGAGCTCCAGCTCCTCGACCGAAGCGAAGCCGTAGAGGGCGAGCTGGTCCTCGCGGACCTGTGTGTGGATGTGGAGCTCGACGTCACCGCCGGGCGGTGGAAGCTGCTGCCTGGTTTGAGTCGCCACAGCCACGAGATAGCCCACACCGCCCACGTCGAGGACGACGAAATCCGGGCCTGCCCTGCGCACGACGCCGCTGAGGTGCGCGATCAACTCATCGCCGCCCGCGCAAATCGCCGGCTCCGCGAGTGACAGAGAGCGATCGCGATGGCGTCGCGGGCGTGGTCGTCGAGCTTTCCCTCGGGAAGGTTCACCTGGGCCGCGAGCATGCGGCCGATCTGCGACTTGTCCGCGTTGCCGTAGCCCGTGAGGATGACCTTCACCTGGCTCGGCTTGTACTCGAAGACAGGGACGCCGCACTCTTCGAGCACGTTGAGGATCGCGCCGCGCGCCTGCGCCACGCCCACCGCACTTGTTGCATTGCGGCCCATGAAGAGCTCCTCGATCGACGCCTCGGCCGGCGGATGCTCGGAGATGAGCGCGCGAAGGTGGTTGGTGATGGTCAGGAGGCGGGCGCCGTCTCGCCCGGGGATGGTGACGACGGTGCTGCACGCGAGGACGAGGTTCGGCTCGGCGAACAAGGCAAAGCCCGTGCCGGCCAGCCCCGGATCGACCCCGAGGATCAGCCCGTCGCGCTTACCAGGCATTGGTCCATCAGGTTAGAGGCCACGGCCGAGAGCTCCCCAGCGGATCTTCGCTGGGGCGTCTCGTCCGCGACCTACACCTGTGCTGAGACGCGTTCAAGGACGTCGGTTGGGATGTCGAAGTTGGCGTATACCTGCTGGACGTCGTCGTCCTCCTCCAGTGACTCCATCAGCCTGAGCACGGCCGCGGCCTTGTCCTCGCCCACCGCGACCGTTTGCTTGGGCTGCATCGTGATCTCGGCGTTCTCGACGGTGACGCCGAGAGCTTCCACGGCCGCCTTCACCTTCTCGAACGCTGACGGGGGAGTGGTGACCTCGACCGACTTGCCTTCAACCTGCACGTCGTCGGCGCCGGCCTCGATGGCGGCGAGCCCGACCTCCTCCGGATCGTGCTTGCCCGCATTCACGGTGATCACACCCTTGCGCTCGAACATCCAGCCGACGGCGTTGCTCTCAGCCAGGTTTCCACCCTGCTTCAAGAACCTGTGGCGGATCGAAGCCGACGTGCGGTTTCGGTTGTCGGTCAGCGCATCGACCATGACCGCGATTCCCGCCGGGCCGTAGCCCTCGTAGCGCACCTCTTCCAGCTTCTCGCCCGCCAGGTCGCCGGTGCCGCGCTTGATCGCGTTCTGGATGCGGTCGGTCGGCATGTTGATCTCGCGCGCCTTCTGGATGGCGAGGCGGAGGCGGAAGTTGCCGTCAGGATTGGCGCCGCCCTCGCGCGCGGCAATGGTGATCTCGCGGCTGGCGCGGGTGAAGGCCTGGCCGCGCTTGGCGTCGACGATCGCCTTCTTGTGCTTGATACCGGCCCACTTGGAATGGCCCGACATTAATGTCCGGCTCCGAACATGCTTTCGCTCATTCTAATTCGATGTACCGGCGCCGGGCCGACAGCACGTCTCCGGTTTTGGGCGCCGGTGAGTCCAACCCGACTTTCTCCCGGTTGACGCGGACACCACCTTGCTCGAGCAATCGTCTCGCTTCGTTGCGGCTTTTGGCAATCCCCGTGTCGACCAGCAGGCCGACCAGGTCTCCAGATCCGGTGATCCTGTAAGTCTCCTTCTGGTCGGGGATCTCGTGTTGGCGGAACTTGACGTTGAAGTCGTCCTCAGCCCGTTGCGCAGATTCTTCGCCGTGCAGACGCTTGACGAGCTGGCGCGCCAGCGCCGCCTTCGCGTCTCGCGGCTTCATCGCAAGCACCTCGGCCCGCTGCCATGGCTCGAACGCCGAAACCAATCGCAGATAGTCGGCGGTCAAAGAGTCCGGAATGGACATCGTCTTGCCGTAGATCTCCTCCGGCTTTTCTGAGATGCCGATGTAGTTGCCGAGCGACTTGGACATCCGCCTTCCGTCCGGCCCGGTGAGAAGCGGAAAGACAGCGATGTCCTGTGACGGTTGGCCGTATGCCGCCTGTATCTCTCGCCCGAACAGCAGATTGAAGAGTTGGTCCGTCCCGCCGATCTCCACATCCGCCTCGACCGCGACGGAGTCATACGCCTGGCTGAATGGATACAGAATTTCGTGCGCCCCGATGGCGGAGCCGTCCTTGAGCCGCTTCGCGAAATCCTCGCGCTGAAGAACTTGCTGCAGCGTCGCTTTGGCCATCAGGCGAAGAATGTCAGCCGCCGTCATCGCCGCAAGCCACTCGGAGTTGTGCCTCACCTCGATCAGCGTCCGATCGAGAACGAGACCGAGCTGCTCGAAATAGGTTTCGGCGTTGGCCTCCACCTGTTCGCGGGTCAGCATAGGCCGCGTCTCCGAGCGGCCGCTTGGATCGCCGATCAACGCGGTGTAGTCGCCGATGATCACAACGACTGTATGACCTTCGTTCTGGAACGTGCGCAGCGCATCGAGCACCACCAGGTGGCCGATATGAAGATCTGGCGCCGTGGGATCCAGGCCAAGCTTCACGCGCAGCTGGTCGCCGCGCTCGAGGCGCGCGCGCAGGTGATCTTCGACATGGATCTGCACTGCCCGCTCCCGCAGGAGCTCGAACAACTCCTTGCTCAATTCGCGAACTTGAGCTTAGGGGTTGACCGGTCCTGGGCCGAAGTAGACCTGGGGGTCGCCGGGCAGCAGCGGCTGAAAGAGAGCGAGGATGGGCTTGTCGATCGCGTTGACGAGGTTGACCATGAACACTGAGTGGCGCACAGCGTCCCGAACCCCAAGCTGGACCGAGTCGAGCTGGGCCCCGCCGATCGGGTTGGACGCCGCGCCGAGCTCGTAGACCACGACGACCGACAGCAATATCGCCGTGAACAAGCCCAGCGCCGTGCCGAGTGTGCGGTTGAGGACGACCGCCTGAATCTGGATTTGCGAGTGAGCGAGCTGCGTCGCCGCCTCGACGATCAGCAGGACGAAGGCGATGATCCCGAAGAACCCGTAGATGCGCCCATCAGGCACCTCGAAGCTCGAGGTCTGCTGCAGGATCGCGCCCGCCTGTAGGCCCATGTTCGTGGCCGCCCAGAGCGCGACGAACACCGCGACAAGTCCGATGAACCGGCGGATGAGACCGCTGAAGAAGCCGCCCACCCCGTAGGCAATGAGCAGCACGATCGGAAAGATGTCGATCCACGTCAATTCGCGCTTCCCCCGAACGGCACGCCAATGCGTGCAAATTCCGCGCCCGAAATCACTTAGCGGGTGCTCACTCTCGGAACCCCGCGCGGTGTCTTTTCTCCAGCCCCAGTCTGATCTCCGACATCACCTTGTCCACTTCGGCGTCCGTCAGGGTGCGCTCCGGACTTCTGAAAGTCAAGGTGAACGCGATGCTCTTGTGACCTTCGCCAACCTGCGCGCCGCGATACTCGTCGAACGCGCGCGCGTGCTCGAGAAGTTCGCCGCCTGATTCCTTGATCGCGAGCAGCAGCGCCCCGGCCGCGACGATGTCTTCGACCACCACGGCGAGGTCGCGCTCCACCGCCGGAAAGCGCGGCAGCGGTTGCGCGCGAGGGATGCGCGACGCGGCCAGCACCGGCTCGACGTCGATCTCGAACGCCACCAACCTACCCTCGAGCCTCGCGCCGGCTGTGACCGTCGGGTGCAGCTCGCCCAGATAGCCAAGCTGCCGGCCGTCAAGCACGACCGCCGCGCAGCGTCCCGGGTGAAACAGCTGCGCGGCCGCTCGCTGATATGTGCACGTGGGCGCCGAGAGAGCGGCCACACACCCATCGAGGACCGACTTCAGGGCGCGCAACGTCTCAGCACCGGCTTCCGCTGACGCTGCGGCCGATATCACCGCGGCCACGCGGAGCGGCTCCTCGGGCTGCGCGTTCTTCTCGCCGACTCGAGCGAGGAACGCGGCGGCGATCTCATAGACGCGGACATCGATCCGTCCACGGTCTCGATTGAGGGCGACCGCGTCGACGAGCGACGGCAGCAGCGAGGTTCGCAGAGTGTCCATCTCGTCGCTCAATGCGTTGGAGACGGGCATCGCGCGGGCGGCGATGCGCAGCTCTTCGAGCCTGGCTCCGGAAACGAGCGCTGGATTCCACGTCTCCGTGAAGCCGGCCCCGGCGAGAACCTCGCGCACGTCGTCAAGTCGTCGGTCCACGCTCGGCGAGAGTGGCGTCCATGTTTCGTGACGGCGGCCTGGCAGCGTCGGCGGCACGCGGTCGTAGCCGTAGACCCGGCCCACCTCCTCGACAAGGTCCTCTGGGATCGTGACGTCGAGCCGAAATACCGGTGGGAGCACATCCCACTCCCCGTCGCCCATCACCTTGACGTGAAAATTGAGCCGCCTGAGGATCGACTCCGATTCCTCGAGCGGGACGTGCGTGCCCAGGACGTCATCGATCAGCGCCGGCCGCAAGTTCACGCGCACCGGCTCTTGCGGCCGCGGATAAACGTCGGCCCAGTCCCTGTGCACGGCGCCGCCCGCGAGCTCGGCGATCAGCGACGCGGCTCGGCGCGCGCCGGCCAGGGCGAGCTCGGGCGGCAGGGCCCTCTCGAATCGCGCCGAAGCCTCGGTGCGCAGGCCAAGGGCGCGTGACGTCTGCCTGACGCTCGGTCCGCTGAACGTCGCCGACTCGAGCAGGACGTCTTTGGTCAGGTTCGTGACCGCGGTGTCTTCCCCACCGATGACGCCTGCCAGGGCTACGGGCCGCCGAGCATCGGCGATGACCAGCATGTCCGGGGTCAGCTCCCTCACTACCCCGTCGAGTCCTAGCAGCCTTTCCTTTTCGCGAGCGCGCCGCACCTCGATCGCCGGTCCTTCGAGTTTCTCCAGGTCGAAGGCGTGCAGCGGCTGCGCGTATTCGAGAAGGACGTAGTTCGTGATGTCGACGATGTTGTTGATCGGACGCACGCCGGCCGCGCGCAGGCGGCGCTGAATCCAGTCCGGGCTTCGTCCGACTTTCACCCCCTTGATCACACCGCCGATGTACCGGCTGCACAGATCGGGATCCTCGATGCTCACATTGACCAGTTCGCGGCCGGGCGGCTCGGCGGTGCCGGTGAAGGCGGGCATGAAATCACGCTTGAGCGGCCTGTCGAGGCCGGCGGCCAGCTCACGCGCGATCCCGAGGTGGCCCATGCAATCGGGGCGGTTGGAGGTGACCTCGGCCTCCATGATCGCCTGGCTCGGGATCACCGATGACAGCGGCTGGCCTGGTGTGCCGCGATCCAGGATCAGGATTCCGGAGTGGTCGTCGCCCAGCATCAGCTCGGCTGCTGAGCAAAGCATCCCGCTCGCCCTGTAACCGGCGATGTTTAAGTCTTTGACGAGCCTGCCATTGGGCACGGTCGTGCCCGGGAGCGCCACGGGCACCAGCGCTCCGGGGATGGCGTTGGGGGCGCCGGCGATGATCTGCTGGACGCGGCTTCCGATATCCACCTGGTGGACCCAGAGATCGTTGCGCGACTTCGGATGCTTGACCTGCTCGAGCACTTTGCCGATCACGATCTGAGACAGGTCGACCATCGTGAGCGACTCGACCTCGACGCCCTGACGGGTCAGGATGTCGGCAGCGTCCTTGGGCGTGATGCCGTCGAGGTCGACGAAGTCTCCGAGCCACTCGTAGCTGATGCGCACTATTTCATTGACCCTACCTTCCCCGGTCCGAAATCGCGGTGTTGGGGTGGATTTCGTGCGGACGCGACTGAAGTTGCCCGTGGCCGGGTTTCCGGGCCACGGAGGCGGCGGGGAGACTAGTGACGGCTGATGCTTTGCTCGGTCGTGCGTTGTTCAACAGCCACTTCACTCGCGCTAGAACTGCTCCAGGAACCGCAGGTCGGGTTCGTAGAACAGGCGGATGTCGTCGACGTCGTGCTTCAGCATCGCCATCCGCTCGATGCCGAAACCCCAGGCGTAGCCGTTCCACTGGGTGGGGTCGATGCCTCCGTTGCGCAGCACCTGCGGGTGCACCATGCCGCACCCACCCACCTCGAGCCACCCTTTGTGGCGGCAGCTCTTGCATCCGACCCCGCCGCAGATCCCACACGACACGTCGAACTCGAAGCTCGGCTCCGTGAAGGGGAAGTAGCTCGGACGGATACGAACTTTGCGCTCGCGTCCGTAGAGCGACTGGATCATGTACAGGAGCGTGCCCTTCATGTCGCCGACCGTGAGGCCGTTGTCGACCGCAAGCCCTTCCACCTGGCTGAAGTAAGGAAGCCGCGTCGCCTCCGGGGGATCGCGCCGGTACACGCGGCCCGGCGTGATGATGTAGATCGGCGGGTCCTTGATGCTCTGCATGGCGCGTATCTGCACCGGCGACGTATGCGCGCGCAGCAGCAGGTCGGGACTGAAGTAGAAGGAGTCCCAGCTCTCACGCGCCGGATGACCGGCGGTGAGGTTCAGCGCCTCGAAGTTGTACCACTCAGTCTCAACCTCGGGCCCGAGCTCGACCTGGTAGCCGAGCGACTCGAGCACGGTCTCGATCTGCCGGCGGATCTGCGTCAGGACGTGGATGTGGCCGCGGCCGAGCGGGGGTCCGGGAAAAGTGACGTCGATTGCCTCGGTCTCGGCCAGGTCTGCTAGCCGGGAGGCATCGAGCTCAGCGCGCCGCGCCGCGAGCGCGGCCTCGATGAAGCGCTTGGTTTCGTTGGCTGCCTTGCCCAGCGCCGCCTTTTCGGCGGCAGGCAGCTGGCCGATGTTGGAAAGCAGCCGGCTTACGTGTCCGCTCTTCCGGCCGAGATACTCGACCTCGATTCGCCCGAGCTCGCCCTCCGTCTGCGCCTGTCCGATCGCGGCAAGCGCACGGCTAGTCAGCGCGGACGCGTCGCTGTCGCTCATGCCGCCCTCCGCCGCTTGATCTCGAACAGGATCAGCGCCGCTGCTGCTGCGACGTTGAGCGATTCCACGCCTTCGGTCAGCGGCACGGTGACCAGCTTGAGGTCCTTCCTAGAAAGACCGTGAGTTTCGCTGCCGAGCACGATCATGCCCGCAGACTCTATCGGCGCCTCAGCCAGCGGTGCACCGCCGGACGGCGCAGCCCCGTAACCGTCGATCGTCTCGAGGTCTTTCCACTGCGCCCGGCCGACTTTGAGCCGGAACACGTTGCCGGCCGAGGCTCGCACCGCCTTTGGCCCGAACGGATCGGCGCTACCCGGCAGCACCACAAGCGCGGGAGCGCCGGCGGCGGCGGCGGTGCGGCAGATCGCCCCCACGTTGCCCGGGTCCTGGACGCCGTCGAGCACGACGAGTGGCCATCCTTCGCTGCGCGCGGACTCGATCGCGTCGGCCGGCGACGCTTCATGGACGCGCGCGATCGCGATCACGCCCTGCGGGGTCACCGTCTGCGTCGCGGCGCGAAACGCCCCCGGCGTCAGCACGATTCGCGACTCGGTGTGAAAAGGAAGCCTGTCACCTTCGCGCACGCCGATGAGCTCGAACTCCAGGCCGGCCGCTTTGGCCTCCGCGAGCACGCGCGGACCTTCCAGGAGGACCAAGCCTGGCTCGCGCCGGTGAGCGAGACGCCGCAGGCGGCGGACGACCTCGTTGTCCGGGCTGCTGATCAGCTGGTCAGAGGGCTTTCTTTGCAACCTCCACCAGCCGAGCAAAGGAACCGCTGTCGCGCACGGCCAGGTCAGCCAGCATCTTGCGGTCGATCTCCACTCCGGCCTGGCGAAGGCCGTGCATCAGCTTGTTGTA
>Ga0066701_10000428_pt1 | contig 12003 bp, 11 predicted proteins | sample GraSoiAngelo_150_FD_66453 | JGI IMG/M metagenome (GOLD analysis project Ga0066701, IMG submission 66453) | Grasslands soil microbial communities from the Angelo Coastal Reserve, California, USA - 14_1009_09_40cm | ecosystem: Environmental > Terrestrial > Soil > Grasslands | place: USA... | reverse complement strand
AGGGGAACACACTGACCTTCTGTCACAGATCAACGAAGTCAACAGATCCCAAACCAGATTCGTGGGAGAGCTCATTGCCAAGAACCTTTCCGGAAGCTCGGTTGGCATACTCGGCCTGAGCTACAAACGTAATCTGAAGGTCCACGTTCTCTCGCCCACAATAACCCTAGCGGAGGTTCTGAAGAAAGCCGGAAAGCAGGTCCTCATTCAGGACCCGTTCTACACAGCGAGAGAGATAGAGGACATCGCTGGAGTTGAAACATTCAGATATCCAGAAGACCTGAGAAAATTTGATTCTGTGGTAGTATCTGTTCCTCACCTTGAGTACACTGAAACTCCTGTTCCAGCACTCCTGAAATCCATCAAGCAAGGTACGTTTGTGCTGGACGCAGAGGGTGCCTGGCAGAGTTACAGAGACTTCTTCCAGCAGAAGCGAATCGACTACAGAAAAATTGGCGATGCTGGTTGGGCATTACCGAGAGCGGTGAAATGAACGGGCCTACCCCACGTGTTTCAGTCATAGTTCCATGTTATAACGAACAGGGCAATATCGAAAGCTGCGTAGATCAGATAAAAGAGGCCCTAGGGCCTGCGCGTGATCCGTACGAGATTCTCCTAGTGAACGACGGGAGTTCGGACGACACTTTAGAGCGGGCTCATCTTGTATCGAGGTCCAATTCATTCGTTCGCGTTATTGACCTTGGGAAAAATTGTGGAAAGGCTGTCGCCTTAAGGGAAGGCGTCCGTCGAGCTAGAGGAGATATTGTTGCTTTCTTCGATGCCGACCTCCAGTACAGCCCTAAGGATCTCCTGAGGATGATAGCCCGGATGGACGAGGGTCTTGACTTCGTGAACGGGACAAGGGACTACAACGGGTACGGTTCCACCAGAACGGCGTTCTCTCGCCTCTACAATAGAGCCGTGCGACTCCTATTTCGAATCAAACTCAAAGATTCGAATTGTGGAATAAAGGTGTTAAGGAGAGAAGCAGCAGACGCGGACACAATTTTCAGTTATGGCCTTCCTCTAGTTGTGCCCCTCTTGAAGATTAGAGGATTCGAATCGACCGAGGTCCCGGTGACGCTGCATGAGAGAAGGAACGGAGAGTCGAAGTACTTCCAAGACGGACACTTCCTCGGTGGTTCCAAAAACATTCGGGACATTGCCTACCATTCAATAATGCTCCTGAACCTGCTCGCTCACGTTCCCTTCGAGTCAATGCGGCAAAATAATGGTTCAGCGAAAACGTAAGCCCGTAGCCAATTTCCTCTCATCAAGAAGCAAAAACTGGAATGAAAAAGGTCGTCGTTCTAAGCAGGCGCGACATAACGCACCCTCTGTCTGGTGGGGCGGGCAGATACATTCACGAAATATTTCGCCGCCTCACCTCTCGATATTCGATCACTATACTCGCCGAAGGTGGACCCAACAGTAGATCCGTGGAGGAGATTGACGGCATAACCTACCGGCACTTTCCTGGAACCCTTCACCGAATGCTGCTCCCTGCCCGTTATGTCACAAAGTTTGCTGGAAACACCGATTTGCTAATCGACAATTCCGACGTCGGAATTCCGTGGCTTTCTCCATTCTACACCAAAGTGCCTAAAATCCTCGTCACTTACCAAATTGCCCGAGGCATATTCCACTATGAACTTTCTCGACCCATGTCGGAAATAGCAATCAACCTTGAGCCACGAATCTATTCTGCCTACAGAAACAGCAAAATTGTGACTTGCTCACCCAGCACGAAAGACGACCTGGTATCACTGGGCTTTCAGCCAGAGCGAGTATCAGTGATCAGACCGGGAATCGATGACTCGTTCAGAGGATTCGAACCGGATGGAGTGAAATTCGAAGATCCTACAATAATATGCATCAGCAGATTTCGACGATACAAGGGACTCACTTATGCAGTCAGATCGATGAAGTTTGTTCTTGAGAAGGTTCCAAGAGCCAAATTAGTTATCGTCGGAAATGGTGACCCAACAGAACTGAAAGAGGAGGTTTCTCGAACAGACTATCCAGGATCAGTACGGATTCTTGAGCGTGCGCCAGACACATGGAACGATGAGAAGAGAGTCATGTTGTCGAGATCTCATCTCTTGTTGATACCGTCTGTTCGCGAGGGGTACGGAATTGTGGTGATAGAAGCCAATGCCTGCGGCACACCTGCGATCGGATGGGCTGTCCCTGGAGTTCAGGACTCTATCGTCAACGGGAAGACAGGTTTGCTTGTACCTTATGGTGACATTCGCGGACTTGGTGAAACCATAGCTAAGCTTCTGGGCAAGGAATCGACACAGCTTGATGGCTTCTCACAGCCCGCCATCGACTGGGCGAGACAACACTCATGGGATACCGCAGCAGAAATGTTCGGGGAAACAATTGATTCAGAAATTTGACCCCTCCTATAGAGATTGTAAGTTGGAAAGAAATGCTCAAGAAACAACGTTTGTCATGTTTCGTACAAAATGGGCGAATCAAGTCCTCCCAGAATGCATGGCAATGGTCTGCAACTTATCCTTGCAATCGATTGGCTGAAGAATTCGAAGCACAGATCGCTCGAGCGCTCAAAGAAAACAAACGCCACAGGGAAGTGTGAGGTTGTCACATACGAGCATCTCAGTAATCATCCCGACATTCAACTCTTCAAGGACAATTCTTCGTTGTGTCAGCTCAGTGAAGAGCCAAACCAAGTCGGGGGGCGCGATCCTCGTCATAGATCGTTTTAGCCAGGACCGAACCCAAGATATTGCAAGGGAAGCTGGAGCCACAGTAATTCAAACAGAAGCAAATCGAAGTTCTGCCCGAAACTTTGGAGCAAACCATTCGAACTCGCACGGGATCCTATTTCTAGATTCTGATATGATAGCTCCTCCTCAACTCTTGGAGGAGTGCGAAGCGAAGATGGAAGACTATGAAGCCCTCGTAATCCCTGAAGTTTCGGTGGGAGAAGGATTCTGGGCGAAATGCAAGTCATTGGAGAGACACAGCAACGCCGGGAACACGCTTCTTGAGGCACCCCGATGTTTTCAGAGGGATTCCTTCTTCCTCCTGGGAGGCTACAACCCTCGTATCGAAGCGGGGGAAGACTGGGATTTGCGCAACCGCGCGAAGCAATTCGGCCTCGCAATGGGCAGAGTCAACTCGACAATTCTGCACGACGAAGGTAGTGCATCTCTGCCAGAGTTGTTGAGAAAAAAATATGTTTACGGGAGGAACATCGGGAGTTACTTGAGCGCCAACCCGAGAGCCGGGCTCCAACAGATTAATCCCATTACTAGGACCGTCCTTCCTGGCTTGAGGACGCTTCCGAAGGACCCTGCGCATGGAATCGGCGTAGTCATTCTCAAAGCATTCGAATTTGGTACAGCTGCCTTGGGCTGGCTGATTGGGCCTTCTGGAGCCAATTTGTCTGTTGAAATTGGCACACGGGAAGCGGACCCGAGTGCCTGAGCTTCTGATGATTCTTCGGGCCGGAGAGCATCGCTCGCCTTCATAACGCCGGGTTACCTCCAGGCAGCGGCAACATCCATCTCTTGGGAATCTATGCCTCTGACCTGCAATGTTTCATCTAACAATCCCGTGGACGGTCAGGGTTAGTGTCCGTTCTTTTACAAGGCTGCTGCCTTCATGTTGGATCCGACCATTTTATGGGTTCTACACGGGGAATTGGAACCGGATTCGGTCAACGCATCTCCCACTTTTACCGCACACCCGAAGAGTTATCAGAGCCGCGCCTGACGGGTCATCTAGCTTTCAATCTCTTAAGCTGCGGCCGATAAAGATCATGTTTCCGTGGGCAACGAGATTCCACTCTCGAAGCGTTTCTTAATGGATTCGCCAAGTCTGAGGAAACTTCGAATGAAGGAAAACCTTCGCGCGTACATATCAAATGTGAAATGGCTGTTCTTGACGATCCGACGTCTGCAGAAGGATGTCGCGAATAGAAGGGAAGTCATAGCTTACTATCTCTCTCCTATTCATCGGAGAGACATCACCGTAAGATTCAGAAACGGTATCGAAGTAACGGTCTTCAAAAGCTATCCGTTTGAAGCAATAGCAGAAACCAACTTGCTCGACGTTTACGACGCAGGTGCCACGGCTGGCAGCGTCATCGTTGATGTCGGCGCAAGCGTCGGGGACTCAGTTCTGTACTTTGCCTCAAAGGTTCAACATGCGCGAATCTATGCTTTCGAACCCGACGTCAATGCTTTCGCGTATTTGAAAAGTAACCTCGCATCTAACTCCTTATGGGTTGGAAAGCATGGCTCTCTTATTCATTTGTTCAATACGCGGGCGACTGCAAACGCCTTAAGGCGAATTTTCGACGAATTTCAAGAAGCAACTATAGATTTCTTGAAAATCGACTGTGAAGGGTGCGAATACGATCTCCTACTTCCGTTGCCGAATGAAGTGTTGAAAAGGATTCGAAGGATAAGTCTGGAATTACATTACGGAGAGAACCACTCTGAATCTCGCCTAACTGAGAAGCTAAGATCTGCGGGATTTCACCTTAGCTCATCCAAAAAGCCCGGTCAAGGAGCGTATCTCTACGCCTTTGCATCGAGTCTTTGAGATTGACTCAATTGCAAAAAATTACAACCTTGACACCAATTGCTCAGACATTGGATACACTCTTCAGGACCAAATGGGCAAGTGAGAATGGAGATTGAACTCAAGTGGAGAGCAATCAGGTGAATCCTTTAGTTACGTGAAATTCGTTCGGAAGACCGCCAGATAATGCCCACTGTATTCTGAGGTCAGAACTCCGGCGCTTTGCGCCAACGTCAATGAGCCTCTTAGGTAGGAATAAGAGCTCGTATTCCCTTCGACCATTGACCAATCCAAGACTAGGTAACGTATTCCGTAACTCGCGATTGCTTGCTCCCATGCAGACTCGACTGAGAGACCACTCACAGTGTACACTTGGGGCATTGCCATTGAAATGCTGGTCGAGCTTGAAGGAAGTTGAATGATTACTCCGGTCACATTCGATGCATTGTATGACACACTGTTCGACGGAAGGTCAGGACTCCCCATTAGTAGGTAGAAGGTAGTTGTGTCACTTCCGAGTATTGTTGAATAGGAATTGCTACTCCCGTCAATAATATACCAACCAACAAGGTTACCAGACACCACACCCAGCCACAGCTGCTGATTTGCTATCAAGCCTTTAACAAGTGTTTGATCCAGCCCAGCAATTCTCACGGCAAGGTATGTGAAGCTGGATAGGTTGAGAGCGTGAGAGAACCCGAGATTGACCTGCCACGGAGACGAAGATAATTCTGAACTTACAGGGCCTATTTCTAGATGGTCCGATGTGATCGTGGAGTTTGCGTTTGCTACGAATATCGAATAATTGTCATTGAGCAGTGTCGCATTACTTGAAGCCCCCACCGGTCGAACCAAAGTTCTGTACGGCTCAAGGGCGTTAGGGGAAGCATATCCTCCTCCAAAGTCAGTGAGCGTGAAAACCTCCTTCGGTGCGAAGTAAGCATCATAGAATCGTATAGCTCCCTGGTAGCCCCAATTGGTTTGAACATAAACCCCAGTCGCGGGTAACAACAGCGCGTTACCGGTTTGAGATTCAAGATAGGCTCTGACTGTTTGATACTCCGAAGGGACCCAGAATCCCTTGACATTCTCGTCGAAGTACTGGCCCTCCACCTGACCATTGAATGCAGGCCAAGCTGCGATAAGCAGAATCGCGACAAGCAACGACCCGGTGGCAATCGGAACCCATGCCTTGACCAAACGTGGCATCCTAATTCGGCCTAGCCTCGTTCTCAGGACTAGGGACAGGGAGACGATGGAATACCCCGCCATGACGGCATAAAGCTTGGACAGTACTAGAGTCGAAAGTAGAAAAGTTGGAATTAGTTGGTCCCCAAGAGGCAAGTGGGCGACAAGAAATGTGTATATCTCTCCGAGCGGAGGGTTGCCAGCCTTCTCCCAGAATACCATTCCTATCATAAGGGCAACAACCGGAAGAATAACCCCTCGACTCGTCCTTCTTGCTAGAATGAGCGGAAGACCAATCGCCAAGACAGGCCAGAAATAGGAACTGACAGTTACGATAGAGTTGTCGAAATAAAGAGTATGATAAGGAGCATAGTTAGTTGGGAATGCCCATACTCCGAGCAATCTAATCACTTGAGGGAGCGCGTTGAACGACCCCTGAAAGAGCTGAATCCCGCCCTCACGTGCGGCTCCCTCGGCTGCTATCTGAACGTAAAGCCCGACGTTCATGAGAACTGGTAGAAACGAATAGCTTCCGGCTAGGAATGCGCCACCCAGACACGTGATAAGCGTCCGAAGGCGACTTGAAACGTTAAACGGAATCTTCATCGACCTGTGCGACGGTATCATGCTCAAGACGGTAAAGTAACCGAAAAGGAGCATACCAACTGTCAATATTCTTATGTTGTTTGGAAAGAGCTCAACGGAAAGGCCCAAGCCCACCCCCATCATTAAGCCGTCTCTAAGTCTGAAAGGAAGGCCTCTCCTGCTTGCTCTCCAATAACGTACAAGCTCTATCAAGAATAGCAGGAAGGCAGCTTGGCTCACATAGACGTTAGTAGTAAATGATTCAAAGTCAACCGTCAAGGCTGTCGGATTAAAGAGATAGAGAAGGGCCCCGACAAGCCCTGCTGCCGTAATAGAGTGATCCCCGAGTCGCCCTCTAAACAGCTCGTCAGTTAACTTGTACACGCCAACAATTACCAGAAGAGAGCTGAGAAATAATGCGACGTAGAAGCCCACATAGAAATTTCCGAAGGCTAATGCGATTCCGGTTACAAACATCAACGTGTTGGGGGACTGATCTTGTGTGAGTTGGCTGACAGAATATACCCCGACATTGTCGCTACCGAAGAGAAGAGCACCGTGAGTGTAAATCAATAGCAACACCACGTAGAACAAGCTAATGGCTGCAAGGATAGCATAGGGAGGTGCTTGACGCCGTGCGATCATATTCACTTGTTCCCTGCGCCGAACTTATGAGAGGACGCGGTCAATTACACCTTCGTTCTAAAGTTTGGGCCTCAACCACACGATCTCGTCGGCGACATCGGAAGCGCGATGGAGCATTTCTTCGCTATCGGGAAGTTTATCAAAGCAACCAGCCCGCAACCAGCCCGCAACCAGCACGCAACCAGCCCGCAACCAGCATAGCTCTGCCTCCTGTTTCCTTTGTAACCTAGGATTATATCCGAGGAGCAGCCAAAACCGACCAACACTGGCGAGATCATTCGCATGACCGTCCGAGACGCTGCAAAATACATGATGGATGCAGACCCGTTGCCATTCGTCCTCCAAATCCTATCAAAATGGGGGAGCTTCAGTCTAAAGCGCGCAGAGAATGGAATTGATAGTATTGAGGACCTTGTCGAGCTGGCTTTGGGATGGAAATTTATTCCCTCGAACTTCACCGATCTCTTCAGTGTTAAGCCTTACCAGGTTAGAGAAGAGATAGTTGAGTTACTTTCGATCATCAGAACAATGCGCCCCCGACGGATTCTGGAGATCGGGACGTGCACCGGGGGAACGCTCTACCTGTTTGCAAGAATAGCACCTCCAGACGCTGTAATATTCAGCATAGATCTTCCCTACGGCCCGTTCGGGGGAGGTTATCCAAAATGGAAGATTCCCCTGCTGACTTCATTCGCCAGACATAATCAGCGGATTCATCTTTTCAGAGACGATTCACATGATCCAAGAGTGGTAGAGAATGTGAGACAAAGGCTTCAAGATAATCCACTGGACTTCCTTTTTATCGACGGAGATCACACGTACGAGGGCGTGAAAAAAGACTTCGAGATGTATAGTCCGCTAGTGCGCCCGGGCGGGGTAATTGCACTTCACGACATAGCCCGTTCTCCTAGATTTCCCAAAGCGAAGGTGAACGAGTTCTGGACTGAGACCAGACAATTGTATCGTCATCAAGAAATCATACATGATCCAAATCAGGGGTACTGCGGAATAGGGCTCATATTTTGGAACCCTGACGTTAACAGGTCTCGTGCATCTCTGAACTCGTGGGGAGAGCCCAGAGTGATGCGACCGTGAATTCCTACTCCACTATGTCGTTAAGCCTTTGCAAAATCAGCTTGAAGGCACTCAATATCGGTATCAAATCCCTCTTCGATAGAAACCCCCCCACGTCGACATTCCTAACGACTCTTAGTCGCTCCATCATTGCGTGCTTGCGATGCCCAACAATGAACAGCAAGGCCTTGAAGTAATAATACAGATACAACCCAGACCTAAATCTCACTGAGAGGAAGAGGTTTTTCGCAAGTTCGAAGATAACTACAATCGACAAGTACTTAGCCAGCCAGCTGAGTTTGTAAAGGTACAGAACGCAGAGAATTTTGTTTCTAGATATGTAGTAAGCAGGAAAGACTGGGTTCACTTTGAGAAGGTAGCCCCGGGCGGTGCCGCCTCGCTCGTGGTAGACAACTGAATCATGACAAACATAGTTCTTGTAGCCCTTTAGTCTAAACTTCCAAGAGAGCAGAGCATCCTCTTGAAACATGAAAAAACTCGGGTCCCAGCCCCCGACCTCATCAAATCTGTCGCGTCTCACGACTAGAAACAAGCCCTCTGCACCAAAACACTCCGTTACAGTACAACCGTTTGCCAACTGAGACGTTTGCAAATGCGGTACGTTCCAGTTGGAGTAATTGAAGCAATTCATTAGGGGGCTGAATGTGAATCCCAAACTGTCTATGACGGGAGGATTTTTCCCCTTGACCTGTACAACAGGTTGCAGAGCTCCGCAGTCTGGCAACACACGGAGACATGCCAGTAGCTTAGCCAACGCTTCTTTGTGCAATACGATATCATTGTTGCAGAGCACTAGTACCGTCGCTTCCTTGAGAAATTCTACGCCCCTCCAACATCCACCCGCATACCCAATGTTGGACTCAGGCCGTAGGTAAGTCACCTGACCACCGTAACGTAATTCGACCCTCTCGGGTTGCACATTGCCTGAGTTGTCAATTACCACGACACTTCCTCCCGCTATCCAGGAGTCCTTGCCAATAGTGTCGATTGCCACCAGCAGAGAATCCAAGCATTCGAAGGTTCGCGCTACATCGCCAAAATGCACAACAACAGCTCCCACTTTTTCCTGGGAAGATCGCATCCCTCCGGGCTCGTCGACCGGTTTCACGGTGTCGCGAAAGGCCAATCTACGCTTACTCCATTACCAGCAAATGCCGCTGAATCCCTGAGAGCCTTCTTAACGGGTTTGCCCTCAATAGGCTCGCCTGTGGTCTCAATTCCATTTGCATCATTCAGTAGTCCTAGACCACCTAAGTCCTTGCTCCCCTCGTTTTGGCCTAGGGTGATAGACCTAGGTTCCTCTTCATAACTCATGGCTACAACCTTCGCCCCACGGAAATCCAGGGCGCTTTTGGAATCCATCAGATCCGCAAACTGGACACTTTCATCAAGAAACGGCGCGAGAACGCGGCTTGCTGGACAAAGAAACTCGCAGCCTACAAGGACCAGCTGAACCTACCCAGCGAACCGGAACATGCGAAGCACGTCTACTTCGGGTATCCTATCACCGTGAAACCGAACGCGGGCTTTACCCGGGCCGAACTTATGAATCATATAGAGAAGAAACTAATCGAAACCCGGCCCATCATGGCGGGAAACATGGCTGAGCAACCGGCAATGAAACACATCCCTCACAGAATCGTGGGAGGAGTCCCAAACTCTCAGATGATCATACGACGTTCATTCTTCTTCGGCAACCATTATGGAATTGGACCAGAAGAAAGAGAATACATCGCTGATTCCATCATCAACTTCTTGAAGGTGGTCTCGAACAAATAGGCGGTAGAGAATCACCCTAGCTTCTTGAGTGTCCGAGCCTTTATCGTCAGTCACGTCATCTTGAAGAGGGGCCGGGTGGCCCCAACGAGCCTTTCAAGGCAGAATCTATGGCTCGGATATGGTGGCTGATCGTTTTCGGAGCGGCGTGCTACGGTTTCGGAGCGCTCTCAGTCACCGCGGACGAGCTCTTCGGTATCGCCCAGTTCTACGGACCCAGCGGTCTCTACTATTTCCCCATCATAGGCCCACGGGGACTCTGGGACGCGTGGGTCTACGTATTCACAGGTCTAGCAGTCTGCCTCTTCCTCTCACTCGTCTCAATCCTAAAGCTCCAGCGACAATAGCTCCCAGATCCTCGTCTAGCCAGCTTTAGGTCTGGCGATGAGCATAGTACCGCCATAGAATGTCGCACATTTCATCCAGACCCTTCAAGACAACATGGTCGGATACGACCTCTCTTACCAGAGGATCGTTCTCGTCCAGTCCCCGCACAAACCGTGCCCTACTCATAGTTTTGACGCTTAACCGTCCACTTAGAGGACTGCCAGTCTCCGCTGAAACGCCCCCGTCGAGTCTTCTCTCGGTAAGCACGAGAAGGTCAACATCACTATTCTTTCGCTCCAATCCCTTGGCATAGCTCCCAAACAAGATCACTACGCCCCTCAGTCCCTCGACGACTTCACTGACCATTTTCTTGACCAGAAAGTTCCGGCCGAGAAATCTCACTGAGATAAAAGTCTCGGCGAGTATAAGATAGTATTTCGTAACTGGATTGTTAAGGTTCAGATGGTACTCCTTGTTCTTTCCCCTGACCAGGCTGGAGAGCACATTCACCACCTCGAGCCGCCTCAGCTGAATCTGTACCGCTTTCACGTCCACGCTTGTCTCTCGAGCTATCCGCCTCAAGTGCAGCGACTTCCCGTAGTCTCCTCTGAAGAGTCCTAGAATCTTTAGGGTGGTCTGGTTGATGTTGTATTCTTCCATCATATGTTGTATTCATACAACAGACATCTAAAAAAGCTTCCGCCAACTTCGCCTCGCCGATTCATCCATTGAATAGGATTCTAAAACGTTCGACCTAGCCTCCACGACTACCTTAAACGGGTCGACACGTCACAACCGAACACGCTCCTCTTCGGACCAGCGGTCTCTACTTCTTCCCCATCATAGGCCTACGGGGACTCTGGGACGCGTGGGTCTACGTATTCACAGGTCTAGCAGTCTGCCTTTTCCCCTCACCCGTCTCAATCCTAAAGCTCCAGCGACATGGGCCCCTCTAGCTAGGAGGATCTCGGTTAGAGCCACTGGCTCATCGGCTCAACTCGGTTAAGAATCGGACCAGGACCCGAATCCGGAACACTGCCAGGTTCTAGCCGAAAACATTTCATGGAGAGCCTGTTTGCATTTCTCACGGCTGCATGATGAAGCCGTACTGTCTGAAGTCTGCGTCGCAGACAAAGGCGTTCTTGATTGCGTCGACGCCCATGAACGGGGGCTTGTACAGTCCAATGAAACTACGGGGCTTGTCCCGGGGAACCTTTGAAGGTCCTTGCTGCCGCTAGATCTTCAGGCTTGATATGGCTTGGGACTCTACTTCAGTAATTTCCTTGAAGTGTCGCTCCCGGTCGAGGATCACCACAGGGACCTTCTCCCTGTCCGATAATCGCATGGAGAGAGCGCGGAAGAGAGGTCGCCCCAAGGGACACCTTTGTACTTCGACTTGAGAATGCCTAGGTTCAACGTGGTCGTCTCGTCCTGAACCACCCTCAGAGTTGCGTATGCGGAACGAATGACCACTGCTGGGTCAACGTCCCTAGCCAAGAGGTGCGGCTTCTCCCTCTTCACCCTCACCATGACATTGTAGGCTTCTGAGAGACAGTTGGGGTGAATGAAAATCTCCGATCGACCCCCCTCATGCTGGAGGACCGCCTTCCTCGCCAGCCCGCTACCCTGCTCCCTTGTAAAGAGAAGAATGAAAGGGCCAGCGTCGAAAACGAACCTCTTCAAGAATGGTCTCTACGAAGGGAAGAGTTCCGAGAGTCTCTCATCGTCTCTCTGAGTCTCTGACCCTCTATCGTCCAGGAGCAGAGAGGCTCCGCGGGCTCTTCCCATGAACTTGAAAAGCTGGGACAGTCTCGGAACCTTCTCCAAGAG
>Ga0066701_10000425_pt1 | contig 12041 bp, 7 predicted proteins | sample GraSoiAngelo_150_FD_66453 | JGI IMG/M metagenome (GOLD analysis project Ga0066701, IMG submission 66453) | Grasslands soil microbial communities from the Angelo Coastal Reserve, California, USA - 14_1009_09_40cm | ecosystem: Environmental > Terrestrial > Soil > Grasslands | place: USA... | reverse complement strand
CAGGGGCTATAGCTCAGCTGGGAGAGCGCATCGTTCGCAACGATGAGGTCGTCGGTTCGATCCCGACTAGCTCCACCAAATTCTGGCTCAATGTTTTTTCTTTGCGCAAGAGGCGTAGAGTTGCTCATGTCTTCCCAGCTGGACAGCGGGGTCTCGACCAGCACCGCCTCCACGGGCGGCGCTGCCCTACGCTTGCGCTTTTTCACTGGTGGGCTGTGCCAGAATCATTGCAGCGGCAAGTGCCGCAGTTTTGTGATCCTTGGTCCAGGTGGGCCGAACTTCCCCGGCCTGAGATCCTGCACTGCACTCGGCTGGCCGCGTTCCCGAATGCCCTCTCGGCCCGCTCACCGAGTTCCCGCTCTATAATTGCCGTGACAGAAGCAAACCTTTACAAGCTTTCCCTTCGCGGAGGTGATCTATGGAACGCGTCCGGCGTTATTGTGTCGTTCTCACCGTTGTTCTTCTTCCTCTGCTCTGCTCGGCGCAACTGGACAAGATTGTCATTCCTGCGGGAACACCAGAGGATCAGGCACTGCAGGCGATTTCCAGCGAGCAGGATGGCCAGAAGAAAATAACCATGTATGAAGATTTTCTGAATAAATTCGCCTCAAATCCGGCGGCAGTTGCCTATGGAAACTGGCAGGTCTCGCAGTATTACCAGGGTGCGGGCGACTTGCAGAAAGCCGTTTCTTATGGGGATAAGGCGCTTGCCGGTGCTCCGCACAATCTCGATATCATCGTTTCGCAAGCCAGCCTCGCGCAACAGATGAAAGACAACGCGAAGTTGATGGAGTATGCCTCCAAGGGCGGTCAGACTTACAACTCTATCTCCAAGCAGCCTAAACCCGACGGCATGAGTGACCAGGATTTCGCCAAAAATGTGGAGGAGGAGAAGGCTGCTGCAAAGAACTCATATGAGTTCCTGGAAACGTCCGCCTTCAACGCTATTGCGGATGAAAAAGACGCCAAGGCGCGCATGTCGTATATCGACCATTTCACGGCCGCGTTTCCCGATAGCCGTTTTCAAGAGCAAGTTGCGCAGTACGCGATGTACACCCTCGGTCCTGGGCAGCTCAATGACCCATCGCGTCTGGTTGCCTTCGGAGAAAAGACTCTTGCCACCAACCCGAACAGCGTCCCCGCCCTCTTGCTGCTGTCAAACTCCTATGCTGACGAATCGAAACCTGGCGCCATCAGCAAGGCAATCCTCTACTCCCAGAAAGTGATCGAACTCTCCAAAGCGAATGCGCCCGATGCGGATCGATCGCGTAAGCTCTCGGCGGGAGTCGCGCACTCCACCATGGGCTACGCACTCATGAAGCAGGATAAGACAGCTGCGGCAGTGACTGAACTGAAGGCAGCGACTGGGTTGCTGAAGGGGCAGGATGACGTTGCGTATGCCACGGCACTTTATCGGCTGGGATACGCCTATGCCAAGCTGAACCGCGTAGAGGAGGCGCGGAACGTCTTAAATGAAGCTGTCCAGATCGCGGGCCCGGTTCAGCAGCCGTCGCGTGATCTGCTGGCGAAAGTGAACACGGCGCGTGCGAAGGGGAAGTGACCGCTAGTGTTTCAGAAGATCGTCCGCCAACAAGTGCGCCTTCGTCGCAAGATTATGTCCTCGCTCTAAATCGCCAGAGTCGGCTGCCGACTTGGCCTGCTGCATGTAGGCGCGGATTTGATCCAGCGTCGCCTGCTGGCTTGAATTGAGCGGGCGACCGGAGATCTTTTTCACGTTGTCATCTGTCGAGACGAGTAATTGAGTAATGTTCTGGCGCCGGTGGGACGCCTGTTCCTCGGTCATGCCGGGAGCGAGTAGAGCGGTAGGTTCTGTGGTCCCACCATTATGTACGACGATTTTTCTCGGGCCCGAATTCGGAGTCTTGGCATGCTTGCGCTTGCGATGCCGAGTATTGGAACTGGGCTGCGTTGACTTGTTCGTCGAGGGTGTAGCGGCCGGGCTTGCCTGTTCACTTCCAGCCTGCGGATTTTCTTCCTGCTGTTTCCCGGTTGATGGTTGACCACTTGTAGCGGGACTTTGCTGATTACCGGGTTCACCAACTGGTGTTTGGCTCGGTTCTCCTGCTTTTGGTTCTGATGGCGGAGTTTCTTGCGAGGGAACTTTGGATTCGTCCTGTGGCCTGGCGGGCTCAGAAGAGGAGGATTCCTGTCGCGACGCCGCTACCGCTATCGCATGTGGCGAAGACGGGCTGGCGATAGCCACAAGACTTCCCAGCATCGCATAAAACACCATTACACCAGCCAGATACATTAGAGAATCCTGTGATCTGAAGCGCTGATTGGCCTCTCTCTCAAATTGTATCGTTGAACAGAGTTGCTGGTGCAATTACTTTGGACGACAAAAATGGGTCGCGCCTACCCCCGCGTCGCCACTTCCTTCAATGCATCCAGCCGCGACTCGGCCAGCGGGATGCGTAGGCGAAATATGGTGCCCACGGCTGGTGTCGATTCGAAATCTATCGAGCCATAGTGCCACTGCATGATCTGGTAAGTCTGCGCCAACCCAATTCCGCTGCCTTCTTTCTTTGTGGTGAAGTAAAGTTCGAAAATCTTGTCTTGAATCTCTTGCGGAATGCCTCCACCTTGATCTTGGATTTCGGTGATGACAATGTCTTGCTCGCGCCGCGAAGCAATAGTAAGGACGCCTCCGTTAGGCATGGCCTGCACCCCATTGAGCACGATGTTTAAGACGGCTTGCCGCATGAAGTCGGTGTCCACTTTGACGTTCAGGGCTTCAGCAGGAAACTCGCGGCTGATAGTTACGCCGTGCTGCTGCGCGTCTGGACTTGCCAGTGACGCGACGTCTTCCAGCAGCCGGCGGAGATCAATTTCCTCCAGCCGCAGGTCGCGTGGCCGGGTGAAGTCGACCAGAATCTGTACCACCCGGTCCAGACGGCGAATTTCATTGCCAATAATGTCCACGTGACGGCGGGTGTCAGGATCAACTTGTTGAAGTTTGTTCTGCAACAATTGCAAATGAAGCACGATGGCGTTGATAGGATTCTTGACCTCATGAGCAACCCCACGGGTTAAGCGGCCGCTGGCGGAAAGGCGCCGTGACATTTCGATTTCGTCTTCAATCCGCCGCACTGACTCGGCATCACGCATGGTCAACAGGGCGCCGATATTGGATCCTTGTTCCTGAATGAAATCGAGCGAAACCTGGATTCGCTTGCCTCGGTCGCTTTCCACCTCACGCTGGGCCAAGGGGCGGCGTCGTTGAAAGGCGTCTCGCAAAAGCAAACTCAGGGCGGAAGCGTCAGAGAAGATCTCATTGGCGGAGTGTCCCAGGATCTCCCGCCGAGGCCGGCCGAGAAAGCGCTCGGCTGAGGCGCTCACCAGCACGACACGCAGTTCCTGGGTGAAGAAGATAAGGCCATCCTGCAGCGTGGCCATCACTTGCTCAACATTTTCTTTTAAAGCAGAAAAGATCTGGTTAGTGTCACGAATCTGCTGCCCGATATGCGCGATTTTGAGCGTTACCAGGCCGTATTCATCACTGCGCGGCTCACCTTTCGCCAGAACCTCGGTTCCTCCCGCGCTCACGCTGTCAAGGTTGCGGCTGATTTCTTTGAGGGGACCGAGCGCCAGATTGGAAATTCCTGCCGACAGAAACAAAGAGAGCAGAATTGCGGCGGTGGAGAACAGCACGGCATGCTGAAGTCGCGGAGTGAGCTCATTTTTCAGGAAGACCGTCGAAATGCCTATGCGGATGGTGCCGAACGGCGTCCCATCCAGTTGTAAGGGCATGTTCACGTCATAGACGCTTGCTGGGCTGTAGATAAGCCGCAATTGCTCTCGAAAACGGGCATTGCGCAATAGCTGGAAATCAGGATGGGGCAGCACGATCTTGTTATTTAAGTCCGGATTGCTATCCAGAATGGCGCGCCCATTGACGTCGACGATGGCTACGTCATACACAATCGGCCAGTTTCCGATCACCGATTCAACCATGTCGTTGAGATTCTGGTCTTCCTGGAAATACTCTGCAATGGCATCACGCACCGCCGCGGGATTATTGGTATCCACGCGGGTGTCGCCCAGGTCGGGCACTTCCTTCTTGGCGGCATAAGCAAGTTGCGCTGCAAGAAGGGAAGCGGTCTCCCCGGCGGAATTAATGCGTTGCCGAAGAATCTGGGAGATATAGAGATACGAAAAGCCGGAAACCAGCACCGCGATCATGAAGGTAATGGCGAGGACGATTTTGGTTTTCCGGCGCATGGCTCATCCGTGACAGGCTTCCAGTGGAAGCACCCGCCGGGCAAAAGCAGGGTCCCACGGGAACGGGATCCTGATGAGCCTCATTCGCCGCTGCCCGTGGCCGCATCGCCCGCTGCGCTGCCGTATTCCTTAAGCTTATTATGCAGAGTTTTCAGACTGATGCCTAGAATCTCCGCGGCCCGAGTCTTGTTATTGTGGGTTGATTCCAACGTCTTGAGGATCAGCATCTTCTCTGCCTCTTCGACGGTGGTGCCCACGCCCAGCCGTACTGCGTCCGGATCATTGATTGACGGGCGTAGTGGCGCTTGACCGAAACCCGGCGGCAGATGCCGGGTTTCGACAACTGCGCCTTCACAAACGATAACCGCGCGCTCCAAAGAATTGCGCAGTTCGCGTACATTGCCTGGCCAGGAATAATTGTTGAATGCGTTGACCACGGCCTCGCTCACGGTCGCGACTTTACGGCCGTGTTTGGCGCTCATTTCGGCAAGTAAAGATTGCACCAATTCCGGAATGTCTTCCTTGTGCTCTCGCAGGGGAGGCATATGTACGTTAAAGACATTCAGCCGATAGTAAAGGTCCTGACGCAATTCTCCGCTAGCCACAGCTTCATCTGGGACTTTGTTCGTAGCAGCCAGGACACGCACGTCCACCGTGGTCTCAACTTTGCTGCCCAGCCGGCGAAACTTGTGATCTTCGAGTACACGCAACAGCTTGGCCTGCGTGGCTATGGGCATCTCGCCGATCTCATCCAACAGCAAGGTTCCGCCTTCTGCCAGCTCAAAGCAGCCGGTGCGTCGCTCCAGCGCGCCCGTAAAAGCTCCCTTCTCATGGCCGAAGATTTCACTCTCGATCAGAGTCTCCGGGATGGCGGCGCAGTTGATAGGCACGAAGGGTTTATTTCTGCGGGGACTGAGTTCATGAACGGTGCGGGCGACAAGTTCTTTGCCGGTTCCACTGGCGCCAGTTATGAGCACGGATGCGGTACTCGGCGCCACCATTTCGATCAGGTGAAAAATCTCCTGCATCTTTTTTGAAGAACCAACTAGTTGACCCAATGAACCGGCATCGCGTAGCTTGCGCCGGGTAACTTCAAGCTCCGTCCGTGTTCCCAGAAGCGATGACGCGTTTTGCAGAATGATGCGCAGCCGATTCGTATCAATCGGTTTCTGGATATAGTCGTAGGCGCCCATTCGCATGGCCTGAACAGCGCTATCAATGGTCCCTTGTGCTGTCATGACGATCACGGCCACGGTTTGGGATTGTTCCGCGAGCCGCTGCAACAGATCCATGCCACTCATGCGCGGCATCTTCAGGTCGGTTACCACGATGGAAGGCGTCCAATGAGTGACTTTGTCCATTCCTTCCACGCCGTCTCTGGCGGTCTCCGTGCGATAGCCCCAGGCAGAAATTAGTTCCGCTAGGCCCGTGCGCTCGTTCTCTTCATCCTCAACGATCAGCACCTTCTCATGATTCATAGATTAGGGCACCATTATTCAGGGTTCCTGCGGTTTCAACAAGGCCGTACGAAATCTTCGGTTCAGCCCAGGAATGTCCGAGTGCTAGCCAACTCTTGGCAATATCAATGTGAGACTGGCTAGTACTTAAATGCAGTTCCCACAATTCTCAAGCAATGCAGTAATATTACAGGTCCAGTTTTTAGGGTGCAGCGTTCTATGCTGGCATGCTCGCTCACAGACAACTCCATTTTGTTATTACCGATTTTGCCGCCTTTGTACCCAAAATAGAAATGAAGGATCGCGTAGTTCGGAGGACTTACATGTCACTTTGTCGCAGCAAGCGCAGCCCTGTGGTGTCGAAACTTCTGTTTTTGAGTTTAGCTTTGGTCCTCATGTCCTCGACTGCTCTGCGGGCCCAAGAGCAGAACCCACCCAAGGCAGACGTCTTTCTCGGATACCAGTGGCTGAATCCGGGAGGGACCGTACCCGTGGGTGGATTTCCACACCTCCAGGTTACGCCGCCAAGCCCTGTACGAACCAAGCTGCCGAGCATGCCAATTGGCTATGGCGTGACCGGCACATACAATTTCAGCCCCCATTGGGGGCTGTCGGTCGATGTCGGCGGCAATTTCCACGATGTGGGTGCTGAAAGCACGATCTCCGTCGGACCACGTTTCATATGGCGGTCGGAAGGGGTAAATTTTTTCGCTCATACATTGGCGGGATTGAATCGTCTAGCACCGCGGGGTGTAAATCGCAGTAACGGCCTCGGCGCCGTTTTGGGCGGTGGAATCGATCTGCCGATCATTCGTGCGCTGAGCATTCGTCTGATTGAGGCCGACTATGTTCTGGGCCGGCATAATTTTGCTGATGTTGTTGGCCCGCAGGATCCTCAATTGCGGCACCCTGTACTGGAAGGCGTTCGGCTGCGCGGTGGTTTGGTTTTCAACTTTGGCGGAGCGGCGCCATCAGCCCCGGTTGCGGCGAGCTGCTCGGTGAAGCCCAGCGAAGTCATGGTGGGTGAGCCAGTCACCGCCACTGTGAATGCCACCAATTTCAATCCCAAGCACACCCTGACATACAACTGGAGCAGCACTGGCGGCAAGATTGAAGGAAAAGACACCACCGCTACCATCGACACGAATGGCGTAGCCGGGGGTAGCTACACGGTAACTGCCCGTGTTTCTGACCCCAAAGTGAAGAAGGGTGGGGAAGCGAGTTGCACCGCGAATTTTACGGTGAAAGAGCCACCTAAGAATCCACCCACCATGTCCTGCACAGCAAATCCGGCTACTGTTCAAGCGGGCACCCCAGCAACGATTACTTGCGAGTGCAAGAGCGCGGATAACGTTGAAGTGAACGTGAGCAACTGGACCGCAAGTGGTGGCACTATCTCGGGAAGCGGAAACACCGCGACCTTGAATACGAATGGTGCGCCGGCAGGTCCCATAACGATCAATGCAACTTGCACCGACACACGCGGTTTAAATACTCCGGCTTCTTCCACGGTAACCATAGAAGTTCCACCTCCGCCACCGCCGCAAGCCAGCAAGCTGAGCTCCTGCGACTTCCCCAACGAGAAGAAGCCGTGGCGCGTGGACAACACCTGCAAGGCCGTGCTCGACGACGTAGCCCAGCGCTTGCAGCACGATCCCGACTCCAAGCTGGTAATCGTCGGCAATCAAGATCCGGCGGAAAAACGCAAGAACCTGGCAGCCGAGCGCGCTGTCGATTCCAAAGCGTATCTGTCGGGCGGCGAAGCAAAACAGGGCATTGACGCTAGCCGGATTGAAGTTCGCACCGGCAATGGTGGAACCAAAACGGCAGATTACTGGGTTGTTCCCGCTGGTGCCACATTCACTCAGGAAGGGACTCAGCCTGTAGACGAGAACCAGGTGAAGCCAATACCTGATCATCCCGCGGCCCCAGCTAAAAAGGGTGCGGGTAAGAAGGCGGCTAAACCTAACGCTCAATAACCGCATCCGGAAAAAATGTTTGGGCCGGCTCGGGCAGAATCCAGCCGGCCTATTTTTTCCGCTGGCCTTCGGTAACTTGAAGGGCTTACGTTACCCTGTCACTCTGACCCCGCAAGGTATACTTCCGCTTAGGGGCTGACGTTAATGAAGAACCTGGGACTCGCGCTGACTTCTCTTCGTAACCTTTTGATTACATTGTGCATTGGCATGTTCTGTACATCGCCCGTCTGGGCCGCTCAGTGGACGGTACTGGGCCCCGATGGAGGCGACGTCCGTAGCCTGGCTTACAACCCCCACAATCCAGATCAAATCTTCTTAGGCACCAGCACCGGTAGCCTGTTCGTTTCCAACGACGGCGGTCACAATTGGGCGCGATTTGCGCGCTTAGGAACCGACGACTATGTGCTCGACCACATTGCTGTCGATCCCCAGAACCCAAAGAAGATGTTCGTTTCCGCATGGAGCGTCGCTAACCAGCAGGCCGGAGATTTGTTCCGCACCCACGACGGCGGGAAGAACTGGGAAGCCCTCTCGGGCATGCACGGAAAATCCATTCGCGCCATGGCAATCGCAGCTTCCGATTCCAAGGTAATCGTAGCTGGCGCCCTTGACGGTGTGTATCGCAGCAATGATGGCGGTAACCGCTGGGATCGAATCTCTTCTCCCATTCAGGCGGAACTTAAAAACATTGAATCAATCGCGGTCGATCCAAAGAACCCGGATGTGGTCTACGCCGGTACCTGGCATCTGGCATGGAAGACCGACGATGGGGGCGCCAACTGGCATCGCATCAATAAAGGCATGATCGACGATTCCGATGTGTTCTCGATCATCGTGGACTCGGCAAATCCTTCGATTGTGTTCGCCAGCGCCTGCTCAGGAATTTATAAGAGCAGCACTGCGGGCGACCTATTCCAGAAGATTCAAGGCATTCCATTCTCGGCGCGGCGCACTCGTGTGCTCAAGGAAGATCCCAGCAATCCTTCAATCGTTTACGCCGGGACCACGGAAGGTTTGTGGAAGACGATGGATCAGGGCAAGACCTGGAAGCGCGTGAGCAATCCTGAGGTTGTGGTCAATGATGTTTTAGTCGATCCTCGCAACTCACAGCGGGTGTTGCTTGCTACCGATCGCAGCGGCGTCCTCGCCAGCGACGACGGGACGCAAAGTTTCTCGGCTTCGAATCACGGCTACACTCATCGTTATGTAACTTCGATTTTGGCCGACCAGAAAGATGCCAACACGATTTATGTGGGTCTGGTGAATGATCGTGAATGGGGCGGCGTTTTCTATTCTCAGGATGGCGGTACAAGCTGGCTTCAGAAGAGCACGGGACTGGGCGGCCGGGACGTGTTCTCTTTGAAACAAACCAAAAGCGGTGCGCTGGTTGCCGGGACAAATCGCGGCATCTTCATGCTGGACCGCAATTCCAGCCAGTGGCGGCCAATCAACACCGTCGTGGTCGAAAAGACGGTTACGCGTCCGGTAAAGAAGGGAAGCAAACGGACAGTCGCATCCAAGAGCATCACTCGTTCGGTGCTTGAGGCGCGCGTCAGCGATATCGAAATTGCAGGGGACCGCTGGATTGCGGCAACTTCCGCCGGTTTGTTTACCTCTACCGACCAAGGCAAGATGTGGAAGGGCGGTCCGGTGTTGGGTGAGCAGGACTTCATCTCTGTAGACACCGCCGACGAGTTGGTCGTAGCCGCGACGCGCTCGAGCGTCGTGGTCTCAACAGACACTGGGAAAACCTGGAAAGAAGCCAGACTGGCATCCTACAAACCCAATGTCCGCAATGTCACCGTGACGCCGGATGGACAGATCTTGGTTGCGTCGCGAGAAGGCGCCTTCAGCAGCGCAGACTCTGGCACAACCTGGGAACACATGTTGGCAGGTCTTCCGGATAAGGACCTCACTTCCATTGCTTACGATGAGAGCCACAAGCGTTTGCTCGCTACTAGCAGCGCTACGGGAGTAATCTTCGAAAGCACTGACGGTGGTCGCCGCTGGCGGCGTGGTCCTGATTCAGGCTTCCCGTTGCGCCGGATCAACGTAGTGCACGGACGTTTCCTGGCAGCGACTCCGTTTGACGGGGTAATTGCTCAGCCGGAAAACGAGTCGCAAAGCGCCTCAGCGGAAGGTTCGGGCGGTAACTAGTCGAACCGGGCGCACACTTAATTCGTATAAGCACAGAAAGAGCCGGCAATTAGGTCGGCTCTTTTTCTTGCCGCAGCGTCGGGCGCTTTGAACCGGTACAGCCCACCTGCAAAAAGTACATGGCTGGTAACGCATTAGCGGCTCTAAATACCGTAAATTCAGAGATAAAGCTTGGCAGTCCTCGTGCGACCAAGAAGTTGGTAGGTGAGTGAGGAGACCGGTTCCATGACCTTGAGCAAAGCCACCAATGCTGCAGTCTCCATTTTTTTGCTCGTTCTGCTGGCGTTTACCATAGGTTGTGCTCACCAGCCGAATTTGCAAGCCGCAGATGAAAACGTTTCAACCGTGGCCAATGACGGGAAGTTGCCTTTTGATCATGAGTCGCCGAAGGGCGGCCTCTCGCCTACCGGTACGCTGGTGCCCAAGCCGGAGAATCTTCCCGCCGGAACTCCCATCACCATCCGTTTGCAATCCGCGGTTTCGAGCGCAACATCTCGCTCAGGCGACATTTTTGAGGGTTTTCTCGATGAACCCGTCGTCATTCAAGGGCAGACGGCGGTTCCGCGCGGGGCCAATGTCACAGGCCGCGTAGTGGATGCCAAAGCATCTGGGCACCTGCATGACCCAGGTTACCTTCGCTTGACCCTGACCAGTATTTCCATCAACGGCAAGGTGGTTCCTCTACAGACCTCCAGCATATTTGTGAAGGGCGCTTCGCATGAAAAGCGTAATCTCGAAATGATTGGTGGCGGCGCCGGGGCCGGGGCGTTGATTGGTGCACTGGCGGGCGGCGGTAAAGGTGCGCTTATTGGCAGCGCGGTAGGTGCTGCCGGGGGCACCGGAGTCGCGTATGGAACCGGCCGGAAAAACGTGGGCTTTGGGCCCGAGCGTCGCTTGACGTTCCGTGTGACGCAGATAGTTCCGGCGAAAGGCTGAGTCGCGGGATCATGGTTTGAGAGTGGTGGGCGCGGGGCTCGCGCCCACTATTTTTTGCCAAGTTTCAGATCCCATTCCCCAAAAGGCTTGTCACAACTGGCAGTGATGGCTGAACTTAGCAGGACCATCCTCTACGCCTATAGTTGTTCCGAATGGGGAGCCTATGCGAGCACGCGGACCATTTAGGCATTAACCGCTTCCTGATTCGAAGTGGCTTCGCAGTTTTCCGTCTGTCTCCACTTGTAGTTCTTTATCTTCGAAAACCCGGCAATGATTCTTTGTGAAGATTCCTAAATCCGGAATCAGTAAGGGATAAATACGATGTCAACAGCTACGTCAATCGCCACTTTTCCAATTACGCCTCAAATTGAGGGCGCAAACTTTCTGAACCTGTTGATCGTGGACGATGAACGCGCGATTCGCGAAGCCTGCCGCGAGGTTGCCCAGTCACTCGGCTTCAACACACAGGTGGCGGAGTCCGCCGAACACGCCTATCGCATTTTAGAAGCTCAAGGTATCGACGCTGTGCTGCTTGATCTGAAACTTCCCGGCGCCGGTGGTCTGGAGGCTCTTCATAAGATCAAGAACCATCGCCGGGAAGCGCTGGTAGTGGTCGTAACTGGATACGGCACGGTCCAGTCTGCCGTACAGGCGATGAAAAATGGCGCTTACGACTATGTTGCGAAGCCTTTCAATATCGATGAATTGAAGATGCTGCTGGATCGCATGGCCAGTCACTTGAAATTGAAGACGGAAAACCGGACATTGCGGGAGAAGGTCAAGTCCAAGCAGGGCTTCGGAGCAATTGTGGGTCGCGCCCCCGAAATGGAAAGGCTCTATCGCATCATCTCGAAGGCGGCGCATAGCACACATCCTGTGCTGATCCGGGGAGAGAGTGGAACAGGCAAGGAACTTGTGGCGCGCTCCATTCATTTCTCCGGGCCTTTTCGGGATAAGCCGTTCATTCCCGTAGACTGCGGTTCGTGCGTGCCCACGCTGATTGAGAGCGAACTTTTCGGTTACGTAAAAGGCGCCTTCACCGGGGCGGTACATTCGAAAGAGGGACTGTTGGCTATTGCCGAGGGCGGCACAATATTTCTGGATGAGATGGGTGAGCTGGCAACAGATTTGCAAGCCAAGCTGTTGCGGGCGATCCAGGAGAAAGAGATCCGGCCAGTCGGCAGCACAAAGCGCATTCCTATCAACGGACGAATTCTTGCGGCGACGAATAGTGAACTGGAAAAGGCGGTCTCGCAAGCCACCTTCCGCC
>Ga0066701_10000421_pt1 | contig 12062 bp, 10 predicted proteins | sample GraSoiAngelo_150_FD_66453 | JGI IMG/M metagenome (GOLD analysis project Ga0066701, IMG submission 66453) | Grasslands soil microbial communities from the Angelo Coastal Reserve, California, USA - 14_1009_09_40cm | ecosystem: Environmental > Terrestrial > Soil > Grasslands | place: USA... | reverse complement strand
GACCCGGTAGTGTTGGTTTGAGGACTAAGGCTCCTGGGGAGGAAGGAGCCTTCGCAATGATGATTATAGGGTGTGATTTTCATCCCAGCTGGCAACAAGTGAGTTGGCTGGACACGGAGAGCGGAGATTGCGGGGAGCAGAAGCTGGGGCATGCTAGCGGCGAGGCCCCCGCAGTTCTATCAACATCTCTAAGGACGTCGGCCATGTCAAGGCACTTGCGGTTATTGGTTTTATAATTTTGAACACACTTTCATCTCAGCGCCGACACACTGTGTCCCTCCGAGAGGGTAACTATCTTCGTTTGGTGATCAGATCCAACCAATTGGCTCGGTCCCTTTAACTTCATCATCGTGGTGGCGAAGCCCACCAGACATCTCTTCGGTCACGTTCGATCAGGATGAGTTATGCAAACTCCCCTCCCTGCGGGGAGGCGGGTAGCCTATTCAGTTAGCTCGGTCACTGCCATCGCAGGACCACTGTTGATATCAGGCATTCCCGCATGGGCTTCCCCCTTCTGCCGCAACTTTCCGCGGCGGCAGAACTCTTCATAATCAATCTGGTCGCGCATCATGATCCACAGCCGGATGCCCAGTTTGCGGGCCGCCGCGACCCTCGCCTTGCCCATTCCTTTTTGGATGAGCTTGCGACGGTAGAAGCGTTTCAGCTCCGGGTCTTTCTGCACCGCATGCATCGTCGCTTCCATCCACAGATAGCGCAGCAGCGAGTTGCCTTGCTTTGGTTATCTTTCCTAGTCGTTGTCGCTTCCCGCGGCTGTGCTCACAGGGGATCATCCCGATGTAGCTGGCAACCTGGTTGGCGGTAGCAAAGCGACTGGGATCGCCGAGAAATACCTCGGTGGCCAAGGCCGTCACCGGTCCCACGCCCGGATGGGTTAGCAGCCGCGGGCGAAATGATCCTATTTGCCGTGATGGGTTAACGGCAAACGATTCGGAGCATCCCGCGCCGGGCCCCTCTTGATGTAGCGGTAAAATCGCGGCTGCCCGCGCCGCTTCCAATAGGGCGCATCGTAAGTATCGATGCCTGGCCCCGAACGCAGGGTACTGAAAAAAGCGTGCTGCGCCGGATTGACCACGATTCCTACATGCCCAGGCCAGACCACCAGATCCCCAGGCTGGGCATTCGCCACCCGCTGAAATTCATTGGTTCCGACATAGAGCGTGTAGGAACTCACGTAGGGGTAGCGAAACCCGGCCCGATCATATATGGCGTGTACGAGGTGCGAACAATCACGCCTCGAGTGCAGGTTGACGCGGTAGTCGAGTGCGGCAGCAATCAGAGACAAGCCGTCTTCTGGGGTCAATGTCGAGGAGCCAACAGGGTGTTGATGCCGGTTCGCATCCTGGCCAGCAATCGCGTTCGAGCCGTCAAATTTCTGAATTTTCCCTTGTGCTGACGACGGGCAGGGAGCGAGTCCGCAGGCAATCAGCGCCACGATCGCGCGTTGTAGATTAAACCGCATAGCTCGGCAATTGTGATGCGGCTCCTCGAAACGGCGCAGGTTACGCTGGTGCTACGACATCCGCGCGCGCAAGTGGGGTTGCACGTGATTGCGCCGGTGCCGTCCCACGGCCAGGCCGTCGCTCGTGTTCTTCTCAGGTGTTTCCCCGATTTCTTTTATCGCTGTGGCCATTTTTTCCTTCTTTTCCGGCGCTTTCCACAAGAAGTTCCTATCCTCCACAGCTTCTGCACAAGCGATTGTCAGTTTGTTCTTGCGGAGGTTCACTACTTGAAGCAGAGTGCTCACATTCGAAGCGTGAAATGTCCTCAACGCCCTGCTAAAGCACTACGGCAGAGCCAGTGGTTTCCGGCAGTTCTCGAGGGCGAATTGCTGGAGGGTTCCCCAGAACGCGTTCGGCGCGTATGGTTGCCCGGGCGTTGCGGCCTCCTCAGATAGTCCGCCACACGGCAGGACTGAGCCGCTGGCCCTCCGCAGTAACTGTAGATTCTAAGCTGCGAAGCGAAGATCTGCAGGGTGTCAAGGAAGGCCCGTTCCCCGAGGGCGAGCCTAACCAAAACACACTCCGACGCCGAGCGGTGACGGAGAAGCAGGCAGGATAGTTCACGAAAACAAAGCGGCTCAGGTGGCTGGCCTGAGCCGCTTTTGTTTTGCCCAAGTGTTCACGAGACTGGCCATCGCTGCGTACCTTCGCAACTGTTTTCTTTCCAAGAGCAATTATGCTTCGTTCTTTGTTCGCCCCGTGGCATACTTGGGTACGAGGGTGGAACTTTCCAGTTTTCGGTGGGAGGGACGCATTTCGTGATGTACGCACTTATGCAACCGAAAAAAATAATTTCATACTTCGTTTTCCGAAGGCGCACTCGCGATTCACAAGGCGATTGCGGCTACTATCGCCTGCGTAAATTAACGATATGTTTTTCCGTTCGCTGAGGAAGAACAATTAGTGGCGACAACCGACTACAGTCCCGCAAGTAGTCTGCCGGCTAACGTAGAAGCTGAACGCTCGATTCTGGGCGCCATTCTCCTGGACAACCTCTCCTATAACCAGGCTGCCGAGCACCTGCGCGCGGAAGACTTCTCGCTCGATTCTCACCGCCGAATCTATTCACGCATGGTCGATCTGGCTGAATCCTCCCGGCCAATCGACATGATCACGCTGATCGAGGAACTCGATCGCCGTAAGGAACTGGAAGCAGTCGGCGATGTCGGTTACGTTTCCGGACTGGTGGACGGTGTCCCGGACCGGCCAAGCATCGAGCACTACATAAAGATTGTGCGCGATAAGGCGCTGCTGCGGGGACTCATCCACACCTCTAACTCCGCCATCGCGCGGGCCGCAGATCAGGCAGATCCCGCCGAAGACATCCTCAACGATGCGGAAGCCGCCATCCTCCAACTTTCCGAAAAACGCATCGGGCGCGGCTTCATGGGGGTGCAGGAGATCGTCAAAGAGTCGTTCGGCTCGGTCGACGCGCTGCTGCAGCGAGGCCAGCGCATTACCGGTCTGGCCACGCATTACACCGACCTCGACGAAATGACCAGCGGCTTGCAGCGCTCCGACCTTGTCATCATCGCGGCGCGGCCCTCGATGGGCAAGACCGCTTTCGCCATGAATATTGCAGAGAACGCTTCGATCGAAGATCGCAAGGTCGTCGGGATGTTCTCGCTGGAGATGTCGCGCGAAGCTCTGCTGCTGCGTCTGCTGTGCTCGCGGGCCCGGGTTGATTCCCACAAGATGCGTACCGGCTCCTTGTGGCGCGACGATATGCAAAAGGTTGTGCATGCCATGGAACAGTTGGCGCACGCGCCCATCTATATCGACGACACGCCGGGAATCTCGCTCAGCGAGATGCGTGCCAAGGCACGCCGTTTGCAGCAACAGGTGGGCTCGCTGGATCTGGTGATTGTGGATTACCTGCAGCTGATGTCGGGCGGCGGCAGGCGATATGAGAATCGCACTCAGGAGGTGTCAGCGATCTCACGAGGGCTAAAGGGCCTAGCCAAAGAATTGAAAGTTCCGGTGGTCGCGCTTTCCCAGTTAAGCCGTGCTCCGGAAAGCCGGGGCGGGGATCATCGTCCCCAGTTAGCCGATCTTCGAGAGTCAGGTTCGATCGAGCAGGATGCCGACGTTGTTATGTTTATATTCCGCGAAGAAGTGTACAAGCCTGACGATCCCGATCTCAGCGGACGCGCTGAAATCATCATTTCCAAGCAACGCAACGGTCCGACCGGCAAGATTAACCTGGCATTTCTGAAGAATTCGACACGTTTTGAGTCGCTGGCCGAGGGCAATTTTGACTCGCGGGAGCAATGAAGCGTCAACCTAACTTTTCAGTGCCCCAACTTCTTGAAACAGCTTGATCTAGGCACCTTTCTTTTCCATAACTCTGTGGAAAACCTTGTGGATAGGAGGACTTAGCCTTTTAGGTGCCCTTTGAGCGACCACCCGGTCGGCCTTTACTCAACTGCCGATTAGTCGGCAACTACGCTCTATTGAGCAGCTTAACTCGCCCGACATGGATTTTCACTCGCGTTTTATGAACGCCAAAGATTTCGTGCAACCATTGAGATTTGCACATACAGCGAAACCTGTAATCAAGCTCAGAGGGATGAACTAGGAGCTGCCCTCGCCGACTTTGAGCACCGCCAGGAATGCCTCCTGGGGGATATCTACGCGACCGATTCGCTTCATGCGCTTCTTGCCTTCCTTCTGTTTTTCCAGCAGCTTACGCTTGCGCGTGATGTCGCCGCCATAGCATTTGGCGAGCACGTTCTTGCGCATGGCAGGGACGGTTTCGCGGGCGATGATTTTGGCTCCAATGGCTGCCTGAATGGCGACTTCGAACATCTGCCGGGGGATCAATTCCTTCATCTTGGACGCCAGGGCACGTCCGCGATCATAAGCGAAATCGCGGTGCACGATGATGGAAAGCGCGTCCACCGGCTCGCCAGCGACCAGAATGTCGAGCTTGGACATAGGCGATTCCCAATAGCCCGCCAGGTGATAGTCGAGCGATGCGTATCCGCGCGAAACTGATTTCAGCCGGTCATAGAAGTCGAGCACGATCTCATTCAGCGGCAGTTCGTATTGCAGCATTACACGCGATGAACTGACGTATTCAAAGCTCTTCTGCTTCCCGCGCTTTTCCTCGACCAGCTTAAGAATTCCACCGACGTACTCTTCGTTAGTAAGAATAGTGGCCAGGATTACCGGTTCCTCTACTTTTGCAATCTCGCTCTGATTGGGCCATTTCGAGGGATTATCCACCTCGATGAGTTCGCCGTCCGTCTTTGTAATCTTGTAACGTACCCCAGGGGCGGTGATGATCAGGTCGAGATTGAATTCCCGCTCGAGCCGCTCCTGGATGATCTCCATGTGCAGGAGGCCGAGAAAGCCACAGCGGAAACCAAAACCCAACGCGACGGAACTCTCCGGCTCGAAGAAAAACGATGAATCATTCAGCCGAAGCTTGTCCAAGGCCTCGCGCAGTTGGGTGTGTTCGTGGGCATCCACGGTGTAAAGACCGGCAAAGACCATGGGCCTGATTTCTTCAAATCCTGGTAGAGGTTCGATTGCGGGGTGCTCGTCATCGGTGATGGTGTCGCCGATCTTGGTGTCGGCGACGCTCTTAATATTGGCAAACAGAAATCCAACCTCGCCGGCAACCAACTCATTTATTACGACGGGTTTGGGCGTCAGCACACCCAGAGTTTCCAGCTCAAAAACCCGGCCGTTCGACCACAGGCGGATCTTCTGCCCGGCCCGCATGCTGCCTTCGAAAACCCGCACCAGCACGACGACGCCGCGATAGGAATCAAACCAGGAATCGAAGAGCAGTGCTTGCAGATGGCGCTCAGGTAACCCTTTGGGGGGCGGAACTCGCTTAATGATGGCTTCGAGCACGTCAGGCACACCTTGTCCCGTCTTAGCGCTTATCAGTAATGCATCGGTGGTATCGAGGCCCACGGTGCTCTCGATCATCTCCTTGGTGCGGGCAACATCGGCACTCTGCAAGTCGATCTTGTTGATGACCGGAATGATCTCCAGCCCGTGGTTGATGGCCAGATAGGAGTTGGCCAACGTCTGAGCCTCCACACCTTGAGAAGCATCCACCACCAGCAACGCTCCTTCACAAGCAGCCAGCGACCGCGAGACTTCATAGGAGAAGTCCACATGCCCGGGCGTGTCGATGAGGTTTAGCTGATAGATCTGGCCGTCTTTGGCCTGGTACATCATGCGAACCGCATGGGCCTTAATGGTGATGCCGCGCTCGCGCTCCAAATCCATGGCATCAAGCACCTGGGCCTGCATTTCGCGCGCGGAGACCGACCCCGTCAGCTCCAGCAGCCGGTCAGCCAGCGTGGATTTGCCGTGGTCAATATGTGCGATGATCGCGAAATTGCGGATTAAAGCTCGGTCCATGAAGGTTGGCTAATCTGTGATTTTAACAGGGCGTGACGACTGAGGCGGATGGGGTAAGCTCTAGCTCTCGTATGCAATGCGCTGAGCCAATGAAAAACTGCCAGGCGGACTATTCTTCAGTCAATCGTCAGCCGCGAGTTCAAAGCCGACCCCTTTCCATTTTACGCACGTCTTCGTGCAGAGCAGCCGGTTTGTTGTGTCACTCTACCTGATCAACAAAAAGCGTGGCTCGTTACCCGCTATGACGATGTGTTGATGGTGCTCTAGCACGTCTGGAAGGAGCTATCGCCATCGGTACCCTGGTTCGCCGCCTGCCAAACCTGCGTCTTGCCGTGGCTGCCGGAGCGTTACGTTGGCGAGCAACGCCAGTGCTCTGCGGTTTGGAGGCACTGCCAGTTAAGATCTAGGCTGCCATTCTCCAGTTTGGATTCATGCCTATCGCTGTTTTGTTGGAACACGCTGTTGGCTATGTGGCCCACGCCGGTGGGCTGCAGTCAAGGTCTTACTTCAGCGCGAAGGATCAGTCTCAGTTAGAATCTACGCGCTCGATTAGAACATTGTGAGAGAAAGAAAATGGAAAAGCTTAGCGCTGCAATGATGTTCTTTTTTACCTGCATTGCTCTCTGCTGCGCGCAAACCATATCGTCCGATGTGCGCCAGTTCGTTAAGGCAGAAGCACCGGTGCTCGCTCTTACCCATGTTCGCGTGATCGACGGCACGGGCGCGGCGGCGCGCGAGGACCAGACCGTCATCATTTCCAAGGGTCACATTGACTCGCTGGGCGACGCGACGCTCGCGATCCCGGCAGGTGCGCAGGTGATGGACCTCCATGGCCACAGCGTCATCCCGGGCCTTGTTGGCATGCACGACCACCTGTTCTATCCCATGGGCAACGGCATCTTCGGCGAAATGGGCTTCAGCTTCCCACGTCTGTATCTGGCGGGTGGAGTGACCACGATTCGCACAGGAGGTTCCCTGGAGCCCTACACAGATTTGGAAATCAAGAAGGCGATTGACTCCGGCCAAACGCCGGGCCCGCATATGCACGTGACGGGGCCGTATCTTGAAGGCAAGGGCAGTTGGGCCTTGCAGATGCACCAATTGACTGGACCGGAGGATGCGACGCGCACCGTCAACTTCTGGCTGGACCAGGGGGTGGACAATTTCAAAGCGTACAACTTCATTACGGCTGACGAGCTTTCGGCCGCAATTCATGCCGCTCATCAACGCGGCGCCAAAGTGACTGGACATCTGTGTTCGATAGGCTTTCGCGAAGCTGCGGCTTTGGGAATTGATGACCTGGAGCACGGACTGCTGGTGGACACGGAATTTTTCCCATGGAAGAAGCCGGGCGAATGCCCAGACACTCCCAAAGACATGCCCTTCCTGGCCAATTTCGATTTGCAAGCTAAACCAGCGCGCGACATGATCGTTGAACTCGTGCAGCATCATGTAGCGATCACGTCCACGCTGCCGGTGTTCGAAGTAGATGTGCCGGGCCGTCCCGCGATTCAGGAGCGGGTTCTCACAGCCCTCTCGCCAGACGCCCGCAGCGCCTTCCTCGGCAACAAAGTTCGCGTTAGCGACACCAGCCGTCTGCGGCGAATTTACGGCACGGATACTTCTCCGATTGCGGCTGCCTTCAAGAAAGAAATGGAATTCGAATATGCCTTCGCCAAAGCAGGCGGTTTACTTCTGGCGGGCGAGGATCCGACTGGTATCGGAGGAGTGCTTGCCGGCTACGGCGATCAACGCGAGGTGGAGCTGCTGGTTGAGGCGGGGTTCACCCCGCTGGGGGCCATCCACATTGCCACTGCAAACGGTGCGCAATATCTCGGCGAATCCGATCGCATCGGCACGATCGCGTCCGGAAAGCAGGCCGACCTGGTGGTGGTTAAAGGTGACCCATCAGGAAAAATCGAAGACATTGAGAACGTGGAGATCGTTTTCAAAGACGGGATTGGCTACGATTCCGCCAAGCTGATCGAGTCGGTGCGCGGGGTGGTGGGGAGCCGGTGACTGCTCTTATTCTGGCTTCTGCATCGCCACGGCGTCAGGAAGTCTTGCGCAACGCCGGTATTGAATTCACAGTTCAGCCGACAAATATTCCGGAAGTTCGGCGCGATGGCGAAACGCCGAAGGTTTTTGCCGAACGGCTTGCTCGCGAAAAAGCTCTCGCTATATTCCGCCGGCAAACGGACGCATTCGTCCTCGGCGCCGACACCATCGTGGTTGTTGACAGCGAGATCCTCGGCAAGCCGCGCGATGCAGACGATGCCGCCCGCATGCTTCGCCTGCTCTCCGGGCGAAGTCATCAGGTCATCACTGGCGTGTGCCTTTTGGGTCCACAGAAGACGCGTCAACAGAAATCAGTGGCCAGCGGTCAGTCAGTTCCTGGCTTCGAAGACATCCGCTCGGAAACCACTCAAGTGACAATGTGCAGTCTCACTGCCGACGATATCCGTTCCTATCTCACGACGGGAGAACCTATGGACAAAGCGGGAGCGTATGCGATTCAGGGGATTGCCTCGCGGTGGATACCGAGGATTGAAGGAGATTACTTCAATGTGGTCGGACTGCCAGTGTCACTGGTTTACCGCATGATGCGGGAGCATAACGCGATCTAATAGGAAGGTTGCGACGGCATCGATCCGCTGGGAAAAGAGAGAAAGGGACGGCGGTTGACTATGACTTCTTCTCGGGTCCCTGCTCGCCATCCTTGACTGAATTCTTAAAATTCTTGATGCCTTCTCCCAGTCCCTTGCCGAGGTCGGCCAGTTTACTGGGACCAAAAATCAGCAGCGCAACCGCCAGTATGATCAGAATTTCCGGCAACCCCAGTTTTCCAGGCATGTGTTATCTCCTAGGGGTTCGCCTCGTTTTAACGCGGCTCGGCTTGCGCAAACACCCCTGTGGAAATTCTAGGCTACTGCATGTCCGGAGTCAAAAAACCTACACGGTCGCGATCAGCGCCGCCAGTAGTGCCGCCCGCCGCGGCAACTCTGCAATCAGTATGGATTCATGGGTAGCATGTGCCCCTTCGCCTACACCGCCCAAGCCGTCCAAGGTGGGAATGCCCAACCCAGCGGTAAAATTGCCATCGGATCCGCCGCCGACGGCCGCCTCGCTTAACTTCCAGCCGAACCGCTTCGCGATTGCCGCCGCCGCCTGGTAGAGCATAGCCACCCCGGCTGTGCGCTCCATAGGAGGACGATTCATGCCGCCGGTTATTTCCAGCTCGCACTTACGATTAAATGGTTTCAGCGCATGCAGCTTGCGGTCAATACTGGCGGCATCTTTCAGGCGGGCGATGCGCACGTCAATGGTCGCGGTAGCCTCTGCAGGAACCACGTTGACCCGCGTTCCTCCCTTCACCAGGCCGACATTCAACGTCAACCCGCGCTTCATGTCGGTAAATTCTGCGATCTTCTCGATTTGCCGTGCCAGTTCGAGAATTGCGCTCTGGCCTTTTTCGAAGTCCAGACCGGAATGCGCCGCGACGCCTGTTACCGTCAATAAATATTCGCCAACCCCTTTTCGTGCGGTCTTAACTGCACCATGCAGCCCGTATGACGGCTCCAGCACCAGCACCGCGGCTGACTTCCTGGCCAACGCTTCCGTGATGTGTCGCGAGGAGTCGCTCCCAACTTCTTCGTCAGAAACCAGCAAGACGTGAACCGGCCGGGGCAGCTCACCATTCCGCGCTTGTAGGGCCGCAATGGAATGCAGCATGAGCCCGATTCCCGACTTCATGTCGAGAGTCCCTGGCCCCCAGAGACGGCCATCCGCAACCCGGCAGGACATCGTCGCCAGGGTGCCGACGGGGTAGACCGTGTCCATGTGTCCCAGGAGCAGCACGGGTTTGCGGTCGTTCTTGCCGCCAAAATTCACCTGAAGATGGTCACCGACCTCCACAGCCTTGTGAAACTGGACCTGGCCGCCTAAGCGGGAAAACTTGCCCGCCAGATATTTACCCAAGCGGCCGACGGCCTGCTTGCTGTCGCTGGGGGACTCGATCTCGACCATTTCACGGATGTCTCTGACGATGTCGTCGCGTCGCTCTTCGAAGTACTCCAGCGGTTTCGTCGTGGGTTCCTCTTGGATTCCTGTTTTCTTACGCATCGGCGGTTTTGTTGATTGTTGGGGCATTGGAATTTGTCAAAAAGCGCTTCACGCGCGCGGTACAGTATAATCTTCGCGCCAACGAGACCGCAGAATGAGCGACACTGCTGATCCCATCGCCGCGGTACCGGACTCCTCAGCCAAGACCACGTTGGACATTAACGATATCCTGCGGATTCTGCCGCACCGCTTTCCGTTCCTGCTGATTGATCGGGTGATTGACCTCACGCGCAGAGAGCGAATTGTGGCGATTAAGAATGTCACCATCAATGAGCCGTTCTTTGCCGGCCACTTCCCCAACCTCCCGATCATGCCCGGCGTGCTCATTGTTGAAGCCATTGCCCAGGCGGGTGGAGCGCTACTGCTCACCGAGGTTGAGGACCGTGAAGGCAAGCTCATGGTGTTTACCGGAATCGAGCGCGCCCGTTTTCGCCGTCCGGTTGTCCCCGGCGACCAGTTGCGCATTGAGGTTGAGGTTAAGGCCTGGCGTGTGACAGCGGTGCGCATGGAGGGAGTGGTTTACGTGGGGGAAAAACGTGTAGCCGAAGCAACCGTTACCTGCCAACTGGTGGACCGCTCTCGCGGCAGGCGCGACCCAGCCGGCCGGTCCGAAGAAGCACCCGAGTGATTTTCCGCGCGGCCAGGCGATTTTGCATTCAATGAACGTTCATCCCACCGCCATCATCGACTCTCGCGCCAAGATTTCCGCTTCCTGCAAGATCGGCCCTTATTGTGTAATCGGACCGGATGTCGAATTGGGCGACAACTGCCACCTGGTCTCCCATGTCGCCATTGAAGGGCCAACTAAAATCGGTTCTGATAATGGCTTTTTTTCATTCTCCTCGATCGGTATGGCGCCCCAGGACCTGAGTTATGCAGGTGAACCGACACAGCTCGAAATTGGAGACCACAACGAAATTCGCGAGTTCGTGACCATCAATCGCGGCACTGTGAAAGGCGGTGGCCTGACGCGTATCGGAAGTCATACGTTGATCATGGCCTATGCCCACATCGCACACGATTGCGCAATCGGGGACCATGTGATCGTGGCCAATGCCGCCACACTCGGAGGCCACGTTACAGTCGAAGACTGGGCCGCAGTTGGCGCGCTGTGCCCAGTGCACCAGTTCGTGCGCATCGGCACGCACGCCTACATTGGCGGTGGTTCCACCATTACCCGAGACGTTCTACCGTTTTCAAAAACGGCGGCTGAACGCAACACTCGCGCCTTTGGCTTGAATGCCCTGGGGCTGGAGCGTCGCGGATTCAGCAAAGATCGCATCCGCAAGATTCATCATGCCTATAAGATCCTGCTCGCTTCCAAGCTCAACACCTCGCAAGCGCTGGAGAAACTTAAAGTGGAGACCGATCGCAGTGAAGATGTGGACTTGCTGATAAGGTTCATCGAAGCGGCGGAACGCGGCGTGATTAAGTGAGCAGTTGCCAGTGGTCTGTGGTCGGTGAAGAGTGATTTTTCGATTGGAATCGGCGATACACAACATTGATAGGCTCATCACCGAGCACTGATCACTGACCGCTATTGATGACTATCCAGGAAAAACTCGGCCTCATTGCCGGCAATGGACGTTTTCCCTTGCTTGTGCTCGATGCTGCTCGCACCCAGGGATTCGAGGTGGTAGTTGCAGCCATCAAAGAGGAAGCTTTTTCTGAAATCGAATCGCATGGCGCCTGTGCAGTCCACTGGCTGTCACTCGGAGAGCTATCGAAACTCATCGATACTTTCAAAAGTGAAGGTGTGCGGCGAGCCATCATGGCTGGACAGGTCAAACACAAGCAGATCTTTTCCAGTATCCGGCCTGACTGGCGTCTGGCCAAACTCCTGCTCTCTCTCCGGACCCGCAATACTGATGCACTGCTCGGCGCTGTCGCTAAGGTGCTCGGCGATGAAGGCATCACATTGGAGAACTCGACCTTATTACTCCAACCTTTGCTCGCCAAGCCCGGTACTCTTACTAGACGTTCCCCTTCCGAGCAGGAACAGATGAACATCAATTACGGCCGAACCGTGGCCCGTCA
>Ga0066701_10000415_pt1 | contig 12115 bp, 9 predicted proteins | sample GraSoiAngelo_150_FD_66453 | JGI IMG/M metagenome (GOLD analysis project Ga0066701, IMG submission 66453) | Grasslands soil microbial communities from the Angelo Coastal Reserve, California, USA - 14_1009_09_40cm | ecosystem: Environmental > Terrestrial > Soil > Grasslands | place: USA... | reverse complement strand
CGCGTGCGCGTGCTGTACGACGCGCTCGGCTCACTCGGCACTTCTCGAAGCTTCTGGCGCCGGCTCGTCCGGGCCGGGGTCGAGGTGCGCGCCTTCAATCCGCTCCTCACGCGGCAGGCTTTCAACCTGCTGTCGCGTGACCACCGCAAGCTGCTGGTCGTGGATGGCGGGTGGGCGATGCTCGGCGGCCTGTGCATCGGCAACGAGTGGGCGGGCGACCAGGCCCGCGGTCGCCGGCCGTGGCGTGACACGATGGTCGCGGTGTCCGGACCCGCCGCGGCCGCGTTCGATGGCGCGTTCGCCCGCATCTGGAGCCGTGCCGGCCCTGCCCTCCCGCCCGACGAGCTCGATGCCGACCCCCCGACGGCTGGCGGCTCGACCGTGCGCCCGGTGGAAGGCGTGCCGGGACGCGCGCGTGTGTACCGGACGGTGCAGCTGCTCGCCGCGAGCGCCGCCGAGCGCCTCTGGATCACCGACGCGTACCTCGTCGCGCCGGCCCCGTTGTACGCGGCGCTCGTGGACGCCGCAAAGAGCGACGTGGACGTGCGGATTCTCGTCCCGGGCGCCACGGACCTGCCGGTGCTCCGCAATTTCACGCGCGTCGGCTATCGCGACCTGTTGCGCGCCGGCGTGCGCGTGTACGAGTACCAGGGCCCGATGATTCACGCCAAGACCATGCTCGTGGACCGGCGCTGGGCGCGCGTCGGATCGAGCAACCTGAACGTCTCGAGCCTGCTGACGAACTACGAACTCGACCTCGCGGCCGAGTGCGAGCAGCTCACGGAGGATCTCGCCCGCCAGTTCCGGCACGACCTCGCGTCGAGCGTGGAGGTCGTGCTGCAGCCGCGACGCATGCGGCTCCCGGCCCGCCTGGTGGGAACGCCTGCGACGGGCGTGGCGCCGGACGCGAGCGACGTACCTCACAAGCGCTCCGGCTACGAGCTTGGCGCCGTCGCCGTCGTAGCGCTGCGGCGCGTCGCGGGCGGGCTGCGTCGCGCCATGGCCGCGACGGCGGCGCTGGGGTGCGCGATCGCGGGCGGCCTGCTCCTCGCCTTCCCGCGCGTCGTCGGTATCGTGCTGGCCGCCGGCGCGTTCACCCTGGCGCTGGCGTTCAGCGTCTACGCCTTCGACCGGCGGCGCACGCGGGACGCGGACGATGGCTGAGCCCCCACGCCCCTCCGGGCCCCTCCAACCCGCACGGCAGGCCGCGCGTATAGCTGAGCAGGACGAGGCAGACTTGGTGGCGCGCGCCGCGGCGGGAGACCGCGCGGCGTTCGGCACGCTCGTCCAACGGTATGCCGGTGTTGCACGACGCGTCGCACACGCGGTGCTCGGCAATCCGGAGGATGCGGACGACGCCGCGCAGGACGCCATGCTCTCTGCGCTCGTGAAGCTCGAGCAGTACGACCGGCGGCGGCCGTTCGGTCCGTGGCTCCTGCGCATCGTCGCGAACGCCGCCACCGATCGCCGCCGCCGTCGCACCGTGCGACGCGCGGAGCCGCTCGACCCCGGTTTCGTCGCGGGCGGCCCGCGCCCCGATACGACCGCCGAGCGGCGCGCACTGGCTGAGCGGTTGCGGGAGGCGCTGGCGGAGCTACCGGAGCGACGGCGCATGGCCGTCGTGCTGTTCGACGTCGAAGGCTACTCGCACGGCGAGATCGCCGAAATCCTTCGCATTCCCGAGGGAACCGTGCGATCCGAGGTGTTTCACGCGCGGCGGCGATTGCGCGCGTTGCTCGTGGATTGGAAGGAGGACGGATGAGAGACCCAACGTTGTTCGACCACCGGCGCGATCCGGTGCTCGGAGAAGCACTGCGCCGGGCGCTCGACCCGGAGGACGGCGAGGTCGGGAACGCCGCGTTCGTCGCGCGCGTGCTCGCCCTGGCGGCAGAGGTGCCTGCGCCGTCGTGGGACCACGTGCTCGCCCGGTGGGCGCGCGCGGGTGTGGCCGCCGCGATCCTCGTGGCGGTCGCCGCCGGCTATTTCGTCGGCCGGGCGGGGGTCGCCGCGCCGGCCCCGCGGCCCACGATGACGGATGTGCTCCTGTCGCCGCCGGCCCATCCGCGGGAGGTCGAAATCGTTCTCGCCTCGGTGATCGACAACCAGTAGAAGGAGAAGGCCGTCATGCTCAATCGCTCGAGGACGTGGGCCGTGATGCTGCTCGCCGCCACCTTCGCCGCCGGTGCCGCGGTCGGTGCCGGGGGCCGGGCGCTGTGGGTTCGGTACGCGGCCGCCGCGGCGCCCGAGCGTCCACGCGGGATCGATCGGATGATGAGCGACCTGGACGACGAGCTGCACCTCACGCCGGTGCAGCACGACTCGGTCCGCGCCATCCTCCAACGCCACTGGACCCGGATGAGCGCGGTGTGGGAGACGGTCCGCCCGCGGTTCGACTCGATGCGGGCCCTGATGGACTCCGAGGTGTCGCGGCATCTGACCCCAGACCAGCAGGTGAAGTACCGCGACCATGTGACCCGGTACCGGCATCAGAAGGATCAGGAACGGGCCGATTCCGGGGGCCAGAAGAAGTGATGCTCGTGCGACGGGCAGTGCTGGCGGGAATCGTTTCGGCGCTGTGCGCGACCGGCGGAGGGGCGCGGAGGCTCATCGCGCAGCAGGCGCCCGTGGTTCCGCAGGCGCCGCTGGAGATTACCCTCCAAGAAGCGGTGCGGCGGGCGCTCGATGTCCAGCCTGCTATGGTGCAAGCCCGGGGCGATCAGCGGAACGCCGGCGCAAACCAGCTTTCCGCCTCCGGCGCGTTCCTGCCGACCATCACCGCGAGCGGGTCATCCAACCTGAGCTCGGCAAACCGCTACAACCCGTCAACGGGACAGATCGTCATCGCGCCCTCGAACACGTCCTATTCGGGCACGCTGGGTTTGACCCTCAACTTGTTCGATGGCTTTCAACGCATCGCGTCCAAGCGCGCGGCGTCCGCCACCCAGGACGCGGCCGACGCTGGCGTCGTAAACCAGCGGTACGTCGTAACCGCCGCGACGGCGGAAGCCTTTTTCACGGCCCTCGCCGATGAAGAGCTCGTGCGCGTGGCGCAGGCGCAGCTGGACCGTGCCAAAGAAGAGCTCCAGATCTCCGTCAACAAGTTCCAGGCGGGCGCGGCCACCCGCTCCGACACGCTGACCGCCAGGGTCGACCTTGGCAATGCTCGGCTCGCGCTGCTCCAGGCACAGGCCAACCTGGCCGCCGCGCAGGCGAGCCTCGGACGCCAGGTCGGTGTGGACCAGCTGGTCCGCGCGGTCCCCGATACCGCGTTCCCGCCACTTCCGGACACGACGGCGCTCCGCGCGCAGGCGTTGGAATCCTCACCGCTGGTACAGCAGGTCGAGGCGAAGGCTCGCGCCACCAGGGCCCAGGCCGGCATTGCGCGCGCGGAATACTGGCCGGCGTTGTCGCTGTCGTACTCGAACGGCTACACGGGGCTCGACAGTTTGGGTCGTATTGGGGTGGCGCCCTGGTCAACGACACAGAACTACGTCAACAACTGGGCTCTCCGCTTCACGCTGAGTTGGACGCTCTTCAATGGATTCAGCCGTGAAGCGGATCAGGTATCCGCCTCCGTACTCCGGGACGTCGCGGATGCCACGGCGGCGGACACGCGACGTCAGATGAATGCCCAGTACACCCAGCAGCTCGCCGCCTTGTTCACCGCGAACGCCCAAATCGACATCGCGGGGGCCGACGTTGCCGCCGCGGCCGAAGCAGTCCGAGTCCAGCAGGAGCGCTACCGGTTGGGTGCCGCCACCTTGCTCGACCTCCTCACGGCTCAGGCCAATCTTACGCAGGCGCAGGTGAGCGAAGTGCAGGCCCGGTACAACTATCTCATCGCCCGCGCCCAGCTCGAAGCGCTGGTGGGCCACTCCCTATGACCACCGCCGAGGTGATGACGTTCCGCACCGGCGACACGCCGTTGCCGGATATCGTGATTCTCACGCACAAGCTCGCCCGCGACTACGACATGGGCGGCGAGGTGGTGCACGCGCTGCGCGGCGTGAACATCCAGATCAAGAAGAATGAGTTCGTGGCGATCATGGGCCCGTCCGGCTCAGGGAAATCCACGCTCATGAATCTCGTCGGCTGCCTCGACACGCCGACGGCCGGCGAGTACTGGCTCAACGGGCAGAAGGTGAGCGACCTGTCGGATGACGATCTCGCGCGCATCCGCAATAAAGAGATCGGGTTCGTGTTCCAGACGTTCAACCTGCTGCCGCGCGCCAGCGCGCTCCACAACGTCGAGCTGCCGTTGATCTACGCGGGGCTCGCCGCCAAAGAGCGCCGCGATCAGGCGGCGCGGGCACTCGAGCACGTTGGGCTCGCCGACCGCATGGAGCACAAGCCCAACGAGCTCTCCGGCGGCCAGCGCCAGCGCGTGGCGATCGCCCGCGCCCTCGTGAACGAACCCTCCATCCTTCTGGCCGACGAGCCGACCGGCAACTTGGACTCGGCGACCGGCGAGGAGATCATGCGGCTGTTCGAGGAGTTGCACGCCACGGGACAGACCATCGTGCTGGTCACGCACGAAGCCGACATCGCGGCGCACGCCTTCCGTCAGATCCACTTGCGCGACGGGCTCGTCGAGCGCGACGAGAGCACCCCGCCCCGGACCCGGCCATGACTGACCGGCGTTCCGCCGCCCCCGCCGCCGCGGTCCTGTTGCTCGCCGCGGCGTGCCAGAAAGCTCAGACGGCGCCGCTCTACGAAGCGGTCCCCGTCGAGCACCGCGACATCGTGGTCACCGCGAGCGCGTCGGGCGTGATGCAGCCGATCCTCACCTTCAGCGTGAAATCCAAGGCCTGGGGCGAGATCATCGAGATGCGGGTCCAGACCGGTGACGAAGTCAAGAAGGGCCAGCTGCTTGCCCGGATCGACCCGCGCATTCCACAGCAGAATTTGGCGGAGGCGCAAGCCGCGGTCGACAAGGCCCGGGCGCAGCTGCAGACTGCCACAGCGCAGTTCAAGCGAAGCGAAGACCTCTTCAAGTCTCAGTCGATTGCGGAGACCGAATACGAAGCCTCCAAGCTCGCCCAGGCGACCGCCGCGGCGACCGTGGTCACAGCCGAGGCCATGCTCCAGACCGCCAAGGACGCGATGGAGGACACGCAGGTGCGCGCGCCCATCACCGGATCCATCCTCGAGCTCGATGCGGTGCTCGGTACCGTGATCTCGAGCCCCACCCTGGGTGGTGGCACGGTCATTCTCAAGATGGCGAGCCTCGACACAGTTCAGGATTCCGCGATGGTGGCGGAAACGGATATCGGCCGGGTCCAGCCCGGGCTCCCGGTGACGATCACGGTCGACGCGTTCCCGAACCGCAGCTTCGACGGCATCGTCCTGAAGATCGGGCCGCAGGCTCAGGTCGTGCAGAACGTGACGACGTTTCCGGTCTTCGTGAACATCCCGAACCCCGGACACCTGCTCAAGCCCGGGATGAACACGGAGGTGCGGATTCACACGGGACGGCGCGACGGCGTACTGGCGGTACCGAACGCCGCACTCCGGACCCCGCGTGACGTGGCGTCCGGGGCCGCGGTGCTTGGCCTCGATCCGCAGGCGGTGGATCAGCAGCTCGCCGCAGCGTCGGCGGCGGGCGCTCCCGGCCAGCGCACCGCCGACACTACGGCCGGCCGTCAGGCGCAATCCGGGGGCCCGGGAACCTACACGACCCCCAACGGCCGAGTCGTCACACTCCCGCCGGGCGTGACGGCGGAGCAGGTGCAGGCCGCGATCTCCAAGATGAGGAGCGGCGGCGAGCCCACGGCCGCCGAGCGTGCCCTCCTTGCCCAGGTCGTCGGCCGGTCGCAGCGGTCGGGCGGGGGTGGCAATGCGGCCCGGGGCTCGCGGGGCGGTCAGGGGAACAGCTACATCGTGTTCGCGCGCCGCGCCGGGAAGGTCATGCCGGTGCCGATCAAGACGGGTCTGTCGGATCAGGACTACATCGAAGTCACGGCCGGCCTGACTGACAAGGACACGGTCCTGGTCCTCCCGAGTGCCTCGCTGGTGCAGTCCCAGCAGCAGTTCAAGCAGCGCTTCCAGAACGTGACCGGCGGCGGGCTCCCGGGCCTGCGACAGCAGCCGGCGCAAACGAGCGGGGCGAGGTAGTCATGCGCTGCCGTTTCCGCCACGCGCTTGCGTCCGTGACCGGGCTCCTGTTGGCGTTGGCTTCCTGCCGCAAGGCCGAGCAGGCCCTGCCGTACCAAAAGGTCGCCGTGGCTCGGCGCGACATCGTGGTGTCCGCAACCGCCTCGGGCGTGATCCAGCCGATCCTCACGTTGAGCGTCAAGTCCAAGGCCTCGGGTGAGATCCTCGACATGCCGGTGCAAACGGGCGACGAGGTCAAGAAAGGCCAGCTGCTCGCTAAGGTCGATCCGCGCATTCCGCAGAACAACCTGACGCAGGCCCAGGCCAATCTGGCCGTCGCGAAGGCGCAGCTCGACAACGCGACCGCTCAGCTCAAGCGCAGCCAGGCCCTGTATCAAACGCAGTCGATCACGCAGGCGGGCTACGATTCCGCGCAGCTCGCGGCCGCGACGGCCCAGGCGGCGGTGGTCACCGCGCAGGCGAACCTGCAGACGATGAAGGATGCCATGGAGGACACGCACCTCGGAGCCCCGATCACCGGGACCGTGCTGGAGCTCGATGCCGTGCTGGGGACCGTCATCTCGAGCCCGACGAATGACGTGGGCGGCGGCACCGTGATCCTCAAGATGGCAAACCTCGACACCGTGCAGGTGTCGGCGCTGGTCGATGAGACCGATGTCGGCACGGTGCAGTCCGGGATGCCGGTGACCATCACGGTGGATGCCTTCCCCAACCGCACGTTCGACGGCAGCGTCCTGAAGATCGAGCCGCAGGCACAGGTGACCCAGAACGTCACCATGTTCCCCGTCGAGGTGAACATCCCGAACCCCGGGCACGTGCTCAAGCCCGGGATGAATACAGAGGTCGAGATCCACATCGGACAACGCCAGGGGGTGCTGGCGGTGCCGAACGCCGCGCTGCGGACGCCGCGCGACGTGGCCTCCGCGGCCGGCGTGCTCGGCCTCGACCTGCAGACGGTCCAGCAACAGCTGGCGTCGGCCGGCGCCGGAGATCCGACGCCCCGCGCGGGCGCCGACACGGCGCTTACGGACGGGGGCAAGCTACATGCGGCGGAGCGCAAACCCGGTGGCGCGACGTTCACGACGCCGGGCGGGAGAGTGATCACACTGCCACCGGGCGTCACGCCGGAGCAGGTGAAGACGGCGTTCGCCAAGCGGATGACGGGGCAGGAGCTCACCCCGGCCGAGCAGGCGGTACTGGCTCAGGTCCGGGCCCAGTTCCAGGCCGCCCCGGGAAGCGGGTCCGCGGCCCCAGGTGGCACGAGCGGCGGACGGTACATCGTGTTCGCGCTGCGCGCGGGAAAGATCACAGTGGTCCCCATCCGCACCGGGCTCACCGATCAGGACTACATCGAAGTAACGGCGGGCCTCTCGGACCAGGACACCGTGGTCGTGCTCTCGGGGACGGCGTCGAGGTAACGATGCTCCTCGGCGAGATCATCCGGGTGGCGCTCGAGGCGCTTCGGGCCAACAAGCTCCGCTCGCTCCTCACGATGCTCGGCATCATCATCGGCGTCGGCGCCGTGATCACCATGATCGCGCTCGGCTCGGGTGCGCAGAAGGCGGTGCAGGACCGGATTCAGGCGCTCGGGCCCACCCTGCTCAGCATCTACCCCGGCCAGAGCTTCATGCGCGGTGTCGCCAGCGGCAACCGGGTGAGCCTCACGATGGACGACGACACAGCGCTCGCGAACAACGCCCGGTACCTGAGCGCCGTGGTCCCCGAGCTGTCGGCGAATCTGCAGGTGCAGAGGGCCGATCAGAACATCAACGTCACCGTGATGGGCACGACGCCGAACTACCAGACCGTGCATAACTACACGATAACGGCCGGCCGCATGTTCACTGCGGGGGACGATGCCGCACGCCGCCGCGTCGCAGTCCTCGGGTCCGCCGTGCCGCAGATGCTCAACTTGAACCGCGATGCGATGATCGGGCAGGATATCATGATCCGCAGCATCTCGTTCGAGATCATCGGCGTGCTGTCGGAAAAGGGCTCCCAGGGGTCGTTCTTCAATCCGGACGAGCAGATCCTGATCCCACTCCAGACCGCGCGCTATCGCGTGATGGGTACGGACCGGCTGCGGGACATCACGGTGCAGGCGCGCGATGTGGAATCGATGAACCTCGCCATGATCGAGATCGAGCGCGTGCTGCGGCGCCAGCACAAAATCCGCCCCGGTCAGGACAACGACTTCCAGATCCGCAATCAGACTGACATCCTGGCCACGCTCCAGCAGACCACGGACACGTTCAAGTACCTGCTGGCGGGGATCGCCGCCGTGAGCCTGCTCGTGGGCGGCATCGGCATCATGAACATCATGCTCGTGTCGGTCACCGAGCGCACCCGCGAGATCGGCGTGCGCAAGGCGCTCGGGGCGACGCGCTTCAACATCCTCTTCCAGTTTCTGGTCGAGGCGCTCGTGTTGTGCCTCGTGGGCGGTCTGATCGGCGTGCTGATCGGCTCTTTCGGCGCCGTCGTGTTGTCCAACCTGGCGCACTGGAATACCCTCATCTCGCCCCTCGCCATCCTGCTGGCGTTCGTCTTCAGCGCGGCCGTCGGCCTCTTCTTCGGCATCTGGCCGGCTCGCCGGGCGGCAAGCCTCGATCCGATTCAAGCGTTGAGATACGAATAGTCAGTAAGAACCAAAAAGGGAGAGGAGAGAAGGGAGAGGTACGTGACGGTTCGTAGGCGGCCCGCGGATCGGGCAGCCGCATGCCGCCGGAGCGAACCTCTCCCCTCTCCCCTCTCCCCGTTTATGTTCTTCCCATGTTCGCCGTCCTCCTACTGTTGCAGACGGGTGCTTCATACCAGAGCAGCACCTATTCCGGTGTGTCACGACAGCTCGACGTGCGCATCCCGCGATTTGAGGACGTCGTGAAGATCGACGGTGTCCTGGACGAGCCGGTGTGGAATCGCGCGGCGGTGCTTACGGGGTTCTCGCAGTACCGCCCGGTGGACGGCCGACCGGCGGACGACTCGACGGCGGTGCTCGTGTGGTATGGGTCGGACGCGATCTACTTCGGGATCCGCGCCTACGAAGCGCACGGGCACGTGGTGCGGGCCACGCTCGCCGACCGCGACAACATCGACGCCGACGACCGCATCGAGATCCTGCTCGACGCGTATCTCGACCACCGGCGGGCCACGATGTTCGCGGTGAATCCGCTGGGTGTTCAGGAAGACGGTGTGTGGAGCGATGGCGTGGGCGCGGGCGCGGCCGGCGGTCCGAGCGCCGGCGGCCGGTTCGACGCCACCATCGACCTCAACCCGGACTACGTCTACGAGTCGCGCGGCCACGTGACCGATTGGGGGTACGAGGTCGAGGTACGTATCCCGTTCAAGAGCCTGCGCTACCAGAGTGCGGATCCGCAGGACTGGGGCATCCAGATCGTTCGGGAAACCCAGCATTCCGGGTACGAGGAGACCTGGACGCCCGCCGTCCGGGCCAACGCGAGCTTCCTCATTCAGTCCGGCCGGCTGGTCGGCCTCACGCAACTGCGGCGCGGTCTGGTCCTCGATCTCACCCCCGAGTTCACGACCAAGGTCGACGGCGCGCCGACATCGGCGGGCTACGACTACCGGGGCACCCCCGAAGTGGCGGGCACGGTGCGCTGGGGCCTGACGCAGAACCTGAGTATGACAGGCACGGCCAATCCCGACTTCTCCCAGGTCGAGGCCGATGTCGGCCAGGTGACCTTGAACCAGCGGTTCGCGCTCTTCTATCCGGAAAAGCGACCGTTCTTTCTCGAGGGTCTCGAGCAGTTCGACACTCCCAACCAGCTCATCTATACGCGGCGCATCGTGCAGCCGGTGTTCGGCGCGAAGCTCGCGGGCAAGGTCGGGGGAACGGGGATCGCGTATCTCGGCGCCGTCGACAATCAGGATCAGTCGGCGACGGGTGGTAACCCCGTCTACAACATGCTGCGCCTGCGGCGGGATCTGGGGCCGACCTCGACCCTCGGGCTCGCCTACACCGACCGCATCGACGGCAACGAGTACAACCGCGTGTTCGGCGTGGACGCTCGCGTGGTGTGGCGCAACATGTGGTTCTCCTCGGTGCAGATCGCGGGCGCCTGGACGCGGGACACGGCAGGCGGCCGCGCCGGCAAGCTGTGGGATATCACGTTCGCCGACCGTACCGGGCGCGCGTATGGCAACCACTTCGAGCTGCTCGGCCTGGAGCGGAACTTCCAGGACACGAGCGGATTCGTGAACCGCACTGATATCGTGGCGGCCCGGACCTACAACCGATTCAGCTGGTATGGCCGTCCGGGCGCGCTCTTGGAACAACTGACGGCCATCGTCGAGTACGTCCCCATCTGGACGTATGAGGACTTCGGGCGGCTGGGGCCCACCGTCGAGGACACGCTCCAGAACAACTGGATCGCCAACCTGCGCGGCGGCTGGCAAGGCGTGCTCTCGCTGAGCCTGAACCATTTCGGATTCGACCCGGCGGACTACGCGGGCTACTCGGTCGGTGCGACTCCCTTCGTGGTGCCGCACCCGCTGTACCACCTGCCTGCCGCGTCCCTGACGATCAACACGCCCAATCGGGCCGTCACCAGCAGCGCCACCGTCGGATTGGGCGCGACGCCCCTCTTTCCCGAAGCGTCCAGAGGGCGACAGGTGACGCTCGTGACCGTCACACAATTCCGCCCCACGCCCGCGCTCCGGATCGAAGCCCGATGGGTGCACCAGCGGCTCACTCGGGCGCAGGACGGGAGCCGCTTCTCGACCGCCAACATCCCGCGACTCAAACTCGAGTATCAGCTCACGCGGGCGATCTTCGTGCGGTACGTGGGGCAGTATCTCGCGCAGGATCAGGTCGCGCTGCGCGACCCGCATACCGGGCAGCCGCTGTTCGTGAACGGCAACGTCGCGCGCGCCTCGGTCACGAACGATTTCCGTAACGACGTGTTGTTCTCGTACAAGCCCGTCCCCGGCACCGTCCTCTTCGTCGGGTACGGCGCGTCACTGACCGAGGCCGACGCGTTCCAGTTCCGGAACCTCTCCCGCACCGACGACGGCTTTTTCTTCAAGCTGAGCTACCTGCTCCGGATGTAGGGGCCTCTACCCCCGCCCATCGCGCCGGGCCATTTTCCCTGCCATGCCCGACGCGGCCGATCTCACCCAGCAGCTCGCCGACGAGGAGCGCGCCAAGCAGCGCCAGTACGTGCTGGCGAACACCGGCACCCGCTGGGGGTTCGTCGGCATCGGTGTGCTGCTGCTCGCGACCGTCCGCCTCGTGGGAATCGTGCCCGTCTCGTGGCTCTTCATTGCGGCCTTCACCATCGTCTTCGGGGCCGTCAACCACGGCATGCGTCGCGTGGCGCGGGACCGCCCCTTCCAGGTCTGGTTCCCCTACCTCAACATCGCCATCGGCGCCGCGATGATCTCCACCGTGGTCTACGCGCTCGGCCCGACCGGACACCTGCTGTACGTCGCGTATCTGATCGCGCCGCTCCAGGCGGCGCTCTACCTCGGCCAGAGTGAGGCCTGGCAGGCGCTGCTCCTGAACCTTACCGGCTTCGCGCTCGTCACCGCCGTCCGGCTCAGTCAAGCATCGCCCGGCTGGGCATGGAGCGTATTCGCGCAGGAGACGCTCGTGCTCGGGTTCGTGTGCGTCGCGCTCGTTCCGATGCTCACGCGGCTCGTGGACCGCCTGCGGGCAGCGCGGGAGACGCTGGCTCAGGTCGAGGCAGGCGACCTGCGGGTGAAGGTGCAGGACGACGAGGTGGACGAGCTGGGGTTTCTGGGCGTGAGCGTGAACCGGACCACCGACGCGATCGCCGGCATCGTCAGGCAGGTGCAGCAGGAGTCTCAAGACCTCGCCGCCATGGCGGAGCAGCTCGCGGCGTCGGCTCAAGAGCTGCAGGCCGCGTCCCAGGAGATCTCCGCCACCGCGCAACAGCTGTCCGACGGCACCGCACGCCAGCGCCAGCTCATCGGTCACGGGCGTGAGGATTCCGAAGCCGCCGCCGGCGTCGCGGCGCAGCTG
>Ga0066701_10000414_pt1 | contig 12116 bp, 10 predicted proteins | sample GraSoiAngelo_150_FD_66453 | JGI IMG/M metagenome (GOLD analysis project Ga0066701, IMG submission 66453) | Grasslands soil microbial communities from the Angelo Coastal Reserve, California, USA - 14_1009_09_40cm | ecosystem: Environmental > Terrestrial > Soil > Grasslands | place: USA... | reverse complement strand
CTTCGCCGGTGCCGTTGGCGCCGCCGCCTGCCCCGCCGCGTGCTCCTCCTCGAATTTCTTGATCGCCTCCTGCACGGCGGCCTTCTCGTCCTCCGGCGAAAGCCCCTTCGCCCGCGCGTCGTCCCGAGCCTTCTTCATAATCGCGGCCTTTTGCTGCGCCATCTGGATCTTGAGCGCCTTCTCGTCCACGGGCGCAGCCACGCCGGTGGCCGCTGCCATCTGCGCCTTCGCCTCCTCGATCGTCTTCAGGTAGTCTTCTTGCCACTCCTCGATGTCCGCGAGCGGGTGGCTCTTGCGCATGATGTAGTATCCGAGACCCTCCTCCGTCAGCAGCGGCCGCGGGTCGGGATGCCCATCGAAGACTAGGCCGAATAGCTCCTGGGTCTCGCGCTCATGCCAGTTCGCGGTCTCCCAGAGGTGGCTCACGGACGGAATGTGGGCATCGCTTACGGGGCAGCGCACCTTGATCGCAATCGAATGGCCGTGCTTAAAGGAATGGAGGTGGTATACGGTCTCGAGGTCCGTTAGCCAGTCAACACCCGAAAGGCAGCGCAGGTAATCGAGCGCGAGTCGCTCGTCGTTCTTCGCCGTCTCCATGACTCGCGCGAAATCCTCGCGGCGAACTGAAACCACCTCGTCGATTGGCGACTGCCCGATCTCCAGCGCGAGCCCCGGTAGCGCTGACTGGAATAGGCGCGCGACCGGCCCCGGCTCTATCGGTTCTGCGGGGGCCGCCGTTGGCGCTTCGTGCACCATCAGTCCGCGCCGATCTTCCCCCGCTCGTTTGTCATTCTGAGCGCCGGCCACATTCGATCGCTGGCGAACGCATCTCCGCGAAGGAATCCGTGGGGGTGGCGCGGAGTGAGCAGCCCTCGTCCGAAGACCGGAGTCGTCCTTCTCTCTCGGAGATGGAACGCGTTGTCATCACGAATCATCCAGTGCCGATCTTCCCTCGCTCTTCCATGATCTTCTTCTGCAACGCCAGGAACGCATCCATCAGCGCCTCTGGCCGAGGTGGACATCCCGGAACGTACACATCGACGGGAATGATCTTGTCGACACCCTGCAGCACCCGGTCGTAACGAGTGTAGGGACCGCCGTTCGTTGCGCACGCTCCCATCGAAATTACCCACTTCGGGCTCGGCATCTGCTCGTACAGCAGCTTGACCGCCGGCGCCATCTTCTTTGTCACCGTCCCCGACACGATCATCACGTCCGACTGCCTCGGCGACGGCCAGGGGACGATGCCGAAGCGGTCGAGGTCATGGCGCGCCATGAACGTCGATATCATCTCGATCGCGCAGCAGGCCAGCCCGAACGTAAGCGGCCATAGAGACGACTTCCGCCCCCAGGCGATCAGCCAGTCCGCCGGCATCTGCATGATCCCCGGCAGGATCTGCCTGTACGTAGCCCTCCCCTGCGAGGGGTTAGGGGGCGACCGCTCGAGGGACTTGACCTCGTGCCGGATCTGGGCCGACACCGCGTCGCTTATCGCCTCGCGCGGGTCGTCCCTCACTTCGTAGACTTCGATGATGGGCTTCTCAGGCATTACGTCTCTTTACCCCAACTCAGAACGCCCTTCTTCCAGGCGTACAGCAGCCCAAACCCGAGGATGAGAATGAAGATGACCATTTCCCAGAACGCCTGCGCTCCGATCTTCACGAACGCCACCGCCCACGGAAACAGGAAGACCGCTTCGATGTCGAAAATCAGGAAGAGGATGGCGAACAGGTAGTACCGGAAGTGTACTTGCGTGCGGCTCCGTCCGATCGGCAGCATCCCGCACTCGTATGTCACGCCTTTCGTTCGAGTCGGCTGTCTCGGCGCCAGGATGCGGTTGCCGATCAGTGCGCCGGCAACGAGCAGGAATCCCAAGATCGTGGCGATGAGGACGGCGATGTAATCGGCGAACAGCTCGGTTATCACTCAGGCCCTACTCCGCTCGTGCCAACCCTACGCGATTGTTCCAATCGCCACAATCCAGATGCTAGCATGCAGCCACATGAGGGTCAATTTAGAAAGCAAACGGTTGTTTAATCGTTGGGCAAGCGTGAGGCAGGGGCTACGCCAGCTCCCCCAACCGCCCGCGCAACCCATCTGCGCGCGACCGTGCGGCCGCCAGCTTCTCCTCTTCCCTCGCTACCACGTCCGCCGGCGCCTTCGCTCGAAACTGCTCGTTCCCAAGCTTCTGTTCCAGCCGGTCGACTTCGCCCTCCGCCGTCCGGAGCTGTGCGGCCAGCCGCGATCGTTCTGATTCGACGTCGATCATTCCCGCCAGCGGCAGCACTACGTGCGCTTCAGCAAGCACCGCTGATGCGACAGCCGTCTTCGGCGTCGCATTGGCATCCGACACGAGGTGCAACGGCCGCACTCGTGCGAGCGCTTCGACCAGCGGTCTCGCCGCCTCTAGCGTCGGCAGCGACCCATCGCTCGAGACATACGCCTCAACGTAGCGCCCGGGGTCAACTCCCCGCTCGGCCCGGATGTTCCGGATCGCCCGGATCACCTCGATGACAGTGTGCACCCGCTCCTCCGCTTCCTTGTCTGAACCCTCGCCGCGCTCCGGGTACTTCGCGACGATAATCGATTCCCGCTCGAGTCCCTCGACCGTCCTCCGTAGCTCCTGCCAGACCGCCTCGGTCACAAACGGCATGAACGGGTGCAGAAGCCGCATGCTCGATTCCAGCACGCGCACGAGCACTGGCATCGGCGACCGGTCCCCAGCCTTCAGGCGCACCTTGGCCATCTCGACGTACCAGTCGCAGTACTCGTTCCAGAAGAACTCGTACAGCAACCGCGCCGCCTCGTTTATCTGGAACTCCGCGAGCAGCTTGTTCGTCTCTCCCGCCACCCGGTCCAACCGCGAGAGAATCCAACGATCCTCGATCGGCGTCTCGCTTCGCGAGCCCCGATCTCCTTCCTCCTTCCGTCTTCCTCCTTCCTCAAGGTTCGAAACTACGAACCTTGAAGCGTTCCAAATCTTGTTCGCAAAATTCCGCGCGCTCTCCAGTCTCTCGTCCGACAGCCGGAAGTCGTTCCCGGGCGCCCCGCCGGTCGCCAGCGTGAATCGCAACGCGTCGCAGCCATACTTATCGATCGCTTCCAGCGGATCGACGACGTTGCCCAGGCTCTTCGTCATCTTCCTTCCCTGCGCGTCGCGGATGAGACCGTGCAGGTACACGTGACGGAACGGGACTTCGCTCATGTTGTAGAGCCCCATCATGATCATCCGCGCCACCCAGAAGAAGAGGATGTCGTACCCCGTCTCGAGCACCGAGGTCGGGTACCAGTAGCGCAGCTCCTCGGTCTCCTTCGGCCAGCCCAGCGTCGAGTGTGGCCAAAGCCCGGACGAGAACCACGTGTCGAGCACATCCGGGTCCTGCTCCAGTTCTTTCGACCCGCACTTCGCGCATTCGCCTGGGTCCACGACGAACGCATCCTCATCGCCGCACGACTTGCAGCGCCAGACCGGAATGCGATGGCCCCACCACAACTGGCGCGAGATGCACCAATCGCGGATGTTCTCCATCCAGTGGTAATACACACGCTCGAACCGCCTGGGGACCATCCGAATGCGGCCGTCTTTAACAGCATCGATCGCCGGGCGCGCCAGCGGCTCCATCCGCACGAACCACTGCTTGCTGAGCATCGGCTCGACGATCGTCCCACAGCGCTCGCAATGCCCGATCGAATGCCGGTGCGGCTCGACCTTCTCGATCAGCCCCAGCCGCTCAAGGTCGGCGACGATGATCTTGCGGCATTCGAAGCGGTCCATTCCCTCGTAAGGCCCCGCCTCGGCGTTCATCGTGCCGTCGCCTGCCACCGCGACGATCGCCGACAAGCCGTGTCGCTGGCCAATCTCGAAGTCCACCGGGTCGTGCCCCGGCGTGATCTTGAGTGCCCCCGTCCCGAACTCCGGGTCCACCGCCTCATCCGCAATAATCGGGATCTGGCGCTCGATGATCGGCAGCAACGCTTTCCGCCCGACGATCTTCTTCCATCGCTCCACGCTCGGGTTCACCGCGACCGCCACGTCCGCGACAATCGTCTCCGGCCGCGTAGTGGCGATGACGACGTACTCGTCCGTCATGTTGCCCGCTTCGTCCAGCAACGGATAGCGGACGTACCAGAGACTTCCCTCAACTTCTTCGTGCTCTACCTCGAGATCAGAGAGCGCCGTCTGGCAGCGTGGGCACCAGTTGATGATCCGCTCGCCCCGGTAGATCAGCCCGTCGTTGTACAGCTTCGCGAACGTCGTTCGAACGGCCAGTTGCGGGCCTTCATCCATCGTGAAGACCTCGCGGTCCCAATCACACGAGGCGCCCAGCCGGGCATGCTGGTGCGCGATCACGCTCCGATACTTGCGCACCCACTGCCACACCCGCTCCACGAACTGCTCCCGTCCCAGGTCGTGCCGTGAGAGTCCTTCCTTCGCGAGCTGTTTTTCGACGACGTTCTGCGTCGCGATGCCCGCGTGGTCTACGCCGGGCAGCCAGAGCGTCGGATCGCCGAGCATGCGATGCCAGCGGATCAGGCAGTCTTCGATCGTCGCCGTCAGCGCGTGCCCGAGGTGCAGCTCGCCGGTCACGTTCGGCGGTGGCATGATGATGCAGAACGGCTCCTTCTCGGGATCGATGTATGCCCGGAAATAACCGCCCTTCAGCCACATCTCATACAGCGGCCCTTCGACTTTCGAAGGGTCGTACGCCTTCGCCATTTCTTCGTTTCGAACGGTATCGGCCATTAGTCACTCGTGCCTTACAAGGGGGCTGCCTGAATTGTAGGGTGCGGCCTCTCAGCCCGGCAAGGAAACGTCTTCCATCTTCCCTCCCTCTCTCCCTATAGTGTCGCCATGGACTTGGGCCTTGCCGGCAAAGTCGCCATCATCGCGGGCGCCTCCCGCGGCATCGGCCGAGCGACGGCCCTCATTCTCGCAGACGAAGGCTGTCGCCTCGCCCTCGCCGCACGCGGCGAAGAGGCGCTTCTCGAGACCGCGAAAGAAGTCGAGAAGAAGGGCGCCGAAGCCCTCGCGGTCACCTGTGACCTCACAGTCGCCGCCGATGCCGAGCGCCTCGTGCATTCCGCCACCGAGCGCTTCAGCCGGATCGACATCCTCGCCAACAGCCTGCACTTCTCGGCCGCCGGTGACGAAGACGACGTCTGGCGACAGTCGTTCGACTTCCTCTTCCTACCAGCCGCGCGCCTCACGCGTCTCGTCGTGCCGCACATGCGCAACGCCGGCGGCGGCAGCATCGTCCACCTCAGCTCCATCTTCGGCCGCGAAGCCGGAGGCCGCCCCGGTTACAACGCGATGAAGGCCGCCCTCATCAGCCACGCCAAGTCGATGGCCCTCGAATTCGCGCCCAACAACATCCGCGTGAACAGCGTCGCCCCTGGGTCAATCGCGGCGCCCGGCGGGACCTGGTGGAAGCGGCAGCAAGAAGACCCCGAAGGCATGTCCAGCTTCGTCAAGGAGAACATTCCGCTCGGCCGTTTCGGCACCGCCGAAGAAGTTGCCACCGTCATCGCCTTCCTTGCCTCGCCCCGCGCCTCCTGGGTCACCGGTGCCTGCTGGGTCGTCGACGGCGGCCAGGGCCGCAGCAACATCTGACCGCTCCCATGTCATTCTGAGCACTGCCAGGGCGGAAAACCTGTTGGCGCTCAAAATCCTATTAGCCGCGTGCCACTCACGGATCTAGAGCGAAGAATCTCGGCGTCCGGCTTCCTGCATCAAGCTTCTTCTCAACCACAACGCATCATCGCCCGTCTCCGCTCTCTGACTTCCTACCTCTTACCTCTTACTTCCCGTACGATTAGCCCCGCCATGCGCGAAGCAGCCTCCCTCTCCGACCTCTGCGTCCTCGATCTTTCGACGGGCATCGCCGGCGCCTTCTGCACGAAACTCTTCGCCGAATTCGGCGCCGATGTCATCACCCTCGAGCCGCCATCCGGCCATCCCGCGCGCCGCATCGGGCCCTTCGCCGCCGATCGCCCGCATCGCGGTACCGGCGCCCTCTGGCTGTATCTCGGCACGAACAAGCGCAGCGCTACCCTCAATATCGAGACGGCGACCGGACTTCGCCTCTTCCAGCACATGGTCGAAGAGGCAAACATCGTCGTCGAGGACTTCGCGCCCGGAAAGCGCGATGATCTGGGCCTCTCCTTCGACGCCATGCGTCGCATCAAACGCCGCATCGTACTCGTCTCGATTACGCCCTTCGGCCAGACCGGCCCCCGAGCCGGCTGGCGAGCTACAAACATCACCTCCTTCGCCTCTGGCGGCCAAATGTCCCTCACGGGCGATCCCGACCGCGAGCCGCTTGTCGCCGGCGGCTACCAGGCGGAATACCAGGCGGGCCTTCAGGCGTTCGCCGCCGCTGCCGTCGCCGCCTTCAACGCCGACGCCCTAGAAGTGCCCCAGCACGTCGATATCTCGGCCCAGGAATGCATGGCGTCAGCGCTCGAGCTTTACCTGCCGTGGTGGGCCTACCTGAAACGCGATATCTCAAAGCGGCGTGGTAACGTCCTCTCCGCCATGGTCGGCGTCTTTCCGGCAACGGAAGGCTATCTGGGCTTGCACATCATGCCCCGCAACTGGCCCTGGTTCGCGAAGGCGATCGGCAGTCCGGAGCTCACCGAAGATGAGCGCTTCAAGGACGCCCGCTCCCGCCTCCAGAACAACGACGAGCTCGAAGCCATCGTCTACGAATGGGCGAGCCGCCAGGACCCGCGCGAGGCCTATCAGGCCGCCGGCGCCGCCCGCGCTCCGATCGCCTTCGTCCACACCATCCGCGATCTGTTCGAGTCGGAGCAACTCCGCTCTCGCGACTTCTTCCAGAGCGTCGACCACCCCGCAATGGGCGAGATCACACTCCCCGGCCCGCCGTTTCGCATGTCAGAAGTCGAATCCCGCCCCGGCCGTGCCCCGTCCCTCGGCGAACACAACGAAGAGCTCTACTGCGAGGAGATGGGCCTCTCGCGGCGGGATCTAGCTCGCCTGCGGGCGGCGCGAGTGGTCTGACTCTGGTGTACCGCCTCCCCCTTCACGGCATCCGCGTCCTCGACCTGACGATGGCCTGGGCCGGGCCCTACGCCACGCGCCTCCTCGCCGACATGGGCGCCGAAGTGATCAAGATCGAGAGCGTCGACAACTGGGATGTGCTCCGCGCCCTCACCGGCCAGCCGCCCGATACCGAACGCGTCTGGGACAAGTCCCCTTACTTCAACCAGACAAACCGCAACAAGTACGGCTGCTCGCTCGATCTCTCGAATCCGCGAGGGCGCGAACTATTTCTCCGCCTGGCCGCCCAGTCCGATGTCGTGATCGAGAACTTCCGCGCGGAGGTCATGGACAACCTGAACCTCGGCTACGACATGCTTTGCGGCGTGAACGACCGCCTGATCATGCTCTCCATGCCCGGCCACGGCAAGAGCGGGCCCGAACGCGACTTCGTCACTTACGGCACCAACGTCGAGCAGCTTGCCGGGCTCTGTCATCTCACCGGATACGAGGGCGGCCCGCCGCACAAGACAGGCATCAGCTACGGCGATCCGATCGCCGGGATCTCCGCCGCCGGCGCCATTGCGCTCGCGCTGTGGGCCCGCCGCCGCACCGGGCGTGGCCAGTACATCGAACTCGCCCAGCGCGAGAACCTCATCAGCCTGATCGGCGAAGTCGTCGTTGCTTTCTCATTGAACCACCGAGAGCCCTCGCGACGAGGCAACCGCCACTCCTCCATGGCGCCGCACGGCTGCTACCTATGCTCCGGCGAGGACGAGTGGATCACGATCGCCTGCGAGAACGACGCTCAATTCGCAGCGCTGTGCTCAGCGCTCGATCAACCCGGCCTCGCCCGCGATATCCGCTTCGCCGATGTCGTCAGCCGCTATCGCAATCAGGACGAACTTGACGAGATCGTCGCCGCCTGGACGGCAGGCCGGACGAAGGAAGACGCAGCCGAATCCCTGCAGTCCGCTGGCCTGTCAGCGATGCCCGTTCTCAGCGTCCCCGAGGTGTTCGCCGACCAGCATCTGCGCTACCGGGGCTTCTTCGAGCCCGTCTCTCACCCCATCGCCGGCGGTTGGGAGATCGACGGCCCGCACTGGCGCATGAGCGAGTCACCGGCTCATATCCGCCTTCCCGCCCCAACCTTCTCCGAGCACAACCGCTACGTCTTTGGCGAGCTCCTCGGCCTATCCGACGACGAGATCGGGCAGCTCGACGCCGACGGGATCACCGGTTCGGCGCCCAACCGGGCGGTTCATGACTAGCCTAGTTCGGGTCACTTAAAGCGTTGAGGCCAACCAAACCGCTGCCACTGCAAGCGGCACGAAAACAAATCCCAGCATGACCGATGGCCAATGCCATCGGCTCTCACGGGCTTGTGCAATAAAGGCTCTTGGCAGCAATGCTCCAAGTGCGCCGAGCCCAAGAGCGAGAAAGCCTATCCACGCGCTTGCAATAGTAATCAACGTTAGGCTTACACCAACGTAAACCACGCTCACAGCCAAGCGTGCGGGAAGCCCGGGCGGAATTTCGCCAAATCGCCGCGCAAAAACGAGTCCCGTCGCAACCCCTCCAACGATAAGAAAGCCCGGGATAAGAATGTCCACTTTTCGCCTGCCGAATCGCTGATTAGATTCCCGTCGAGACTCCGATCACCACCCCAATGCCAAACGTCAGCGCCGCGGCAACAGCGGCGATCGCTACCTGCCGAGCTCCGCTAAACAGCGCCGACCGGCCGGTGAACAGCGACAGGGATGCGCCGACCGCGAACGTGGCGATCGCGCTCAGCACCGCGCTCGCGGCCACGTAGCCGAAGCTCGCGTCCGCAGCGAACAGGAACGGGATCACCGGCACAAACGCCCCGCCGGCGAAGGCGAAAAATGATCCGATGGCCGCGCCCCACGGCGAACCCAGCTCCGAGGGGTCCAGACCCAATTCCTCGCGCACGAGTGTCTCCAGCGCGATATCCGGGTCCGCCATCAGACTCGCGGCCGTGACTTCCGCCTGTTCCTGCGAAAGCCCCTTCGCGCGGTAGATCAGCACCAGCTCCTTCCGCTCTTCTTCCGGATTCAGCCCCAGCTCTTCGCGCTCGAGCTCGATCTGCCGCTCGAACAGCTCCCTCTGCGCCCGCATCGAGACGTACTCGCCTGACCCCATCGAGAACGCCCCCGCCAGAAGTCCCGCCACCCCGGCCAGGAGCACGAAGTTCCCGTCCGTCTGCGCCCCGGCAAACCCCATGACCAGCGCGACGTTCGAGACCAAACCGTCGCTGACCCCGAAGACTGTCGCCCGTAGCGTCCCGCCCCCACCCATCCGGTGCCACCCCTCCCGGTGCGCGATCGCTGCAGCCGGCTGCGCGACCGCCTCGCCGCGCTCCAGCCGCGACATCGTCCGCCGGTGCTCCCGCTCGTCCGGCGCCAACGATTGGGCCGCCTGGTCCTGCTCCATGTACTCGATGTAAGCGCCGGCCTCCATGTTCCGCACGATCGGTAGCACCGACCGCACGCCGAACCATCTCGCGAGCAGCCCGATGGTCCTCGCGCGCAGGCTCGGCCCGCGTTCCGGCACGGGCACGCCCGCCTCCCGCAGCTTCTCGCGGAACACGCGCTCGTGGTGTACTTCTACGTCCGCGAGCTGCTCGAAGATCGCCTTGCGCTCGGGGTCCTTCTCCGCTTTCGCAAGCAGCCTGTAGATCGCGATCCCATCGATCTCAGTCTCGAGGTTCGCCTTCCACCGGCGTATTTGTTCGCGGTCAACGGCGGCTGTGGGCGTCCTTTCGGTAGTCATCGAAGGCTTATCTACTGGCTCCTTCAAGCCACTCCCATTCCCTTTCGTATGCAACGTCAGGGACGCGATCGGGGTTCTCGAGGTCCAACTGCCATTTCAAGGGGTTGTTAGCAATATATTCGCGAATGCGACCGAGCTCGGCGTCACTCCGAGTGACGTGCTCGTAGTAGTTTCGCTGCCACACCGGCGCTCCAAGGGTGCCCCGCACTGCGTTAATTCGCTGGGTAGCGACCGATTTGAAGGTTCTGACAATGGCAGCGAGCGATCCCTTCGGTACCGCGAGACGTAGTGCCGCGGCTGAGCGTAGGGGCGCAGCACCAGAGTTAACACTGGCACTAACGTGTGGTTTGCTTGGCGGCGCCCATATTGAGTGCAAGGAATAGGCCGGATGCTGCGCCCCTACAGCGTTCGCTTCCTGAATCCAAACGATTCTGTGCACGTGGTTGGGCATTGTCACGAAGTCGATTCCCGCGTTTTCGGGGCTTGATTTCGTGGTCCAGCACCATACCCTGTTGACGATCGCCCTAATTTGCGGATCTTCCAAGATGCAGGCCCTACCGTGGGTGCAGATGGTGACGAAGTACGCCCCCAGCGATGTGTAATCATATTGGGGCAATCGGATGGAGTGGCGGTGCTTTGGCTTCGATTGGACCATGATGCCCCGCCCCCTACACGTGACTCAGCGCCCCGCCCTCGATCCACACGACCTGCCCCGTAAGGTACGTCGCCGCATCCGACGCCAGGTAAACAACAGCGCCCGAAATCTCCTCAGGCTCAGCCAGCCGCTTGTACGGCAGATAGCGTTCGAGCTGGCGTTTCATGTTCTCGTCCGCGAGGAAACCGCCCGCGTCTATCCAGCCCGCCCCGACAGAGTTCACCGTCACCCCGCTCCTCGCCCATTCGAGCGCTAGCGCGCGCGTCAGGTTCAGCACGCCTGCCTGCGCCGCGCAGTAGGCGCTCCCGTTTGCCATCCCGCGCTCCGCCAGCACGGAGCTGATATTGACGATGCGCCCGGTCTTCCGCTTGAGCATCTCGCGACCGGCCGCGCGGCACGCCAGGAACACGCCCGTGAGATTCGCATCGATGACGCGCCGCCACTCGGCAAGCGATATCTCGAGCGCCGGCTGGGCGAAGTGCAGGTCCTGCGCGTTCACGAGAATGTCGAGACACCCGAATTCCGAAACCGCCCGTTCAACGAGCGAATCGACGTCTCGCTCGTCCGCCGCATCGATCGCCTGGGCGAAGCCTTTGCGGTCCAGCGCCCAGATCTCGTTCGCGCACGAGTTCGCCGCCACCTCTTCCTGCTGCGACCGCGTCGTCGTCGCGACCGCTACATCTGCGCCAGCCTCCGCGAGCGCCACGGCAGCCGCCCGCCCCAGCGGGTTCGACGCGCCAATCACGAGCGCCGCGTTGCCTGCGAGGGAGAACTGCTCGACTACCATCACTCGCTCTCCAGCGGTACGACAGGCGCGAACCGCGTCGGCAGCTCGCCGCCGGCCAGGCCGCCGCCGTCCAGCACGATGACCTGCCCGTTCATGTAGCTCGTCAGGTCAGACGCCAGGAAAACACATAGCGGCCCGAGCTCCTCGTCCGCTCCCAGCCGCCCCATCGGCACGAACTTCCCGTGCTTCCACCACTCCTCCATCGCCGGGTCGCCGTGCGGGAACAGCCCCGGCGCGATCAGGTTCGCCTGGATCGCCGGCGCGTACGTCATCGTCAGCGAGCGCGTGAAGTTGATCAGCCCCGCCTTCGCCGAAGTGTAGATGAAGTTGTTCCGGCCCGCCCGCAGCCCAAATCCGGACGTCACGTTGATGATCTTCCCGCTGCCCCGTTCGAGCATATGCGGGATTACCGCTCGCGAGCAGTACATCGCTCCCGTCAGGTTCGTGGCGATGCCCACACGCCACTGCTCATCCGTGATCGCCTCGAGCGAATTGCCGAACCCGTCGGTCGCCCCGCCCGCGTTGTTCACGAGAATATCGATCCGCCCGAACTCGCCGAGCGACGCATCGACCATCGCGTTGACCGACTCTGAATCCGTAACGTCGCACTGCACCACGAGGCAGCGACGGCCTTTATCACGCACCAGCCCCGCACTCTCCTCGATCTGCGACTCCGTCCGAGCAGTCGCGACGATATCTGCGCCCGCCTCCGCCAGCGCCGCCGCCATCGCCCGCCCCAACCCCCGCCCCGCGCCGGTGATTACAGCGACATTCCCGTCGAGCTTTAGCTTATCCAGAACGCCCATGCTTCACCCATACCTCGTACTTCGTACTTCGTACCTCGTCTTACCTCTGACCTCTTACCTCTAGTCTCTAAACTT
>Ga0066701_10000411_pt1 | contig 12159 bp, 12 predicted proteins | sample GraSoiAngelo_150_FD_66453 | JGI IMG/M metagenome (GOLD analysis project Ga0066701, IMG submission 66453) | Grasslands soil microbial communities from the Angelo Coastal Reserve, California, USA - 14_1009_09_40cm | ecosystem: Environmental > Terrestrial > Soil > Grasslands | place: USA... | reverse complement strand
GGCGCGCAGTCAGCAGGCGGTCGCGGATCACGGTCGCGTCCATCGCCGCGAGCGGGTCGTGCTCGTCGAAGACCAGGACGCCGTGGTACGTGTCGTATTTCGCGATGTTCGATGCGGTTATCCCATGCTCGCCTCGGATGCGGCCGAACGTGTCCGCCGGCGTGCCGGTCTCGGGATGACAGAACGGGTCTCCCCGCGCCCGCTCGATCGTTTCCCGGACCTCGTTGCCGCCCTTTACTTCGACCGGTCGGCGCGCGCGCAGGTCGTTGAAGAGCGCACCCTCCATCATCACGAGGTTCGTGACGCGGACGATCCGCTGGGTCGTCACCGAGTCGACCGAGCCGAACTGCTTGGTGATCCACTCCCGCATCTCCGGCGGCGGATCGAGCCGACTGGTGGTCGTCGAGACGGCGAAGATCCGCTCGGCGGCGGCGCGCGCCTCAGGCGGAAGCGCCGCGATCCGCTCCTCGAGCTCGGCGATGGACGGCCGCGTCTCGGTGGACTTCACGCCGCCCGCCGCGCCTTCGCCGCGGCGCCATACATCTCGACGTAGCGCCGCGCCGAGGCTTTCCATGAATGATCCTCGCGCATCGCGCGCGTGCGGAGCGCAAGCCATGGCTGCCCGCCCGCGCGATAGCGATGCAGCGCGCGTTCGATGGCGTCGGCGAACCCGGCCGCTTCGTACTTGGTGAAGGAGAAGCCGTTGCCGCGCGCGTCTCCGTCAATGTCGCGCACGGTGTTCGCGAGCCCGCCGACCGCGCGAACTACAGGGACCGTGCCGTAGCGGAGCGAGATCAGCTGGCCGAGGCCGCACGGCTCGAACCGCGACGGCATGAGGAACATGTCCGAGCCCGCATAGATGCGTTGTGCGAGCGCCGCATCGAAACCGAGCGTGAGGGCAAGCCGCCCCTTCATCTTCTGGGCGAGCTCGCGCCAGCGCTGCTCGTAGGTGGGGTCCCCGGCTCCAAGCACGACGAGCTGGCCACCCTTGTCGAGGAGCCACGGAGCCACCGCGGTGAGCAGATCGACGCCCTTCTGCTCGACGAGCCGTCCGATCACACCGAAGACCGGCGCGCTCGGCTGCACGGTGAGACCGGTCTCCGTCTGCAGCGCCGCCTTGCAGACGGCCTTGCCACTCTGGTCGTCTGCGGTGTAGTGCGCGGCGATATGCGGGTCGCGCGAGGGATCGAAGAACGTCGTATCGATCCCATTGGTGATGCCCCAGAGATCGTCGCGTCGGTCGCGCAGAAGACCCTCGAGTCGCTCCCCGAACTCGGGCGTGAGGATCTCCTCCGCATAACGCTCGCTCACCGTCGAGACGATGTCCGCGGTCGCGATGGCCCGCGCCATCGGGTTCGCCTCGTCGCGGCCCTCGACCGCCAGACGCGAGCGCGGCAGCCCCACCAGGCGGAGAACGTCCGCGCTCGTGCGTCCCTGGTACGCGAGGTTGTGGATCGTGAAGACCGTCGCCGAGCCAGGCAGCTTCCGCGAGCGTGCGGCGAGCTGCACGAGCAGGGCCGCGTGCCAGTCGTGGGCGTGGATCACGTCGGGCTTCGTCTCCTCCAGGTCCGCGAGCACTGCACGGCAAAACAACGCGTAACGCTTTGCGTCGTCCGCGTACCCGTACACCTTGTCGCGCCCGATGCGGAAGCTACGCACGAAGACGAAGCGCACACCGTCGCGCGTGATCTCGGGGTACGCGATGCGCGCGTGGGCGGCACCGTACGGAACGGAGTGGGTTCGCGCGCTCTTGGCGGGGATGGCGAACTTCACGACATCGATCGAACGATGGAGCGGAAGATAGACGCTGACCTCGTGGCCGAGCGCGGCCAGCGCCTGAGGCAGAGAGCCCACGACATCGGCGAGGCCGCCGACCTTGGCGTAGGGAGCGACCTCGGCGGCCGCGAACGAAATCCGCACGGATCAAGGAGAGATGTTAACGGCGCGTAAGGATTTCGCGTTGCGCCTCCTTGGACGCACTGTCCGGACACGGATGCGTTAGACACGGAGTAGGCGGGATAAAGAGGCCCTAGATGGAGTGGAGCAGATGAAGGCATTACATCGGAAACTCGCGCTCGGGCTCGCGATCGGCGTCGCTAGCGTGGGCATGTTCGGGGCGGCGGCGCTCGGCGCCTTTGGACTTGAGGTCTCCTCGAGCGTCGGCTCGGCGATCGCTCCCGTCGGCTCGGTGCTCGGCGCCGAGAAGCCGGACAAGTTCAAAGGGATCCTCGACGCTCTCGTGCAGAAGGGCGTCATCACCCAGCAGCAAGAGGACGCCATCCTCGTTGCGATGAAGGATGCGGCGGGCATCGAGAAGGCTTCCGACCGCGTCCACGTGATGCGCGATCTCTTCGGCGCCGCGGCCCAGTACCTCGGTACCACCGAGAAGGACCTGCGCGCGAAGCTCCCCGGCACGAGCCTTGGAAAGATCGCTGACGGTATGGCCCCCGCGAAGTCGCGTGCCGGGCTCGTCGCCGCGCTTACGACCGCGGCGAACGCCGACATCGACAAGGCCGTCGCCGACAAGAGGATCACCGCCGACCAGGCGACGACCCTTCGGTCCAAGGTCGCCGGCGAGATCACCTCGCTCGTCGACCGGACCTGGCCAACGAAGCCGACTGCCGCCGTGCGGGCGCCGAATCTGAAGAGCTTCCTCGGCGAGATGTCGAAGACCGTTCAGACGTTCCTCGGACTTTCGGCAACGGACATCGCGACCGCGCTGCGGAACGGTCAGAGCCTGGGCGAGCTCGCGAACGCGACCAAGCCCAACGGTCGGGACGGTCTCATCGCCGCCCTGACGTTGAGCGCGAACACGCGGATCGACAAAGCCGCCGCTGACAAGAAGATCACGACCGATCAGGCGACCACCCTGAAGAGCAAGGTGGGCGCTGCAATCACGACCTTCGTCGACCGCAAGTTCCCGGTGCGGAGCTCGACGGAGCCCGCGTCGCCGGCGAACGGCACGACGCCGGCGGCGCCAACGACCACGAAGCCGACAACGCCGGCGAGCCCATCGCCGACGCCGAAAGAAGATCGATAGGAGCGGTACCGATCTCATTCCGCGCGAAGACGCCGGGCGAAAGCCCGGCGTTCTTGTTGTCAGCGGTATCCGTTCGGTCGCGAGTAGGAACGGGCATGCTCACCGGTCGTTGGACCTAACGCTGGGGAGACGGGGCGGAGGCGGAAGCATGTCGAACCCGCTCACACATGTCGCGACGCGAAGCGCCGGCGTTATAGTCGGCGCGCCAGCGAGGGGCACGGAGTTGGGAATGGAGCGGGTACTAGAGGGCCGATACAAGATCGAGGAGCCGCTCGGTGTGGGCGGCTCTTCTCAGGTCTACCTCGCCCGCGACAAGGCATTGAACCGCGACGTCGCGTTGAAGGTGCTCGATGCGCCCGCGGCCGCTGACGGCGATACCCGCAGGATGTTCGTCAAGGAAGCGCGCGCTCTGGCGCAGCTCTCCCACCCGAATATCGTCGCCGTCTACGACGTGGGCGAGGTCGATGGCTCGCCGTTCATCGTCATGGAGTACCTCGCCGGCGGATCGCTGAAGCAGAAGATCGAGGGCACCGGTCCGCTCAACGCGGGCGAAGCGGTCCGTGTCGCGATCGAGGTCGCCAACGGCCTTGCGTTCGCGCACTCCAAGGGCATCATCCACGCGGACCTCAAGCCCTCGAACATCCTGTTCGACGCGAACGACACCGCGAAGATATGCGACTTCGGTATCGCCCGCACCCCGCAGGAGGACGCCGATACGCCGCAGCTCTACGCCACGGCGATGTACGTCGCACCCGAGCGGGTCGAGGGCAAGAGCACGACGGTGCAGTCGGATGTTTACGGGCTGGGCCTCGTCCTGTACGAGGCGCTCGTCGGCAAACCGCCCTTCACGAGCTCGAACGCCGCGGTCCTCCTGCGCGACCATGTCGTGCGTCAGCCTGTGCCACCGAGCCACCTCCGGCAGTCGCTGCCAAAGGAGCTCGACACCGTCGCGCTGAAGGCGCTGGCGAAACAGCCGAACCTCCGCTACCAGAAGGCGAGCGACTTCGCGGTCGCCCTACAGCGGATCGAGAACGTCGACAAGGAGCTGGCGACCACGCGAATGGTGATGGCCGACCCGCTCGAGGACTTCATCCCGAAGACCGAGCAGAGCCCGGTCGTCGCATTGCTCTCCGCCTACGGCCAACCGATCCGGCGGGTGTTCTTCGCGCTGTTCGCCGCCCTTCCGGTATTCGCGATGGCGACGCTCGCGGGCTTCGAGATCGTCGGCTCGCTGCTCGCGGCCGCGCTCGTCGCGGTCGTCGGCGCCGCCGGCCAGCTCGGCATCGCGATCGCGATCGGCTGGGTGATCGAGACCGCGCTGCTGTTCGTGTTCGTTCCCGGTCTCTCGTTACTTTTCGCGGGGCTCGGCATCTTGCTGTACCTGAGAACCACCCCGCCGGAGCAGATCGCGCTCGCGATGGCCATTCCGGTGCTCACGCCCCTTGGTCTCGCGCCCGCGATGATCCTCACCGCCGCCGCCGTCTTCGGCCTGACCGGTGTCCTCACGGTTGCCGCCAGCGCCACGATGACGATGCTCTTCGCGGTCGCGATGGGCGTTCAGTCACTTGGTCCATACGCGCAGACCGGTATGTCGCTGCGGCAGGAGTCGCTCTTCAACCCGGTGCGGGCGGCCGAGACAAAGGCGGCGCTCGCAACCTTCGTACAGAACTCGAATGATCGCTGGGGCCCGCTCAGCACCCAGCTCGACCCCGCGGTCCTCTGGTCGCAGATGACCGGCCTCGTCTCGCGCCTCGCGGGCGCGACGCTAGAGACATGGATCGCGACGGTGCTCGCGTGGACGATGGCCGCGCTCACCGTATGGACCGTCACGCGCCTCTTGCGCACCTTCTTCGACACGCTGCTCCGCCGCCCCAAGCGCTGGTTCGCGTTGTACGTCCTCGCGGCCGGAGCGGGCGTCACCGGCGGCGCCGCCATCCTCTACATGTTCGCGGTGACGCTCTCCGCGCTCGACGACGCGCCGGGCCGGCCCGGGAACGGTGTGCTGTTCCTTGCGGCGATAACCGGCGCGATCCTCGCGCTCGCCGCCGGGATCGTGATCAGCGCGACCGAGCAGCCTGAGCCTGAAGCGGAAGGATCGATCCCGATGTCCGCGCGAAGGATCCCGGTCCGCTAAAACTAGCGGGCCTTCTTCGCAGGCAGCTTCTTCGCATAGGCGTACGCCTGATCCACCCACGCGCGCAGCTTCGCGGGATTCGTCACGACGGCATCCGGCACCACGACGTACTCCTTCATCGGCCGCCCCGGCATCGGTTCGAACGTCTTCGCGGTCGTCGCGCCGGCGATCGTGCGCTCTGCGCCGAGCCTCACGATGATCTTGTCCTGGTAGGTGCCCGCGAACATGTTCCCATTCAGGAAGAGCGCGGGATAGCCGAACATCGGCCGCGCCGTGACGCTCGGACCGCTCGGCTTCGCTTTCTCGAACGCGGCGATGAGCTCGGGTGGTGACTTCTTCCAGGCCATCTTTTTGGAGGTTAGTCAGTCGATCGGTCGCGCGATTTTTCCGCACCAGTGCTTGCTTTTTTGGTTGCGGCGTGATAGAACTAACGTTCTAGAGGCCATCAGGCGGAGGAAGGACCGACCCGGACCTCAGAGGTCGTTCCTTGACCGCCGCTGCCGCTGGTCTCGAGGCCCTTGCGACTCGCCGCTGCTACGACTGCGGCTTGGTCAAGCCCATCACCGACTTCGCCTTCCGCAACATCGCTCTCGGAACGCGCCAGGGCCGTTGCCGTGCCTGTCATGCCGCGTATCGACGCGCTCACTACCTCCGCAATCGCGCGACGTATATCCGGCAGGAGGTCGCGCGAATCCGGAAGTATCGCGACAAGAACAGGCCGCTCCTACGCGAGTACTTACGCGCCCATCCTTGCGTCGACTGCGGTGAGACGGACATCGTCGTTCTCGATTTCGACCATCGGGATCCATCAAAGAAGAGACATAACGTTGTGGTCCTTGCCATGCACAAAGGGTGGCCCCGCGTACTACCGGAGATCGAGAAGTGCGACGTCCGGTGCGCGAACTGTCACCGGCGCCGAACCGCGGCGCAATTCAACTGGCGAGCTCAACGACCTGAAAATCTAGCATCGTCAGGGACGAAAATTCCGCCGGAACGGAGTGTCGGGTTGTTCGAGCTCGCTGCCCGCAACGATCCGGGCTTGAAGAAGTGCGGCAAGTGCATGCTCGTGAAACCACTGTCGATGTTTCCCTTCAAAGATCGGGCGCTCGGCAAGCGTGGATCCAAGTGTTTGGCCTGTACCGCTGCGTACAGCCATGAGCACTACAAGCGCAATCGAGCCAAGTACTTGAAGAAAGCGCGCAAGAGCCGCCGGCGCGGGTACCGGATGAACAGAGGTTTGGTCCTGACGTACTTGCTGGAGCATCCATGTGTGGATTGCGGAGAGTCCGACACGCTCTTGCTCGAGTTCGATCACAGGGATCCCGAGTCCAAGATCGATGACGTAGCACACCTCGCCCAGTACCGGCCCTGGCGCTTCGTGATCGCTGAGATCAACAAGTGCGATGTGCGCTGCGCCAATTGCCACCGCCGAAGGACGGCGCGGCAGTTCGGGTGGACGAAGCTACTCGATGCGCCGGCGGCATAGAATGTCTCGTACGCGGGTGTGTTGTAGTGGAAACAAAAATCCTTCCCAAGGATTGATCGCGGGTCCGATTCCCGCCACCCGCTCAGTAGAAACCTAGATGACAACACCTGATTCGTTTAAGGCTCTCGTCGGCAAGCGCGTCGTCCTCGACCTCACATCCGCCGCCGATAGCGCTATCGCTCGCGGGAAGCTGCTCGGAACGATCGATGCCGCAGACGGTCTCGTCCTCATCGTTGAACCCGACGAAGCACCGGGGACGCGACGCAGCGTGCATTCACATCACGTGACGAACGCACGCGCGGTCTAGCGATGGACCGAGCGCTCATCCAGTTCATCTGCGTGCGTACCGATCATCGGAAGAAGCGACCCGTGGATCCGTCGAGCCCGTTCAACGTCGCCGAAGAAGGCGGCTGGGCGTACTGCCCTGGCGGCATGCCGGACGGTCACAAATGGTTCAAGACCGGCGGCATCACGCGCGCCGGGCTCGCCAAATTCGAATGGCCCGAGGAGGACGAGGCGGAAAGCTAGAGGCGCAGCGGCCGCGCCACCGGATCCTTGAACATCGCGCCCGGATCGTCTTTCCAGCGGGCCGGCTGCACGTCGATATACAGCTCGATCTCATTGCCGTCCGGGTCTTCGATGTACAGGCTGTGGGTCACGCCGTGATCGGTCGCACCGACGATCCGCACGTCCGCAGCGGCGACCGCGTCCCGCGCCTCGCGGAGCTCGTCGTCGGACTCCCCGACCTTGAGGCCAAAGTGGTAAAGACCGATGCGTCGTCCGCGCGGAATCGGTGCAGCGCTCGGCCCGACCTCGATCAGCAATAGCTCGTGATGTGTGCGGCCGGACGAGAATGCCGCCGCGGGAAACGCGAGGCCTTCCTCAGGCGTGATCTCCGTCCAGCCAAGCGTCTCGCCGTAGAACTTGCGCGAGCGCTCAAGGTCGCGGACATATAGGACGATATGGCCGAGTTCTTTGACCTTCATTGACTACTCCCTAGGTATTCCCGTAACACGCCCCAGATCCAGCGTGTTCCACTTACGCATGCGCGCGCTCCTCTCCGCGATCATCTTGATCGCTACGCTGACAGCTGGCGGACGGACCGCGGCGGCGACGTGCATTCTGGACATCGGTCCGGGTATCCCTCCACCCGTCGCCCTCCCGGCGAAGCTTCCGGGATTCCACGCCGCCTGGTACGGCCAGAGCGGGTATATGCGCCTGTGCGCGGGGAATACCGCAACGGCGACTCTCGCGTACTACAACTCGGGCTCGCTCGGCTGGGTCGCGGGCCGGATGGGCGAGTCGGCCTACCTCGGCACGTGGGACAGCGAGCCCGGCCAGGACCAGCCAAGCGTCTTAGGCGGGGACGGCCGGCTCGGCTCGCCCGCGACCGGATGGCCGCGCTATAACCGGATCGCCGTGCAACCCGCGCAGTACGTCGGGCCGGGTCAGATCGCCTGGTTCCAGTTCACCGTGAAAGCTCCGTCGACGCCTGGCACATACCGGCTCTACGTGCGTCCGCTCGTCGAGGGCGCGACCTGGCTCGAGGACATCGGGGTCTTCTGGCAGGTCACCGTCCTCAATCCCGACGGTACGCCGCCGAAGCCGACGCCCCCGGATCCGGTCGGCGTCCGCTTCCAAATCGATCCAGGTGTCAGCGCGCCGGACATCGCTCTCGTCCATCAGGGTGTGCAGCACGAGAGCGCATTCCTCGACTTGAACGCCGGCGGTACGCGCCGCTCTCCTTCGCTCGTGCACGTGTATGTCGGCGACACCACGAAGCAGTACTGCTGCCTGACCATCGGCGACAGCTTCGAGATCGTCACATCCAACCCGGCCTGGCGGACCCCGCCGGCCTCCGCGCCGGACACGTGGACCGCGGACACCGAGCGCACCGAGCTCGCCGCCCACGAGTACGTGCACCTCTGGCAGTACTCGATCGGCGGCAACGCGTGCATGGTCGGCGTCCGCTGGATGGCCGAGGGAATGGCGGAGTCGTTCGCCTACCGCTCCCTCGTTGCCGACGGGATCATCCCGCAGGCGAACCTGGACACGTTCACGAGACGTCAGCTCACGACGGCGACGAATCAGGTCGCGCTCTCCTCGCTCGAATCATCCTGGCCCGCGAACGCCAACCCGTTCGCACTCGGGTACCTCGCCGTCGACCGGCTGCTCGCGCCGAAGGGCGTCACCACCATCCGCGACTGGTGCGCGCGCGTCGGGTCCGGACAGGAATGGCACCAGGCCTTCGCCGCGGCGTTCGGCGAGACCACGGACGCGTTCTATTCGCGCTTTGAAGCGTTCCGTTCCGCGTACATCCGCTAGTTGCTCACTTTTCGGTAGCTACTAGGCTTCGGGGAAGTAAGCGCCACGATCGTCCGCGTGATGGCGCACCCTCCCGGCGAACGCTTTTCTGGTGGGACTCGCGCTGGTCGCGGCGTACGGCCGGTTCGTCGTCGTACCCTTCTAATGGTGGAGCTCAAACCCGGGGATCAAGCACCCGCCTTCGCGCTCCCCGATGAGAATGGGGAGGTCGTCTCGACGAAGGACCTGAAAGGGTCGCGTTACGTCGTGTACTTCTACCCGAAGGACGACACGCCGGGCTGCACGACCGAAGCCTGCCAGTTCACCGACAACTTCCCCCAGTTCGAGATGCTCGGCGTCCCGGTCCTTGGCGTCTCGCGGGACGATGCCAGAGCGCATCAAGCCTTCCGAAAGAAGTACGGCCTGCGCGTGCAGCTTCTGACCGACGCCGACCGCAAGGCTCACGATGCGTACGGCGCCTGGGGCGACCGGCCCGGACGAGGCGAGGGCGTGATCCGATCCACCTTCCTCATCGGGCGGGACGGCCGCGTCGAGCGCGCGTGGTACGCGGTGAAGCCCGACGGCCACGCGCTCGAGGTGCTTTCCGCCCTTCGCGTCTAGCGTCCCGCCGCGGCGCCCCGTCTTCCTCGAAGCGAAGCACCTTGAAGCCCTCGCCGTACGCGTAACGCTTGCGCTTGCCGGTCTCCCGCATCCAGCCGCGGATGAAGTCCACGCTCTCGGGCTCGATCTGCGAGCGGTGCGCGAGGAGCGCCTTCATCTTGATCTCGACCACATCGCTGACGTCGACGATCGTGTCCGGGTTGCCGAACGCCATGAGGAAGAGGGCTTTTGGCTTGTGCGGTTCGAGCCGTTCTTTCTGCCAGAGCTCCGGCAGCATCTGGCGAGTGGACGCGTCCGGATTGATCGACCGAAGGACGACCTCACCGGCAGCGATGTGGTCGGGATGGTTGACATAGCCGCCTCCGTACCTGGTCGTTGGGTCCATCGTGAAGATCACGTCCGGTCGGTATCGGCGGATCTCGCGCGCGACGGCGCGACGCACGTCGATCGTCGGCTCGAGGTAGCCGTCTTCGAAGTCCAGGAAGACGACATTCTTCACGCCGAGGATTCGCGCGGCTTCGCGTTGCTCCGCTGCGCGAACGTCGCGCAAACGCTCGCGCGTCATGTCGGGATCCTGTGAGCCCGACGCTCCGTTGGTGACCATGCAGTACGTGAACTCGACTCCGGCCTTGGCCCACCTGGCGACCGTTCCGGCCATCCCAAACTCGGCGTCGTCGGGGTGCGCATAGATCGCCATGGCGCGCTGCACGTCGAGCGTCTTATCGAACCGCACGTCGCTAGTGTGGCGCGAACGCGGCGTGCGGTCCGAAAGACGATGTCACGACTCCCCGCTCATCCGGGCGCCGTCTCGCGGGCACGGCGCGATGACGTCGCGGGACCGATGTCTGCGCTTCTCCGCTTTTGCGGTCTTACGGCAGGCCAGTTTGGCGGGAGCGGCCGTGCAGGCCGTCCGATCTGGGCGGCCGCGTATCGTGCGCGGGCGATGCGCCGTGCCACCGGAGAGGCCCCCGGGCGGATCAATCTCATTGGCGAGCACACCGACTACAACGATGGGCTCGTGCTTCCGGTGGCTTTGGGTCTGGGCGTCACTGTCGTCGCACGACCGCGCGACGACCGCACCGCACACCTGGTGACCGATGCGGACGTGGAGCCCCGCGAGACCTCCTACATCGTCGGTGCGGAGCGAAGCGATGGGACCTGGGCGGACCGCGCGCGGGGCGTGACAGCGGCGTTGCTTGGCCGCGGCGCGCCCGTGGATGGTTTCGAGGCGGAGATCAGCAGCACGCTTCCACTCGGTGCCGGACTTGGTTCGAGCGCCGCGCTCGCCGTCGCGCTCGTTCGGGCGCTGCGCGAGCTTTTCGACCTGACGCTGGACGACGGCGAGATCGCAACTGTGGCCCATGCCGCGGAGACCGAGTTCGTCGGGGCGCGCGCCGGTTTGATGGATCAGCTCGCTTCGATCTACGGCCGCCGCAGCGAGGCGCTCCTCATCGATCTTCACGATCTCTCGCGGGTCGCGGTCGCGCTGCCGGGCGAGCTCGAGCTCGCGGTCATCGACTCGGGTACCCGCCATCAACACGCGACCGGCGGATACAACCGCCGACGCGAGGAGTGCGAAGAGGCCGCGCGGCACCTGGGCGTCGGGTCGCTTCGCGACCTCGAGGATCGACGTCTCGAGGACGTGCTGGAGCGCCTTCCGCCGCCACTCGATCGCCGTGTGCGGCACGTCCTCACCGAGAACACGCGCGTGCGTGACGCGATCGCGGCACTGCGCGCGGCCGATCTGTCGAGGCTCGGCGCATTGCTCGATTCGTCGCACCGGTCACTTCGTGACGACTACGAGGTCTCGACGGCGGAGCTCGATCGTCTCGTGGACCTGGCGCGCGACGATCGGGCGGTGCGCGGCGCTCGGCTCGTTGGCGGTGGATTCGGTGGCAGCGTCCTCGCATTGACCGAACGCGGTGAGGCACGAAGCGCAGCCGAGCGCATTCTTCGACGTTACGATCGAGGCCGCCTCGTCGCCGTGGTGCCCTGATGGGGATCGGAAAGCTGTCTGATGGCCTCGCGCCTACGCCGCCGATGGGGTGGAACAGCTGGAATCGCTTTGGCGTCAAGATCGACGAGCGACTGGTGCTCGAGACCGCTGAAGCGATCGTCGAGAGCGGGATGCGCGACGCGGGCTACCGCTACGTCGTCATAGATGACGGCTGGATGGCGCCCGAGCGCGATCGCAATGGTGACTTCGTCGCCGATCCTGCGAAGTTTCCCAGCGGCATCGCGGCCCTCGCCGAGCGGATCCACGCGCTCGGTCTGCGGTTCGGCATCTATACCGACGCCGGGACAAGAACATGCCAGGGCCTGCCGGCAAGCCTTGGGTACGAGTTCCGGGATGCCCGCCGGTTCGCGGCGTGGGGCGTCGACTACGTGAAAGTGGACTGGTGTCACACCGCTGGCCTGGGCCCGCGCGCGTGCTACGCGAAATGGGCGATGGCGATCCATGCGACGAGGCGGCCGATCGTCCTCTCCATCTGCGAGTGGGGTCGAGCGCGACCCTGGGAGTGGGCCGGTAGGCTCGGCCATCTCTGGCGAACATGCTGGGACATCCAGCCGGAG
>Ga0066701_10000407_pt1 | contig 12247 bp, 8 predicted proteins | sample GraSoiAngelo_150_FD_66453 | JGI IMG/M metagenome (GOLD analysis project Ga0066701, IMG submission 66453) | Grasslands soil microbial communities from the Angelo Coastal Reserve, California, USA - 14_1009_09_40cm | ecosystem: Environmental > Terrestrial > Soil > Grasslands | place: USA... | reverse complement strand
ACGCAGCTAGCGCGCACTGGGATCGGCGGGCGCGGTTGAACCGGGCGCGGTTGAACAGAAAGCACGTTGGCGCCACCGGCTAAGCACCAAGCCGAGCCGGACGGCGATAGCGGCCGGGAGGTCGAGCCCATAGCGGACTGGCGCAAGAGATGCCGTTACTCCGCCGCCGGCGCCCACCCAGCCGTTGGGCGCAGGCGCTTACGTGAGCAGACACATCCGAAGTCTTGTGCGAGTAGGTTGGGCCATCCTTGCGGAGGTGATATGAGACTAGTCGCAGTGTTCGCGGCGCTTGTCTTGGGTGCCTGCAGCAACAATCCCGAGGCGGCGCCCACGGTGTTCCCGCCCCAGCCCAGCACGCCCGTGAACGTCACTGGGACTTGGCTTGTGTCGTGGGGGGCCATGAGTGGTTCCGGGCATTTTTGTGGTGCCAGCGACACTCTCAGCTTGACCCAATCGGGGAGCACGATTAGTGGCACCTACTACGGTCACGTCGTGAGCTGTGATGCGTGGACCGGGGACTCGATCAACGGCACGGTCACCGGGACCGTGAGCGGATACAACGTCGCGTGGGACTTGGGCTCGAGCAACCTCCACCAAGTCGGCGTCTTCCTCAACGGCAATCCCACGGTCCCCGCTTGGGCGTCCGGCACGTATGCCATCGGAGATCAGGTTTACGACTCGAACAACAACATCGAGCAGGTCAAAAGCCCCCCGGCGCGGACGTCCAAGACCGCCTACGCCGTCGGAGACGTGGTTCTCGATTCGAATGGCAAGTTCGAGCAGTGCACTGTGGCGGGCACGAGCGCTGCCGCGGCCCCCACCTGGAATGTGACCGTTGGGGGCACGACGACCGACTCAACCGTAACCTGGACGAACTTGGGTGATAAGGCCCCGACTGGCGTCTCCGCCCCCACGTGGAACGCCACCGTGGGCGGGACAACGACCGACGGCGCCATAATCTGGAAGAACTTGGGCTCGCGCTTCCAACTCACGGGCACATCGGTCTGGACCAACACGAACTACCTGGCCATGGGGATCTTGGCGCCGTGCGGGAACACCGCCGCGAACGCCGACCCCGCCGGCTGTGCCGACAGCCTGAAGGCCGCCGTCGCGAAGTGGACGCCCGGCACGTACGCCGTCGGACAGCGGGTGTTCGACCCGAACGACAACGTCGAGCAGTGCACTGTCGCCGGCACGACGGGTCCCAAGCCCGGGCCGACTTGGAACACGACCGTGGGCGGAACGACCATCGACGGCATCAATCCCACCGCCGCCGCGTGGGCAGCCGGCACGTATGCCGTGGGGGATGAGGTGTACGACTCGAACAACAACATCGAGCAGGCCACGGTCGCAGGCACCACCGGTGCTACAGCCCCGACCTGGAACACGACGGTCGGCGGTACGACGGCCGACGGCACGGTGACGTGGAAGAACTTGGGCTCGCGCTTCGCCGTCACCTGGAAGAACTTGGGCTCGCGTTTCCTGATGGCGGACACGGCGACCATCGCGAAGCTCGGCAGCAACTGGGTGGGCACAAGCCATTAGCAGAGTCATGGAGCAAGGAGAAGCCGCGGGCCGCCACGTCGGGCGGCACTAGCCACTGCATGTCAACGCACACTGCGTCGGAGGGGACATGAGAGTCACACGCAGTCAGTTCGTACCCATCGTTCTCAGCGCGTTCTTCGCGCTGCCGGCCCTGCTGGCCGCGCAGGAGCCGGTCACCATCACTGGAACGGTGACGAGCGACGCCGGTCAGCCGCTCCCGCAAGTCGAGGTCACGATTCCGAGCCTCGGCCTGGGCTCCCTCACCAGGGATGACGGCCGTTACGCCCTCGTCGTCCCCGGAGTTCGCGTTACGGGACAAACGGTCAGCATCCAGGCGCGGCGCCTTGGTTACCGGGCGCTGAGCGCGCAGATCACGCTCGCCCCAGGCGCTCTGACACATGACTTCACCCTCGCCGCGAACCCACTGCAGCTCGGCGAGGTGGTCGTGACGGGAGCCGGTACCGCTACCCAGGCCGAGAAGTTGGGCAGCGTACGAAACCATGTGGACTCTTCGCTGATCCAGCGGAGCGACGAGATGAACTTCGTCGAGGCCCTGGCAGGCAAGGCTCCGAACGTCGAGGTGGTCTCGACTGCCGGCGACGCCGGGTCGTCGTCTTTCGTCCGCATTCGCGGTGGCAACACGATTAACGGCACCGGCCAACCGCTGATCGTAGTGGACGGTGTACCAATCGACAACTCGACGACCATCACCGGCGGGACGGGGAACAACGTGGCCGGTACCGTTGCACCGAACCGCGGCGCCGACATCAATCCCGCCGACATTGCCTCGATCGAGATCTTGAAGGGCGCCTCGGCGGCTGCCGTCTACGGGGCGCGGGCTGGGCAAGGCGTGGTGCTCATCACCACGAAGAGCGGGCAGCCGGGTCCCACGCGGACGACCTTCCGCAGCGAGTTGCTCGTCAACAACGCCACCAATGGCCCGCTGCTGCAGACCGGATATGGGCAGGGCACCGATGGCGCGCCTCCACCGGGCACCACCGGCGATCCGCCGGTGTGCGCCGCCCGTGGCTGCCGTCTGACATCGGGGAGCTGGGGGCAGTTGCTCCCGGCGGGGACGCCGGTGTACGACCACTTCAACGACCTGTTCACCACCGGGTTCATCACGGACAACAACCTGACGGTGTCGGGCGGAGATGAGAAGACGCTGTTCTACATCTCCGGCGAGTACATGTACAACCGCGGCGATCTCGTCGGCCCCAACAACCACTGGCAGCGCTCGACCGTGCGCCTCAAGGCGTCGCAGCGATTGCTCAGCAATCTGACGATCGGTGGGAACGTCGCCTACGCGGACACGCGCGGGGCCTTCATCGAGCGCGGGTCGAACATCAGCGGGCTGCTGCTCGGCTCGCTGCGCACGCCGCCCGAGTTCAACGACCAGAACTATATCGACCCGGGCACCGGGTTGCACCGGTCGTACCGCTATCCTTTCCCGAGCTTCTCATCCACCACGGCCGGCCGGGGCTACGACAACCCCTTCTTCGTGTTGAACAGGGATCTGGCCACGGGCCGCGTGGGGCGCGTGTACGGGGACGTGAACGCGTCGTATCTCCCGGTCAGTTGGCTGAAGGTGCAGGAAGTCCTGGGCGTGGACTACTCGAACGATGAGCGGCTCGAGGCACTGGCACAGAGCAGCTCGGGCTTCCCCGGCGGCCAAGTCACCGAGGCGGATTACAAGCACCTTCAGGTTGACCAGAACCTCACGGCCACGGCGTCATACACCGTCAGCCCCACCTTCAGTGGCACCGTCACCCTGGGGCAGGGTCTGAACAGCCGTACCCAGCGGCAGATCGAGACGACGGGGAACAACCTGATCGCACCGAGTCCGTTCAACCTCCAGAACACCGTGGACCGCAACCCGCCGAACGACAACAGCACGTTCGTTCACACGCAGTCGTTCTTCGGCCAGGTCACGGCGGACCTTTACAACCAGCTGTACCTGACCGGGGCGCTCCGCAACGATGGCTCGTCAACCTTCGGCTCGTCGACGCGACGCCACTGGTTCCCCAAGGCGAGTGCGGCTTGGGAGTTCACCAAGGCGCTGAACGAGGGGCAAGGACTGGGCATGCTTAGCTACGGCAAAGCGCGGGTGGCATACGGGCAGACGGGGACGGAGCCGGGGGCCTATCAGACGATCAACTCATTCACGACGGCGGCGTTCGGCGATGGCGGCTGGGGGCCGTTCCTCACCCCGACCCAGAGCGGTCGCGGCGGCATCTATTCCGGCTCGGTGAAGGGCCAGCCCAACTTGAAGCCCGAGCGCACCGAGGAAATCGAAGGCGGCGTCGATCTCGCCTTCTTGAAGGGCGAGCGTGTCGACGCGCATTACACGTACTATCATGAGACGTCGTCGGACGTGATCTTCCTGGCGCCGCTCGCCCCGTCGAGTGGCTTCCAGTTCCAGGCGCAGAACGCGGCGACGATCAAGAACTACGGGCACGAGGTGACGCTCAACCTCCGCCCCTTGCAAACCCCAGAGATGAACTGGAGCATCGGCGTCCAGTGGGCCAAGAACACCAACAGGGTCACCGAGCTCAGGGGTGCGTCGTTCGTCTCGACTCCGAACTCCGGATTCACCGACCCGCAGGGCGCGGCATTCGCTCCCGAGACGAGTGCAACGGGGGGCGTCACCTATTTCCCCCTGGGCGAGCTGCGCGGCACCGACTTTGTGCGCTGCGGACGGGGTATCATTGACCCCACCTACGGCAGCATCGACGCGTTGTGCGGCAGCGCGCCGAAGGGCGCGATCTTCCTTGGGACCAACGGATATCCGCTGCTCGACAACTCGCTGGAGCCGATCGCCGACCCGACCCCGAAGTGGACCGGGAGCTTGCAGACCTCGTTCCAGTACAAGAAGTGGAGGGTTTCGGGGTTGCTCGACGTCAAGTACGGCGGTCAGAACTGGAACGGGACCAAGGGGGCCCTCACGTTTTTCGGCACGCACGCGACCACGCTGGTCCGGGACACCACGCTCACGTTTGGCAAGGACTACTACACGAACTTCACGTTCGCCGGTCCCGGAGTCGGCATACCGGTTCGGATCGATCAGGAGAACTGGTACCAGGGTGGGCTGGGCAGCGGCTTCACCGGTCCGTCGTCGCAGTTCATCGAGGACGCGGGCTACGTGAAGCTCCGGGAAGTCTCCGTTTCCTACACGTTCGATCAGCCGTGGGTGAGGAGCTCGCTCGGGTTCGACGCCATCGATGTGCGCGTGTCGGGCCGGAACCTTCACACGTGGACGAATTACACCGGCATCGATCCGGAGTCGAGCTTGTTCGGCGCGGATGTCGCCCAACAGGGCTTCGATTACTTCGGAACGCCGCAGACCCGGTCGTTCACGGTCTCGATCACGTTGCACCACTAACTCCGGGAGACCAACATGCGCACATCTTCGAAACTGCTGGTGATCGGCGCGCTGCTGGCCCTCGGGTCCGCCGCCTGCAGCGACTGGCTGTCCGGTCCGGGGGTCACCAATGATCCTAACGCCCCCTCCACGGCCAGCCGGGACCAACGGCTTGCAGCGGTTCAGGCCGGGATGACGGCTCAGCTCACGGGAGCCCTCGCCCGCACGGCCTGCATGTGGATGCAGCAGTGCGCCGGCGTAGACCGCCAGTACGCCACGCTCGAGAAGTACAACACGACCGAAGACGACTTCGACACCGAGTTCAGCCAGGTGTACAGTGGCGGTGGCCTGGTCGACATCCGCGCTATCGCCTCCGACGCGCTCGGCGCCGGGGACTCGGTTTACACGGGTGTCGCCAAGGTGCTCGAGGCGCTGGATGTGGGGACGGCGGCCGATCTGTGGGGAGACATCCCGTACTCACAGGCAGCGGGCAATAATGGCACTCCGGTTTTCGATAAACAGCAGGACATCTATTTGCGGGTGCTGGCGGTACTGGACACAGCCATCACGGACCTCGCAGGCAAGGGCTCCGGTCCGGGGGGGATCGACCTGTGGTACGGAGGCGATCATACGAAGTGGAGCGAACTGGCTCACACGCTGAAGGCGCGATTCTACCTCCATCTGGCGGAGCGGAACGGCGTCCCGGCATATACCAGCGCGCTCGCCGAGGCGAACCAGGGGATCTCGAGCGCTTCGCACGATCTGGTGTCGTTCCAGAGCACCGTGACGTCTGAGAACAACCTGTGGTATCAGTTTCAGGTCGTGCAGCGGGACACGTACCTCCGGATGGGGGCGCAGCTGGTCGACTCGATCATGGTCGCGCGTAACGACCCGCGGCTTTCGGTATACTTTGCCAAGGACGGCAACGGGCTGTACCAAGGTGCCGTGCCGGGCCAGGCGTATAATCCGGCGACCGAGTCGAACCTCGCAGATGCGCGCGGCGGCACCGATGCGGGCAAGGCGTTCCGGCAACCGCTCGCCACGCATGCGGAAGTGCAACTGATTATCGCCGAAGCCGCCTTTCGGACGGGCGATCAGGCCACGGCACTGGCCAGCCTTAACGCTGAGCGCACGACCGCCGGTCTCCCGACCATCCCTAACACGGTCGTGGACTCGGCGCTGGTCGACTCGATCATGATTGAGAAGTACGTCGTGATGTTCCAGAACATCGAGACGTGGAACGACTACAAGCGGGAGTGCCGGCCGCGGCTGGTGCCGGCGAGCTCGGCGGCCGGGGGACAGGTGATCGGCCGACCGCTCTACGGGTCGTCCGAGGCCAACGTGAACCCCAACTTCCCGGGGGAGCCGCCGAACGCATTGAATTCACTCAATGGGCGGAACTGGAATGATCCCGATCCGTGTCCGTGAGCTTTGGTGGCGATCGCGCACGGGTGGCTGGTCCGGAACCGAGCATCTAGCTAAGTTAGCCGATGGCCAGCTTGGGCCCGGTACCGGGCGGTCCCCCGGTGCCGGGCCGGCGTGTCCGTGACCTCACCGACGGAGCGACGCCCGATGTACGCGCGAGCTGCCGCCGCGGGCCTGCTCGGCTTGCTGAGCGGGTGCTACAACTACCTCCCCTTGACCACGCCCCAGCCGCAGCCGGGGACCCGGGTTGCGGCGGACCTGACGGACTCTGGGACGGCCGTGCTGGCGCGCTACCTCGGCCCCAACGTGGGCTCGGTCGACGGGCGGCTCCTCACGTTCACGGGCCAGGACCTCGGACTCTCCGTTCTCGTCGTGCGAAACCGCAACGGGATCGAGCACTACTGGAAGGGAGAGACGGTGACGCTGCCGCGCGGCGACATCGCGACTGTGCGCGAGCGCAAACTTTCGATTGGACGGAGCGTCCTTCTCTTCGCCGCTGGCGTCGGTGGGTCGGTCGCCCTGATGGCAGCCTTCGGCGTGATCAACGTCGGCTCTTCCGGGTCCGGCAACGCGCCACCCACGCAGTAAGTCTGCACCCTTAATGCACAGAGAAGCTCGAGTGGCTGAGCGCCCGCTCGAGGGTCCAGTCAACCGTCTGCCCTCCGGCCAGCGTGATCACCCCCGTGACGATGCTGCGCCCGCCGCCGATCGGGGTCGCCACCAGTTGAATGTCGCCGCCCGCTCCGAGGAGGTACGTCGGCAGCACGAAGCTCTGGGAGGTTGTGGCGGTGACGAGACCGACGCGAGTGCTCTGGCCGTTGTGGACCACGTACACGTTGACATCGAGCCAGTGGTGGTTCTCGACGGTGAGTGACCATTCGAGGAGGATGGTCGTGGTGGAGGCCGCCCGGTGCCTCGCGCACGTCGTGGACGCCACAGCCAGGCATGCGAGGCTCAGTGCCACACGCAGGGGAGCCATTGAGTGATCCTTAGCGTCCGCTCCGGACGACGTCAAGGACCGAACCGGGGCAGCAGGACAACCCCCTCTTGCGGCTCTTCCAACCGCGCCGTGCCCCGGCGCCGTCGGGAGCACCAGCAACTCCTCGATGGCGGTCGACTTCTCCGAGGTGGACCGGGACGGCAACGTCGATGTCCTGGTCATGGACATGCTGGGCCGGGGTGCGCGCCGCAAGACCGACATTCCTACGCACACGCCCCTCCCCAAGCTCATCGGGCAGATCGACGACCGCCCCCAGTGGCAGCGCAACACGCTGCTCAGGCACCGCGGCGACGGCACACTCGAGGAGATCGCGGCCTATCCGGCATCGAGGCCTCCGACCGGACGTGGGACGTGTTGCTCCTGGACGTGGACCTGGTAGTTGTGGTTCGTGACGCTCAAGACGAACTCGCTGGCCGGTACGTCGAAGAGCGCGGCGCGATCGGGACGCCCGTGGTTGAAGATGAAGCAGCCGGAGCCGGTCGATAGCGGGGCGCCCAACCCCGCTCCCAGTGCGAGGATCCGCAGACTGCCCACGCGGCCCATGTCCGCCTCCCTGAGCGCGCTGATCGCGCCTAGGGAGGCAACCTACCACGCGACTAGAACGGCTGGATAGAGATCGGGACCAAGGCACCTCGCGGCCGCGGCCTTGACGGATTCCTGACAATCGAGCGATGACGACGCGGCGCGTCTCCCTCTTGCGCCCCTTGCGAATCCGGGCTATTTGACACGGCGCAGCCGTGCAGTCGCAGGATCCCTCCGGTCGGCCGTCGACGCGCGCTTGGCCCACGCCACACCTACCGTGCGGCGCGCGTGAAGCAGTGATCACAGGCAGTGCAGCGTAATCCTCCGGCGCGCGAGCGCCGGGGCTCGCTCGCGTTTCGGGGGGATCGTATGCGCCGCGTTCCGTCCGTCCGTCGATATCCTCGCTCTCCGTCCGCCGCTCGATGTAGTCGGTGGGCTGCCGGAAACCGTCTTGCGACCATGCACTCTCGTCCGAGGATATCGCGATGAACAGGTACCGCATCCCGTCAGGTCTCACGGTCGTCGCCGGACTGCTCGTCACGGTGACCAGCGGCGCGCTGGCGCAGCAGGCATCCGTCGCCGGTCGCGTGACCGATTCCACGTCGCATCGTCCGCTCGTCTCGGCCCAGGTGTACGTCAGCGGCTCCACGCTGCGGACCCTGACGGACCCGAGCGGGCGCTTCCGCTTCGACAACGTGCGCTCGGGCCCGATGACTCTCCGCGTGGTGATGATTGGCTACAAACAGGCGACGCGAGCGGTCACCGTCGCGGCCGGAGAGGCCAACACGATCGATTTCGCGTTGCAGTCCGTGCCCATCGGCCTCGACGCCGTGATCGTGACGGCCACAGGTGAGCAGACCCAGCGGGAGCAGCCCAATGCGATCCACACGCTGGACCCTTCGGACATCACGAGCAAGGCGCCTGTCCTGGACATGTCGAACCTGCTCAATGGACGCGCGCCCGGCCTGCTGGTGCAGGACGCCGGAGGCACGACCGGCAGCGGCACGCGCACGCGGATTCGTGGCTCCAACAGCCTGTCGCTGTCGAACGAGCCCGTGCTCTACGTCGACGGCGTGCGCGTCGAAAGCGGCGCCAGCTCGATCTCGGTGGGCGTGGGCGGTCAGACGCCGTCGCGCCTCAACGACATCAACCCGAACGACCTGGAGACGGTGCAGGTGGCGGGGGGTCCGTCCTCGAGCGTGCTCTACGGTACCGACGCCGCGAACGGCGTCATCCAGGTCCAGACAAAGCAGGGCAAGCCCGGACCGACACGGTGGGAGGTGTACGCCGAAGGCGGCGTGCTGAACGACATCGCGACCTACCCCGCCAACTACCGCGGCGCCGACTCGCGCGACTCGACCTGCACGCTGATCAACCAACTGGCGGGCGCCTGCGTGCAGACGCAGTTGCACGTGTTCAACCCCATTGAGACGTTCAGCCCGTTCCGCAGCGGGCGCCGCCAGGAGTACGGTGTCGCGGCGTCGGGCGGCAGCGAGCAGACCACGTACTACGTGTCCGGCCATTGGAACCAGGAGCTGGGCGTCTACCCGGTGAACGAGAACCGCCAGGTCAGCGTCCTCGCGAACCTCCACCAGCAGGCGGGCTCCCACCTGGACTTCCAGGCTCGCGCCGGCTATACGTCGGGCAAGCTCCGCCTGCCGGAGAATGACAACAATTCGCTCGGCGTGCTCTCGAGCGGTTTCCTGGGCCGCGCGGACACGGTCAACGAGGGCTACGGCTTCCTCACACCCGAGCAGAGCTTCTCGATTCTCACATTCCAGACGATCGACCGCTTTACGGGCAGCTTCCAGACCAACTACCGCCCGGTGGAGTGGCTGGTCGTGCGGGGCGTGGCAGGCATCGACTTCACGAGTCGGTTCGACGAGAAGACATTCCTGACCGGCGCGATTCCCGCCGCTTTCAGCGGGTCCCTGAACGCGGGGCAGCGCTCCGCGAATCCGTTCCAGATCTACAACTGGACCGGGACCGTGAGCGCCACGGCGTCCTTCGTGCTGACGCCGACCGTGACGTCGACCACCACGGCGGGAGCGCAGTACTTCAAGAACCTTTTCCACGGGGTGGTCGCCAGCCGCAGTCTCGGGCTCACCGCTGGCACCGGATCGCTCGCAGGCGGCGTCGTGCCGTTCGACAGCGAAACGACCCAGCCGGTGGTGACGTTCGGGAAATTCGTCGAGGAGCGCGTGGGCATCCGCAACCGCCTCTTCCTCACGGGCGCGCTGCGGAACGACCGGAACTCGGCCTTCGGTATCAAGTTCGGCGATATCCTCTACCCCAAGGTGTCGGCATCCTGGGTGATCTCCGAAGAGTCGTTTTTCCCGCGCACGAGGGGGCTGAACACGCTGCGGCTGCGCGCCGCGTGGGGGCAGTCGGGCGTCCACCCCGGGCCGCTCGACGCCCTGAACTTCTTCGCGGCGACGCCCGTCGTGGTGAACGGAGTGGATGTTCCGGGGATCACGGTCGGGAACATCGGCAACGAGACCTTGAAGCCTGAGCGTACCCGCGAGGTCGAGGTCGGGTTCGAGGCGGATGCCCTGGACCAGACCCTGCACTTCGACATCGCCTACTACGACAAGTCGTCGCATGACGCCCTGGTGGCGCGTCGGTTGTCGCCGTCCCTGGGCACGAGCGACACGCGCTTCGAGAACCTCGGCGAGGTGAGCAATAGAGGCGTCGAGATCACCGCCACGGCGCGCGTCGTGGACCGGCCGTCGCTCAGCGCGAACCTGACCGCCACGGCGTGGGGCAACCGCAACCGGTTGATCGTGCTCGGGAACGGCATCAGCCCGATCATCTTCGGGCTGGGCGGCTTCTCGCAACGTGATCAAGAGGGCTATGCGCTGGGCAGCTACTTCATGGTGCCCTACACGTATGCCGACCGGAACAGCGACGGCTTGATCGACACGAGCGAGGTGGCCCTCGGATCGGCGCCGGTGTTCCAGGGACAGCCGTTCCCCGATCATGGCGGCACCCTGTCGGCCGACGTGACGATCCTGCGGCGCGTCCGGCTGTATGCGCTGCTCGATGGCCGCTACGGCAACAAGCTGTTCAACAGTACCGAGCAGTTCCGCTGCCTGCCGCCGCGCAACAACTGCCGCGCCCTGAACGACAAGACTGCGCCGCTCGTTGATCAGGCTGCGGCCGTCGCCAACCTCAAAGGCACGCAGGCCGGCTACATCGAAGACGGCGGCTTCACCAAGTTGCGCGAGGTATCGATCACCTACTTCGCCCCCGAGGAGTGGGCCCGGAAGTTCGGCGCCACCGCCCTCAGCGTCAGCGTCGCGGGTCGCAACCTCGCCACGTGGACGAACTACAAGGGCGTGGATCCCGAGCTCAACGAGGCAGGTCAGAACAACTTCACGACGGCGGACTTCTTGACCCAGCCGCCGGTGCGGTACTTCATCGGCCGCATCAATGTCACCTTTTAAGCGGCGAGGGCCCCACGCCATGACTCCTAAAATGCTGAGCACGCAACACCTGGAGCGCCGGCGCTCCCGCCGCGTCGGGTTGGAGCTGGCACTCAGCGCCGCCGTCTTCGCGGCAGGGTGCCACATTCTCGACGTCACCAACCCCGACATCGTCATGCCCCCGAGCCTCAATGGCCCCACCGCCCTGCCCACCATCCGGGCCGGCGCCATCGGCGACTTCGCCATCGGCTATAGCGGCTCTGGCGCGCAGGGCTCCGGGGGGACCACCGAGGGTCAGATTCTGCTCAGCGGCATGCTGGCCGACGAGCTGATCAACACCGAGACCTTCCCGGATCGCATCCTGGCGGATGCGCGGCAGCCGCAAATCGAGAGCGCCACCCTCCAGACCGTCTTCCGGAACTTGCACCGGGCCCGTCGCTCGGCCGAGGTGGCGGTCCAGAAGTTCCGCCAGTTTGCCGACACCACGGTGGACGCCGGGCTGTCGGAGATGCTGAGCCTGGCGGGCTTCACGTACGTCTTCTTCGCGGAGAACTATTGCTCCGGCGTGCCGTTCAGTACCGTCAACGCCGATGGTACGTTCACGTTCGGCGGACCGCTCACCCGGCAGCAGATCCTGGATACGGCGATCGACCGTTTCGACCAAGCGCTCGTCGCCGCCAACGCGCTCGACACGTCTACGGCCGGCCGGAAGGCCACCCGCACGAACCGGATTTCTCTGGCGGCGGTGGGCAAGGCGCGAGCCCTGCTGGACGAAGGGCAGTTCAACGCGGCCGATGCGGCGGTGACCAACGTGACAACGGGCTTCAACTACCTCATCCAGCACGACCTGAACACCACGCGGCAACAGAACGGCGTGTTCAACGGGATGCTCAAGTTCAAGCGCTACGGCGTTCCTGACTCATCCGAAGGCCTGGTGGGATTGCCCTGGCGCACGGTGCCGGACCCGCG
>Ga0066701_10000406_pt1 | contig 12250 bp, 11 predicted proteins | sample GraSoiAngelo_150_FD_66453 | JGI IMG/M metagenome (GOLD analysis project Ga0066701, IMG submission 66453) | Grasslands soil microbial communities from the Angelo Coastal Reserve, California, USA - 14_1009_09_40cm | ecosystem: Environmental > Terrestrial > Soil > Grasslands | place: USA... | reverse complement strand
TCTTGCCGCTTGCTGCGCCGGTGCTGGCGGTGATCGCGCTGATCTCGTTCGTCGCGACGCTGAACGAGTTCGTGATCGCGAGTGTCGTCCTGGAGACGCAGCACAAGTTCACGCTTCCGGTCGGGCTCTGGCAGTACATCGACCAGAAGTACTCGGAGCACTGGGGGCCCTTCGCGGCCGGGGTTCTGATCGCCGCCGTGCCGGCGGCGCTGCTGTTCGCGTTCCTCCAGCGGTACATCGTGCAGGGTCTGACGCAGGGCGCCGTCAAGGGATGAGCGCGACGGGGACCGAGGCGGCGGTGTCGCTCCTCGACGAGCCGCACCACGACGGTTCCGATCTGTACGTCCTCGAGCGCCCCGACCAGGCGGGCGGTGAGGCCGCCGTGCGTGTGCGGGTGCCGCCCGAGGTGGAGACGGTTGCCGTCCGCTGGGTCGAGGACGGCGAGGCTCGCGCAGCTAGGGCCGAGCCGGACGGCGACGGCTGGTGGACAGCCCGCTTCCCGGTGCGAAACCCGACGACGCGCTATCGCTGGCTCCTCGCGGGCGGCGAGCTGGGCTACGCATGGCTGAACGGGCTCGGCGTCGTCGCGCACGATGTCCCGGACGCAGACGACTTCGTGCTCTCGCTCGACATGGGCGGGCCCGCGTGGCATCTCGAGTCGGTCGTCTACGAGATCTTTCCGGACCGGTTCGCCTCGAGCGGCCTCGACGTCGACGCGCCGGCCTGGGCGGTGCGGCGGGCCTGGGACGACCTGCCGGAGGGCCGCGGCCCGAACACGCCGTTCGAGTTGTTCGGCGGCGACCTGCGCGGGATCGAAGCGCATCTCGACCACATCGAGCGCCTCGGCGCGAACGTCGTCTACCTCACGCCGATCTTCCCTGCGGGTTCCACGCACCGTTACGACTCGACGACGTTCGACCGGGTCGATCCGCTGCTCGGCGGCGACGAAGCGCTCGAGTCGCTCGTCGCAGCGGCGCACGAGTGCGGGCTGCGCGTGATCTCCGACCTGACCACGAACCACACGGGCGACAAGCACGAGTGGTTCGTCGCCGGCGAACGGGACCTCTACCTCTTCGACGAGCGCGGCGACTACGAAGCGTGGTGGGGGTTCAAGTCGCTGCCGAAGCTGAACTGGCGCTCGCCCGAGCTGCGCACGCGGATCCAGGGAGTGACGCGCAAGTGGCTGCAGCCTCCGTACTCGCTCGACGGCTGGCGCGTGGACGTCGCGAACATGACGGGCCGCACGGGGAACACGGACGTCAACGCCGAGGTCGCGCCGACCCTGCGTGCCGTGCTCAACGAGGACTCGCTCCTCGTCGCCGAGCACTTCCACGACTACCGGCCGGATTTCGCGGGCTGGCACGGGGCGATGAACTACGCGGGCTTCTCGCGTCCCGTCTGGACCTGGCTGCGCGGCGAGCTCGAGATCGACTACTTCGGCTTGCCCGTCGCGATGCCGCGTCTGGGCGCCGGCGCCTCGGCTGCGACGATGCGCGCTTTCCGCGCCGGCGTTCCGTGGCAGTTCGTCCTCCACTCGTGGGCGATCCTCGACAGCCACGACACGCCCCGCTTCCGCACGGTGGCGGGCTCGCGCGATCGCCAGCTCGTCGGCATCGGACTGCAGATGACGACGCCGGGCGTGCCGATGATCTTCGCCGGCGACGAGCTCGGGCTCGAGGGCGAGTGGGGCGAGGACGCGCGGCGCCCGATGCCCTGGGACCGGCCCGAGACGTGGGACACGCAGTTGTTCGAGGAGTACCGTCGGCTGATCGCGCTGCGCCGGTCGAGCGACGCGCTCGCGCGAGGCGGCATCCGGTACGCGTACGTCGACGACGACGTGATCGCCTACCTGCGCGAGACGCGCGACGAGCGGCTGTTGTGCCTCGCGAGCCGCGCTGATCACCCGCCGGTGCGGGTCCCCTTCACGTCACTCGAAACGCTCTACGGCGACGACGCCGAGATCGACGGCGCCGAGGCCGTGTTGCCGGCCGACGGCCCGTCATTCCACATCTGGAGGATCACGTAATGGCTGACGTTCAGTTCCGCGATGTCGACAAGGTCTACGACAACGGCGTCCAGGCCGTGTTCAGTCTGTCGCTGCAGATTCAGGACGGTGAGTTCCTCGTCCTCGTCGGCCCGTCGGGCTGCGGGAAGACGACGGCGCTGCGCATGGTCGCGGGGCTCGAGGAGATCACCGACGGGACGATCTCGATCGGCGACCGCGTTGTCAACGACCTGACGCCGAAGGACCGCGACATCGCGATGGTCTTCCAAAACTACGCGCTCTACCCACATCTCAGCGTCGGCGACAACATCGCGTTCGGGTTGCGACTGCGGAAGACCCCGAAGAAGACGGTCGACGAGCGCGTGCAATGGGCGGCACGCCTGCTCGGATTGACGCCGTACCTCGACCGACGACCGAAGGAGCTGTCGGGCGGCCAGCGCCAGCGGGTCGCAATGGGCCGCGCGATCGTTCGCCAGCCGCAGGTCTTCCTGATGGACGAGCCGCTCTCGAACCTCGACGCGAAGCTCCGCGTCCAGATGCGCGCCGAGATCGGACGGATCCAGCGCGAGCTGAAGACAACGACGATCTACGTCACGCACGACCAGACCGAGGCGATGACGATGGGCGACCACGTCGCGGTGATGCGAAAGGGTGAGCTGCAGCAGATGGACACGCCGCAGAAGCTCTACAGCGATCCGAAGAACCTCTTCGTCGCGAGCTTCATCGGCAGTCCCTCGATGAACCTCGTCGAGGCGGAGATCGAGCGCAGGAACGGTGGGCTCGTCGCCAAGCTCGCCGATCAGGAGCTCGCGATCCCGGCCGAGGTCGCGTCGCTCCGCCCGGCGCTGGCGGGCTATGCCGGCCGCAAGGTCGCGCTCGGCATCCGTCCCGAACAGCTCGAGGACGCGTCGATCGTTCGCGACGGTGCGGACGGAAATCGGCTTCGCGGGCGCGTGCTCCTGACCGAGGCCCTCGGATCCGAGCTGCTGGCCCACGTCGAGCTGTCGGGCAGGCCCGTCGTCACCGACGACGTGCTGGAGGGCGCCGTCGAACTCGAAGACGCGATGCTCGACGACCTCGCGCAGAAGGCGGAGGAGGAGCGCACGACGTTCGTCGGTCGCTTCGACGCCGAGTCCGAGGTGCGCCCGGATCACATCGTCGACATGCTCGTCGACACCGGCAAGTTGCAGTTCTTCGACCTGGAAACGGGAACGTCGATCCGCGCCGGCTAGCGCCGGACCGGGGAGGAGCAATGAACAAGAGGTGGGTCGCCGTTCTGGCGGCGAATCGTCAACGTCGCTCCGTGCAGGAACTGATCTGAACGCCGCGCTGCCGGCGGCCGTGCTCGGGAACGGGTCGCTCCTGACGACTCTTTCCGAGCGCGGCAGCGTCCACGGGCTCTGGTGGCCTCATCCCGATCGCGAGCAGCAGCTCGGCGAGCTCCGCCTCGGCATCCAGCTCGACGGCGTCACGCGCTGGCTCGACGACGAAACGTTCGTGTGGGAGCAGTCCTACGCGGACGGATCGATGCTGCTTCGCACGGTTTGCCGCACGGCCGGGCTCGAGGTGACGATCGACGACCTCGTGCACCCGACCGAGCCGGCGCTGGTTCGGCGCGTCTCGTGCGCGGCCCGCGGTGCGCGGCTGGTCGTTCGCTTCCGGGCACTCGAGGGCGCGCTCGCTCTGGGCACGGAGTCGGCCGCGAGCCCGGACGGCACGCTGTCGTGCGCGCTCGCAGGCTCGGTCGAGTTGGCGTGCGCGTTCGGGTCTTCGCGGGAAGAGGCGGCGGAACGCGCTGCCGCCATCGTGGGCGCCGGCTTCGATCAGCATGCGGACGCGCGGCGTCGCCGTGACGCTGCTCGGGTTGCGCAAGCTCAGCCGGCGAGACAACAGGCCGTCACCGGGTTGTACGAACGCTCGCTGCTCGTGTTCGATGCGCTCGCCGATCGCGAGACCGGCGCGGTGATCGCGGCCCCGGAGCTGGATCCCGACTTCGTGCGCTCCGGCGGCTACGGATTCGTCTGGGCGCGTGATCTCGCGTTCCTCGTCCTTGCGTTCCTCGCGGCTCGCCGCCGCGACCTCGTCGAGGGTGCGCTTCGTTGGCTGCCGAGCGCCCAGGAACAGGCAGGGCTCTGGTTGCAGCGCCACTGGACGGACGGCTCGCTGGCGCCGTCGTGGAATGCGCACCAGCTCGACGAGACGGGCACCGTGCTCTTCGCCTACGAGGCCGCGTGGCGCGAGCTGAAAGACGAGGCGTTGGACGCCGGCCTGTGGCCGTCCACTCGACGGGCGGCGGACTTCCTGCTCGGCTCGATCGAGGCGCACGGGATTCCCTGTGAAACCGCCGACCTCTGGGAGGAGCGGGACGGCTGCCACGCGTACACGACGGCAGCGACCGTTGGCGGGTTGCGCGCCGCAGCCTCGTTCGCGCAGCGGCACGAGCCTGCGCTCGCGGACACGTACGGCGATGCGGCCGAGCGGCTCGCGGCCGCACTCGACCGTTGCTTCTGGAGCGGCGAGCACGGTCGCTACCTCCGCACGCTCGGGGACCCGACCGTCGACGTGTCGCTGCTCGGCCTCGCGTGGCCGTTCGGTGCGGTCGATCCGCGCGGGGCACGGATGCGTGCGACGGCCGATGCGGTCGAGCGAATGCTCGGGCGTCCTGGCGGGGGGATCATGCGCTACGAACGTGACACGTACGCGGGCGGCAACCCGTGGGTGCTTGCCGCACTCTGGCTGGGGCTCTACCGGCGACAGATCGAGGACGCGGAGGGGCATGCACGGGCGCTCGACTACGCACGGCGCGTCGCCACACCGCTTCAGCTGCTGGCGGAGCAGGTCACGGACGAAGGCGAGCCGGCCTGGGTCGTCCCGCTCGCCTGGAGCCACGCGATGCTCGTTCTCGCCGCCCGCCCGGAGCTGGAGCTCGTGCGCGCGCGGGGCGCCGCCGGGCGCTCACCCGTTCGCGCGGCGAGCTAACGGAACCCTTACCGGTTCGCGTTCCGGTCCTAACGAGTCGGCACCACCGTGCGATGCGCTGGGATATGCCCGGTCGAGACCGCGGGTCGGGCGCCTTCCATCAGGAGTCGGACCCCGCCGCCTGGGGTCTGATTCTTTCCGGACGCGGCTAGCCTGGGCCGCGTGCCGCTCCTCCGCATTCCGCAGCCCTACGACTTCGAGCTGTCGACCGAGCGCTACCGCGCGTTCGGCGACGACCTTGCGAACCTTTGGCGGGACGGCGGGCTGCATCGGGTCGTCAACGGGCGGGAGGTGCGGATCGCAGCCGCGGACGGGGGCGTCGAGGCCGAGCCGCTCGACGGGGAAGCCGAGCCCGTGGTCGGCAAGCTGCTTGGGCTCGAGTTCGACCTCGATTCCTTCTACGCGTTCGCCTCGACGGAGCCCGTTCTCGCGCGGCTCGTCCCCGCCTTGCGCGGCCTCCGGCCGCCGCTCGCCCCCGACCCTTTCGAGTCGCTCGTCACGTCGATCACCGCGCAACAGGTGTCGCTGTTCGCAGCGTTTGCGATCCGGAACCGGCTGATCGCGGCGTTCGGGGTTCGCGGCCGGCACGCGTACGCGTTCCCGACTCGCGAGCGGCTTGCGGTTGCCGACCCGCAGGAGCTCGTTGCGGTCGGCTTCTCACAGCGCAAGGCCGAGTACGTCGTCGGCCTGGCCACGAGCGACGTCGACCTCGACGCGCTCGCCTCCTTGCCCGACGCCGAGGTGAAGACGCAGCTCGTCGCGCAGCGCGGCCTCGGCGAGTGGACGGCCGACTGGTTCCTCGCCCGCCACCTCGCGCGACCGGAAGCCTGGCCTGCCGGCGACCTCGGACTGCGCAAGGCCGTGGCCGCGTTCTATGGTGCGGACGAGGACGTGCGCGCGATCGGCGCACGGTTCGCTCCCTTCCAGAACCTGACCGCCCACTATCTGCTCACTGGCCTCCGTGTCCATCCGCCCGGCGACTGAGAACGACCACGACAGCCTGCGCGACCTCTGGCTTGCCTTCCAGGACGAGGTCGACACGCCCGACTTCCTGCGCGAGAGCTGGGAGCACGCATGGGAGGATCTTGGTCGGCACGTCCGGGCCGGTCTCGGATTCGTCTCGGAGGAAGGCGGGGTCGTCACCGGTTTCGTCTTCGGCACGGTCCCGCGCGAGACGCCGAAGCTTCTCCATGTCACGGATCTGTACGTCGCGCCGGACGCCCGCCGGGAAGGCGTCGCGCGTGGGCTGCTGCATGCGCTCGTCGCAACGGCGAGCGAACGGGGCGTCGGCCACGTCGGCCTCGACCTGCAGATCGACAACACGCCCGCCACGGCGCTCTACCGGCGACTCGGGTTCGTCGATCAGGAGCGGTTCTTGACCGCGGAGCTCGCCATGGTCCTCGAGCGGACCGAGCAAGTGGAGCGGCCTCCGTCGGTCGCGTCGACGCACGTGCAGACGGACGACGAGACAGCCGTTGAGCATGCCTTGCAGCAGTTCATGCCCCGATTGGGCCGCAGCGCGCGCATGGAGGTGGCGCCGCCGCGCAACGGCTGGGTGAGCGTCGTTGACGAGCTCTGCGATCGCGACCGCAGCGCTCAGCGGCGGCTCGGCCGCGAGCTGTCGGAACGAATGGGCGTGCCGGTCGTGGCGCTCGCGCTGGAAGAGGATGCCGTCGTCCGCTTCCTCTTGTTCGAACGGGGGCGGATGGTCGACGAGTACCTGTCCGTCCCGACATACTACGGCGCACTGAACAAGGCGGACGAACTGTCGCTCGCCGCGAACCCGACGCTCGTAGCACGGCTGACCGGAGCCGACCCGGGCCGCGTGCGCGCCGTTGCGCGCACTGCCTCGTCTCCCGCAGAGCTGCCGCCGGCGCGCGAGCTGTTCGTGCAGATCGCGGAACTCATGGGTCTCGAGGCTAGGATCGACCGGTGATCACGCTCTACGACGCCGACCGTTGCCCGTACTGCGCCCGGGTGCGGATCGTCCTCGCCGAGAAGGGCCTCGAGTACGAGACCGTCGTGATCGACCTCGACGACCGGCCCGCGTGGATCTACGAGAAGAATCCAACAGGACGCGTCCCGGTCCTCGAAGAGGACACGTTCGTCCTGGCGGAATCGGCAGTGATCGACGAGTATCTGGACGAGCGGTATCCGGACCCGCCGCTCCTGCCCTCCGATCCTGCCGAGCGCGGGCTCGCGCGTGTGCTGATCTTCCGGTTCGACGACCTGTCGAAGCCGTACTACGCGCTCCGGCGCGGGGAGGAGGGTGCTCGCGAGCGCTTCGACGCGCAGCTCCCGAGGCTCGACGCGCTCCTCGAGTCACAGCCGTTCCTCACGGGGCGCGAGTTCGGACTCGCAGACGTCGCCTACCTGCCGTGGATCCTGCGCGCACGCGATCGCCTGGACGTCGAGCTGGAGCTGTTTCCCACTCTTGCCGACTGGGTCGCACGCCTCTCGGAACGGCCCTCGATCGCCGCTGAGATCGCCGTCGTCGCAGCCCAGTGAAGGTCGTGCTCCTGCATGCGTTCCCGTTGGACGAGCGGATGTGGGAGCCGCAGCGCGGGATCGTCCCCGATGCAATCGCGCCGCGGCTGTACGGGCGCGGGCGATCGATGGACGCGTGGGCGGAGTCGATCGCAAACGAGGCGGAGGACGAGCTCGTGCTCGTCGGTGCGTCGATGGGCGGCTACTGCGCGCTGGCACTCGCGCGCCGTGCGCCCGAGCGGGTGCGCGGGGTGTTGCTCGTCGGCGCGCGTCCGGATGCGGATTCGGAAGAGCGCCGCGAAGGCCGCGCTGCGACGATCGACCTGATCCGCACGGAAGGCCCGGAAGCGCTCTGGCGGGAGATGGCGCCGAAGCTGTTCGCGGACGAGAGCCGAGCCGACGAGCGGTTGCTCTACCGGGACCCGGAGGGGCTCGTCTCCGCGGTCGAGGCGATCCGCGACCGCGCGGACTCGACGGACGTCGTCCGCGCGTTGGGCGATCGGGCCCGCTTCCTGATCGGGGAGCACGATCCCTTCGTCTCGGCGGACGAGCTGGAAGGCTTCGACGTGTGCGAGATCGCCCGTGCAGGCCATCTCCTCAACGTCGAGTACCCCGACGAGTTCAACGCGGAGTTGCTGGAGTTTCTCGCCGGTGTCTGAACTGCCGCCGGTCGTCGACGTCACATGGCTGCAGCAGCATCTCGCCGACGGCGATCTCTTCCTCGGAGACGTTCGTGGGCCGAATGCGCACACGCGCGGACACATCCCCGGCTCGAAGCCGCTCGTGCTCGGGTCGCCGCCGCCGATGAGCGACCGCGCGATGCTGGAGGCGCTCGCGCCCGAGGTCGGGCTGCGTCTGCGCCGCCACGGCGTCACGGGCGAGGAACGGCTCGTGCTCTACGACCGCGGCGACGGCGTCGGCGCGATGCCTGCCGCGCAGATGGCCGAGCTCGCCGGGCATCGCCGGGTTGCTGTGCTCCTCGGCGGGATCGCGGCGTGGCCCGGCGAGCCCGAGGTCGGCGCCGTCGAGTTGCGGCCCGTCAAGACGACGTTCGAGCCGCGGCTGAATGCGGTGCCGACGCGCGACGAGCTCTTGTCGCGGCTGGAGGACGACACGCTCACGATCCTCGACGTGCGAACAGACGCCGAGTTCTCCGGCAAGCAGGGTTACCCGTGCGACCCGCGACAGGGTCGCATCCCGGGCGCACGCCACCTCCACGTACAGGATCTGTTCGTTGCGCCCGGCCGGCCGCTCGATCCCGACGGCGTGCGTGCGCTCGTCGGCGGCGCGGTCGAGATCGTGACGTACTGCCATTCGGGCTCCCGCTCCGCGCTGGCGACGCTCGCGCTGCGTGCGGCCGGCTACGACGCGCGGAACTACGCCGGCTCGTGGCACGAGTGGTCGCGCCACGACGAGCTGCCGATCGAGCGCTGACCTGCCGCTTTTCGCCGTGGCCGCTGCGCCGGTCGCGGTGCCAGGCACCGCGACGCCTGTGTGACGAACAATCCACAGCGCCGAGCCTCACGATTCGGCTCCAGGCGCCACTTCGAGAGCGACGGGGCCGCCGGGTTCGCGTCCCGGTGCCCGGTACCGGAGCTCGTCCGGTCCGCCTCGCCGTGCCAGGCACCGTGACGGAAGTGTGACGCGGCGCGCACGAGACCGCGTCGCGACCCGACGTCACACGCGTCGGGGCGGGGTCTGCCGTTCCGCGGTCTCGAGGAACGCGCCGCAGAGCGTTCGCCCCCGGTCGTTCCACTCGGCGATCTGCGTCCGCGTCTCCGCGCGAAGGCCTTCCGGATCGGGGCACGGATCGCCAGGATCGTCGATCCACCCCTCCACCTGCGGCAGCGTCACCTCCGGGTGGAACTGGACGGCCCAGGCGCTGTCGCCGAGCCGAAACGCCTGCGAACACACCTCGCTGCGCGCCAGCTCCTCCGCCTCGTCGGGCACCTCGAACCCGTACGAGTGCCACTGAAAGGCGGGGAACGTCCGAGGCAGCCGGCCGAGGACGGGATCGCCCGCACCGGCAGTGGTCAGCTCGGCCGGAAACCATCCGATCTCCGGCTCGCGGAGTGGGCCCACACGCGCGCCGGCGGCCTTGGCAAGCAGCTGCGCGCCGAGGCAGATCCCAAGCACCGGAGTCCGCGCCCCGATCAGCCGTCGCATCAGCGCGTCCTCCTCGCGGAGCCACGGGTGCCGGTCCTCCTGGTCGGCGTGCATCGCGCCGCCGAAGACGAGCACCGCGCCGTATTCCTCCGGCGGTCGCGGCGACGGCACACCAGACACGGGTCTCCACTCGACGAGCTCGTGCCCGCGATCCCGGACAGGGTCGGCGAAGACGCCCTCGCGCACGTTGCCCCCGTGCACGATCGAGAGGATTTCCACTAGCGGGGCATTACGTCGCGGGCACGTGTTCGGCTTCGAGGAGCTGCCGGAGCGCCTTCGCGTTCGTCGCGGCTTGCGCGACACGACCGCCGCGGCCGTCGGGGCTCGTCGCGTTGTTGTTGAAGAAGGCGTACGCTTGCTCTGCCTGCTCCGAGAGCTCGCGCAACGGCTGCACCCACTCGCGCAGCTCGTCCTCGGAATAGAGGTAATCGAAGCGGTCCGCCGCGCTCCCGCCGCGCTTGTTCCACGTCGACGCGTTCCGCCCGTGGAAGCGCACGTAGAGCGTCGGTGACGTCAGTGCGAGCACGGTCGGCACCAGGTTCTTCGCGTTCTCGATCCGCGGCGCGTCGACGACGACGTGCGTCGCGCCCAGCTCCTCCAGGAAGCGCAACGTCTCGTCGCGCGCGTCCTCCTCGAGCCACGACGAGTGCCGGAACTCGACGAGCATCTCGTCGTCGCCGAGCTGCTCGCGAGCCCAGCGGAGATAGTCGAGCGACGCGTCCTTGCGCACGACGTACGACGGGAACTGGAACAGGATGCCGCCGAGCTTCCCGTGCGAGCGAAGCGGCTGGAGCGCAGAGAGGAACCTGCGGAAGACCTCGCCGCGGAACTCACGCGGCGGCCGGTCGACGCGACCCTTGTCGTCGACGGGCGCTTCCGCACGCAGGTCGGTCGGAAGCGACTCGAGCCTCACGGGATGGCGGGTCATCAGTCCGAACGCCTTCACGTGCATGACGAAGCCGTCGGGCGTCCGCTCCGCCCAGCGCTCGACCATCTCGTCGGCCGGGAGGCGGTAGTAGGTCGAGTCGACTTCGACGGTGTCGAAGTGCTCTGCGTAGTACGCGAGCCGTTCGGCCGGCCGCGTCCCGGGGGGATAGAAGTGCTTCGCGAGCGCCTCGTCGGCCCACGAGCAGGTGCCGATGCGGATCTCCGCCACGAGCCCAGGATACGAGACGGGGCCCTCTCCGGGCCCCGTTTCGAACGGCCGATCCGAGCGACCCTAGATGCGGATCCGGATCTTGTTGCTGATCGCCGTGAACGCCCCCTGCGTCGCGCTGACGCATGGGATTGGCGGAGCCGCCGGACTCGCGCAGCCCGCCGTCGTCACGTCCTGCTCGCCGACGGTGACCTTCGACTGGAAGAAGGTCGTCGTCACCTTCGACCCCTTCTTCTTCTGCAGCGTGAACTTGTACGCACCGTTGGCAGTCGTCTTGGCCTTGTAGCGAGCCTTCCCGTTCAGGAGGAGGCTCACGGTTGCGCCGACGACGCCGACGCCCGAAGCGCTGACGCGCCCGTTCAGGCTGACGACCCGTTTGGCCTTGCTCGTGACCCGAGCCGCGAGCGTGATCGCCCCGGGACCGACGAATGCGCGCGCCTCGATGGTGCCGACGGGGTTCGGGACGCCGGTACCGACGCTCCACGGCGTCCACAGCGACTCCCAACGTGCGGCGCCGGCCGGCGCCGTGAACACGTTGTTGACAGTGAACGTCGCGCTCTTGAGCTGCGCGCCGAACGGCGAGCGGCCGGGCGACCCCATCGGCGTGTCGGACGGCGCCAGACAGACGGTGAGCTTCGCCGAGCCAAGGCCTGTTTCGATCCCTGCGGTCGGGTTGAGGTAGACCGGGAGGTTGATCGTCTGGCCTGCAACAGACAGCTGCAGGATCCACACCGCCAGGTTGTTGCCGGGAGAGCATGGATCCTTCGTGTGCGCCGCCGGATCGGCAACGATGACGTCACCCGTCAGCGGCAGGTCGATGTTGCCCTGGTCGCGGGCGATGACGACGCCTGTGGTCGTTCCAATCGTCGTGCCGGGCGTCGCGCTCGTGTTCGCCGTGTAGCCGGCCGGGAGGTAGATGTTGATCCTGGACGGCTGTTGATCGGAGGCATCCTGGCTGAGCTTGATCGTCAGCGAGGTGGCGGACTGGGTCACGGACAGCCTCTGCGTGGCCAGCGCGTTGCCCGCGAGGGCCAGCGCGGCGACACCGACGGCCGTCACCGTGACTAGCCTGAGAATCGTCTTCATACCCTTCCTTTCCCTATCCCAAGTGATATTCCGGAGGGTAAGACGCCGCCGCGGGCGACCGGTTGGCGTTTGCCCTAACCACGCGCGTTGACCAGTTTCCCAAACAGGACCCACAGCCCGTTGGAGTACCGGACAAACCGGGCCTTGTCCATCGGGTAGTAGTCCTTGGGCGAGGTCTTGATCCGGATTCCGGGCAGCAGGAACGGATTTGTCTCGTCGAGGTGCGTCGCCGCGCGGAGGAGGCTGTCGCGCGTCGGGTTGGCGCCGGCTCGGCGGAGCGCGTCGACCATCGTGTACGCGACGGCCATCCCGTAGTAGAGGTAGACGTCGAGCGGCTTCGCCTTCGGCATGTAGCGCGCGAGGATCGAGCG
>Ga0066701_10000403_pt1 | contig 12266 bp, 10 predicted proteins | sample GraSoiAngelo_150_FD_66453 | JGI IMG/M metagenome (GOLD analysis project Ga0066701, IMG submission 66453) | Grasslands soil microbial communities from the Angelo Coastal Reserve, California, USA - 14_1009_09_40cm | ecosystem: Environmental > Terrestrial > Soil > Grasslands | place: USA... | reverse complement strand
TACGTTGGGGGTTACGTCATTTTCAACGATATTACTGCGCGCGATATACAGCGCCGTGAAATGAAATCGGGCGTCTTCAGCTTCTGTAAAGGCATTGATACTTTCTGCCCTTTGGGACCGTGGATTGTCACCGCCGATGAAATTTCTGACCCGCACAACCTGGCTATGGAGTTGCGCGTCAACGGAGAGCCGCGCCAGCGTTCGCATTCCAGCAAGATGTCAGTCAAGATTCCCGAAATTCTCTCGCACTATTCGCCCATGGGTTATAGCGCGGGCGATGTAGTCTCGACGGGCACGGTGTCCGGTGTCGCGGCTTTTTCCGGCGACCCCAAAGCCTTATATTTGAAGGTCGGCGATGTCATGGAATGTGAAATCGAAAACATCGGCATCCTGCGCAATCGCGTTATCTCGTGGGAAGAAGCCTACGGCCGCAAGCCATCGGTATTAGCAACGCAGGAAGTGCGCTAGCAAAGCATCTGCATGCCCGAATCCTCCAGCAGGTTTCAACATGATCACGAACTCCCAAATCTGGGTCAGCGATCTTAACTCACGGCCGGAAATTCGCTCCGCATTCCAATCCAAAACCATCCGTTTCTATGACACTACGCTCCGTGACGGCGAGCAAACCGTCGGCGTTGTCCTTTCCCCACAGCAGAAGCTGGAGATTGCGCGCCAGCTCGACGAGTTAGGCGTCAGCCGAATCGAAGCCGGATTTCCCCGAGTCTCAGCCGAAGATGCCGAAGCCATCCAGTTGATGTCACAAGCGAATTTGAAGGCCGAGTTGTGGGGCTTCTCGCGTGCCGTTCACGCCGATGTTGAGGAACTCGTCCGACTCGGTCTGCACGCATCCATTATTGAGGCGCCTACCAGTGACCTCAAACTCAGCGCTTATGGCATTTCACGGGACGAAGTCCTGCGCCGCGTCCGCGATGCGGTCTCTTTTGCAATCCAGAACGGCATCACTGTAGCTTTCTTTGCCGTGGACGGCACGCGCACCGACCTCGGCTTCTTGAAAAGTGTTTACCTTGCCGCGATGGACGCGGGAGCCAAGGAAATTGTGGTGGTTGACACCATCGGCGCATGTGGACCGGAAGCGGTGGAGTTTCTCGTCCGAGAAGTCTGCGGTTGGGTTGGCAAGGACACCCCCGTTCACTTTCACGGCCACAATGATTTCGGTATGGCTACAGCCTGCGCGGTAGCTGCCGTGCGCGGCGGCGCTTCGTGGATTCAAGGCACAATCAATGGCATGGGCGAACGCGCGGGTAATGCCGATATCTGTGAGATTGCGCTAGCGCTGCAATGCCTCTATAACGTCCCTGTCGATTTGAAGCTGGGCAAAGTGCGAGAAGTTTCCGAAGTGGTTCGGAAAGCCGCCAACTACACACTGGAAGCATGGAAGCCCCTGGTCGGAGAGAATCTTTTTATGCGCGAAAGCGGCGCTGTAGCCAGCCAGTTTCATATCCCTGAGGCGATCGAGCCGTACGCCGCAGAACTCGTGCACGCGCAGCGCAGTATCGTTCTCGGGAAAAAAAGTGGGTTAGACAGCATCGACCTCAAGTGCAAAGAACTTGGCCTCTCAATCGCGCCAGAGCAGCGTGCTCCGGTTCTGGCCGCGGTAAAAAAGCGCGCCATTGCCAAGCGTGGGTTGCTAACAGATGAGGAATTTCGCAAGATCGTGAGAGGATCAACCGCAGCAGCCGACGACTAGTTCACTATTCCACAGCTGGTTTTCCCGTGAATGTGCTCCGTGCCTCTGTGGCTATCCCCTGAAGTGCGGCAGCACAGCATCACCAAAAAGCTTGGCCTGTCCCGTGCGGTCGTCGCCCCAGATCTCCAGCATGATGTGCGTGCATCCAGCATCGCGGTATTCTCCAATGCGTTGGATGCACTCCTGCGGCGTTCCCGCGATCGGACACACCTTACGTAAAATCTCGTCGGTAACGGCTTTGGCTGCGGCTTTGCGACCGCCCTTTTCCATCGCCTCAGCAATCGGCTTTAATTCGTCGGAGGTTAGGCCCGCGCACTCGAGCAGCACGTCGGCGGAGCCTTTGATGTTTTGCACTTTGTTGGCCAGGTACATTGCTGCCTGTTCGCGAGCGCCCTCCTTGCCTTTCGCGGGGTCGCGTCCGATGCTACCCACAATTACGGAACCAACCACCAGCTTCGAGGGGTCTTTGCCTGTTTTGCGCGCGCCTTCTTCCATGTTCTTTCGCGAGTAGCGCACAAAAGCGGGTGTGGTAATGCTGGCCGTCAAAAGACCGTCTCCGACCGAACCCGACATCTTCTGCAGAATGGGGCCGGTAGCCGCAACGTAAATGGGCGGAACTCCGCGCGGCGTGTGCGCATCCTTTCTCAACGGAGGAACATCCGCGGCAAACACTTTTCCCTGGTAGCGAAATGCATCTCCCTGGAGCACTCCTCTTACGATCTCAATGCTCTCGCGCATAACCGTCGCCGGTCCAACTTTCTCTCCTTCTCCCTCCCCAATTTCTTTCATGAAAATCTTCGAGGCGCCTAGCCCCAAAAGAAAGCGGTCACCGGCTAGATCCTGCAACACGCGCGCTTCCATTGCGATCTGCACCGGATGCCGCGTGTAAGGGGAAATAATCCCCCACCCCACTTGAATACGCGTGGTCTCATGCGCGATCACGGCCAGGATTGCCGTGGAAGACCGCGCTTCAAAGGAATGCTTGCGCCACCATGGATACGCTTCTGCAATCCAAAACGTATCGAATCCCGCCTGTTCGCAGGCCTTCGCCATGGTCACGGTTTCGCGGACCGGTTCCATGCTCAGTTGCAGCACGCCAATATTGAATGGAAGACTCATCAGTTCCGGATGGCTCCTTTACTCGGGATCGCTCCAGGAACGCTCCAGGCCCTTGATCAACTCCCACAAGGCTTTATTCAGAGGCGTGGGTACTCCGACTTTCTCACCCCACTGCACGATTGCGCCGTTCATGAAATCCACTTCTGTTTGCCGTTTCGCAAGCACGTCCTGCAGCATGCTGGCTTTGTGCTTGCCCGGAGCACTCGCGCCTTTCTGCACCAGTTGCCGAGGATCACCGTGAAGCACAATCCCCAGCTTCTTCGCTACCGCCTCACCCTCAAGGATGAGATCGTTGAACAACTGGTTTGTCGGCTGAAAGCGGGTGGCGGCTCCGTGGTGGAGCAGGGTAAGCGCCCCAACCGGATTGGTTGATGCATTGAAAATCAGCTTGGTCCACTGTGCCCCGCGCGCGTCCTGCATAGCAATGGTGTTCATTCCCGCGCGCGTCATTACTCCCGCCAGTTCTTCGACCTTGTTCATTGGAGTCTTGCTTGGTTCGAATGGACCAATCCATGTGTCCCCTTTTATGTCGTAGCCGATGTGACCCGGCGTGATGGAATGCCCGGCGGGAAAGGTCGTACCACGAATCACATACTTCACGTGCTCCGCAATGATTTCCTCATTGCCGACGCCGTTTTGCACTGAACAAACCGCACTCTTGGTGTCGAAAATGTGCGCTGTCTGCGCGATTGCGCTTTTTGTGTGGATCGCCTTGGTAGCAACAATACCGTAATCGCAGCGCGGCAATTCTTTCGCATCGCTGGTAGCGTTCAGCTGCGCAGTGAAGTCAGCTGCTCCTGAAAGTTTCAGGCCATTTGTTCGGATTGCGTCAGTGTGTTCTCGCCAGACATCGTAGGCCCATACTTCAACCTCTCCGGCCTTGGCAAAGTGGGCCGCAAAGAGGCTGCCCACAGCACCGCAGCCAATGACGCAAATCTTCATTCTTTCCCGCATCCCTTGATCTCTTTAACTCCATACCGCTGTGAGGCCCGACCTGGCAGACATTTCTATAACTTACGGTGACTATAGCTAATAGATATAGCAATCACCAATGTTCCACGTCGAACATTTCGTTGTAACTCATTGAACCTCAAGGTGCGACACTCGGCTTCGTCTCTTGCCCCGTAAAAAACTGCCACGGAACATCGGCCAGACATTCACCCTCGGCTTTCCCCACGCGGTAAGTGTCTTGGGTGTAGAGGCAGACGGTACCGTCCTGGTCGACGACTTGCGGATGCAGCGAGAAAATCATGTTCTCTGCAAGCGGCACGTCGCTCTTCGCGCCGATGGCGGGATGCTCGATCATGGTCGTTCCAATCGAGTGTCCAGAGAGGTGTCCGAGGGAGAAGCCGTGCCTGGCAAACGTTTCAGCCACAACGCGATGAACACTGCTTGCCAACTCTCCGGGGCGCATCAGGGTCCGCGCTGCCTCTAGCGCTTCGGGGTAAGCCTCGGCCATCTTCTGCGTCGTCGGACTCGGTTTGCCGCGCAGTAGGGGACGGGAGAACTCCACCCAGTAGCCTCCTGCGCCGGTGATCTCCAGTGAGTAGAGCAACAAGTCATCGGCTGCGACCGCACGCTTACCGGGCACTTTGAAGTGCGCCTCTGCCTGCCCGTGAGTGCCCGAGAGTACGATGTTCATCATGTGCGGCCCGGCTCCGCAGGCAAAGAATCGTTCGACCGCGGGCGCCATGATTTCTGCTTCCGTTTTGCCGGGCTCGTACGCGTCCACCAGAGCCCAAAAACCTTCGACGATGATGTCCATTGCGTCGCGGACTTCGATAAGTTCTTCTTCGCTCTTAACCGCTCGCGCCATGTCGAACTCAAAGTCGAATGGCACAAGTTCCATAGACGCCTGGGCCAATTCACGGTAGTCGCGAACCGCCATGATGAAATTCATGCCGTATACACCGACTCGTTTCCATCTAGACTGCTCGGCGCGGTCGCGTATCCATCGGCCTGGGACTTCTGGCCAGACCTGATCTTTGACCCAGGGCTTGGCTTTGTCGCCGATCCAGCGGGCTTCACGCGGAAAGACCAGCGTGGGCTCGCCCGCCAGCGGCAGAAGAACATACACATAGCGGTGCACAATCTCGAACCCGGACGTATAGAAGACCGCGCCCTCAAAGCCGGCGTATTGATTGCCGCAGATGATCAGGGCGTCTAATCCAGCAGTTGCCATGCGAGAACGAATGTTCTCGTAGCGGCGATCTATTTCCGTTTGACTCGGCAACGTTGCCTCTCCGGATAAGTCCGGTTTTTGCGGGGGCCTGAAAAGTAGCACAAGTGTAACGGTGCCCTTCCTAATGCGCGCCGCACAGCTCCGCGGCAGTCAGGGCGTAGATTTTCGTGATGTCCAACAAGGTTTTGATACTGACCTTTTCCCCTTCGGCATCACGCGGACCACTCGATGGCCCGTAATTCACAGTCTCGATGCCGTAGCGGGTCATAACAGAAGCATCCGAACACCAGAGCACGACGTCACGCTTGGGTGGTTGTCCCATGACTCGCTGGTGATTTTTTTCGATAGCATGCACCATCGGATGATCGGCGCTGATCGTCGCGCCGGGCACCGAAACATAAGTTTCGAATTCCAAACCGTGATCCGGATAGCGTTTTTTCAGTTCAAGAAAGAGTTTCTTGGCTTCGCGCCGCGCCTCTTGCATCGGCAGGTTGGGCGGCACTCGCAAATCGAGAAAAAGTTCAGCTTTTTCAGGAGTCCGACTGACGCGCCAGGGATGGCCCCCGCGAATGCAGCCGAGGTTGGCGATACCTTTTTGTCCACGATAAGACGTGCGATCTTCCCATCCCGGAACCCACTTCAGCACGTCGTCCAGAACATCGTAGAGGCGCCGAATGGAATTGTTCTCGGAACGACCCGCACCGAAAGCTGTGTGGACGTACATGCCGCTGGTCGACAATCGAACCCACAGCGACCCATAATGCTCGAGAATCACCTGCATGTCGGTCGGTTCGCCGAGGATGCACATGTCAGGCAGCACTCCATGATTGACGAGATAGTGAGTGCCAACGCCGTAGCCGCGATACTCGCGGCCGCGAAACTCTTTCCATTGTGTCTTCTCAATTTCTCCAGCGACGGCGGCAAGAATGATATCGCCATCCGGTTTGACACCTGCCTTCTGCAGCGCACGTAGCGCGTGCGTGTAGCAGACCAGAGCCCCCTTCATGTTGTAAATGCCGAGACCATAAATCAGGCCGTTCTTGATAACGGCGTGCGGCTTGTATCCAATCCCGGTGAGAAATTCCTCGTCGCCGGTGTTCGAGGTATCCATGTGGCCATTGAACATCAGAGAGAGGCCATTGCCTTCGCCTTCCCAGCGGGCGATCACGTTGGCGCGTCCTTCTTCCACTTCCTGCCACGTGATTTGGAGACCCATGCTCTCCCAGACCGAGCGCATGTAGTCGGCCATCCTGCCCTCATGTCCTGTGGGGCTGGGAATATTGATGACGTCGCAGCACATGGAAACGAGAGATTGCTCGTCGATCTCAGCCAGGATTTTTCCCGCCTCTGCAGAAATCCGGCTTGTAGTCGTTTTACGGGCTGCTTTCAAAATAAGGCCTCTTGAGTCATCACGCTCGCGTCAATCGAAAATCGTCGGGATATGCGCACAGTTTTTCGTTGGCTTTATCGGTAATCAGAAAATTATCTTCTAATCGCAAACCTCCGCCGCCTGGCCAGTAAATACCGGGTTCAATGGCGAGCACCATGTTTTTGAGAATCGTTCCCGTACCCGCCTGGTGCGCATACGGCGGCTCGTGCGCCCGCGCTCCTACACCGTGGCAAATGGGATGCGATGGTTGCCCAGGATAGCCACCCTCGGCAATACGGGCGCGGATTAGGCGGTCAAGATCAGGGAAGCTGGCGCCGTCGCGTGCGTGCTTGACTCCATCGCTGAAAACCTTGAGCAAGAGATCGAGCAGGTTGTGATATTCGAGCGTAAGTTCGCCGGGACAAGCATTCTTTGTCAGGTCAGTCCAGTAGCCATCGGCGCAGACCCAGATTTCAAAAAGCGTCGGTTCGTTTTTCTGAATCGGACGATCTCCCGTGGCCGTAAACGTCGCAATACCTTTGCCCGACCATACCAAAGTGAAGGCCCGTGCCATTTCGACTTTGCCTTGGTAACCGACGCCCAGACCGTGGACGAAACCTTCATACATGCCGCCCACTTCGCTCTCTTTCATCCCCGGGCGCATGTGTTCGCGCGTGTGCTCCATCCCCAGGTTCGCAAGTTCGTTGGCGAGACGCATGCGCTCGATTTCCTGCGCGGTCTTGATCGAGCGAGCTTCGTTAAGCAGTGGCGTGGCATCAACCACTTGGCCAGAGATTTTTCGGAAGGCATCAAAGAAGTTCTGGGTGGGGGTGGTTGGCTCACCAACCATGCGGTCCGCACTCTGCGTACCCATGTTGAGTTCCACGGCGATCTTGTCAGTGAGACCGCGCTGCTTAAGCACTTCGAGAGCAAGATCGAGGGCTCGATATTGCGGGGGGCGGGGATCATGCTCATCGTAACCCTTGAATAGCCGGATATCACGTGTCCAGGAATTGCGCTGGGCGTCCGCCAGCTGCGGTTCCAGAGCTATAAGAGTGGGCTCTCCCTCGCGCGGGAAGACGACCGCATCGTATCCCTTCATGCACCAGTAATTGGTGAGGTAGAGAACGTTGTCGGGAGCGCGGACTACCACGGCGGCGAGGTCCTGATCCTTCATCAGCGCCCGAACGCGGTCGAGTTTCGTTTGGTCAATAGGCCAGGGCATGATTTCTTTTCGGTACGAGGCAACTCTGTCTTCGCGCGTCGTTCTAACCGTGCGCCGCAACCGGCTGATTCTCATCTCTAAAGTTCCACGCTGCTTCCTTTCCCTTGATCAGCCGATAGACGGCACTGTGCAACGGAGCGGACGCGCCCACCCGTTGCGCTTCACGAGCAATCGCGCCGCTCAAGAAATCTACTTCAGTTGGGAGTTGGTGACGGATGTCGTACAACATCGACGGCGGATGGTTGGTCATCGCGCCAATTTTGTTCATCTCCCATGGATCTTCATGGAGTTTGATTCCCACGGCCGCTGCCACTTTCTTGCCTTCTTCGATCAATTCGTGAAGCACGTGTCCGAGATCGGACAATTTTTCCTCGGCCGCGAAATGGGGCGAGTGCGGTAAACCGGTAAGCGCCGAAACACCATTCACGGATGAATTGAAAATAAGTTTGGACCACTGGGCGGGCCGCGCATCTTCAAGAGCTTCGGCTTTCAATCCTCCCGCAATTATGAGTTCAGCAGCTTCTCTGACCACTGGAATCGGGGTATTGCGCGGTTCGAATGGTCCGAGCCAGGTGGCAGTATCCAATTCGTACTGGACATGTGTATCGCTGTGACGGGTGCCGCTCATGAATGTCGTACCCCGAATGATCAGACCACGCGTGTGCTCGGCAATAATCTCTTCACTGCCCAGGCCGTTTTGAGCAGAGATGACGGCACCCTCGTCGAAATGCTTACCTGCTTCGGCGATGGCTTCTTCCACCTGCGTTGCTTTCGTCGCGACGATACCAAGATCAAATTTCGGGAGTTCTTCCGCGTTCGTCGTCGCCTTCAGCGACACGGAAAAGTTGTGCTTGCCGGAAACGCGCAGGCCATCGCGATTCAACCCGCGGGCGTGGTCCGCGCGCCTGACCAAGGCCCATACCTCAGCTACACGCGCGAGATGCGTCGCGTACAAGCTGCCAATGGCGCCACAACCGATGATGCAAACACGTTTCATCTTTCAATGACGAGCCAAGACGCTATCTTGAGCAAGAACACCGGCTTAAGACGCTCGCCGCTCCAGCATCACTAACTTCTCGGCCTGGCAAATTTCCTTCACTACCAGCGCCCGGAACAAGCTATCTGCATTATTGAATGAGTCTTCGATGATGATGCCATTCGAGAACAGCGCATCCTGCAAGGCCGCTGAAATTGTATGAATTGGAGCGGCGCCACCTTCCCCCATACCTTTGGCACCGCTGTAGCTATGCGGCGACGGGGTTTGAATATGTCCATATTTAATTGTTGGCATATTCATGGCAGTGATCGGCGTGTAGTCGCTGAATGTACTGGTCAGCATGTTCCCGACGGCATCGTATACGCAGTTCTCGAGCAGCGCGGCACCAATTCCGTGTGCCGTCGCGCCGTAAACTTGTCCCTCAACGATCGGCGGATTAATCACTGTGCCGCAATCATCCACTGCGACATAATCCAGAATTGTAGGAATAAAGGTTTCGCGATCCACTTCAACGACGGCGATGTGTAATTGCGAAGCATACGTGAGCGTCAGGTTGCCATACTTCCGTTTTTTATCCGGGACCTTAAAAGGCGCGCGCCAAATGTAGCGGCAGTTCAAGGTTATCTCGTGCATTTCCGGGGGCAGCACGGCGCTGTTCACATTCACGATGTTGGCGAGGCCCCAATAGTTGATTGACTTCCCTGTGCTTTTGGCTCGAAGTTCGGGGCCTTGGGTGCCCAGGCCGAACTGAATATCGTCTTCCTTGGTTTCAAGCACGAAGGCCGCCAGACGCTTCATCTCAGCCTTGAGTCTTTGCGCCGCGCCGTGGACCGCAGACAGGCCGGAGACCGCAAATTGGCTGGCATAGGTTCCAGAAAAACCGGTGTGCACATTGCGCTCGGTGTCGAACCCGGTGCGTACCGTGATCAGATCTGGCGGAATGTTCAATACGTCTGCGACGACCTGGGCCGCGGTTGTCTCATGTCCCTGGCCCTGCGGACACGAGCCTACCGCGACGACAACCTCGCCGTAGATATCAAGCTTGCAGTTGGCGCCTTGCGAATTGCCGGAGAACGGCGCATCGGGATTGACGATCTGCGATTGTCCGAAATTGTTGGTGCCAGAGTCGAGCGTTGTACCAATGCCAATGCCAATCAGCCGGCCTTGCTTTCGGACTTCGGTCTGCTTTTTCTTCCACTCGTCCCAACCAATGAGTTGCTTGCCAAGGTCGAGCATCCTTGGGTAGTTCCCAGAGTCGTACACGCAACCATTCGGCGTGGTGTAGGGAAATTCCTCTGGCCGGATGTAATTGCGCAGCCGCATCTCATCGGCGGGGATGCCGAGTTCGTGCGCGCAAATATCGATCACCCGCTCCAGGAACCACAGATGCTGCATACGGGAATAGCCGCGGTTCGGTCCGACCGGGCATTTATTGGTCACGGTCTGGCTGAAATCAATGCGCGCGTTTTTGAAGCGATACACGCCGGGGAAAACCTGCGACCAGATCACGCAACCGAGCGGCTCGTAACGGGGATAAGCTCCGCAATCGTCAATATGCCGCGAGGTAATGGCAGTGATCACGCCATTCTTGTCGAGGGCTACGCTCGTATCACGGAAAGTGCGCTCATTGCCGTGGGCACTGGAGGTCATGTGCTCGGACCGTGTTTCCACCCATTTGATAGGCCTTCCGCCAGCTTTCTTCGAAGCCAGCGCGACTACGGCCATCTGCGGATAATTTGTGATTTTTATGCCAAAGCTGCCGCCGATGTCGGAAGTCTGCACACGAATTCGGTCGATGTGGACATTGAGATGCGCAGAGAGAAACTGTATGGCGAACGAGGGAAACGAATTGTTGCAGGAGTAATAGATGTGATCGTCTTTGTGATTCCATTCGCCGATGACGACGTTGTTCTCGAGCGGCGTGCTGGAGAAGCGATGAAAATGCAGCCGGTCAATATGGACGACCGAGGCCGCATCCTGAAAAGGCTTTTCCACATCACCGTATTCGAAGACGCCGTTCCAGATTTTATTGGTGCCAGCTTCCTCGTGCAGGATGCTCTTGTCCTCCAGTGCGTGTTCGGCGTCCAGCAAGGGTTCCAGCGACTCATACTCGACTTGAACGAGTTCAGCGGCATCATCTGCAATACTTGCCGATTCGGCAACCACAGCAACAACCGGTTCGCCCTGATAGCGCACTTTGGAAACCGCTAAGGGATAATCCCTGACTTTCGAGTCAGGTCCGATTTCGATGAAGGGCTGGGTCTGCGGAACAATTTCTTTGCCGGTGAGCGCGCAGACGACTCCGGCCAGAGCCTCAGCAGCGGAAGTATCGATGTTAATGATGCGTGCATGAGCATACGGCGACCGCACGAAGCGTAGATAGGCCATATCGCGTAGCTTGATATCGTCGGCAAACTTGCCACGGCCGCGGAGCAGGCGATTTTCTTCTTTTCGAGGAAGCGCCTTGCCAACCCAACTTTTCTCTGCAGACTCAGGACTCACGAATATTTCTTCCTTTCGGTCTGGGGATGCTTGGCTTGGAACTCGATAGCTCATGCGTTCTGATCGCCAAGTGTCATTTCAGAGCGGCCTGTAGACCGTCGATCAATTTCTGCACATTCTTCTTGCCTAACGGTTCGAGCAGGCCGCCCGCGACCGACACCAACCGCCCGAAAATCTGTGCTTCGCCCTGCCACACAACCTTGGTGCCGGCGGTTGCTGGGGCAAGATCGAATCCAGCGGTCAGCGACACATTGCCTCCTGCGACACTTCCCTGCCCCTTGTACAGCGCGCGTTTCGGGCGATCAGCCTGCGCCAGTTCCATTTTTACGTCCGCGACACCTTTGATGTAGGAAATCCCAACATTCACCTTCACGTTAAAGTGAGTAGCATCCTGCACGGACAGGCTTTGAAAATCTGGGAGCAGCGGCGCGAATTTGTTGGGGTCGGTGAGGAAGTCATAGACTTCCTCAGGCGTGCGCTTCACTTCAAATTCGCCGCCAAACTTGATCGCCATGACCTACGCCCCCGTCCTGTTCTGCGCGGCCAATTGAATTGCCTTGAAGATGTTTTGATAACCGGTGCAGCGGCAGGTGTTGCCGGCAATCGCTTTGCGTATTTCTTTTTCGTTCGGCTGCTTGTTGTGTGAGAGAAGCTCGTAGGTTGAGATCAGCAGGCCCGGCGTGCAATAGCCACACTGCAGGCCATAAGAATCTCCGAAGGCTTTCTGAATGGGATGAAGCTCGCCATCTTTTTCCAACCCTTCGACCGTGAGGATCTCTGCGCCATCGGCTTGCACCGCAAATACCGTGCAGGATTTCACTGCCGCGCCATTCATTAACACGGTGCAAGCGCCGCAGTATGTTGTATCGCAACCAACGTGAGTACCGGTAAGATCTAACTCCTCGCGCAATAACTCAACCAACAGCATGCGGGGCTCGAGATTGCTGGCGTACGCTTTCCCATTCACCTTCAGCTTGACCGGAATTTTCTCGATGGTTTCAGGCATAGATGTGGCTGACCTCGACTTGTTCGCCCCGCGCCCGTCGAACTGCAATCTCGATTGCGCGTTTTACCAGCGCGGCGACCAGCGCTCGCTTGTATGCGACCGAACCGCGCATGTCCGGCTGCGGATCAGCAGCGGCCCGAGCGGCTTCTGCCGCCGCG
>Ga0066701_10000401_pt1 | contig 12274 bp, 7 predicted proteins | sample GraSoiAngelo_150_FD_66453 | JGI IMG/M metagenome (GOLD analysis project Ga0066701, IMG submission 66453) | Grasslands soil microbial communities from the Angelo Coastal Reserve, California, USA - 14_1009_09_40cm | ecosystem: Environmental > Terrestrial > Soil > Grasslands | place: USA... | reverse complement strand
AAGCGGTCGATGTGATAAGAAGGCGGTGGACGATATCCTCGCCTGACGATCATCCCTTGACCGTTGCCGACTTGATCGTGACAGGGCGAACAGAAAATGTTGTAGCGCTCCCGCCCGCGCATTAAGAGCTGCCGGTCGATGGCGAACGGAAAAGTCTCCGCCAGCTTGCCGTTGATTTTTCCCGTCTCGAATGGCTCGTTAGCGCGCAGATGACCCCGCGCTACCGTTCCCTCGACGAGCGGCCGCGCGGCTCGCTCGTCCTCGAATATGTCGCTTTTGGCCAGCGGTTTATATCTCGGCTGGTCCGCCATCTTTTGCTGGCACGCCAGCGACCCAAAGCAAATCGTGACCCACCCCCACCGTTTGAGTATGCGAAAAACTCCTCGCCTCATTTGTCAGGGCTCGACTTCATAAACTCCATGAGATCCGATATTTTCGAGGAATCTCCGCGTCCCCGCCGAATCGAACCTCGGATCGGCGGCCTCGATCAAGAGAAAAAATCGATTGCGGCTCGCCAGCTCGAACCGTTCCACATTGAAAACCGGGTGATAGGGCATCGGCAAGCCGTTGAGCGCCAGCACGCCAAAGAAAGCCGACAGGGCCGCTATGAGAATCGTCAGCTCAAAAGTCACGGGAATGAAAGACGGCCAACTGTTGAGCGGCCTTCCGCCCACGTTAATCGGATAGTCGATGACGGCAAGCCAATATTGTAAAAAAAATCCGCCGAGACATCCGAGGATCCCGCCGGTCAGTACGATGTGCGGGACGCGTGTCCGATGAAAGCCAAGCGCTTCCGCCAGTCCTTCGACAGGAAACGGCGAATAGGCGTCCATCTTGCGAAATCCTTCCGCAAAGGCGCGGTGCGCGGCAGCGAGCAGGGATTCCGCGTTATCGAATTCCGCGATTAGGCCATAAATCGAAGTCTTTTCCATAAAGCCGATTCACGTTCGCGCGAGGCGCGCGCTCACTCAACGCTCTTGACCTCCTCTTCGTGCACCAGTCCGCGCATTTCGAAGATCGAGATCATCGGCAGGAAGCGAATGAAAAGGAACAACAGAGAAAGGAAGAGACCGATAGAACCGACGAAGACTCCATAATCCACTAGGGTCGCCGAGTACCTTCCCCAAGCCGACGGCATGAAGTCGCGCGACAGGCTCACCACTACAATCACGTATCTCTCAAGCCACATGCCGATGTTGACCGATAGGGCGATCAGAAATAATGCGATGTCATGGGTTCGTACTCTGGCGATCCAAAGAGCCTGCGGTACCAAGATGTTGAACAGGATCAGCAGCCAATACATCCACCCATACGAGCCGAACATGCGGTTCATCATCATGTATTTTTCGAAAATATCGCCGCTATACCAGGCAAAGAAGGTTTCCATCAGGTAGCCGTACGCAACCACCATCCCGGTCGCGAGCATGACGATGCCCATATTTCTCAAGTGCCGCAGCGTGATAAAATCTTCGAGCCCGTAGAGCTTGCGCAGCGGAATCGCAATGGTCAAAACCATGGCAAATCCGGAATAGATCGCCCCGGCGACGAAATAGGGAGGAAATATAGTCGAATGCCAGCCGGGAACGAGAGCCACGGCAAAGTCAAAGCTGACCACGGTGTGAACCGAAACGACCAGCGGCGTCGCCAAACCGGCCAAGAGCAAATACGCCATCTCGTAGCGATACCAGTGAATCGCCGAACCGCGCCAGCCCATCGCCAGCATACCGTAGATGAATCGCGGCACCCGCCCGCGCGCCCGGTCGCGCAAGGTTGCAAGATCCGGGATCAGTCCAAGAAACCAGAAGAGCAGTGACACGGTAAAATAAGTCGAGACGGCAAACACGTCCCACACTAGGGGGCTCCGAAACTGAGGCTGGATTCCCATGGTGCTGGGGTACGGAAACAACCAGTAAGCAAACCATGGGCGCCCCAGGTGAATCAGCGGAAATAGTCCGGCACAGGCAACGGCGAACAGCGTCATCGCCTCGGCGAAGCGGTTGATCGACTGCCGCCACTTCTGGCGCAGTAGCAATAAAATGGCCGAAATCAAGGTGCCGGCATGGCCGATTCCAATCCACCAGACGAAATTGACGATGGCGAATCCCCAGGCAACCGGAATCATGATACCAAATAGGCCGACGCCAATCGCGACCAGGGCAGCGATGCAATACAGAAGGACCAGTACCAAAATGAAAGACAACCCGAAGCCGATATACCAGAACGGGGGTGTCCGACTCGTCAGGACAATGGCGCTGATCTTGTCGGTAATTGAGGCGAAAGTATGGCCCGGTTCGATGAGCGGCAAAGAATCTTGGGCCTCTGCGGATTCTTCTGGTGGTGGTTCTAATGCCATGAGTTAAGTCTTTTCGATTTCCGGATTGGGGTTGCGCAGCTTCGCCTGATACGTGGTTCGCGGTTTTGTGTTCAATTCAGCGAGAAGTCCGTAATTCAATGGCCCGGCTTTTAACTTTGCAACGCGACTGTTTGGGTCATTGATGTCGCCAAACACAATCGCCTGCGTAGGACAAGCCTGTTGGCACGCCGTCAGGATTTCACCATCGCGGACCCGGCGATCTTCTTTTTCGGCGTCGATCTTTTTGGCGTTGATTCGCTGCACACAATAGGTGCACTTTTCCATCACACCGCGGGAGCGCACCGTAACATTGGGATTATGTAACGGTTTTAGACTCGGCGTTTTGAAGTCTGCGTACTCGAAGAAATTGAAACGCCGTACCTTGTAGGGGCAGTTGTTCGAGCAATAGCGGGTTCCGACGCAGCGGTTGTAAGTCATGTCGTTGAGGCCCTCGTGACTATGGGTTGTGGCGTGGACCGGACAGACCAGCTCGCATGGTGCGTTCTCGCATTGCATGCACGGCACCGGTTGATGGTACGTCTCCGGCTTATCTAGATCGCCCTTGTAATAGCGGTCGATGCGGATCCAATGCATCTCCCGCCCGCGCAGGACCTCGCTTTTTCCCACAATGGGGCCGTTGTTTTCCGCTTCGCATGCAACCACGCAGGCGTTACAGCCGATGCAGGAGTTGATGTCGATCGCCATGCCCCAAGCGTATCCTTCATATTTGAAGCCCGGATAGAGACTCTGGGACGACGCTTCTTCCTCGGCCATTTCGCGGACGAAATTCGGATTCTTGTGGTATGCGTCAAGAGTGCCGACTCGAACCAGCTGACGCCCTTCCATGAGTTGGTGGAACTGTGTGCAGGCGAGCGGGTATTGATCGCCCGTTTTGCGGATCTCGACGCCCGAACCGTGCCAGGGAGCATCCGAGGTGCGCAATGCATAAGCGTTAAATCCGGTGCCGTTTCCAACCCGTCCCGCTCGCGTGCGGCCGTATCCAAGGTGTACTGTAACGCAGTCGTTGGGTTGCCCCGGTAGAATCCACGCAACGCCCCGGAGCTTGCGTCCTTTATATTGGAGCTCCACCGTGTCGCTATGGATGGTGCCATGCTCGCCACCGGTCGTTCCAACCCGATAGTTGAGACCGAATCGCTCCGCCGTCAGCGGGCTAAAAAAAACGGCGTTGTCCCAGGTAAGCTTGGTAAGAGGCTTCGGTAGTTCCTGCAGCCAGCCGTTGTTAGCGAAACGACCGTCGAAAATCGTCGGGTCGGGCCGAAACACAATTTCCACACCCCGTCGATTTCCGTCGGCAAAACCGGGTGGCTTTTTTTCTTGTTCTTTGCCAGAGGCGAATCCCGAATGGAGATCTCGTTTCAACGAGACGTGCCTGACCGGCGCTGCGGTTCCGGCAACCACGCCGTTGTGGAGCGCAGTTCGCCAAAACAGCTCGAAATTCTTCGCTCCACCCTGCTGCTTCCAGTAATCCCTCACGATCTCGTAGCTCGATCGCCCCGGCTGGCCCGCCAGCGCCGCAACAACTTCATGCGCGGTGCGACCGCCGTACAGTGGCGCAATCAACGGTTGAATGATCGTTACCGTGCCGTCGTAAGCGCGTACGTCGCTCCAGGACTCCAGATAGTGCGCCTCCGGGACGTGCCAATGACACAAAGCCGAGGTCTCGTCTTCGTACAACGATAAGTGAATGCTAAAATTCGCCTTAACGAGGTTGCCGGCAAAATTGAGATCCGCCGGCGCCGTGTAGACCGGGTTACCGCCGATCATGATCAGCACCTGAACCAAATTGGCTTCCATGTCGCGTACGAGATCGCGAATCGATTCCGTCTGGCTGATCGGTTGCGCTTCGACGGGATCGGTATAAATCACGGTCGTTCCGACGTTGCCAAGCGCTTGATTCATCGCGTGCGCCAACGCATGCACCACGGAAGACTGTTGGTCTCCGGCTACAACGATGCTGTTGCCACGATGGCGCTGCAGATCGCGAACCAGCGCTTGCGCCCACTTATCGTAGCGAGTGGAAGGAGCCGATTCCTCCGGTGGGAGCTGAACGCCCAGACCTCTTGCAACGGCTTTAGTGAAGCTCTCGACTTCACTCGGCCGAAGAGCGAGCCGGTGATCGGCCATCGACCCGCTAATCGTTGGCGTGCTTTCGACGACGTAGAGCCGGTTCATCTCGTTCTTCCCATTGACGCGCCGCTTGTCGGCAAAGTCGCGCGCATAGCGCACATTGGCGGGGCCAGCAAAGAGAAAATCGGCGTCTATCGATAGGACGACCTCGGCCTTGTCGAAGCGATAAAGCGACTCGACGACCTCGCCGAAGGCAAGCCGGGAACCTTCTCGCACGAAATCCCGTCCGGCGGGTTCGTATTGATGCCACTTTGCTTTGGGAAATTTTTTCAACAACTCTTTCAGCTGATAAGCCAAAGTCGGAGAAGTTACCGTCTCGGTCAAAATACGCAGTCCGGCGCCTTGATTCAGGCGCTGGGGTTCAAGTTCGGCGTTCACGGCGGAAAAGAACGCGTTCCAGGTACTGATCATCCCCGCATTGTTGAGGACGCGAGAACGATCCGGATCATAAAGGCCTAACACCGAAGCCTGTACAAACGCATCGCTCGCGCCGAGGCTTCCCGGATGATCAGGATTTCCTTCCGCCTTCGTCGGCCGCCCCATATGACTTTCGGCCAAAACACCGCGGCCAAAACCGCCGATCGGCATCGCCGTGGCAAAAAAGAGCGGCTTGCCCGGTATCATTTCCTCCGGCTGCCTCACGTAAGGCACAATCTTTTCGTCCGGCGGTGCCGGAGACGAACTCAAGCAACCGCTCAAGCCGGCCAGAGCTAGAGAAGCGCCCATGACCTTCAAAAATTCCCGACGATCGAGCGAGCCCAGCCAGACGGAAGCGTGCCGCGGAAACTCTCGCTGCAGGAGTTCTTTGAAATCTTCGGTGTCGGCCAGTTCTTCCAGACAGCGCCAGTACTCCACGCCTCGAACCGTCGAAAGTCGTCGTCGGATGAAATTCAAATCCATCGACCGTTCGCTCATTGGCGCTCTCCTGTTATCGATGACATGTAGAACAACTCGTCAACTTCTGAATTTTGTATTCCCGGACCAGTTTTCTGCCGAGCGCGAGTTGATCCGCGGGCGGCAGATAATCCATGCTGAACACGTACTCTCGGGGGCGGACGAAGCGTTCCGGTTCACGGTGACACTCGAGGCACCAGTCCATGTAAAGAGTGTTTTCGCGCCACATGAGCGGCATCTGATCGACCCGGCCATGACAAGTGGAACAGCCGACACCCTTGTGGACATGAATGCTATGGTCGAAATAGACAAAGCCCGGGAGATTGTGGACTCGGGTCCACTGAATCGACTTTCCCGTACGAAAACTTTCCCTGACGGGTTCCAAGATCGGACTGTCAGCCCAAATCTGGGTGTGGCAATTCATGCAGGTTTTTGTCGGCGGGATGCCGGCGAAAGAACTTTCCTCGACCGACGTATGGCAATAGCGACAATCGATGCCATCGTCACCGACATGATGCTTATGACTGAAGGGTATCGGTTGGCTGCGAGCGACGCCGACTTCCGTGACGTACGATGATTCGTTGATCGCTGCCATAGCGGCCACCAGCGCGACGAGCAGAGCCGCGCCGCCGAAAATACTCACTCTGGAAATGGTGTTGGTGCTCGGGTGAAAAATCTGCGACATCGATGTTTGCCAATTCCTCGATGAGTAACGGAACTTCCAGCGTTGCTCGTAGATGCCGACGGGAGGACGCTACCGCGCTTCGCATCATGCTAGGGTTGTCGGCTGGGTAAATCGTCCGCCTTGGCACAGTCGCCGAGAGCCGGTCAGTCCTCGGCGTGAATGTCCAAACTTTCCAGTTTTCGATAGAGGGAGGAGCGGCTGACGCCTAAAAGCCGCGCCGCTCGTGTTTTATCTCCGGCAGTCTCCTTGAGAACGTTTTCAATATGGCTTTTCTCGTAAGATTGAACGGCGATCCGCAGATTGTTTCCCGCCGATAGATTAGGCTCGTCTTTCGGCGCCTCCCATTGGGGTAGTTCCGCTGGCGTGATCCATTCACCGTTGCCCAGAATCATCGCCCGCTCGATCACATTATCGAGTTCACGCACGTTGCCCTTCCAAGGAAGCGACATCAGAATCTTCAACGCCGCATTGCCGGCCCCCTTGTAGGTTCTCTTCATTTCAGCGTTGTGCCGTCGGATAAGGTGATCCACCAACAACGGTATGTCTTCACGCCGTTCTCTCAGTCCGGGAACACGAATATTAATGACATTGAGTCGGTAATAGAGGTCTTCACGAAATCGATCCTCCGCAACTTCCATTTGCAGGTCGCGGTTTGTCGAGGCGATAATGCGGACGTTTAGCCGCGTCGGATGCGTCGATCCAATAGGCAGTACTTCTTTGTCTTCGATGACGCGGAGAATTTTGGGCTGCAGGCTGAGTGGCAGTTCACCGATCTCGTCAAGAAAAATCGTCCCACCTTGAGCGCGCTGGAAGAGTCCCTCTTGAGAGCTCGCGGCACCGGTAAACGATCCTTTCACGTGCCCAAACAGTTGGCTTTCAAGAAGCGTTTCCGGTATCGCGCTGCAGTTGACCGGTAGAAACACCATATCCGCCCGAGGACTCTGCAAGTGAATCGTGCGGGCGACCACTTCCTTGCCGACCCCGCTCTCGCCGGTGATCAATACGTTGGAGCTCGTCGGCGCGACTTTTGAAATCATCGCTAATATGTCTTGAATGATGCGGCTTTCGCCGATGAGGCCGGCGGCTTCGGAATTGGCGTTGATCTGGCGGCGCAGTATCTGGACTTCCCACGCTAAGCTCTTGTACTGCAAAAGGCGATTGACTTTCTGCAGGACATCTTCGATAACCACCGGTTTCAATATATAATCCTGCGCCCCCATGCGAAATGCCTCGATGGCTGAATCCACCGATGCATATCCCGTCATGAGCAAGAACATCGTTTGGGGTGAGACATTGCGGAGATGACGGAGCACGCCCAAGCCGTCGGTACCGGGCATCTTTAGATCGCTCAACACCAGATCGAAATCGATCTTATTGATGGCGTCGATCGCACCATCGCCGTTTTCCGCCTCATAGATGTGATAATCTTCGCTCTCCAACACTCGCGCCAGATTTTTGCGCGGCAAGGAGTCGTCGTCCGCTATCAGGATAGTCGCACTCATTTCGTGTTTTGTTTTGATGGGAGCGATTCTTGTGAATTAAAATACGGGCAAAGGCTGTGCCAATTGAGAAATCCTAAAAAAGACACAGAACTTAAAACACTGCCCTTCGATTCGATGTCACAATTTTAGGACAAAAGCGTGACCGTTGTCCTATTTTCACTACACCGGCTTAACGCATTGCATCTTCAAAACTGAAGCAGCCTTCTGCCGTTTCATGCCCGCGTCCGAGACAGGCGTGCGATCTCTTCCAGCCGACTAGCTAATTTTTTTGCGATCGCGTTTAGGAGCTACGAACTGTTCGGATTCCTATTTAAAAAATTAATAGTTGCACCGCAGACCGCGCCCACAAGACAAACATTAGGACCATCCCAACGGCCGGCACTAGGAGAAAGAGTCCCCCGGCGATATCAAGAGGAGCAGACTTTGGGCAAGAAATTCCCACTGGACGTCGCGTGCGAATATTTTCATTGGGCGTGAGTTCATCCGAGGATGAATTCGGTTTTTCTCTGATCAAGGCGGAGGCAAACAGTCTCAGTTCTTGACGCTGTTCGGCCGGGCGCCGGAAGATTGTCCCACAATGGGGAACGGACCCGACCTCAGAAATAAAAACACAGTAAACAATGTAAACGAAATCCGCTCCGGCATGATATTTGTTCACCTCCTAGATACTGCGATTTCAATGGACATTGACGGAACGAAGTTTGGAGGATAATTTATGAATATAAAGTTCGCCTGATTTTCGTTAAGGTAGATCCGAGTCAAGCAGCAAAATTTGATCGCCCACGACAGAAGTACATTTCGAAATGACTGAGCTGACAAACATCGCAAACTTGGCCTATGTCGAGGCACTCTACCGTGAATACCTCACAGATCCGTCTGCCGTTGCGCCTGAGTGGCAAAAATATTTCGCCCAATCGAACCACGAAAATGGTCACCCGGCGTCTTCCGCCTGGGGGGCCGAATTCCAACCTCCCCCCCGCCTCGTTGCCGCTCCGGTGAATGGACGCGCGCAAGAGCCCTCGTATCAAACGGCTCTGACGCTGCAAAATCAACTCAACGAAATGATCCGCGCGTATCGCGCCCTCGGACACCTGAAAGCGCGCGTGGACCCTTTGAATCTACGCAACCTAACCGAAGCGAGATTAGAGCCGGAATTCTTCGGTTTCACAGACTCCCACATGGACAAGCTCTTCGCGTCCGAGTCGATGCCCCTGAGCGGACCCTTCACTTTGCGCGAGATTCTTCACCAGCTTCACAACACCTACTGCGGGCCGATCGGCGTGGAGTTTATGCACATCGATGACCCCGGGATTAGGGATTGGTTGCAGCGACGCATCGAGCCGACGCAGAATCGTTCGGAATTCAACCGAGACGAGCAAGTTCGAATTCTCACCCGGCTGATCGAAGCCCACACCTTCGAACAATTCATTCGAAGGAAGTTCCTCGGCGCGAAAACCTTCTCCTTGGAAGGCGCGGAAAGCCTGATTGCTCTAATCGACGTCGCCATCGAGAAAGCCGCCGAAGACGGCGTGAAAGAAATCGTGCTGGGAATGGCTCACCGCGGTCGTCTGAACGTGCTCGCTAACATTTTGCACAAGAAACCACGCGACATCTTTCGCGAGTTTATCGATCCGTCGGTTGCGCACGCCGACGGCAGTGGCGATGTCAAGTACCACTTAGGTCATAGTGATGATTACCAGACTCGGGCGGGCCACAAAGTCCATTTGTCGTTGTGCTTTAACCCGAGCCACCTTGAGTTCGTAAATCCAGTGGCCTTGGGGCGCATCCGGGCCAAACAGGACCGAACCGGTGACACCGAGCGGGTCCGCGGCATGGTGCTTTTGATTCACGGCGATGCAAGTTTTGCCGGTGAAGGCATTGTTCAGGAGAGTCTGAATCTCAGCCGGCTCAACGGCTATGAGGTCGGCGGCACGCTTCACGTCGTTATCAACAACCAGATCGGATTCACGACGGCTCCGAGGGAAGCGAGGTCCTCTGCTTACGCGACCGACATCGTCAAGATGCTGCAAATTCCCGTTTTTCACGTGAACGGTGATGACCCCGAAGCCGTCGCCCACGTAGTGCGACTCGCCTTGGATTTCCGGCGAGAATTCAAGCAAGACGCCGTCATCGACCTGTACTGTTATCGGCGCCTCGGCCACAACGAAGGCGATGAGCCCACGTTCACACAACCACGGCTGTACCAAGCGATTAAGAAACAGAAACCCGTACACGAGCGCTATCTCGAGCGTTTGGTCGGGCTTAACTCCTTCACGCGCGAACAAGCAGAGGAGTTTGAGTCAAGACGGCTTGAATCGTTGGAGCAAGAATTGTCGCTGGTCCGAAACGATGGCCATCCGCCGGCAGCCGAAGGGTTTCAAGGTGTCTGGGCCGATTATCACGGCGGTCTCGAGAGCGAGGCGCGGGAAGTTGAGACTAGCATCGAGCCTGATCGTCTTTCCGCTTACCTGGATAGACAAACGCGATTGCCGGAAGATTTTCATCCCCATCCGAAGATCGAGCGCGCCATAGAGGCTCGACGAAAAATGGCGGAAGGGAAACAGCCGCTTGATTGGTCCGCGGCTGAATCACTGGCCTTCGCGAGCTTGGCCACAGAGGGGATACGGATAAGGCTTAGCGGGCAGGATAGCGCCCGCGGAACTTTCAGTCATCGGCACGCCGTTCTTCACGATTATCAGAACGGTCACGAATACTTTCCCTTGCAACATCTGGCTCCTGATCAGGCGCCGGTGGAAATTTACAACAGCCCTCTGTCCGAGGCCGGCGTGTTAGGTTTTGAGTATGGATATAGTCTCGACTTTCCGGACGGACTGATTCTGTGGGAGGCCCAATTTGGAGATTTTTCCAACGCCGCGCAAGTGTTCATCGACCAGTTCATTACAACGGCGGAGGAAAAGTGGCGAAGGCTGAGCGGGCTTGTGCTGCTATTGCCCCACGGATTCGAAGGAATGGGGCCTGAGCATTCGAGCGCCCGTCTCGAGCGGTTCCTCCAATTAGGCGCCAAAGACAATATCCAAGTCGTATATCCGACGACGCCCGCTCAATATTTTCACTGCCTTCGCCGACAGGCTCTGCGTAAATGGCGCAAGCCGCTGGTCATAATGACGCCCAAGAGTCTTTTACGGCACCCTCAGGCAACCTCGAGCCTCGACGATTTTTCACAGGCAAGATTTCAGCCGGTTATCACCGGTATTCTTGACGAATCTCACGCTGCGAAGCGAGTGGTACTTTGCAGTGGGAAAATCTATTACGACCTCGAGAAAAAGCGGCGAGAGTTAAACCGGATGGAAGTTCCGATCATAAGAATCGAGCAGCTCTATCCTTTTCCAGATGAGGCCATAAATTCTGCTCTCGATCCTTACCCCGACGATGTCCCACTTGTTTGGGCGCAGGAAGAACCCGAGAACATGGGGGCCTGGTGGTATTTGAATCTTAAATTTAGACGCACCCTGTTCAAGAATCGGGCTGTGTCGGTCGTATCGCGTAAGGCCTCGGCCAGTCCGGCGACCGGCTCGGCGACGCGACACAAAGAACAGCAAGAGCGTTTACTAGCCGCGGCCTTCGACATCCTGTGAAACTCTGACAGATAACCAGCGCTTGCGGGACTAACCTTCGGCTCAGGAGTTTGACCATGCCCATAGAACTGACGGTACCAGAAGTCGGCGAATCGATTTCAGAAGTGCAAATCGGTGAATGGTTCAAAAACGAGGGTGATTACGTCGAGCGGAATGAAGAACTCGTCGTCATTGAAACCGATAAAGCCACGGTAGAACTCCCCGCCCCGGGATCTGGCAAAATCACAAAAATTCTCAAGAAAACCGGGGATACGGCATCGGTCAATGAAGTCATCGGGTATCTTGACACCGACGCCAGCGATTCGGAAGAACTCTCAAAAAAGCGCTCCGCCAGGACTCCCGGTCAACCGAGCCGAGAAGACCTCGAACAAGAAGGCAGCAAGAAAACCTCGCAAGAACAGACAGCTGATGCAAAGGAGTCATACAAGAAACCGACAGAAACACGAGCGGGCGAAAAAAACCAAGCAGGCGGGGAAGCGGAATGGGAAAAAGCAGAAGAAAAGGAGTCACCCAAAACTCTGGAAAACAATCCTGCAGTAGAAAAACAATCAAAAGAAAAAGAAGAGCGAGACAGCAGACCGATATCCGTCGAATCCCGAGCGCCGGAACAGAGTCAAACGGAAGAGACTCAAAAACGTTTGCGGCTTCACCAAGTAGATCGGGCTATACAACGCGCCACATCAGACGTTACTCCCAATCGCGAAAGGACAGAGCCCAGTAGTCAGAGAGAATTTCGGGAGCCACTGGAAGACCGTGCCGAGAAAGCTGTACCCATGACCCATCTGCGCCGCAGAATTGCGGAACGATTGGTTCAGGCGCAGCAAACCGCCGCCCTATTGACTACGTTCAACGAGATCGACATGTCGGCGGTCATTGAGTTGCGAGAGAAACACCGTGAAGCTTTCAGCAAAAAATACCAGATCAAGCTGGGTTTTATGTCCTTCTTCGTCAAAGCCGCCATCGAAGCTCTGAAGTTCATTCCCGAAGTCAATGCCGAAATTCGTGGCGAGAGTATTGTCTACCGCAGTTATTTTGACATTGGCATCGCCGTGGGTGGCGGTAAAGGCTTGGTTGTCCCAGTACTGCGCAATGCCGA
>Ga0066701_10000400_pt1 | contig 12282 bp, 10 predicted proteins | sample GraSoiAngelo_150_FD_66453 | JGI IMG/M metagenome (GOLD analysis project Ga0066701, IMG submission 66453) | Grasslands soil microbial communities from the Angelo Coastal Reserve, California, USA - 14_1009_09_40cm | ecosystem: Environmental > Terrestrial > Soil > Grasslands | place: USA... | reverse complement strand
GTCAAGATTCGTCCGGCCCTGGCCCGGTCGACGTTGGTCCTTTTCGACCGGTATCTCGTCGATGCGCTGGTTGACCCGAGGCGCTACCGGTACGGCGGCCCGCGGTGGGTGCTGCATCTCGTCTGGTTGCTCATTCCGAAGCCTGACCTGGTGATCCTGCTCGACGCCCCTACGGAGGTGCTGCGCGCCCGAAAGCAGGAAGTCTCGCCCCGTGATACCGAGCGGCAGCGGCACGACTACCGGCAGCTCGTGGAGATGCTCCCGAACGGGCATGTCGTGGACGCCGCACAGCCACTCGACGGAGTTGTCACGGCAGTAGGCACCGTCGTCCTTGGTTTCTTGGCGTCACGAACGCTGGGCCGGCTGGGGGAATCGGCGTGAAACTCCTGCTCGTCCACAACAGCTACCAACAGTCGGGCGGTGAGGACCAGGTTTTTGCCTCCGAGCTAGAACTCCTGGCGTCCCATGGTCACGACGTGGTGCGCTTTACCGCACACAACGATGCGGTGAGGCAACTGAGCAAGCTGAGCTTGGCGTTCAGGACGAGCTGGAACCCGACGACCTACCGGGAAATGCGAGCAGTGCTCCAGCGCGAACGACCGCAGATTGTCCACGTCCACAACACGCTCCCTCTTCTCTCGCCGGCCGTCTACTACGCTGCCGGAGCCGCGCGGGTGCCAGTGGTGCAAACCCTGCACAACTATCGCCTCGTGTGCCCTGGCGCCCTGCTACTTCGAGAACAGCGTATCTGTGAAGACTGCCTTGGAAGACAGGTGGCGTGGCCAGGAATCATCCACGCATGCTACCGCCAGAGCCGGGGCGCGACGGGTGCGGTGGCACTGATGCTCGGCGTGCACCGGCTGGTGGGTACCTGGTCGAGGCGGGTGAGCCGTTACATCGTGCTCACAGAATTCATGCGGCAGAAATTCATTCAGGGAGGCTTCCTGGAGAAGCGAATCGTGGTTAAGCCAAACTTCGTGGCACCAGACCCGGGTGCGGGAGACCACGGCGGTCGCTATGCGCTGTTCGTGGGGCGGCTCTCTCCCGAGAAGGGGATTCACACGCTCATACAGGCTTGGCGCCAGCACGGTCGTATACCGCTCAAGATTGCGGGAGAGGGACCCCTGCGGAATCTCGCAGACGGCTCACCAGCGGAAATTGAATGGTTGGGCCGACAGCCTCATGAGCAAGTGATCGCGCTGATGAAGCAGGCCTTCGTCCTGGTTTTCCCCTCGGAGTGCTATGAGGCGTTTCCAACGACTATAGCGGAGGCGTTCGCCACGGGTCTGCCAGTCGTAGCCAGCCACCTAGGAGCGATGGGAGAACTAGTGCAACACGGCCAAACCGGACTCCTCTTCACCCCAGGAAATGCCAACGACTTGGCAGCCAAGGTGGAGTGGGCACGTGCCCACCCGAGAGAGCTAGCGGACATGGGGCGGCGCGCGCGCCACGAATTCGAAGCGAAATACACTGCAGAACGGAATTACCAGTTGCTGCGTGAGATCTACAACCGGGTACTCGATGAGACCATGCCGGCCGCTCTCTCAGCTTCAGCGCTCTGCCATGCCACCCCGCATTAGAACCTTCGATGCTCTCGTCTTGGACCGTCCAGGTGCCACATCCGAAGCCCAGAAAGGCGTGAGCACGATCGCTACGATTCGAGTTCCGGTGGCTTCAACTCGGCGCTACAAGGATTTTCCGCCTGGTTGGGGCCACATCAAGGTTCCCATGTCCTCCAGGAGTGCTGCGCTCGCAGGATTGGCACTCTACACTCCGTCCCTGACCAGGGGGATATGGGCTCAGCGGACTGCGGCGGCATGGGTCACGGTCTTTGGGCCGAGAGCGCTCCCAGGGCGGAGCTTCCCATGGACCCCAGTGAGCAAAATGGAGTGGCAGGAGCTTGCAGATCGGTGGCGGCGCGAGCTAGGTGCCTTCGACGACATCGCTGGCTATAGTAGGCTCCAGGCCTCCCGGGCTGGTTTGGCGCTCGTGTTGCTGCACAAGGGCTCACCTATCGCCTTCGTAAAGTGCCGACAGGGTGACTCGGTGAGCCTCGCGAATGAGAGGCTCGCTATGGAGGCAGTATGGAGCTATCGACCGCGAGCCTTCCAGGTCCCGGAACCGCTCCTGTCTGGCTCCACCGGTGGTTGGCACTACCTGATTTCGGCTCCGCTGCCACCCGGTCTGCACCGTCCGCCCCGTAATCCTCCGCTCAGAGCGATTCTAGCGGAGGTCGAGGCGGCCTTGGCGGTTCTCCCGCGGCCGCTGGAAACTCCCGACCATTGGCGGCCGATGCACGGGGACTTTGCCCCCTGGAATCTGCGGCAGCTGCGCGATGGATCGCTCGTCCTTGTCGACTGGGAGGAAGCCGGATGGGCCCCACCAGGGGCGGACGAGGTCTTCTACCGGGCCACTCGGGCGGCTCTCGAGCATCGGCCTGCAGACCGATGTGGTACGCAAGAGGCCGTGCAGTTCTGGCGCGACTATGTGCTGGCCCAATGGCTGAGCCAGCCCGAGAGTGCTCGGGATCGTCGGCTGACACAGGCGGTCAGTGAAAGCCTCGGCCGGATGGCAGGCGCATGACCTGGCCGAAGGCGGCCGACCCCATGGGAGAGGCGCCGGACACGAAGCGCCTCAAGATCCTAATCTCGGCGTACGCCTGCGAGCCGGGCGAGGGCTCGGAGCCGGGCGTCGGGTGGAACGTCGCCGTCGAAGCGGCGCGGCGCCATGAAGTCTGGGTCATCACGCGGGCGAATAACCGGCGGGTGATCGAGGCGGAACTGGCGCGCAACCCCATACCGACTTTGCAGATGGTCTACCACGACCTTCCGCGCTGGACCCGGTGGTGGAAGCGAGGCGCACGTGGAACGCGACTCTACTACTACCTGTGGCAGCTTGCCCTCTACCCGGTCATCCGACGGCTGCATCGAGAGATTCGCTTCGATGTCACGCACCACGTGACGTTCGTGACGTACTGGATGCCAAGCCTCCTTCCATTCCTCGCTGCGCCGTTCTTATGGGGGCCAGTAGGTGGCGGAGAGTCGGCACCGAGGTCGTTCCAGGTCGACTGTGGCTGGCGTGGGAGGCTCTGCGAGGTGCTGCGCAGCATCGCGCGCCGGTGCGGTGAGAAGGACCCGCTGGTACTGGCTGCGGCCCGGCGCAGTGCGCTGGCGCTGGCTGTGACAGAGGAAACGGCTCACCGGCTGCGCGCGATCGGGGTGGAGCACGTCGAGATTTTGAATCAGCTAGGGTTGAGCGCAGCAGAGCGGTCGTGCCTTGGCGATCTCACTTCACGCACGACGGGGGAGCCAGTGCGATTCCTTAGCCTAGGGGAGCTGCTACACTGGAAGGGATTTCACTTAGGCTTGCGAGCCTTCGCGGCAGCGAATCTCCCCGGCCCCGAGTACTGGCTGATTGGGGATGGACCCTACCGGCCGCAACTACAGCGTTTGGTGCGCAGCTTGGGGATTGAGGACAAGGTCCACTTCTGGGGGGTCCTGCCCCGGGCCGAAGCACTGGTCAAGCTGGGCCTATGCGATATCCTAGTGCACCCGAGCCTGCATGATTCCGGCGCCGGCGTGTGCGTAGAAGCCATGGCGGCAGGCAAGCCTGTTATCTGCCTGGACCTCGGTGGCCCGGGCGCACAAGTCACGAGAGAGACGGGCTTCAAGATCCCTGCTCTAGACCCAGGTCAAGCCGTACAGGAGATGGCCCGGTCAATGGCTCTATTAGCGGAGGACCCCCGGCTGCGAGCCCGCATGGGACAGGCTGGCAAAGACCGAGTGGCATCTAAGTATGCGTGGGAGCAGAAAGGAGAGTTGGTGAGTGCTCTTTATCGACGGATTGCCGAAGCCCACGCCGTCCTCTCCCCGTGAGCGGAGTATATGGAGTATATGATGAATGGCTAACAGAATAGGCGAGAGAATGGCGCTCGCGGGCGGCGCTTATACGGCCGAGGTGGCCCAAGTTGATAAGCGTACATGGGATAGCGTGCTTCAAAACTTTTCTGACGCCGTGCTGATGCAGACTTGGTCTTATGCCGCAGTCCGTTGGGGTGAGCACAACTTGAGCCACGTCGTGCTTAAGAAAGATGGGGAGACCGTCGCTGCAGCTCAGTGTGTAATCATGAAAGTTCCTTTCTTGGGTGCGGGGATGGCCTATGTCAAGTGGGGACGCATTTGGCAGCTGCACCGAAGAGAAAACAATCTGGAGACCTTTTCGACAGATGGTTCGAGCCCTGCGGGAAATATATGTGCTGCGTTCGACCGTTTCCTAGGTCTTATGAGGAAATGAGGGCACGTAGGAAACGAGCTCAGCTTGGTGAAATCAGCTACTTTAGGGAGATCCAAAGGGATCTACCCGATACTCTTAAGATGAGGATTATGAGCTGCGAGCATCGAGGTGAACCCATCGCTGGTCTTGCGGTTCCACCCGTTGGAGGTACGGCCCTAAAATCTACTCGCGGCAACCGGAGACCAAGGTCTCGCCCTTCGGGGCTCGTACCTGCTGCATTGGCGAATGCTCGAATGGCTGAAGGCCCGCGGTTTTCGCTGGTACGATCTTTACACGATTAATCGAGAGACGCAGCCAGGTACCTACCAGTTTAAGGTCGGTTTCAGTGGGATACTGGGTAAAGAGGTGGAGTATCTTGGGGAATTCGAATCATGCGAGAATCGGATTAGCTCTTTGTGCGTCAGGGCGGCCGAGCAACTGGGGGCGACTTCCTCAGGGATCAAAAGGATCGCAATCGAGTTGGCAAGCGGCAAAGTTCGATAAGAATAGGGCACATGAGTAATAAGGCCTATGTCACTATAAGTGTTGACGATGGCCATCCCGCTGACCTGCAGTCAGCGGAACTTCTGGATGAAGTTGGACTTAAGGCAACTTTTTATATACCTGCCCGTAACCCGGAGCGGGAGTTGATGTCTCTGCAAGCGATTCAGGAGGTCGCTAAACAGTTTGAGCTGGGCTCTCACACGTTCAACCATAGGCCTCTAAGAGAGTTGTCGGATCGACATGCCAGAACTGAGATCAATGATGGGAAGAAGTGGCTGGAAGATCTTACTGGGGATACAGTTTCAGCTTTCTGCTACCCCAGCGGCAAATTCAATTCACGAACCGTCAGGCTAGTTCAGGAAGCCGGATTTGTAGGCGCGCGAACTTGCATGCTTAATGTGAACACCTTTCCCAAGAATCCTTTCTTGTGGGGAGTAAGTACTCAAGGTTATTCACATTCGGCAGCGACACAGATCCGCCACGCCTTGCTGGAAAAGAACTTTACAGGCATCGTCAATTTCGTCTTCACCCACAAGCTGGCACAGCACTGGTCTGAACACTTTAAGCATGCGGTGGACTTTGTCGAGAAGCATGGGGGTGTAGCTCACCTCTACTTTCATAGCTGGGAGATAGAAGAGCTGGGCCAGTGGAGCGAGCTAAAGCAGGTGCTTGCCAGCATCGCGCAAAGAAAGAGCCTCGTTCGTTTGACGAACGGTGACCTCTTCAAGTTATGGCATTGCAGACCGGACAAACGGATGGCGATCTCGTAGCTGAACATCTAACCCCACCCCAGCGTATCCGAGCGCATGCCCGGCTTCTCTTCACGTGCATCCCCCCTTGGCACAACCGGCAGCAACGCCACTCAAACTGCCAGTGCAGCAGCCTCGCGTGAGGTTTCGGAGCCCCCTGGGCAGCCTGGATGAAGTGAATATCAGACGAAAGCCCGCGATGAGGTATTTCGACCGTGATCAGACGATCCTAGATATCGCCCGTGGTAAGAAAGTCTTGCATCTCGGTTGTGTCGGCTTCGCCGATCTTCCAGTGGGTGATAGGATTCTCCTCGCCAAGAAGTCGCTTCACTGGGCCCTCACGGAAGTTGCCGACGTGGTTGGCATCGATTATAGCGCCCATGTTGTCGAGGAGTATCGGAAGAACGGTGTGTTCAATAACGTCGTGGTCGGAAATGTTGAGCGGCTGGAGGAGCTGGATCTAAGGGGCACCTTTGATGTCATTGTCGCGGGCGATATCATTGAGCATCTTTCGAACCCGGGTCTCATGCTGGACGGTATCCAAAAGTTCGCCCGGCCCGACGGCAAGCTAGTCCTCACGACCCCTCACGCCTTCGGACTCCCAAACTACGTACGATTCGTCTTCAACAGATTCAAGGAGGGCGCAGAGCACGTGCTAGCGTTCAACGCGGAAAATCTGACCCATCTTCTGCACCGGCACGGGTATCGGGTCGAAGAGCTGGACACGTGCTACCAACGCCACGCTAGAGAGCATGGCGCTGCATTCGTGATAGGAAGGAGTGTCTTGACGCGCTTCCCCAAGTTCGGTGGTACCCTCTTCGTGGTTGCTCGGCCTCAGCCGTGAGGTACACCTGCAGTCGGGTCTGCCGCGTCGCTGATGAGATAAGTGAGCGGCGATCACACCTGACCTCGAACGCGAATTTGATTTGCTCTCGGACTGCCACCACCCGGCTTTCCCACAGAGGGAACTCGACGGTGTGACCTAGCAGTCCTGCGGATGAGAAAGTGCCGGGACGTCCCGACGCGGCTCGCGGTACGGCGCACTCCAGCGACCGGCATTGGCTCCCGCGACCTGGAGACGCAGTGGAGCCGGAAAGGTTCTAAACGTTCATAACTGGTGACTGTGGTCCCTCCTGTGGCAGGTCCACAGCCGTCATCGGGTCTTCGGCCTTGCTCGGCATTCGGTGATCTGCGCCGACGCGCCAGCTCCGGTGCTGGCGGCCAGGCAAAGCCCGACAAGGCCACGCGGCCCGGCAGCGCGAGGCCGAAGTCGTCACCGGACCCGTCCCTGCTGGGCATCCATCGATCCGCTCGCGGGTTGCCCGATGGCCTCAGACAGCCGGGTCAGTGCTTCTGGGCACAGAGCGAAGTAGTTGTCAAACGGAGAACGCGCCGGAGGTTCCCTGAACTCGTGCACGGCCCCGTCGCGGAAGTCGGGCCACACGAACCGCAAACCCGCGTTGTGGACAAGGGCAACGAGTTCCGACCACGCAACCGGGCTTCGGCACTCGAGGCCGTTGGCCTCAAGCAGCAGACCGATTGGTCGTTTAGCAAGCCAGGCCCGGCCGCCGGCGACGACCGCGGAGTCCCATCCCTCCACATCGACTTTGGCAAAACTCCGCCGCTCGTCGAAGTCGAGACCTGAAAGCACCTCGTCGAGAGTGCTCGTCACGGAGGAGGCCGTCCCGCGTGCTTCCTCAAGATGCTGGAGTGTCGAGCCGCCACGAAGCCGCACCGAGCGACGCTCATCGGCGAGCGCCGTCGTCACCACGACGGTGCGGCTCGCAATGCGGCCCAGATTGGAACGGAGGTGAGGCAGCTCCTCGGGTGTCGGTTCGACCGCTACGACCAAACCCTGCGGGCCGACTACGGAGCCGGCCAGGACCGAGTATGCACCGATGCTGGCCCCGACGTCGATGAACGTGTCGCCAGGTCCCAGGAGGGTCATGAGGGCATGGAACGCGTCGTGGTCATACAGGCCGCCGTACACGTATCGGGCCAGATTTACGACGGGGTGACCTACGGGACCGACGACCGTTGTCGGGCCAAAGGGAACGCTGATCACTTGCCACGGGGCAACTCGTCGACGCAGGTTGTGCACCGACCAACGGAGCACCGTCCGCATGCGTCGGGACTGGTTCGCCGGGTGGTCGAGAGCGAAGCGGAGAGCGCTCACGTCTCACCCCCGCCGAGTCCCCGCGCCTCGGGCGCCACCGCGGCGACGTTGCCGATCGGCGTTGCAGTCGCCCTCATTTCGAGCAGGGCCCAGGCGGCGACGAAATACACCAGGGTTTGCGCAGCCTGCGCCCACGCGACGGCGGTGACCCCCGCGCGGAGGGCCGCGGCCACGAAGACCAGGCCCAAGGCCCCGGTGGCGACACGGGCACTCACGAGCGCGCGGCCTCGTCGTCGCGCCTTGAGAGATAGGATCGTACCTGCCGCCGCGGCGCTGAGGAGTGAAGCGAGCGCGACGGGGAGCAGGAGCTGGCGAGGCACGGCCACCGAAGAACCGTAGAGGAGCCGAGTGAGGGGGTGGGCAGCCATGAGCGCGCCCGCGGCCACCGGAGCAGCCAAGGCGAGGGAAGCGACCGACGCGAGCAGCGAGTCGCGGCGGGTCAGTTCGCTCGCTCGGCGGGCCATGCGCGGGAGCGCGAAGGCGCCGAACGCCGCGAGTACTGGCGCCGACGGAGCCAGGAGGATCTGTGCGGCCCGGAGCACCCCGAGGTCGGCGCTCCCCAGCGCGCCTGCCACGATGAACACCGAGGCCTGTGCCGATACCGTGTACGCAACTCCCTCGATGGCGAGCGCCATCCCGAAGACGCGGGCATCGCGATTCCACCAGCGCCAGGCCGCCCGGATACCCATTGGCGTGAGGCCCAACAGGAACAAGCCCAAGAATACACCGAGCGCTCCCCCTGCTCCCCAGAGCAGGACGGCACGACTCACGGAGCCGGCGCGGATCAACCACCAAGCGCCCACCGCCACGAAGGTCCACACCAAATCGAGAACCGCGGCTGTTCGGGGGTGCAGCCGCCGGAAGGCCACGTAGCGCAGGAGGTCCTGGACGCAGACGAACGGCAAGACGACGGTGAGGGCGAAGAACTCCGACCGGCCAAGGATAGCGCCGATGCCGAGGACGAGGAGCGCTCCAATCGCGCTGAAGATGATCGCCGCGCCGAGGGCAGCCCGCTCTGCGTCCCGATCGTCGATCGTCGGGGACGAGGCCAGCAACGGGTCGGCAATAAGGGCTCGCTGGAAGCCGAGGACGATAAGGTACGTGCCGAAGATGACGGTGAATGCGCCAAGCCCCGGGGCGCCAGCGCCCCGAGCGAGGGCCAGCGACACGACCACGTTCGAGAGGGACGATAACGCCTGGTCGAGCCCGGTCCACGACAGTGCCCCAACGTGGCGGCGTGCCGACGCCCATTCACGCATGGCGGACCTCCTGGCGCCGGGCTTCCAGCCGGCGGTCATCTCCGATCCGCTCGTTGTGTCCTCGTCGAAGCTACAACAACAGCCAGGAATCTTTCGATGGCATCCGTGAAGTTCGTCGCCATCAGCGAGGGCCGCAGGCCGTTTAGCTGTGAGGCAGCGAGAGGACGCGCGCGACCGATCCATTCCCGCAGCGCTGCACTCAATGGGTGCGCGTTGGCTGGGTCGATGATCGCACCCGTTTCGCCTTCGCGTATAAGCCCGCTCGCGCCCGCCCGATTGCTACAAACGACGGGGATTCCTGCCAAGAGCGCCTCATTGACTACGGCGCCGAATCGTTCGGAACTTGAGGGGAGTGCGAGAACAGCTGCAACGCGGTACCATGCGCAGAGCTCGTTGTCTTCCTTTCGGCCAACGAAGATCGTCTTGCTGCCGACGCCGCTCGCGAGTGCGAGACCTTCGAGGGAGGCCCGCTCCTGACCGTCCCCGACCAGCACGAGGATGGTGTCCGGAAAGCTCTGCTGGATCTCTTCGAACGCCCGGATGAGACGATGCACCTGTTTTTCGGGGGCCAATCGGCCTACGAAGAGCAATACTCGTTTGCCGATCAGATTGTAACCAATGACTATCCGTTGGACCTCGTCGGTGGCTGAGGCGAGCCTTTCACGAAACACGACCTCGTTCTGAAGGAGGGGAGCGATTCCGACAGGAGCACGTATCCGGTACCGCTCGCGATACATGCGCGCCGCTCCCTCTGAAAGGACGATGAGGCCATCGATACGGGGCAGCACCAATGCTCTCGACATGGCGCGGAACCATGAATCTCCAGCTACCAAGGCAGGGTTGTCGTCGGTCCCTACCACATGCGCATAGGGCCGCGCTGCGAGAGCGCGACCTGTCAGCACGATCCAAGTCGTGGGGGAAAACTCCGGAGTCACCACAACGTCGGGGCGGAAGCGCCGCATTTCGCCGTATACGCCAAGTCGAATCGCGCGGTTCTTAAGGGTGAAACCGCTACGAAGATAACCATGGTCGGCCACGAGCTTACCTTGGAGCCGCTGCTGGTTGAATTGTTGACTGCGCAGGTTCTCCTGAAGAAAGACGACCCTGAAGTCACACCGAGCAGTGAGCGCGTTGAATAGATCGATTCGATATGGAGGCAAAGCTGGCATGAACATGAGAAGGCGCATGGTCATCGGCCCCTTGCCGTTGGGCAGCCTCTGCTCGAGCCAGACGTGACGCGCCCGCCGAAGGAAGTAGCGGGCTCATCGCGAAGGCACCCCCAGAGCAGAGCGGCCTTGGCGCGACTGGCACCGGTAGGACCGGTAGACGGGCACCGGCAGGACCAGAACGATGAAGAATTAGACATAAGCCCGCGACTGCCCCCTATCCCACCACGCTGCCACCAGTGACCCGACCGCCGTCGCTACGGCAGACCGAAAGGTCCGCGAATCCCCGCCTTCTGAGGCCCGTGCTCGACCACTCTTAGCTAGACACTTTCGTGCTGGCATCCGCCGCTACCGAGCCTTCAAAGAGGCGTGGGAATCGAGCCCCCAACCCCCAGGAGCCGGAGTCCGGCGTTCTAACCGATTGAGCCCACGTCTCTATTCGTTTGTTGCACGGATGGTAAAGCACGAATTGCTCACGACCCAGGCCGCGTGGATTTGAAGGGGCGCTTGAACTCGGGGGCCTCCCCGGTTAGCGGTTGAAAGTGCCGGTGGTGTCGTTCCCGGCGGCCTTCCACTGAGAGTCGGTGAGTAGTGCATCGTTCGTCCAGATGAACGGTGCTGCGTCAGCGGTTTGCAGATTGTAGATGTTGTGCTGGAAGTGGTTGTTGTTCGTGGTCCAAAGTCCAGTGTCGCCACTATAGCGATCAGCGCCGTGGTGCTGGCCCGATCCGAGCGCCACCGTGTTGTCGTGGACGCTCACGTTCTTGGTCACCAGAGGCGTTCCGTCGGGAGCCGTCCCACGGTCAGCCTGGGTTAGCATAATGCCGTTCTTGTTCCCCACGAGCGTGTTGCCGCTAATGTCAATCCCCGTCCCGCCAGAACTGGCGATCTCGATACCGTCGCCCTCCGACAAGGACGGATCGGAAAAACCGTTGCGGCTGATGGTGTTGTTTTGAATCGTGGCGCTATAGCTGATTTCGTGCAGGATCCCGCCGAACGCATTATCCTCAATCTGGTTGCCTGTGTACACTAGTTGATCGCAAAAACCGTCAGACCACAGTCCGATACCGTAGTTGTGGTGGATGAAGTTGCTTTGCACCGTTACAGCGGTAGCATAGTGGACCAGCTTGATCCCACCGGCCTCCCACCCAGGGACGAAGCCTACCGTGTTGTTGTAGGCGATCTCGTTCCCCTGGACCATGGCATTCATGATGTAACCAGAGCCTCCACCGCTCCCACCAATACCAAGCTGGCCGTTGTGGTGGATGTTGTTGTTCACGATCCTCGCCCCGGTATGACCCAAGAATATTCCCAGGCCGTGGTTATAGCGGATCTCGTTCCCGCTAATCACCCAATTGTCACCTATGCTCGTTTGCCCCACTGCGCCGTACCCCGCAGGGTTGGCATACTTCTCGATAATAAGACCCTGGATGGTGACACCGGACCCTGCACCCTGTGCGTTGCCCGCAAACGCGTATTCGGTAGCCGCACCCTCAAGCACGTGCCCCGTTGGGTCGTCGCCCACATAGATGCGTTGGGCGGTGTAGTCAAAGAAGAACGTCCCGGACGCGACAGCACTCTGACTGAGCACACGCGTCAGCAGCACGTTATCACGGTACACGTCCTCTTGGTATTGACAGGCCGTGCCGTTTGAGCAGACGCCAAGATTGTCTGCGAACCGCTGCGTCTGTCCAGTCACGTACCAAGTCGCCCCGCTCTGGATCCACCCGGTGAGCAGTTTCGCACCCGACATAATCGCACCCGCTTGGCCGACGAACTTCTGGTTGGTCAGGGGGATGACGGTTCGCAGCCGGTAGATGCCCGGTTGGAGCGTCAGCGTGGCGCCAGAGCCCGCTGCGGTCGCCTTAGCTTGGATGTCGTCGCCGGGACAGAGCATCGTTGCTGAGGAGACGCAGGCTGTCGACGGAGTGATCGTCACCGCCGACGTGTCGACGAGCGTCCCGTTCGTCTGCCTTGCGACCACCTGGAACGTGCCGGGGGTCGAGCCGGCGGTGTAGAAGCCCGCCGAGCTGACGACACCGCCGGTCGCACTATAGGTCGCCTGCGCCGCGACGCTGTCGCCCGCGGTGGTCCGTCCGTAGACTTGGAATTGCGCGCTGCCGCCGACCGGGACCGTGGCGAGGGCGGGAACGAGG
>Ga0066701_10000399_pt1 | contig 12284 bp, 11 predicted proteins | sample GraSoiAngelo_150_FD_66453 | JGI IMG/M metagenome (GOLD analysis project Ga0066701, IMG submission 66453) | Grasslands soil microbial communities from the Angelo Coastal Reserve, California, USA - 14_1009_09_40cm | ecosystem: Environmental > Terrestrial > Soil > Grasslands | place: USA... | reverse complement strand
ATCACCAGCCGCGTGTCGCATACCGTCGTGATCGACCCGACCAACCGTACGATGACCGTGCTGGCCGGCCCCGAGGCCGAGGTGCGCGAGACTCGCCCGCTGCCCGAGCGCATGACCGTGGAGGCGACGCCGCAGGCGGCGTTCAGCGTCCGCTTCGAGCCGCAGGGGATGTCGAGCGGCGCCGAGTACCGAGTCAAAACGGGCGACGTCGTGTACCGCGTGACGGTCGACCCGGTCACCGGCCGGGTCAAGAACACGCGGCTATGAGCGCGCGGACATCGGAACGCCGCCCGCGCGAGGCGGGATTCACGCTGCTCGAGGTGTTGGTGGCCCTGGTGATTCTCGGACTGGCGATCGTCGTGTCGATTCAGGGGTTCGCGTCGGGGCTGCGGCTGCTGAAGCTGTCGGGCGAGCACCAGGAGGCGATGCTGCTCGCCGACCTGAAAGCGCGCGAGATCGCCGCGCCCACGGAGCCCGGCCGTGACACCGGCACGGAGGGACCGTTCACCTGGGAGCGCGAGGTCAAGCAGGTCGTGACGCCCGATCTCGAGGTCGACGGACGTGTCGGCAGGTGGCGGCAGTGGGAGGTGGACGTGCACGTGCGCTGGGGCGATCACCGCCAGGTCTCGGTCGCCACGCTCCGCACCGTCGCCGGCGACGGCGACACGAAATTGACGCGTCCGCGGCCATGAGGCGCGAGCGCGGCTTCACGCTGCTCGAGCTGCTCATCGCGCTGGGGATCGTCGGCCTGCTGATGACCATCGCCTTCAGCGGTCTGCGCGTCGCCATGGCCGCATGGACTCGCGGGGAGGATCGCGCGGAGGCGCACCAGCACGTGCGCGCCATCGCGTTCACGATGGCGCGCGCGCTCGGCGCCGCCTATCCGTACCGCGGGGCCAAGGGCGAGGCGCCCGAGGTCATCACGCTGTTCAACGGCGCCGAGCAGAAGCTGGAGTTCATCACGCAGGCTCCCCCGCTGCCGCTGCAGGCGCCGGTGGCCTTCACCGCCGTCGTGATCTCGCTCGAGTCGGGCGAAGAGCAGGGGCTCGTCGTGCGCGAGCGCGCGCTGCCGAACCGCGACCCGTTCACCAAGGGCGACATCGTGATGCGCGATCCCGCCGTGACCTCCCTCGCCTTCAAGTTCCAGAACGACGACGGCGAATGGGGGGACACCTGGGACGGCCAGGACCAGAAAGCGATCCCGCGCGCGATCTCGCTCACGATCGGCACGACGTTGAACGGCAAGGCACAGAAGCTGCCGCCGATCACGGTCACGCTGCGAACGACGGGGGCCATCCGGTGAGCCGCCAGCGCGGCTTCGCGCTGATCGCCGTCCTGCTCGTGCTGGCCATGCTCGGCATACTCGGCGCCGAGTTCGCCTACTCGATGCGGCTCGAGGCCACATCCGTGCGCGCGTACAAGGACACGCTCACAGCGGCGCACCTCGCCGAGGCGGGCGTCGAGCAGGCGATCCGCGAGATCGCCGGCGACGTGATGAACGCCGTGCTGGCCGAAGACGGCAGCCTGACCTTCTACAATCGCGAGCGCCTGGAGCTCAAGCGCCTGCCGCGCACGAATGTGCCGCTCGGCGCCGGCCAGTTCTCGTACCGGATCACCGACGAGGAGGCGCGCCTCAACCTCAATACCTCGCCGCCCGACCGCGTCGAGCGGCTGCTACAGGCGCTGGGGCTCGAGAAGTCCGATCGCGACACGATCAACGACAGTCTTCAAGACTGGCGCGACCCCAACGAAGAGCACCGGCTCAACGGCGCCGAGAGCGAGGACTACTATCTGAAGCTGCCGTTGCCGTACCGGTCCAAGAACTCAAACCTCGACTCCGTCACCGAGCTGCTGCAGATCAAGGGCGTGACCCCCGCCATCTACTACGGCACGGCCGGCAAGCCGGGGCTCGAGGCCTTTGTCACGGTGAAGTCGCCCGGCCAGGTGAACCTCAACACCGCGTCCTGCGTCGTGCTGCGTGCGCTCGCCTTCGGCGACGCCGAGTGCTCCGCCGTCGAGCAGGCGCGGCGCGATGGGCCCTACACGACCGTGCCCGGACAGTTCGGTGGACGCGGGCTCAGCCTTACGACTCGCACGTACCGCGTGGAGGCCGAGGGCATCATCGACGGCCAGCCGCGGGCGCGGCTCACCGCGATCATCCAGCGCCGCACGGACTCCGCCGGCGACAACGTCACGGTGCTCGAATGGTCGGGCATCCGGTAGCCGGAAGAGTTTTGCAGGTCGCGGGGTTGTCCCGTAGGCTACGTGAATGAACTTCAAGCCGCTCCGGCTCGCCGTCGTTCTGCTCGGTGACCGGCTCGCCGTCGCCGCCCTGAGCGGCACACGGCTCGAGGCCTTCACCGTCGACGTCGAGAATCCGGCCGCCGCGCTGCGCGCCGAGCTCGACGCGCGCCGGCTGCCGGCGCGCAGCGCATTCCTGGCGCTATCGCGCAGCGCCGTCACCGTCAAGCCGATCGAGCTCCCGCCCGTGGCCGGCGACGTCCGGCAAATGGTCGGCTTCGAGCTCGAGCGGCATCTGCCGTTCCCGCCGGACGACGCGTCGTACGACTTCACGCTGCTGCCCAGCGAGCCCGCCGCCGACCGGCCCGCGGGCGCGGAGCAGCGTGTGCTGATCACCGCCGCCGACCGGCGCGTGGTCGAAACTGCGCTTCGCCTGGCCGAAGAGGCGCGGCTGCGGCCGTTGTCGCTCACGGTCGCGGCGCACAATCTGCCAACGCTGGCGCGCGTGCCGCGCGGCTCCCACGTGGCGTGGGTGCATCGCGCGGGGGGCGCCACCGACCTGCTGCTGGTGGTCGGCGACACGTTGATGCTGAGCCGAAGCCTGTCCGGCACCGACGACGCGCTCGTGGCCGAAGAGGTCAAGCGCTCGCTGCTCGCGCTTCGCTGGCGCGGCTGCGATGCCGTGTGGGTCTCGGGCGACGTCCCCGCGCCGCAGGCGCCCAGCGCCGGTCCGCTGGCCGAGCTCGGCGCGCCGGTGACGGAGCCCGCCTGGACGCCGCGCGCGGCGCAGCAGCTCGACGGCCTCGCCGCCGAGCATCGCGGGGCGCTGCAGCTGGCGCTCGCCGTCGCTTCCGGCCGCAGCGTACGAGCGCTCGAGCTGCTGCCCTCGACCGTTCGCCCGCGGCGCCTCACGCGCGCGCAGACGTTCACGGTCGGCATCGCGGCGGCGACGGCCGTGCTCGGCATCCTCGCCCTGCTCGCCCCGGGCTGGCGCGAGCAGCGTCATCTGAACCGCATCGACGCCGAGATCGCGCGCATGGATCCGGACGTCAAGGCGGTGGACCGTGTGCTGCGCGACCTCGAGCGCAAGCGCAAGCTGCTCGCCGCCGTCGATGGCGCCGAGGCCGCCGGCATTCGCCCGCTGCCCGTTCTGCGCGAGCTGACCGAGATCCTGCCCAACGACGCCTGGCTGACCACGCTCTCACTCGACGCCAAGGGCGTGGAGCTGACGGGCGCGGCGTCCGCCGCGAGCACGCTCATCCCGTTGCTCGAAAACTCGCCGCGGCTGGAGCGCGTGGAGTTCTCGTCGCCGGTCACACGCGGCCGCGACAATCGCGAGCAGTTCCGCATCCGCGCCGCGTGGGAGGCGGGTGGCGCGGTGGCACCCACGGCGGGTGCGCCGGCGACGCCGCCGGGAGTGGTGCCAGCGCCGCCGCCCGGCATCGTCGTTCCCGCTCCACCGACGCCAGGCGCACCGCCGGCGACGCCCGCTCAACCGCGGCGACCCGCCATGACGCCGACACCGCCGGGGACACGGCCATGATGCGATGGCTCAGCCGGCTCTCGCCGCGCGAGCGCGCGATCGTGGTGGGCGGCACGGCGATCCTTGCCGTTGTGCTGCTCTGGCTCTTCGTCATCACACCGCTGCGCGACCGCACCACGGCCACCGCGGATCTCGTCCCCGAGCGCGAGCGGCTGCTCGTGCGTCGTATGGACTTGCTCGCGCGTCGCACGCAGATCGCCGCCGAGCTCGAGTCCGCCAACGCCCGCATCGAGCGCCTCAACGCGCGCTTGCTGACCGCCGCCGCGCCGGCCGTCGCCGCTTCGGAATTGCAGAAGCTCGTCAAGGACATGGCGGCCGAGGCCAGGACGGACATTCGCAGCGAGCGGATCCTTCCGCCCGAGGAGCGCGGCGACCTGCTCGAGATTCCGGTGGAGATCGCCGTTTCGGCGGAAATCCGCCAGCTCGTGGACCTGCTCGCCCGCGTCGAAGGCGCGCAAAAGTTATTGACCGTAAAGGACTTGCGGGTAAGAGTAGTGAACGTCAGCCAGCCGAAGGAGCTGTTGGCGACGCTGACGGTATCGGGCTTCATTCTGCCGGCCGGCAAAGCAAAGACATGATGCCGCGAACACTCGCCGCCGTGAACCTTGCGCTCGCCGCCGTCGCGGCGTTGCTCGTCCTCTATATCGGTCGTCAGTTCGTGGCCCCCACATCGCTGCCGGTCGGCGGCCGCCGCGCCGCAGCGCCCACGGTATCCGCGGCTGCGATCGAGACCGCGCGCTCGCCGGCGAGCGCGTACAACGTGGTGGCCAGTCGCAACCTGTTCAGCCCCACGCGCACAGAAGCCCCCTCCAGCGGCGTGATCGCCGCGACGCCGGTCGTGAGGCCCAACCTCTTCGGCGTCGTCGTGCGCGACAGCGGCTCGATCGCGTATCTCGAAGACCCGACGACCAAGCGCGTGGCGGGTTATCGCGTCGGCGATCGGATCCTCGGCGGCACCGTGCAGTCGATCAAGGTCGACGCGGTCACCATCGACGCGCCGGGCGGCGCGATGGACGTCCGGCTGCACGACCCGGGCAGGCCGCGCGCGACGCCGGCCACGGCCGCCGGAACGCCGCAGCCGAGCGTCGCACCCGCCCTCCCAGGCGTGATTCCGCCGACGAGCGCGCCGCCCATGACAGCACCGCCCCACGCGGTGGCGCAGCCGCCGATGCAGCCGGGTCTGCCCCCGGGGACGATGATTCCGACCCAGCCGCCGACGGTCGCCGTACCGGGCCAGCCGCCCGTCGTCACGCCGCCGGCCGTTCCGGGCCGCCGTCCGCTGCCGCCCAACCTGATGCGCCGTCTGCCACCCGGCATGGGCGATGCGCCGCAACAGTAACCATGTAGGCGGCTTCATCGCGAGCGCTGTTCTGCTCTCACTCGTTGCGGGGTGCGCGACGAAGAGTCCAACACCGCCGAAGATCACCACGCTGCCGGTGGGCCCCGTGCCGGCGCCGACCGTCACCGTTCAGACGGAGCCAACCACGCCGCTGCCGCCCGTCTCCATCGGTCCCCGACCGCCGGCGCAGCTGCAGCCTCCGCCCGTGACGCCGGCGCCGACGCCGCCGCCTGCCACCGTGCCGCCGATGCCCGTTCAGCCCGCGACACCGCCGAGCGGACGCTACATCGTGCTGAACTTCGACAATGCCGACATCGAGACGGTCATCCATGCGGCGAGCGAGATCGTCGGCTTCAACTACGTGCTGTCGCCGGATGTCCGCGGCAAGGTCACCGTGCAGACGTCGGGTCGCATTCCGCAGGAGGACGTCTTCGGCGTGCTGCTCGGCATTCTGGAAGTGCACGGGTTCACCGCGGTGAAGTCGGGCAACCTCTACAAGATCGTCCGCGTCGAGGGCGCGCGCGAGCGCGCCGTGCCGACCATCATCGGTGACGTGCCGATCGCCGAACGTAGCGGCGACGAGATCATTACGCAGATCGTTCCCGTCCGCTATGCGTCGGTCAACGACCTCGGCGTGCTGCTGCGGCCGTTCGTCTCGTCGCGCGGCACGCTCGTGGCCAACCGCGAGACGAACGTCCTCATCATCACCGACGCGGCCTCGAACATCCGCCGTGTGCTCGACATCATCAAGCTGGTCGACGTGCAGGTCTCGCTCGACGAGCTGCAGATCATTCCGGTGAGCTTCGCGGACGCGGCGGAAGTGGCGACGATTCTCAACCAGCTGTTCGCGGGCGGCCGCCTCCGCGCGTCCGTCGGCGTGCCCGGTATTCCGACGACGCCTACGCCCGGCGCCGTCGCCCCGGGCGCCGGCGGCACGACCAGCACCGAGCGCCAACCGCTCGTCATCGCCGAGAAGCGCTCGAACTCGCTCATCGTCCATGGCCGCAAGTCCGAGATCGAGATGATCCGGCGCATCCTGGCCCAGCTGGACATCAACGTGACGGGCGGACGGCGCGTGTTCATCTACTTCGCGGAGAACGCCAAGTCCAAGGACCTCGCCGCGACGCTCAACGCGATCTACGGCGCCAAGGAAACGGTACCGGCGGGGCAGCCGACGCCGCCGCTGACGTCTCGTCCGGCGGGCCAGCCACCGCCTCCGCCGTCCCCCGCCCCGACGACCGCTCCGGGCTCGCCGCTCGGCATCACGGACGTCGGCCTGGCCGAGGGCCAGTTCCGATTCATCGCCGACGAGACGACGAACTCCGTCATCGTCACGACGACGCCGCGACAGTGGACGGACATCGAGCCGACGATCCGCTCGCTCGACAAGATGCCGCGTCAGGTGCTGATCGAGGTGCTCGTGGCCGAGATCACGCTCAACGACGACACGCGTCTCGGCCTCGATTGGGCCATCAAGACAGGCAAGTTCAATATCGCGCAGCAGAGTCTCACCACCTCGACGTCGGGCTCCCAGACGATTTCGCCGCCCAGCGGATTCGAGACGCTCGGCGCCGTCACGTCGATCGCCGGCCTCGCCTCGGGGCTCACGGCGTTCACCTTCGCGACCGATCAGTTCTTCGCGATGCTGAACGCGTTCGCCTCGGACAACCGCATCAACGTCGTCAGCAACCCGCACGTGATGACGTCTGAGAACAAGAAGGCGATCATCAACGTGTCGACCTCGGTGCCGATCGTCACCGGCCAGCAGACGGGCACGCAGACCGTTCCGGCGACCACGGGTGGGACGACGACGACGCAGGTTACCGGCAGCCTGAACCAGACGGTCGAATACCGCGATGCCGGCGTGATCCTCACGGTCACCCCGCGCATCGGCGAGCGCGGCACCGTCGCCCTCGACGTCAAGCAGGAGGTCAACTCGGTGGGCCCCGCGGTGGCCCCGACGAACTCACCGTCCTTTCTCAAGCGCGAAGCCGAGACCTCCGTCGTCCTGCTCAACAACCAGACGCTCGTGCTCGGCGGTCTGATCCAGGACCGACGCACGATCACCCAGCGCGGAATTCCGTTGTTCTACAAGCTGCCGATCATCGGCTACCTGTTCGGCTTCAAAGAAAACCTGATCGAGAAGAGCGAGCTGATCCTGTTGATCACGCCGCGCGTGGTCGGCACGCCGGTGGATGCTCAGCGGATCACCGACCAGATGCGCCGCGCGACACCCGAGCTGAACGACGCCGTCCGCAAAGCGCCGCGAGCGCCGGCGACCGCGCCGCCCGGGACGCCGACGACGCCGCAGCCGGCTCCCGTGCCGCCGCTCGCCCCGCAGCGGGCTCCGGTGCCGCCGCCGCCGACCAGCAGCGCGCCGCCTATCGCGCCGCCACCGGTGCCAGTCGTGCCGCGGACACCGACGCCCGCGCCGCCGTCCGGCGTGCCGCCGATCCCGCCTGCGCCGCCCATGGCGCCGGTGCCGCCGCAATCGTCGGCGCCATCGACGCTCGCCGAGCTCGCGTCGCTCAGCGCCCGGTGAACTTCGCCGGCCGCTTTTCGAAGAAAGCGGCGAGGCCCTCCTGATGATCCTCCGACGAGATCGCGATGCCCTGCGAGAAGGCCTCGAGGTCGAGGGCGGCGGCGAGATCCGACGTCGCCGCGCGGTTGACCATGTGCTTGGCCATCTTCAGCACGGCCGGCGGGCCGGCCGCGATCTTTTCGGCGAGGGCGCGCGTCGTCGCCATCAGCTCCGTCGCGGGCACGACGCGGTTCACGAGCCCGATGCGCGCCGCCTCGGTGGCGTCGATGACGTCCGCGGTGAAGATCAGCTCCTTGGCGCGCGCCAGGCCGACGACGCGCGACAGCAGCCACGTGCCGCCGCCGTCGGGGACGAGCCCGATCTTCCAGAAGAGCTCGCCGAAGCGGGCCCGGTCGGAGGCGACGATGAGATCGCAGCACAGCGCCAGGTTCGAGCCGGCGCCGACGGCGTAGCCGTCCACCATCGCGATCGTCGGCTTGGGGAAGTCCACCAGCCGGAGGACCATGCGATTGAGCGACTCGACGCGCGCGCGGCCCTCGGCGGCGGTGTGACGCCTGGCGCGCATCGTCTTGACGTCGCCGCCCGCGCAGAAGTTTCCGCCGGCGCCGGTGAGGATCATCACGCGCGCCGCCTCGTCGGCCTCGACCTCGTCGAGCACGCTCGCCAGCTCGCGGCGCATCACGAGATCGAGCGCGTTGAGGGCCTGCGGTCGATTCAGGGTAATCGTTGCGATGCCGCCCACGGCCGACTCCTTTCAGACCCGCAAGATCGAGGCGCCATGATAGCGATGGCTGCGGAGGGTGTCCACATGCTGCGTGCTACAATCGCCGTGGTGTCATGCGCCTGATCGGCATGGTGCACCTGCCTCCCCTACCCGGCAGTCCTCGCTGGGAGGGCTCCATGGAGCGCGCGATTGCCGCCGCGCTCGCCGACGCCCGCGCGCTGGTCGACAACGGCATGGATGCGATCATCGTCGAAAACTATGGCGATGCGCCGTTCACCGCCGGCCGCGTCGCCGCCTCGACGGTGTCGGCCATGACGGTGATCGCGCACGAGATTCGCCGCGCGCTGCCGTCGACCCCGCTCGGCGTCAACGTCCTCAAGAGCGATCCGCGCTCGGCGCTGGCGGTCGCCACGGCCGTCGGGGCGCGCTTCATCCGCGTCAACGTGCTCGCGGGCGCCGTGGTCGCCGATCAAGGCATCGTGCAGACCGACGCGTACGACCTGCTCCGCGACCGTCGTCTGCTCGGCGTCGAGGTCGCCATCTTCGCCGACGTGCAGGGCAAGCATGCCGTGCCGCTCGCGCCCGTCGAGCTCGAGCAGCAGGCCCGCGATCTCGCCTCACGCTCGCTCGCCGACGGTCTCGTCGTCTCCGGCCGCGCCACCGGCGACGCCACGCCGATCGACGACGTCAAGCGCGTGCGCAGCGCGGTGCCGGACGTGCCGATCCTCGTCGGCAGCGGCGTCACGCCGGAGACGGCGGCCGATCTGCTCTCGCTCGCCGACGCGCTGATCGTCGGCACCTCGCTCAAGCGCGACGGCGACGTGAGCAAACCCGTCGATCCCGAGCGCGTGCGACGGCTGGTCGACGCCGTCGGTGGCCGCTAGGCTTCCGCGCGGCCTTCTCGTCGCCGCCGCGCTCGTCATCGTCCTGATCGCCGGCTGCGGCAGCCTCGCGCCCGAGCGCTTCGGCGCGCTGAATCCGCGGCTCGGCGAGCTGCTGCTCGTCGGCTTCGACGGCACCACCCTGCACGACAACGCGCACCTCGAGAGCCTGCTGTGCGAGACGCGCGTGGCCGGCGTCATCCTCTTCGCGCGCAACATCGTGGACGCCGAGCAGACGGCGCGGCTCACGCGCGAGATCACCGCACGCGCGCGCGCCTGCACGGGCCGCGCGTTGCTGGTGGCGGTGGACGCCGAGGGCGGCCGCGTGATGCGCCTGGGCCCCTCGGCCGGCTGGACGGCCACGCTCTCGCATCAGGACCTCGGCGAGGCCGGCGATCTCGTGCAGACCGAGCTCGAGGCCCGGCGCATCGGCGGCATGCTGCGGGAGGCCGGCATCAACTGGAACCTCGCGCCCGTGGTCGACGTCGGCTACAACCCGGCCAACCCGGTCATCGTCGGCGTGGGCCGCTCGTTCGGCGCCAACCCCCAGATCGTGGCCGCGCAGGCGCGCGCGTACATCACCGGGATGCACGCGGCGGGCGTGCTGACCGCGCTCAAGCACTTCCCGGGACACGGCTCGAGCATCGACGACTCGCACGCGGGCTTCGTGGACGTCACCGAGACCGCGCGGCCCGACGTCGAGCTCGTGCCCTACCGGCTACTGCTGGCCGAGGGCCTCGTCGACGTCGTCATGACGGCGCACGTCTTCAATCGCCACCTCGATCCCTGGGTGCCGGCCACGCTGTCGCGGTCGACCATCGACGGGATGCTGCGTGGCGAGCTGGGCTGGCGCGGCGTCGTCGTGAGCGACGACATGCGCATGGGGGCGATCGAACGCCACTATGGCGTGGGGGACGCGGCGGTGCGGGCGCTGCGGGCGGGTGTCGACCTCGTCCTCATCGCGGACGATCGACGGCCCGGGGATCGCTTCGCGTCGGCCGAGGCGCTCAAGGCCATTCGCCGCGCCCTGCGGCGGGACCGGCTGCCGGCCGCCCGGGTGGACGAAGCGCTGACGCGAATCGCGGCGTTGAGGTCCAGATTGACCGTCCCCGCCGAGGTCCGCTAGGCTCGTCCAGTGAGGGTCAGGCGCGACTTCCCGCTGCCGATCAAGGTCAAGCTCAGCCTGCTCATCACCACGCTGGTCGCGCTCGCGGTTCTCCTCGTCGGCTTTTCGCTCCTGAGCCGCCAGGAGCGGGCCCTCACCGACGCCGTCACCAAGCGCGGCAAGACGATCGCCGCCAACCTCGCCGCCGCCGGCAAGAGCGCGCTCGCCACCAACGACGACCTCGCGCTCAATATCTTCGTCAAGGAGGCCATGCACGACGAAGACGTCGCCTACGTCGTCTTCACTGACGAGAAGGGCATCGTGCACGCGCACTCCGACGTCACGGCGATCGGCCGTCCGGTCGTCCGGCCGCCCGCGCTCAAGCCGGCGAGCCAGCAGGCGCTCGTGCAGACCTACAAGCGCGGGGACGCCGAGATCATCGACATCTCCGTGCCGCTCACGTTCAGCAAGACGCCGGTGGGCATGCTCTACGTCGGGTTCAGCACGCGGGCGATCAGCACGGCGGTGGACAAGGCGCGCAACCAGGCCTTCCTCATCACCGCGTTCATGGTGGTCCTCGGCCTCGCGGGCGCCGTCGCGCTGGCCACGCTGCTCGCGCGGCCGATCTTCCGGCTGATGGATGCCACCGATGCGGTGGCCCAGGGTGACTTCAACGTATCGGTCCCGGTGACGACGCGCGACGAGCTGGGCGTGTTGACCGAGTCGTTCAACCGCATGGCGCGCAGCCTGCGGGAGAAGGAGATGATCAAGCGCGCCTTCACCCGCTACGTCGCGCGCGAGGTCGTCGAGGAGGTGCTGAAGGATCCCGAACACGCCATGCTGACCGGCGAGCGGCGCGAGGTGACCGTGCTGTTCTGCGACATCCGCAGCTTCACCTCGATGTCCGAACGGCTGTCGCCGGAGCAGGTCGTGAGCGTGCTCAACGAGTTCTACACGCTGATGATCGAGACGATCTTCAAGCACGACGGCACGCTCGACAAGTTCCTGGGCGACGCGGTGATGGCCGTCTTCGGAGCGCCGATCGCGCATCCCGATCATGCCGCACGCGCGGTGAAGACGGCGCTCGACATGCGCGCGGCCGTCGCCGACCTCGGCAAGCGGCGTCGCGCCATAGGGCAGGAGCCGTTCGAGGTCGGGATCGGCGTCAGCCTCGGTGAGGTCGTCGCCGGCACCGTCGGCACCGAGGAGCGGATGGAGTACACGGTCATCGGCGACAGCGTGAACGTCGCCTCGCGCCTTCAAGACCGCGCGAAGCCGGGGTCCATCCTGCTCTCGCGCCGCACCTGGGAGGCGGTGCGCGACCTCGTCGACGCCAAGTCGCTCGGGAAGATGAAGGTGAAGGGCAAGGAAGAAGAGGTCGAGGTCTACGAGGTGCGCGGCCTGTGCGCGCGCTGACGCTCGTGGTCGCGGTGCTGTTGCTCGGCGGGTGCGCCGCGCTGGACTTCGTCCGGGGCGCCGGCGGCACCTCGACGGTCGTCGGCGAGTCGGACGACTTCATCGTCGTCGTCGCCACCCACGACGGTGAAACGGCGGAGGCACTCGCGCGTACCCATCTGCGCGACCCGGCCAAGGCGTGGATGATCGAGGACTTCAACGGCGCGCGAGAGTTCAAAAGCGGAAAGCGCGTCGTGATCCCGAAGCGACCATGGAACCTGGCCGGCGTCGATCCCACCGGCTATCAGCTCGTGCCGATCCTCGTCTACCACAACCTCGGCGCGCAGTCCTCGGGGCGGCTCGTGCTCGGCGTGCAGGCCTTCGCGGAGCAGATGAACTATCTCAAGCGCGAGGGCTACCGCGTGGTCTCGCTGGCCGAGTTCGTCGAGTGGCTGCGCCTCAAGCGGCAGCTGCCGCGGAAGTCCGTCGTGCTCACGTTCGACGACGGCTACCA
>Ga0066701_10000397_pt1 | contig 12317 bp, 12 predicted proteins | sample GraSoiAngelo_150_FD_66453 | JGI IMG/M metagenome (GOLD analysis project Ga0066701, IMG submission 66453) | Grasslands soil microbial communities from the Angelo Coastal Reserve, California, USA - 14_1009_09_40cm | ecosystem: Environmental > Terrestrial > Soil > Grasslands | place: USA... | reverse complement strand
GGCCGCCCTGCGTCCCCATCCGAGCAGGAAGAGCACGAACAGGATCGCCCCGACGACCGCGATCGGAATCCCGGCGATCCAGAACCCGAAGAGCGAGATCACGATCGCGATCACGATCAACGCGAGGACGAGCCCGAGCATGGTCCTCCCGTTCTCGGTGCGGCCCCGAACAAACTACGGCAGCTCGATGACGACGAGTCGCTCCTCCGTCAGCTCGCGCACGGCGTAGTGCGGCCCTTCACGCGTGTTGCCGGAGTCCTTGACGCCGCCGTAGGGCATCTGGTCCGACCGGAACGTCGGCGCCTCGTTGACGGTCACGCCGCCGAACTCGAGCGTCTGCGCGGCGTGGAGCGCGGTGTCGAGACGCGTGGTGAAGATCCCGGCCTGGAGCCCGTACCGACTGGCGTTCGCGAGCTCGATTCCGTCGTCGACCGACGCGACCGACGTCACAGTGCACACCGGGCCGAACACCTCCTCGCGGGAAACCTTGTCGTCGCGGCCGGGGTTTGCGATCACCGTCGGCCGGATCAGCTCGCCCTCCAGCTCGCCGCCCGTCAGCACCTCGCCCTTGGACTCGCGAATCCACTCGAGGATGCGCTCGCGAGCGTCCTCGTCGATCACAGGGCCGACGTCCGTGTCCTCGTCCGCAGGATCGCCGATCCTCAACGCCTCGACCCGGGGCAGAAACCGCTCGACGAACACGTCGTACACGCCGCGCTCGACGTACACGCGCTGGATGGAAATGCAGCTCTGGCCCGCGAACGAGAACGCGTTCGCAGCGATCTTCTCGGCGGCCGTGTCCACGTCGGCGTCGGCCGCGACGATCACTGGCGTCGCGTTGCCGAGCTCCAGGTTGATCCGCTTCTTGGGCGCGCGCTCCTTCAGCGTCCAGCCGACGAGGCCGGACCCGGTGAACGTGATCGCCTTGACGCGGTCGTCCTCGACCAGCACGTCGCCGATCTCCGACGCGGGCCCGACGACGACGCTCAGCCAACCCGCCGGCAGCCCGGCCTCCTCCTCGAGCTCTGCCAGCAGCAGGGCCGAAAGGGGCGTCTGGCTCGCAGGCTTGAGGACGACCGCGCACCCGGCGGCCAAAGCGGGCGCCAGCTTGTGCGCGACCAGGTTGAGCGGGAAGTTGAACGGGCTGATCGCGCCGACGACGCCGATCGGCTGACGGAGCGTGAACGCGAGCTTCCCTTCGCCTGCCCGCGCCGCGTCCATCGGCACCATCTCCCCGGCGAGCTTGCGCGCCTCGACGGCCGCGAATGTGTAGGTCGACATCGCGCGCTGCGCCTCGACGCGCGCCGCTTTCATCGGCTTGCCGGCCTCGTCGGAGATCTGCCGCGCGACCTCGTCGTGGCGCCGTCCGAGCGCGCCGGCGACGCGTACGAGGATCTCCGCACGTTTGTGGGCGGGCAGCGGTTCCCGCATCGCGTGCTCGGCCGCGTCGATCGCGCGGCGCGTCTCTGTCGCCCCGGCCTTCGCCACCCGGCCCACGACGTCGCCGGAGTACGGCGAGCGAACCTCGAGCCAGTCGCCGGTCTCGATCCACTCGCCGGCGATGAAGAGACGGCGATCTGCGGTGGTCGTGGCCACGGATCTACTCTACTTCTGTGACCGACGCTTACATCGTCGACGCCGTCCGTTCGCCGATCGGGCGAAAGAACGGGACCCTCTCCAAGATCCGCGGCGATGAGCTCGCCGGACAGGTGCTGAACGCGCTCGTGGGGCGGAGCGACCTCGATCCCGCGGAGGTCGAGGACGTCCAGCTCGGCTGCGTGACGCAGATCGGGGAGCAGGGCTGGAACATCGGGCGGATGGTGCCCCTCGTCGCCGGCTGGCCCGAGACGGTCTGCGGCACGACCGTCGACCGCCAGTGCGGGTCGTCGATGCAGACGAACTTCAACGCCGCCGCTGCGATCTCGTCCGGCCAGCTCGACCTCGTCGTCTCCGCAGGCGTGGAGATGATGTCGCGCGTCCCGATGGGCTCGAACGGCGGCGACCTGTCGGAAGGCTTGGTCGAGCGCTGGGAGATCGTGCCGCAGGGGATCTCCGCGGAGGTGATCGCGGACGAGTGGGGGCTCACGCGCGAGCAGCTCGACGACTTCTCGCTCGAATCGCACCGGCGCGCGATTGCCGCGATCGACGAGGGGCGTTTCGAAGAGGAGATCGTCCCGATCGAGTTGACGAATCCGCACGTGGGCGTGCAGTTTGCGGTCGACGAGACGCCTCGGCGGGACACGTCCGCGGAGGCGCTGGCGGCGCTGAAGCCGGCGTTCGTTCCCGACGGCAAGATCACCGCGGGGAACTCGTCGCAGATCTGTGACGGCGCCGCCGCCGTGCTCGTCGCGAGCGAGCGCGCCGTGTCTCGCCTCGGGCTCGAGCCGCGGGCGCGATTCGTGTCGTTCGGGCTCGCCGGCGTCGACCCGCACCGGATGCTGCACGGCAACCCCGAGGCGTGCGCAAAGGCACTCGTCCGTGCCGGCCTGACGTGGGACGACGTGTCCGTGATCGAAGTGAACGAGGCGTTCGCGTCGGTCGTGCTGCAGTTCGCGCGCGATGCAGGGCTCGAGGATCGCTGGGACGACATCAACCCGAACGGCGGCGGCATCTCGCTGGGCCATCCGCTCGGGGCGACCGGCGCGCGCATCACCGCGACGCTGCTGAACGAGCTCGACCGCCGCAAGGCGCGCTACGGCATCGCGTCGATGTGCGTCGGGTTCGGGATGGCGATCGCGGGCGTGATCGAGCGGCTCTGACGCGCTGGCTGCTCGTTCGCGGGCGGGGAGAGAGACCGCTCGACGCGCGGATCGATCCCCACCGCATCAACGCACACTCGTCGTCCAGGCGACCGTCAGTGCAGGCCGGCGACGTTGCGATTCTCTATGCGGCGGTGTGGCAGGCGATCTTCGGGGTCGCCGAGGTCATTGGCGACCCGGAGAACGATCCGTCGCGCGAGCGATGGGCGTGGCGATTCCCGATTCGAGCCGACGTCGTGGTCTCCGACCTGCACGACGCGCCGGGCGTCGAAGCCGCTGGGATCTTCCCGCAGAGCCTGTGGCGGCACTCGCACATCCGCCTGTCGCAGGAGCAGTTCGAGCGCGCCCGGGCGCTAATCAGCGCGTCGGGATCGTTGCGTGGTGAGTTCGATTGAGTCGAACGGTCAGTTCAGACGGACGCACGGGCGAAGCCCGAGCGTCCTGAGGGCGGCACCGCAAGCGGTGCCTTAGGCTGCCGCGCGTGAAAGTCGGAGTGGTCGGGCTCGGGACGATGGGCGCGGGGATCGCGCAGGTCAGCGTGACTGCCGGCCACGACACCGTCGGCCGCGAGGTCACCGGGGAGCTCGCCGAGCGGGGGCGCGCAACGATCGACCGCTACCTCACGCGGGGGGTCGAGAAAGGGCGAATGACGGAGGACGAGCATGCCGCCGCGCTCGGCCGGCTGTCGCTCACGACCGAGCTCGCGGACCTGGCGGATTGCGATCTCGTGATCGAGGCCGTTCTCGAGGAGCTCGACCTGAAGCGAGAGGTGTTCGCGGAGCTCGATCGTGTCTGCCGTCCCGACGCGGTCCTCGCGACGAACACGTCAGCCCTCTCGGTCGCGGAGATCGCAGGAGCGACGAAACGTCCGGAACGCGTCGTGGGGATGCACTTTTTCAATCCGGCGCCGGTGTTGCCGCTCGTCGAGATCGTCCGCGCTCCGGAGTCGAGCGACGACGCGGTGCAGACGGCGTACGACTGGGCGGAAGGCGCGGGCAAGCAGCCCGTTCGCTGCAACGACACGCCCGGCTTCATCGTCAACCGAATCCTCATTCCGCTCCTCAACGACTGCGTGCGCGTGCTGGACGAGGCGGACGTGCGTCCGGAGGACATGGACAGGGCGATGACGAACGGCGCGGGCTGGCCGATGGGGCCGTGCGCGCTGGTCGACCTGATCGGCGTCGACGTGCACGTGCACGCGTCCGAGGCGCTGCACGCGAAGCTGCGGGAGGATCGAATGGCACCGCCCGATCGGCTCGTCCGCATGCAAGCCGACGGGCTGCTCGGCCGCAAGAGCGGTCGCGGCTTCTACGAGTACTAAAAAAGGCTCTAAGCAGCCAGCCGGGCCGGCACATCGAGCGTCAGCTCGACCTCGCGCGATGCAGGATGACGCGCGTGTGCTTCGCGCCAGATCGCGTCAGCGCGCTCGGCCTCGAGGAGGTCGAGCGCGACGGCGCGCATCGTCGCGACCGTCGCCAGCTCGACGAGCCGCTCGGTCTCGGCGTGGGGGAGGGAAGCTGCGGTCCGTGCGAGCGCCTCGAGCCGCGAGATCAGCAGCTTCGCGGTCCGCTCGGAACGGGCGTCCTCGGTCATGCCCCGGATGTTCGCGTTCCGATCGGACGGTCCTCCCCGGGCCGCAAGGGTTGCTAGGGGACGGTGAGGCGCGCCCGGCGGCGAAGCCGCCCGTCCGCGTAGCGGACCGGTGGGGGGGTCTGGGGGAACCGGGAGGTTCCCGCAAGGGTTGCTAGGGACGGTGAGGCGCGCCCAGATGTTGTCCAGCAGGCGGGCGACCTCCGGGCGGCCGAGGGAGGCCGCAAAATTGAGCACGCCTGCCGCGAACACCTTCGCGCCCGCCGGCGTCTCGTAATACGTCATTTCCGCCGTCCGGCCGCGACCGAGCAGGTCCGGGATGCGCGCCAGCACCTGCGTCCCCCGTGGCGACGCCGCAGTGCGCGCGTCGATTTCGATGCCGTAGCGGCCGAACGAGTCGCCGTTCGCGAACCCCGTGCCGGTGAAGGCCCACGGCGCCGAGGCGGCGCCCGCGACGACGAACGCGCCCTGCTTCTCACCGTGATTCGAGCCCACGTACTGAACGCCGACGATCGACGCCTCCGGGCGTCCCAGCTTCCGCCACAGACGCCCGCGAACGAGCGTCGATCCGCGCCGCGTCACGCGCCGGTACAGGTTGTTCGCCGCCAGAAACGCCAGGTTGCCGCCGACGTCCCGGTAGCGGCGGATGACGTCGTACGCATGACGCGTCACGTACTCCTCGTGTCCCGGGAAGACGATCAGGTCGTACCGGCGCGCGAGCTCGTCGCCGCTGCGAACGCCGTCGAGGTCGTCGTCGGACAGGAAGTCGACGCGTTTCCCGGTCCAGTTCAGCCAGGCGATGAAGTCGAGATCCCAGTCGTGGAAGCGGAAGGGAACTCCGAAGTCGAGGAACGGACGCTCGAGGTCGACGGTCGAGTGGCCGCCGACGTACCACGAGTCTCCCCAACCGTTGCCGTCGGCGTCCTCGAAGTTGTACGCGGCCCAGGTGTTCGTCGCGAGCACGACGGCGACGCGCTCGGTCCCGAGCCGCTTCGGCCGCACGATGAACGGGGCGTAGCCGACGCGCCCGTCCGACGAGATCGCGCGCAGGAAATACAGGCCGCTCGGCCAGTCGCCCGCGCGCACCACTCGGAGCAGCGCCGGCGCATCGCGGTGGCCGCGCCAGTCCACCGGGATCGGCCCCGTCATGGCGAGACCGGCCGTCTTGACGTCCTGCTCGCTCGGGCGTCCCGGCGACTGGTAGGCGAACACCTGCAACCGGAGCGAGCGCGCGTCCGTCGCGAGGCGGAGCTCTGCCGTCTCGCCGGGCGCGTAGCTGCGGCGCGTGAACGCCGCGTCGATTCCCTGGATGCGGACCACCGGCGCGTTCTGCCGCCCATTCGGCCCGTAGCCGCCGTAGACGCGCGCTCCGACAGTGAGCCGGAGGATGTACGTGCGCGGCTGGGTCGAGCGTGCCGGCCGCCAGACCAGACGTCCGGGACCGGCCGGCAAGCGGTGCGCCGTGCTCCAGACGACGGTCGTCCCGGTCCGGCCCGCGCGGACCATCTGCGTCGCCACCACGTCCAGATGCACTGTTGCCGCGCGGGTCAGGACGAAGCGGACGACCGCCGAGTCGCGAAAGCCGTCGCCGTTCGGGCTCACGGTCGCCAACAGCGCCGTGTCGCCGGAGAACGGCGCCGAGCCGTTCGAGACCCGAATGTCGACGAGCGCCGGGGCGGGTAGGGAGGCGGCTGCAATCGCGGCGACGAGCGGGACGATCACCCGGCGGAGCGTAGAGCGGCGGACGGCCGTCCCGGAGCCACTAACAGTTTCCTTACTTCCCGCTCAAGCAGGCCACACCCACGGCGTCGATACTGAGGCAGCGATGAGGCGTCTCTTCGTCATCCTTGGCGTCCTTGCGCTTGCGGCCCCGGCCGCGAGCGTTGCAGGCAAGCGCGATCCGTCCGACGGAACGCTGTCCGTGCGGGGCGGCCGCGGCACCTTCACGGTCAACGGCAAGGGCGTGATCATCGGCAGCTTCGTCCACGGGAAGGTCCTGATCACCGACCCGATCGATGGCGACGGCACGGGCCCGATCGTGTCCGGCGACGACTGGCACAAGGACCGCGACGACAAGACGACGGTCTACGGCGGGACGAAGGTTCGCTTCCGGCTCGTCGGCGGCACCTTCAGGGTCCGCGTGGTCGGGACCGGCGTGAACCTGTCCGTGGTCGGCAAGGGCCAGGTGACTCTCCACGGCGCAGGAACTGCGGACGACGGCTCGTACTCGGTCAACGGCGAGCCCTACGCGGACGTGCCAGATCTCTCGCAGTTCGCGCTGTCTGCGTCGAGCCCGTAACGTTCAGGATGCAATGGCGGCAAACGCGCAATCCGTCTTGGTGGTCGAGGACGAAGCCTCGATCGCGTCGTTCGTCGCGCTCTACCTGAAGAACGCCGGCTACGACGTCGCGACGGTCGCGAACGGGAGCGAGGCGCTCCTCTCCGTCGAGCGCCAGCAGCCGTCTCTGATCGTCCTCGACCTGATGCTCCCGGACATCGACGGGATCGAGATCTGCCGGCGTGTGCGCCAGAAGTCCGACGTGCCGATCCTGATGCTGACGGCCAGGGACGAGGACGTCGACAAGATCATCGGCCTCGAGGTTGGGGCCGACGACTACATGACGAAGCCCTTCAACCCGCGTGAGCTCGTCGCGCGCGTCAAGTCGATCCTCCGCCGCACGACTCCCGACCGGAAGGAGCGGGAGAGCGAGGTCATCCAGCACGGCGATCTCGTCGTCGACGCCGGACGCCGCGAGGTCAAGGTCGGCGACCGGGAGATCCAGCTGGCACCGAAGGAGTTCGATCTCCTGTGGGAGCTGCTCGACCATCGCGGCCTGGTCCTCACCCGCGACCAGCTCCTCGAGCGGGTTTGGGGCTACACCTTCGCCGGGGACACGCGCACCGTGGACGTCCACGTTCGCCAGCTGCGCCGCAAGCTCGAAGACGCGTCGCCGATCGTCACCGTGTGGGGTGTCGGCTACAAGGTTGGGCCCGCACGCGACGCCGTGAACGCCTAACGGGCTCGCCGTGCTGAGATCGCTGCGCTTCCGGCTCCCGGCGCTCTTCCTCGCCGGGATCGTCGTGAGCGGACTGGTCGCGGCCGTCGTCGCGTTCCAGTTGTTCCAGTCCTACACGCTGAAGCGCGCAGAGGACGAGCTGCGGCGCGAGGCGACGGGCGTGACGCGGCTGTATGTCGCGCAGGCGACCGGGTCGAACGATCCGGTGCCGGCCTCGCAGCTCGAGCATGCGATCGCCGACCGCATCTACTACGTCCCGCCGTCGCCGGGCTTCAAGCTCTTCGAGGGGAAGGGAGCGGGCCTGCGCACGTTGCCTCGGTCGATGCTCGACTTCCGTTCGATCACGCGGGGAAAGACGCTGCAGTTCGAGTTCAAGCCGCCCGGGACGAAGAAGACCTATCTCGCGGTCGCGCGTCCGCTCAGCGTCGGCGAAACGAAGTCGAAGACGGTCTTCGGTGCGATCGTCGTCGCGAGGCCGAAGGATCAGCTCCAGACTCGCGTCGTCCCACTGCTCGAGCGGCTCGGCGTGGCGCTGCTCGGCGGCCTCATCGTGGCGGCCATCCTCGGCTTCTACGTCTCGCGTCGGCTCGCGCGGCCCGTGCTCGACCTGTCGCAGGCCGCCGACGACGTCTCGCGCGGGCGCTACGACGTCGCCCTCCCGCGCGTCCGAAGTGGCGACGAGATCGGTCACCTCGCCGATCGCTTCCGCGAGATGGCGTCCCGCCTGTCCGAAGCAGAACGGCAAGAGCGCAACTTCCTGATGACCGTGTCGCACGAGCTGCGCACGCCGCTGACGGCGATTCGCGGACACGTCGACGCGTTGCGCGAGGGCGTGGCGGAGGATCCAGCCGTGCGCGCCGCGTCGCTGGACGTGATCGCAAGCGAGACCGCGCGGCTCGATCGGCTCGTAGGCGACGTCCTCGATCTCGCGAAGCTCGAGGCGCACCGCTTCACGCTGCTCCGCGAGGAGGTCGACATGGAACAGCTCTGCGACCACGCGTACACCGCGTTCGGTGAGGAGGCGCGCCGGCGTGGAATCGACTACCGGCGACGGTTCGACGCCGCGCCGACGATCGTCTCGGACGGCGACCGCGTGCTCCAGATCATCTCCAACCTGCTGACGAACGCGTTTCGCTGGACGCCCGATGGAGGCCGTGTCGAGCTCGAGCTCGCGGCCGAGAATGGCGCCGTGTCGGTCGCGGTCGACGACACCGGGCCCGGAATCTCCCCGCATGAGCGCGAGCGGATCTTCCGGCCGTTCTTCTCGCAGGATCACGCGGGCACCGGGCTCGGCCTCGCGATCGCGCGGGAGCTCGCGCTCGCGCTCGGCGGCCGCATCGAGCTCGAGTCGACGCTCGGCCGGGGCAGCCGCTTCGAGCTCGTGCTGCCCTCGCAGCAGTCGTAGCATGACCGCCCCGTGACGCTTCCCGAACGCGACCAGGTCGTCGAGCTCCCGCGCCGGCGTGGAAAGACGCAGGCGGCATTCGTCTCGCTGCGACCCCGGCAGTGGACGAAGAACCTGCTCCTCTTCGCCGGGATCATCTTCGCTGCGAAGCTCGGTGACGCATGGCGCTGGCTCGATGCGTTCGCCGTCTTCGCCGCGTACTGCGCCGCCTCCAGTGCCGCGTACCTCGTCAACGACGTGCGCGACGCGCACCATGACCGTGCTCATCCCGTCAAACGCGCGCGGCCGATCGCACGGGGGGAATTGTCGACGCGCTCAGCGTACGTGCTCGCCGGTGCGCTCCTCGCTCTCGCCGTCGCGCTCGTCGCGCCGCTCGGCCTCGTCTCGCTTGCGTTCCTGGCAGCCTTCCTCGGGCTCCAGGCGACCTACACGCTCGGGCTCAAGCACGTCGTCCTGATCGACGTGATGACGATCGCCGGCCTGTTCGTCCTACGCGCGTCGGCGGGCGCCGCAGGCGTGCACGTGCGCATCTCGCCGTGGCTCCTGCTCTGCACCGCGCTGCTCGCGCTCTTCCTGGCGCTCGCGAAGCGCCGAGGCGAGCTGGTGCTCGTCGGGGCGGAGGCGACGCCGGGACGTCCCGTGCTGGAGGGCTACTCGCTCGCGCTCGTCGACCAACTCGTCAGCGTCGTCGCCGCGTGCACCGTGATCGCCTACTCGCTGTACACGTTCACCGCCCGCGACTCGAAGGCGCTGATGGTGACGATCCCGTTCGTCGTCTTCGGCGTCTTTCGCTACCTGCTGCTGATCCACCGGCAGGATCTCGGGGAGGAGCCGGAGGAGGTCCTGCTCCGCGACCCGCCGATCTTGCTGTGTATCGCCGCGTGGGCGGTCTGCGCCGCGGTGATCCTGGTCGTGACCTAGCTAGGGGCCGTTCGCGACGTCCGGACGCCGGTCTTCGATCCGGTAGACGATGGCGCCTCCGCGCTCCTGCAGGCCTTCCTCCAGCCGGCCGACGAGCGCCTCGATGCGCGCGAGGCGTGCGTCGACGCTCTTCCATCCTGAGGAGATGAGGTCGACGAGCAGCGCGAGGTCGTCGACGCGCGCGTGACGGTCGGCGACCGTGTCGCCCTCGAGGTTCTCGAGCCGCCGCAGGACCTGGTTCATCAGCCCGCGGATCTCCGCCAGGTTGCGACCCACAGGGAGAACCTGCTCGCGGAGCCCGTCCTGGACCGCATTCTCGACCCGCTCGGGGAGCCCATCCGTCGCGGCGGCGGCGACCCGAGCAAGCGCTTCGAGCTCTGCGCGCGTCCGCTCGAGCACGCCGTCGAGCGCGGCAGCGTCGGCCCGCTGCTCGACCCGCTCTTTGGCGCGGTCGATGGCGCTCTCGTCCATACGTGGCAAATGTACCGTGGTGGCCGGATGAGGGTCGACGAACTCGACTACGACCTCCCGGCGGAGCTCATTGCGCAGCGGCCCCAGGCGCGCCGCGACGAGTCGCGCCTGCTGGTCTACGAACGCGTGTCCGGGCAGGTGCACCACCGGACGTTCGCAGAGCTGCCGGACGTCGCCGGGGGCGCGCTCGTCGTCGTGAACGACACGCGGGTCGTGCCCGCGCGCATCCCGATCGAGCGGCCGCGCGGCGAGGTGCTGCTGCTGGAGCGCGTGGGGGAGAACGGGCTCTGGGAAGGCCTGGCGCGACCGACGCGACGGTTGCACGCCGGCCGGCGCTACGGCGACCTGGAGCTGCTCGAGCACCTCGGAGAGGGACGCTGGCGCCTCCGGCTGCACGGCGAGCCGGCCGGCCAGACGCCGTTGCCGCCGTACATCACGGAGCCGCTCGCCGATCCCGAGCGGTACCAGACGGTGTACGCGCGCGAGCAGGGGTCCGCGGCCGCGCCCACCGCGGGACTGCACTTCACGCCGGAGGTGCTGCGGCGGCTCGACGTCGAGCGCGTGACGCTGCACGTCGGTCTCGACACGTTCCGTCCGATCACCGTCGACGACCTCTCCGAGCACGCGTTGCACGGCGAGCGCTACGCGGTCACGCGCGAAGCGTGGGAGCGGATCCACGCCGCCGCGTGCGTGCTCGCGGTCGGCACGACGACCGTCCGAGTCCTGGAGACGCTCGCGCGAGGCGGACCGCTCGCGGGACGCACCGACCTGTTCGTGACGCCCGGATTCGAGTTCAGCCGCACGAACGCGCTGCTGACGAACTTCCACTTGCCGCGCTCGACGCTGCTCGCGCTCGTGATGGCCTTCGCAGGCGTCGAGGAGACGCTCGCGCTCTACCAGGAGGCAATCGACCGGCGGTACCGCTTCTACTCGTTCGGCGATGCCATGTTGATCCTGTGAACGTGCGCGCCGCGCGCAGCGAGGACGCTCGGACGGCAGGCGAGATCCTCGACGAGGCGACCGCGTTCATGGCCGCGCTGGGATACCACGAATGGCCGGTGCCGTTCCCGCAAGACGAGCTCGCGATGCGGATCGAGCGTGGCGAGCTGTACGTCGCGGAGAGCGACGGCGAGATCGCGGCGACCTTCACGCTGCTCTGGAACGACCCAACGTTCTGGGGTGAGCGGCCGCCGGACGCCGCGTACCTGCACAAGCTCGCGATTCGTCGCCGGTTCGCCGGCCGCGGTCTGGGGGCCGCGCTCATCGACTGGGCCGACGCGCAAGCCGCTGCCGCAGGACGCCGGTTCCTCCGCCTCGACTGTCAGCGGGACGATCCGGGCATCCGCGCGTACTACGAGCGGCTGGGCTTCGAGTACCGGGGCGACGTCGACCATCCGCGCTTCGCTGCTGCGCTGTACGAACGACCGGTCCGGACATGACGACGTTCACGGTGACTGCGCGCGAGGGCGCGGCGCGCGCGGGCGTCCTACGCACGGCGCACGGCGACGTACCGACGCCGGCGTTCATGCCTGTCGGCACCAAGGCGACCGTCAAACTCGTCGACCCGGACGAGCTGCGCGCGCTCGGCACGACGATCCTGCTCGGCAACACCTACCACCTGCACTTTCGCCCAGGCGAGGACGTGATCGCAGAGCTCGGCGGCCTCCATCGTTTCATGGCCTGGGACGGTCCGATCCTCACCGACTCCGGCGGATTCCAGGTCTTCTCGCTCCGCGACACGATCCTCTCGACGGACGACGACGGCGTGACGTTCCGATCGGTCTACGACGGTGCGCCCGCGCGGTTCACGCCGGAGCTCGTCGCCGACATCCAGTCCAAGCTGGGCTCGGACATCGCGATGTGCCTCGACATCTGTGCGCCGGTCGACGTGTCGGGCCGAACGCTCGAGGAGGCTGTGCGGCGCACGACGCTGTGGGCCAAGCGGCAGCGCGCCGCTCCGCGCGCGGACGGACAGCTCGTGTTCGGGATCGCGCAGGGCGCATCCGATCCGGAGCTCCGCCGCCGCTCGATCGTCGAGGTCGCAGAGCTCGACTTCGACGGCCACGCGCTCGGCGGGCTTGCGATCGGCGAGGAGCGTCCGCTGATGTTCGAGACGACCGCCTGGGCCGCGGAGCTGCTCCCGGCCGGCAAGCC
>Ga0066701_10000395_pt1 | contig 12337 bp, 11 predicted proteins | sample GraSoiAngelo_150_FD_66453 | JGI IMG/M metagenome (GOLD analysis project Ga0066701, IMG submission 66453) | Grasslands soil microbial communities from the Angelo Coastal Reserve, California, USA - 14_1009_09_40cm | ecosystem: Environmental > Terrestrial > Soil > Grasslands | place: USA... | reverse complement strand
ACGTCGGTGTCCCTCAGGTAGTTGAGCAGTCGCCGTTGCTTGCCGACCAGGAGAAGGAGGCCGCGGCGCGAGTGATGGTCCTTGGCGTGCGTCTTCAGGTGCTCGGTGAGCTCCCGGATACGTGCGGTGGAGAGCGCAATTTGAACCTCGGGGGAACCCGTGTCCTTGTCTGCGCGTCTGTGTTCCGCGATCAGCTTGCCTTTGACTTGGTTCTCTGCTGCCAAACTCGACTGGCAAGTATACGGGGCGACTGCTAGCGGCTGTATTCGACCGATCCGTCCGAACGCGGATCGGCCCCGCCTCGCCACGCTTTCGGGCCATCGATCACGATCGCGTGGGCGTGCCCGAGGGAATGGTGCCTGGCAGGCATGAGCTTCACCCTTTTGTCCGCGCGAGCCATCGCGGCCGCACCCGGGTAGTCGGCTTCGACGGCCAGAGTCTCACCGTCGACGAGCACCGCCATCCGCGGCCGGGCGACCGCCTCCGCCGGCTCGAGACCGTCGTTGACCAGGTTGCGGAGGACCTGGACCTGCAGCTGCGGCTGACGCTCTCCTCCCATCGTCCCGAAAGCGGCCCAAGGCCGTCCTCCGCGGGCGACCATAGCCGGTATCAGTGTGTGCATGGTTCGTTTCTTGGGCTCGAGCCGATTGACGTGTTCGGGATCCAGCTTGAAGTAGGCGCCTCGGTTCTGGAGGAGCATGCCTGTGCCCTCGGCGACGATGCCCGAACCGAAGTCATAGGCGACGCTCTGGATCAGCGAGACCAGGTTGCCGTGCTCGTCCGCTGCGCAGAGGTAGACGGTGTCCCCAGCCCTCGGCGTGACATCGACCGGGCGGGCCAGATCATGGTTTGGGTCCAGGAAGACCTCAGCTGGTGCGACCGAAAATCCAGGATCGGTGATGTACCGGTCACGCAGCGCATAGCTCGCGTCGCGCGCGGATCGGAAGTCCTGGCCGGCCTCGAGTCTCAGCGCCATCGACGCGGCGACCAAGCCAACGGTTGGCGGCGGCAGCTCGTACACAACGAGGTCGCGGTACGTAAACCCGATTGGATCGACCCACTGTGAACGATGCGTGGCGAGATCTTGGCGCGTCACCAGCCCATCGCGGCGCTTGATCGCCGCGGCGATCGCGGTCGCAATCTCCCCACGGTAAAAGCCGTTGATCCCGTTCCTCTCGATCTCGCGCAGAGTCGAGGCAAGGTCTGGATTGCGCAGCAGCATCCCTCGCTCCATCGGGGGGTAAAGCGCATAAGCGTGCGGCTCCTTGAGCAGCAGGCCCGCGGCGCGCGCGAGGTGCTCGGAGAGATCCTTCGAGATGACGTAGCCGTCCCGGGCGAGATCGGCCGCCGGCTCGATGACCGGGCCAAGCCCGACGCTGCCGAATCGCTCGAGCAGCCTGCCCCACGCCTCGATGGTGCCGGGCACCGTCACGCTCAGCACGCCGCGGGCGGGCATCTCATCGAAGCCGCGGGAGTGGACTGCGTCGATCGTCGCCAACTCGCCCGACCGGCCCGCGCCGATCAGCCCGACCGGCGACGCTGCGCCCGCGGGCCAGACGATCGCCATCAAGTCGCCGCCGATCGAGGTCATGTGGGGATAGACCACGCAGAGGACGGCGTCGGCCGCGATCGCCGCGTCGATCGCGTTCCCGCCATCGCGCAACACCTGCGCCCCAACTTCGCTGGCCAGATGGTGCGGGGTGGCGATCACCCCGCTGGTCATCGCGGCGTTATGAAGTCGATCGCTCCCGGCTGAATCTCGAAGAGAGCAGGCAGAAAGCCGACCGCCTCGCCGTCGACGTCGATGCGGACTTTCTCCGGCGATGTCACCGAGACCCGCTTGCCGTACATGAGCTCCATTTTGGGGTTCGACTGATCGAGATGCTTGCCGCTCCGGATGTCGTTCATGCCCCGCATGGTCTCGATCTTGCTGGCGTTCTTGATCAGGATCACGTCGAACACCCCGTCGGTCGGCGAGGCGGACGGCGCCATCTGCATCCCTCCGCCGAAGAACTGGCAGTTCGCGACCACGACCTGCTGCGCCTTCTTGAGCTGGTGGGTGGTGCCGTCGATGTCGACCGTCATGGGTTTGTTCTTGAAGCTGAGCAATGCGCGCAATCCGGCAACCGTGTACGTCGCGCTGCCGAAGCGCTTGGTCCCATTGCCGACGATGAAGACGACATCACCGCCAAGCCCGGCGTCGGCGATGTTGATGAAATGACGCACCGCAGTCGAGCCGTCCGCGGTCTGGTAGGTGACGCATCCTGCGTCCAGCTTGCGGACCATGCCGCTGCGCAAGATCTCAACTGCCTGTTTCGTATCTGTTGGAATTCGAAGCGTGCGGCGGAAGTCTCCCCCGGTGCCAAGCGGGACCATCGCCAGCCTGCTGGTCGTGGGAATCGGCGCCCCGTTGTTGAAGAATCCATTGACGACCTCGTTCAGCGTCCCATCGCCGCCCACCGCCACGATCACGGGGCGGGATTCGCGCACAGCGCGCTGCGCGATCTCTGTTGCCTCGAGCGGTCGTGTCGTCATCGCGACCTCGTACGGCAATCCGCTCGAGGGCAACCACGACTCGACGCCGGCCCACTCCCGGCCCGCCTTGCCAGCGCCGGACGCCGGGTTGACGATGAAGAGAATCGGCGCGCCGGCCTGGCCGCCTATCGTGGGCCTCCCACCGCGCGCGGATTCATGATGCCCCCGGGATCAAGTCCTTCCTTCACCGCTCGCCACACGCGCATCCATCCTCCCATCTCGTCCGCGACCCACCGTGCGCGAGCCTGGCCCACACCATGGTGGTGGCTGATCGTCGCGCCAAGCTCCAGGGCCGCGCTCATCGCTCCTTCCCAGGCGCGGCCGTAGGCCGCGCGAGCTTCCGCTTCCGTACCCGAGGAGCCTGCAAACGAGAAATACGCGCAGCAGCCCTGCTGGTAGGCATGACTGAAATGGCATAACGCCAGGCCACCAACTCCTATTGCGGACCTGACCCTGGAGTAAAGCTCGGGCAGCACGGTCCAGCTCGCGGCGAGCTCCACCGTGTCGAGGTAGGAACCGGGCGGTTCGAGGAATGCCTTCATCCGTTCGGCCGAGAGGTCGAACCGGTGACTGAGCCAGCGCTGCCATGGCTCCTCGCCCAGACCGCGAGCCTCGGCGGCTAGCTTCTTCACGGCCGCGGCCTCCGCCTCGGCGACCTCGCGACCGCCCGCGGTGGCCGCCACCAGGAGGCACTCTCCAGACTTGACGTCGTAGCCGTTGAACACCGTGTCCTCCGGGTCATAGAGCCGCATCACCAGCGGCCGGATGCCCGATTGCATGACCGCCCGCATGGATTCGAGGCCGGCGCCCAGCCCGGGAAATGCGTACCCGCGCCCCACTGTCCACTCCGGTAACCGATGGACCCGAAGGACGGCGCCGAGCACGACCCCGAGCCCGCCTTCGCCGCCGACGAACAGCTGGTGCAGGGCGGGGCCGACGGCCGATCGTGGGCCTGGTCGCGGCGCCGCGAACGTTCCGTCCGCGAGCACCACCGAGAGGCCGATGACCATGTCCTCGATGCTGCCGTAACGGCTCGACTCCTGGCCCGAGGAGCGCGTCGCGATCAGCCCGCCGATGGTCGTGCCCGGAAGCGAGCTCGGGTAGTGACCCAGCGTCAAGCCGCGCGCGTTGAGCTGCTCCTCGAGGGCGTAGCCGTTGACACCCGCCTCGCAGCTGCAAACCAGGTTGGTCTCGTCGATCTCGGCAACACGGTCGAAGGCGGACATGTCGAGCACGATCTCGCCCGCCGCCGGCGACAGGGCGCCGCAAACGCCGCTTCCACCACCCATCGGCGAGACCGCGACGTTGTTCGCGCCCGCCCAGCGGAGGACCGCAGCGACCTGGTCACGACCTGCCGGCCGCGCAACCAGGACCTTCGGGGGCGCCTTGCCTTCGCGTTCCGCCATGATCGCGACCGGCCACATGTCGCGCACGGGCCGCTCGTCCACAGCCGCAGGCCCGACGATCTTCTCGAGCTCGGTCCTCATCCCTCTTGCTTGGCCGCGAACCGACCCGCGAGCCAGCCGGTGAGGATCGGAACGCCGAAACCGCACGGCCCGCTGTAGTCGTAACCGCCGAGGACTGCGCCCGCGGCGTAGAGATTGACATACGGCACCGAGCCGTCCTCGAGCAGTGGATGCAGGTGCTTGTCGGTCATGACCCCAAGCTTCATCTCCTCGCCGGGATCGAGATATTTGAGGTGATGCAGCCGCACGCCGAGTGCCGCCGCGGGCGTTCCGTCGTAAAAGACGCCAAGCCCGAGCAGCGGTTCGGTGGTTGTGCGTCCCGCACGCAAGCCGCCGCCGATATGGCGGCCGGTCGCCAGGACGAAGGCGTCGGCGTGAAGCGTGCGCCCGGCAGCCCGCGCTGCCGTGACCCGACCGCGCGCGGCCTCCAGCGATGTGACCTCCGCGGTCACGACGCCGAGCGCGATGGCTTGCTGCAGTCGCCAGCCGTGGGGCGAGGGAGGCGAGGCCAGCAGCTCGAAGCCGTCCTCGGGAAGGGCGATGAACCCCGGCGGGTACGCGATGGCCGCCCCACGCGCCCGAGGTGCAGGCGCGCGGCGCCCATAGAGGTCCGTCAGGGACGCGGCGGTAGGCAGCTCGGGGATGGATATCTCCTCGGCAAACGCTTCGATGCCGTGCAGCTGCTTTAGCGCTTGCGCTGTGGTGGCCGCATCATAGTCGCCGACCTGCGGCACGCCGATGACCGCGACTCGTTTCCCGCTCAATGCTCCGAGCTCGCCGCGGGCCACCGTGTCTGGAACGACGTTCGCCGGGCGAGCGAGGCCATGGATGTCCGCGTACAGGCCGCGGCTGCGCCACGTCCCCTCGAACTTCAAACCCTCCTTGCTGAGCGCCAGTTGCAGCGTCGAGATCGCGGTGTCGAGCTCGGTTGCGAGCCCGACCGGACCCATGCCCAGCCGCGCGAGAGGATGGTGCGGCGAGCGCAGGACCTCTTCGAGGTCGTCGATGATCTCCATGCCTCCCGCGTACAGGGCGGTCGCGCCGGGTGCGCGGGCGACGACCGTCACGTCCGCGCCGTCGCGGCGCGCTGCGAGGGCGGCGGTGTAGCCCGCGATGCCGCCGCCGACGACACATACCCGGGTCAACGATCGACGATCCGGCGGGTGTCCGCGACGTCGCGCTTCAACTGCTGGACGAGGTCGTCGGGGGTCGGAAACTTGATGTCCGGGTGCAGGTAGCGGACGAAGTGCAGCTCGAGTCGGCGCTGGTAGAGGTCGCCTTCGAAATCGAGCAGAAAAGCCTCGACGCGCAACTGGGTGCCGCCGAAGGTCGGGCGGTAGCCGACAGAAAGCGCCGCGACGAAATTTCCTTCGTCAGCCCGGGCGCGGCCGGCATAGGCGCCAAGCGCGGGCACGAGCTTGTTCGGCTCGATGCCGATGTTGGCGGTCGGAAACCCTAGCCGCCTCCCGACTTTGTCCCCCGCCTCGACAGGCCCGGCCATCGAGAACTCGCGACCGAGCAGGCGGTTGGCCTTATCGACCTCGCCGGCGGTGACGAGTCTGCGAATCTCGGAGCTGTGCAGCTCATGCCCGTCCACCTCGAATGGCGGCACGACTTCGACCTCATGACCGTGATCGCGCAGCCATGCGGCGCTGCCGGTGCGGCCGCGCCCGAAGGCGAAGTCGAACCCGATCACCCAGCGCCTGAGCCCCATCACCGCGGAGAGCCTGTCGACGAAATCCTGGGGTGACAGTGCTGCAAGCTCGCGGTCGAACCGCAGGACGATCGCGTGGTCGATGCCGGCCTCGGCGACCAGGGCGAGCTTCTCCTGCAGGGTGGTGATGGATGACGGGCAGTTCGCGGGGTCGAGCACACAGCGCGGATGAGGCTCGAACGTGATCAAAGCTGATTGCCCGCCGGAGCTTGCGGCGACGGCAGCGGTTCGACCGATCACTTCGAGATGGCCGAGGTGGACGCCGTCGAAGCTGCCGACCGTGAGCGCGACGGGCCCAATGGGTTCCGCCGGCAGCCCTATGTGAACCTTCAGCTCAGCACTTTCTCCGGCACGAACGTCCGGCGCAGCGGGTCGGTGTGACCCAGCGCGATCAGGCGCCCCTCGGCGTCGTGTGCGCGCACAAGCCCAGGTCCGGGCTCGGGAAGCACGCGCACGGCGCGGCCCTGGCGGACCTGCGCCTCCTGCTCGACGTTGAGCCTGACCCGTTCCATCTCGGGCAGTATGACCTCCGCCGGCAGCAGCCGATCTCGCACCGCGTCCGCATCGTCGATCGCATCCGGCGGCACGGCGGTCTCGATCGTCAATGGGCCATACACGGTGCGAGCCAGCCGTCCTAGGTAGCCGCCGACACCCAGCCTCTCCCCCAGGTCACGCGCGATCGAACGAAGGTAGGTTCCGCTCCCGCACCTCACCTCGATGCGCGCCACCGCGCGAGATCCAGGCTTGAAATCGAGAAGCCGCGCAGAGTAGACCTCGACCTCGCGCGCGGCCGGCCTGGTCGCCTCGCCCGCGCGCGCGAGCGCATAAGCACGCTTTCCGCCCAGCTTCACCGCCGAATAGGCGGGCGGATGTTGAAGGATTCGACCGGAAAACTCCGACAGCACGCCCTCGACGTCGTGGGCGCCTACGTCGCTTGGGTCGGCGACCGGCTCTTGCTCTGCCTCGGCGTCGTCGGTGGCAGTGCGGAAACCGAGGTGGATGTCGGCCACATACGTCTTCGGAAGCTTCAGTGCGAACTCGGCGAGCCGAGTCGCCGACTCGAAAAGCACCGGCAGCACTCCGGTCGCCAGGGGATCGAGCGTGCCGGCGTGACCGACCCGGTGAGCGCCAGTGAGGCGCCGCAAGCGGTTGACGACCGAGAACGACGTTTCGCCGGCGCTCTTGTTGACGTTGAGAACGCCAGTCGCGAACCGCGGTCCGTCAGGGCTCGGGTGAGGCGGCAAGGATCGCCTCCTTGGCGGCCGCCAGGACGAACTTGACAGCTTCGTCCATCGACTTTTCGATTTCGGCGCCGGCGGCGCGGATGTGTCCCCCGCCTCCGAATGACGCGCAGAGCGCCGCCGCGTCGACGGCCCCGCGGCTGCGCACGCTGATCTTGGTCAGGTCGCTGGACACCTCCTTGAAGAGGATAGCCAACTCGAGACCCGCGATGCTGTTGAGCGTGTCGATGATGCCTTCGGATTCGGCCATCACGGCGTTTGCCTCTTTGAGCATGCGTCGAGTCACCTTGGCCCACGCCAGCCGTCCATCCATCTCAACCCGCATCGTGGCGAGCGCCAGCCCGCTCAGCTTGAGGGTCGTCTCGGGCCGCATCTTATAGACCTGAGTCGCGATGTGACCGGGATCCGCGCCGAGGCGCGCAAGCCGAGCCGCGTCTTCGAGCGCGCGTGGTGTCGTGTTCTCGTGCCGAAAGCCGCCGGTGTCCGTCAGGAGCGCCACGTAGAGGTTCACAGCGATGGTGGTGGTGATCTTGTAACCGAAGTGGTCGAGCATCTCCATCACCATCTGCCCCACCGCGGACGCGTTGGCGTCGATGACGTTGATGTCGCCAAAGCGCGAGTTGGATGGATGGTGATCGATGTTGACGATCGTCGCGTGCGCCGCGATGCGGCGAACGGCGTTGCCCGAACGTTCGAGGTTGCCGGAGTCGAAGAAGAAGACCAGCTGTGGGTCGACGCCGTGCGGCGGTTCGGCCTGGATCTCTTCGAATCTGGGCAAAAACGCATACATCGGCGGCAAGGGCGGCGGCACCAGCACCCACACGTCCTTGCCTTCGGACCGCAGCGCTTCCGCGAACGCGAGGCTGCAGCCAAGCGTGTCGCCGTCCGCGTCCTTGTGCCCGAAGATTAGGATCTCCTGGTTCGCGTCGATCAGGTCCTTGATCTCGTCGTAGAGGTGCGGCTTGTCGCGCTGGGCGGTAGCTATGGCTTCGGCTCCTCCTCCCCGTTTATGGGGAGGTGGCCAGAGGGTCCGTCCGGCAGCACCTCTTTGAGGAGCTCGGAGATGTGGACGCTGTACTCGATCGACGGGTCGAGCTCGAAGCGCAGCTCGGGAGAGAACTTCAGGTTCTGAAGTCGCCGGCCGAGCTCATGCCTGATCAAGCCCTTGGCCGAGACCAGGCCCTTGATCGAGTCCTTCTGCTCCTCCGAGCTACCGAGCACGGAAACGCGCACGCGCGCCTGGCGCAGGTCTGACGACATGCGAACCGCCGTGATGCTCACGAAACCGATACGAGGGTCTTTGAGATCGCGCCGGATGATGGACATGATCTCTTCGCGCACCTGCTCCCCCACCTGGTCCGCGCGGTAGCTGGTCATCTCGACCTCCCGCATTAGCAAGGCGACACGCCTTGCCTAAATTTCTTCCCGCTCGAGTCGGTACGTCTCCATGGAGTCACCGGGCTGGAAGTCTTCCCAGCCCTCGAGCCCGATGCCGCATTCCTGTCCGGCCGGCATCTCGCGCACGTCCTCCTTGAAGTGCTTCAGGGAGGTGATGCGGCCCTCGAAGACCTGCTCTCTGCCCCGGAAAAGCTTGACCCAGCCGCCACGGCTGACCTTGCCCTCCACCACGCGGCTTCCGGCGATGATGCCGATCCGCGGAATCTTGATCGGGGTGATGACCTCGACGCGGCCCTCCCGAATCTGACGATAGGTCGGCTCGCGCAAGCCCTTGGCTGCGCGTTCGACGTCTTCGGTGAGCTTGTAGATCACGTCGTAGTAGCGAACCTCGACCTTGGCCCGCTCCGCGGCGGCCGTGCTCGCGGGCGTCGCCTTCAGGTTGAAGCAAACGATGATGGCGCTGGAGACGCCGGCGAGCAGGAGGTCTGAGTCGCTGACGGCGCCCACGCCCTGGCCGACGATCTTGATCGCGACCACGGGGTCCTCGATCTTCTGCAGCGCGGCCAGCACGGCCTCGAGCGTGCCCTGGGCGTCGGCTTTGACGACCAGGCTGAGCTCTTTGACCTCTCCTTCTTTGGCCCGGCGCGCCAGGTCTTCGAGGGTGATCCGAGGAGTGACGTCACGCGCCGCTTCCTGCGCGCGCTTCTCGATCAGCTTGGTCAGTGCGATCTGGCGAGCGGCCTTTTCCGACCCGACCACCTGGAAGATGTCGCCAGCCTGCGCGACTTCGTTCATGCCGGAGACCACCACCGGCGTCGCCGGTGGGGCCTCGGTCACGCTTCGGCCGCGGTCGTCGGCAAGCGCGCGCACGCGGCCGTAGATGTGCCCACACACGAAATCGTCGCCGACCTTCAGCGTGCCGGCCTGCACCAGGACCGTCGCCACGGGACCGCGCCCGCGCTCGAGATGGGCGTCGACGATGGTGCCGATCGCGTTGCGGTTGGGGTTCGCTTTGAGCTCGAGGATGTCGGAGGACAGCACGATCGTGGTCAGCAGGTCATCGATGCCCTTGCCCGTCCTTGCGCTCAGGTGCACGCACTCGTGCTCGCCGCCGTAGTGGCGCGTGACAATCCCCTGTTCCGCAAGCTGTTGGTGGACGCGGTCGACGTTGGCGTTGTCCTTGTCGACCTTGTTAATCGCGACGATGATCGGCACCTTGGCCGCTCGTGCGTGGTGGATCGCCTCGACCGTTTGCGGCATCACGCCGTCGTCCGCCGCCACGACCAGGACCACGAGGTCCGTGACCTGAGCACCGCGGGCGCGCATGGCGGTGAAGGCTTCGTGACCCGGGGTGTCGATGAACACCACGGGATGTTGGTCTGCGGTCTCGATCTTGTATGCGCCGATCCGCTGCGTGATGCCTCCCGCCTCCCCCGCCGCCACACGCGTCTGGCGGATCGCGTCCAGGATCGAGGTCTTGCCATGGTCGACATGGCCCAGGACGGTCACGATCGGCGGTCGCGGCTTGAGCTTGGCAGGGTCTTCGTTGGCGAGCGAGAAGAGCTCCTCGCGCGAGGTCGTGACGACGTCGCCCTCGCCCTCGGCCGACTCGACCGCGACCACGTCCTCGCTGGCGACCGGCTCGACCGTGAACCCGAACTCGTCGGCCACGATCTCCGCGGTGGCAAAGTCGATGACCTGGTTGATGGTGGCCAGGATCTTGGAAGCCATCAGCTTCTTGATGACCTCGACCGGGCTCACGCCGAGCTTCTCCGCCAGGTCCTTGACCGACAGCGTCGGCGGAAGGGTGATCCGGCGGTCCCCGTTGGTCTCGATCTTGGGCGTGACGGTTGTCGGCTTGAAGGCGGTGCGGGCAGCGTCGATCGCGCCAGGCGCCAGGGGCGCCGCGGCGTTGCGGGTCAGCCTCCGCTGCTGGAGGAAGTTGACCAGCTCCTTCTGGCTGATGCCAAGTTCGCGCGCAAGCTCGTGTGCTTTCATGCCGGAACTACTGATTATGCCGCCCAAGGTGAATTCGAAACCTTGACCCTATCCCGGCTCCCATCGGGGAGAGGGCTAGGGCGAGGGGCTTAAGCTCGCATCCGGCTTCAGCTCAGACCACACCTCAGGGCTGACCGGTGCCCTCAACGCGCGCTCCAGCGAGCGTTTCTTGCGTGCTGTTTCGATGCATTCCGCCGCGGCGTGCAGGTAGGCACCGCGGCCGGGCAAACGGCCTGTCCTGTCCGCGGCGACCGACCCATCGGAGCGGCGCACAAAGCGAATCAACTCCGCTTTCCCGGCCTCCTGCCGGCAGGCGACGCACGTCCGGATGGGCGGGCCGCCGCTCCGCTGCACCTCCCGATTAATGCGGAGGAGTCTCCTCTTCAACAGGATCGCTGGCTTTGATGTCGATCCGCAGGCCTGTCAGCTTGGCCCCGAGGCGGGCGTTCTGGCCGTCCCGGCCGATCGCCAGCGAGAGCTGATTCTTCGGCACGAGCACCGTGGCCGTGCGGGTGACCCGGTCGATCGTCACCCTGTCAGCCTTGGCAGGGCCCAAGGCAGCGGCCACGAAAGCTTCCGGGTCCTCCGACCAGGGGACGATGTCGACGTGCTCGTTGGCCAGCTCGCTCAGGATGGCTCGGTGCCTCACGCCCTTCGGTCCGACGCAGGCGCCGACCGGATCCAGACCTGGCTCGCTCGAAGAGACCGCGATCTTCGTCCGCAGACCCGGCTCGCGCGCGATCGCCCGAATCTGGACCGCGCCGGCCTTGATCTCGGGCACCTCGGCCTCGAGCAGGCGATGAACAAATGCCCGTGCGCCGCGCGACACGCGCACCTGGGCCTGCTTGCGGTTGTGCTGCGGCTCGAGCATCACGACCAACACCGGGCGCCCGGGATGGAGCTGCTCGCCGGGGATCTGCTCCTCGGGCGGCATCACGCCCTCCGCCCGCCCGAGGTCGATGTACACGATCCCCGACTCGATGCGGTCGACGATGCCGCTGGCGAGCTCGCCTTTGTGCTCCGCGACATCGCGCAGGACCTTGTCGCGTTCCAGGTCGTGGATGTGGCGCAGCACGGCGTGCTTGGCGGTCTGCGCCGCCATCCGTTTGAAGTCTTCGGACGGGAGCTCGGCTGTGACCACGCTGCCGTCGCGATGCACGACACGGCTCTGGACATCCAGGGCGCCGGTCGAGGTGTCGAGCTTCACCGTCACCTCACCGTCCGGATTGAAGGCGCGCTTGTAGGCGACCGCGAGCGCGCCCTCCACGGTGTGCAGCATCTCCTCGAAGGGGATGCCGAGCTCGGCGCAAAGCGCGGTCAGCGCTTCGGCCAGGCCTTCGGTAGACGGCTCAGATTGCGACCGCGAGCCTGGCCGCGACAACGTCTTCCCACGCAATGTGAATGATCACCGGCGCGCGTCCGCGCGCTCCGGGCGCCTGTACAGCGATGCCCGCTCCATCGACCGCGACGAGCTGACCCTCGACCACGGTCTCCGTGTCACCGCCGCGATAGCGAACGTTGACCCGCTTGCCGTTGAACCGCTCGTAGTCGTGATGGTTGCGCAGGGGACGCTCCGCCCCGGGCGAAGAGACCTCGAGGTCGTATGAGCCTTCGATCAATTTGGAATGATCGATCAGCGGGCCTGCAACCTTGCTCACGCGCTCGCAGTCCTCGATCGTGATCGGCTCGTTACGGTCGATGGAGATGCGAAGCGTTCGTCCGGACTGACCCGACTGGTCGAGCGCGTACAGCTCGTAACCCATGTGGTTGAGCGTCGGCTCGAGCAGCGCTTTGATCGACGATATGGGCCAGGTCGGCATGTCCGGTTTCTGCGCATAACCCTACCGCAGGGGCTGCAATCTCCGCCAGACGACCAGCAGCGGCGCTGCGTTGAAGATCGAGCTGTAGGTCCCGGAGACGATGCCGATCATGAGCGCGAGAGCGAGGCCTTGCAGCGTTGTCCCGCCGGCGATGAGGATCGCCGC
>Ga0066701_10000391_pt1 | contig 12385 bp, 14 predicted proteins | sample GraSoiAngelo_150_FD_66453 | JGI IMG/M metagenome (GOLD analysis project Ga0066701, IMG submission 66453) | Grasslands soil microbial communities from the Angelo Coastal Reserve, California, USA - 14_1009_09_40cm | ecosystem: Environmental > Terrestrial > Soil > Grasslands | place: USA... | reverse complement strand
GGCATGACGCAGGCGGTGCTGTCCTGGAATGCCGCCTCGAACAACCAGGCGTTCAACGCGCAGGAAACGGCCTACATCCTCAATTCGATCTCGGCGTACCGGACGGCCCAGGACAACAAGCTGCCGGTGCTCGCGAACTACTTCTTCACGCCCGCGCTCAAGGGGCCCACGGGAACTCAGTTGGCCTCCGAGCACGTGATGAGCGGCTACGTCGTGTGGAAGTTTTCCAAGAGCCAGGACCTCGCCAAAGAACTCCTCGTGGCGCTGGTGGATGCCTCGCGCGACTCGATGCTCGGCTCCAAGCTGTACAACTTCCCGTCGTTCTTCGGGGCGGCGGCCGAGCCGAACACGCCGCTGAACCGCAAGCAGGAGTCGGGCGCGGCGTGGATCGCCGCTCAGTGCAACAAGGACCCGTTCGGCTCGACTCCGCCCGACAAGCTCGCCCTGCTCGCGAAATCGCTGCCGTGGTCCACCAACCTCGGGTATCCCGGCTTCGCCAACCCGGCCGAGGGCGAGATCTTCGACACCTACGTGCTGACGGACATGTTTGCCAAGGCGGCCACCGGCGCTCTCTCGCCGAAGGACGCGATGGCGGAAGCGTCCACACGTGCCAAGCAGATCTTCGACAAGTGGCGCCAGACGAAGGTGGTGCCCGGCGGCGGCAAGGACAAGTAAGCGCGATCGGACGCGGCGGAGGCGATGATGAACACAACCACCGTCTCCGCCGCGCCGGTGCTCCACGCCGGGCAGACGATCCGCCGCGCGGATCGCCGGCTCGGCGTGTTCATGCTCGCGCCCGCGCTGCTCTATATCACGCTGCTGGTCGCGCTGCCGTTTCTGCTCGCGCTCTTCCTCAGCCTGACGAACTCCTCCGCGGGCAGTCTCGAGTTTTCGTTCGTCGGCCTGCAGAACTTCAAGAACGTGGTCGCCAGCCCCGTCTTTCGCCGGGCGTTGCGCAACACGTTCGTGTTCACGTTCGTCTCGCAGGCGGCGGTGATGGTGCTCGGCAACGTGCTCGCGCGCGCGCTGATGCGGCCGTTCTTCGGCAAGACCCTGGCGCGCTTCGTGATCCTCATGCCGTGGGCGGCTCCCATCTCGCTGGCCACGCTGGGATGGCTCTGGATCTTCGACTCGACCTTCAGTGTCATCAACTGGCTGTTGAAGGTGGTCGGCTGGCTCGGGCCGGGGCAGTGGTACTACTGGCTCGGCGATACGACGCTCGGGATGGTCGCGATCATCACCATCCACGTCTGGCGCATGCTGCCGTTCTCGACGGTCATCCTGCTCGCGGGCTTGACCTCCATCCCGAACGAAGTGCGTGAGGCCTCCGCCATCGACGGCGCCGGGACGCTGGCGCGCATCTTCCAGATCGAGATTCCGATGATGCGCCCCATCCTCACCGTGGCCGTCCTCTTCGGCGTCGTCTTCACGTTCACCGACATGAGCGTCGTCTACCTGCTCACGCGCGGCGGGCCGTACAACTCCACGCACGTGCTGGCGAGCCTGGCCTTCCAGGACGGCGTGCTCGGCGGCGACGTCGGTCGCGGCGCTGCGGTGGCGATCTTCCTGGTGCCCGTGTTGGTGGTGCTGGCCATCGTCATGCTGCGATCGTCCCGACGGGCGGAGGTGGTGTGATGGCCGCGAGGTCGGTGGCGCGCCGCGCCGCCGGAACGGTGGTGCACCGCGCGACGATCGTGTTCTTCCTGGCCTTCGCGGTGTTCCCCTTCTACTGGATGGTGGTCACGTCGTTCAAGCAGAACGCCGATCTGTACGTCGGCGCCACGAACGTGGCCCACAACCCTTTCATCTTCAACCTGCCGCCGACGCTCGACCACCTGCGCATCCTGTTCGGTCAAACGCTCTACCTCACGTGGCTGCGCAACACCCTCGTCGTCGGTCTGCTCGTGGTCGGCATCACGCTGCTGCTCGCGGTGCCGGCGGGCTACAGCCTGGCGCGGCTGACGGGGCGGTGGGGCGAGCGGCTGAGTATCGGCATCTTTCTCACGTATCTGGTGCCGTCCACGCTGTTGTTCATCCCGTTCTCGCGGCTCGTGTCGCTGCTCGGCCTGCAGAACAGTCTGTGGTCGCTCGTGATCATCTACCCGACGTTCACCGTTCCCTTCTGCACCTGGCTGCTCATGGGATTCTTCAAGGGCCTGCCGAAGGAGATCGAGGAGTCCGCCATGGTGGACGGATGCAGTCGGGCGGGCGCCATCTGGCGCATCGTGCTGCCGTTGGCGGTGCCCGGTCTGCTCACGGTCGTCATCTTCGCGCTCACGCTGGTGATCCAGGAATTCGTCTACAGCCTCACGTTCATCTCTTCCGTGCAGCGCATGACGGTCAGCGTCGGTGTGCCCGTCGCCCTGGTCCGGGGCGACGTCTACTACTGGGGCTCGCTGATGGCCGCCTGTCTCGTCACCAGCGTTCCCATCGCCATCGTCTACAGCTTCTTCCTCGATCGGTTTATCGCGGGATTCACCGTCGGCGCGATAAAGTAAGGGCCCATGACCGATCCGCGACGGTACTTCGACGACATCCAGGTGGGCGAGGAATACGAGTCACCGGGGCGCACGGTGACCGAGGCCGACATCGTGCTCTTCGCCGGGCTCTCGGGCGACTACAACGTGCTGCACACCGACGCCGAGTTCATGAAGCAATCGATTTTCGGTGAGCGGATCGCGCACGGTCTGCTCGGGCTCTCCATCCAGGCGGGGCTGTTCACGCGGGCGACGCAGGCTTACGCCACGCTGGCCTTCGTCGGTCTGCGCTGGAAGTTCAAGGGGCCGATCAAGATCGGCGACACGATCCGGCTGCGCGCGAAGGTCGCCGCGAAGAAGGAGACCTCCAAGCCCGACCGCGGCCTCGTCACGCTCGAGCGCACGGTCGTCAATCAGCGCGGCGAAGTGGTGCAGGAGGGCGAGACCGACCTGATCGTCGAGCGTCGTCGCGGCAGCCCCTAGGGGACGACGTGAGTCTCGCCGCGCCCCGCTTTTACTTCGAGGACGTCGTCCTGCACGGCGTGCTCGAGACGCCGGCCATAACGCTCACCGAAGCCCACGTTGGGCTCTACGGCGGGCTGACCGGGGACGCCGCGCGCGAGCACGGCCTGGTGCCGGATCTCCTGCCGCTGTGTCTCACCACGGGGCTCGGCTGGCGCGTGCCGCAGCCGCCGCTCGCCGTGCTCGCCTTCATGGGGTTCGAGTGGGTCGTCGACTTGCCGCTGCGCGTGGGCGACACCATCCACAGCCGCTCGAAGACCACGATCAAGCGCTCGATGAGAGACGGCGGCGTCATCGTCGAGGAGCGCCAGGTCATCAACCAGCGCGGCGAGGTCGTCCAGCACGGCAAGTTCACGTTCCTCGTCGCCAAGCGGCCGGCGTAAGGGTACACTCGCACCTCACCGGAGGGCAGCCATGACGTTCGATCCCCGCCACAAGAGTCGCGCGCTGCTGGACGGCGCCGACCGCGCGGCCGCGCGCTCGTACTTTCGCGCCGTCGGCTTCACCGACGAAGACCTCTCGCGGCCGCTTGTCGGCATCGCGCACTGCTGGATCGAGCTGACGCCGTGCAACTCGAATCATCGCAAGCTCGCGCAAAAGGTCGCCGAGGGCATCCGCGCCAACGGCGGTACCCCGATCGAGTTCAACACGATCTCGGTCACCGACGGCATTGCGATGGGCACCGAGGGCATGAAAGCCTCGCTGATCAGCCGCGACTGGATCGCCGATTCCGTCGAGCTGGTGACCCGCGGCCATCTGTTGGACGGGCTCGTTACGCTATCGGGCTGCGACAAGACGATTCCGGCCATGGTCATGGCCATGGCGCGGCTGGATCTGCCGAGCGTGATGCTCTACGGCGGCTCGATCATGTACGGCGAGTACAAGGGCCGGCGCATGACCGTGCAGGACATCTTCGAGGCCATCGGCGCGCGCAACGCCGGAAAGATCGACGACAAGGAGCTGCACGCGGTGGAGTGCGCGGCGTGCCCGGGCGAGGGCGCGTGCGGCGGCCAGTTCACGGCCAACACGATGGCGACGGCGTTCGCGATGCTCGGCGTCTCGCCCATGGGCTTCAACGACGTGCCGGCCCCGGATCCGCGCAAGGAAGAGATCGCCTACCAGACGGGTCGCCTGGCCATGGACGTTCTGCGTAAAGGGCTGACGCCGCGCCAGATCATCACGAAGAAGGCGCTCTACAACGCGATCGCCGGCGTCATGGCGACCGGCGGCTCGACGAATGCGGTGCTGCACCTGCTCGCCGTCGCCAAGGAGGCGGGCGTCGCCCTGACCATCGACGAGTTCGATCGCATCTCGCGCAAGACGCCGCTGCTCGCCGACATGAAGCCGTGGGGCAGCTACACGGCGCCCGAGATGCACGAGGCGGGCGGCATGGGCCTGGTCGCGCGGCGGTTGCTCGACGCCGGCCTGCTGAACGAGAAGGAATTGACGGTGACCGGCCGCACGATCGGTGACGAAGCGCGCGCCGCACGTGAGACGCCGGGGCAAAAGGTCGTGCGCGCGCTGAACGACCCGATCAAGCCCGAGGGCGGCCTCGTCATCCTGCGCGGCAATCTCGCCCCTGACGGCTGCGTGGCCAAGGTCTCCGGGCAGAAGAAGGACGCGCACCGCGGGCCGGCGCGCGTGTTCGATCGCGAGGAGGACTGCTTCGCCGCGGTGAAGGCCGGGAAGATCAAGGCCAACGACGTCATCGTCATCCGCTGGGAGGGGCCCAAGGGCGGCCCCGGCATGCGCGAGATGCTGCACGTCACCGGCGCCATCCAGGGCGCCGGGCTCGGCGACAAGGTCGCGCTCATGACCGATGGCCGGTTCTCCGGCGCCACGCACGGTTTCATGATCGGCCACATCGCGCCCGAGGCCGCCGACGGTGGGCCGATCGCCGCGCTGAAAACCGGCGACACGATCGTGATCGACATCAAAAAGCGGCGCCTCGACGTGGAGCTTTCGGGCGCCGAGCTCAAGAAGCGCCTCAAGGCCGTGAAGAAGCCGAAGCCTCGCTATACCTGGGGCGTGATGGCCAAGTACGCGCGGCTCGTATCGAGCGCGTCCGAGGGCGCCGTCACCGGATGACTGAAAGCCGATGGCACCGCTCACCGCGGGCGGCATCAGCCCGGCCTTCCTGAAGCTGCTCGCGGACGAACGACTCGGCGGCCTCACCGTGCTCGACGTCGGCACCGGCCGGGGACGCCTCGCGCTGGCGCTCGCGCCACGCTGCGATCGCGTCATCGGCATCGACCGCGACGAGAGCGCGCTGGCCGTCGCGCGCCAGGCGGCGGCTGCCGCGGGACTGCGTAACGTCGAGTTCGTCGCCGTCGACGCGGAGGCGGGGGAATACTTGGGCTTCGCGCCCGACGTCGTCGCCGCCCATCTCTGCATGTCCACCGCCATCGCCGAGCGCGCCGGGCGCGCGCTGGCTCGCGGCGCGCCGTTCGCGTTCGTCGCCTTCCACGCCGATCAGTGGCGCGAGACGGGCCGACGCTCGCGCTTCGCCTGGAGCGAGGACGAGGCGGCGAGCATTCTCGCGGTCGCGGGGTTTTCGATCGAGCACCTCTCGGTGGAGCGCGACGTCCAGGAGTTCAGCGGCGTCGAGCAGGCGCTGGCGGCGGCCATCGGTCTCGAGGAGAAGTGGCGCGCCGACGGGCGGTGGTTCCGCTACATCAAGTTCCTCGAGGAGGGCGGACGCACGCTCACACGCGCGCACCTGCACGTCATGGCGAGGAAGACGTAATGCTCACCGCGATGGCGCTCGCGCAGTCGGTGAAGTCCCGCGCGCTCGAGCTCGGCTTCGATCGCGTCGCGATCGGATCCGCCGGCCCGCCGCCGCACGCCGCCGACTTCGAGCGCTGGCTCGACTCCGGCCGCGCCGGAACGATGAACTATCTCGCCGAGACGCGCGAGGCGCGGCTCGATCCCGCGCGGCTCTTGCCCGGCTGCCGCTCGGTGATCGCCGTCGCGCTCAACTACGCCCGCGCCGACGAGCCCGAATGGCGTGGCGTCGCTCGCTACGCGCGCAGCGCCGACTACCACGACACCATGCGGCCGCGGCTGCACGCGCTGCGCGACCACGTCAGCGCGGCCGCCGGCGCGCAGAGCCGCGCGTCGCTCGACACCAGCGCCGTGCTCGAGCGCGATCTGGCCGCCGCCGCGGGCCTCGGGTGGATCGGCAAGAACACCAACCTCATCACGCCCGGCCTCGGCTCCTACTACTTCATCGGGATCGTGCTCACGACCGCGGTGCTCGCGGCCGACGATCCGATGCCGGACCGCTGCGGGACGTGTACGGCCTGCCTCGACGCCTGTCCGACGGCGGCGTTCGACGCGCCGTACGCGCTCGACGCACGCCGCTGCATCGCCTACCTGACGATCGAGCACCGCGGCCCGATTGCGGAGGAGTTCCACGCGCCGATCGGCGAGTGGCTCTTCGGCTGCGACGTCTGTCAGGAAGTCTGCCCCTGGAATCGCCACGCGCCCGTCGCGCGCGAGACGGCGCCGGCCACGCCGCCACCGCCGCCGGAGGCGCTGGTGGCGATGACCGACGACGAGTTCCGGGAGCGGTTTCGCGGCTCGCCGCTCAAGCGCGCGCGGCGCGAAGGGCTCGCGCGTAATGCCGCGATCGTCCTCGCGAACCGTCGCCGCATCACGTCGTAGCGCGCAGTCACGTTCGATCAGTGGTATGACCTTTGCTTTTCTTCGAGGCACACCCGGCCCGCGCGGGAGAAGGAGAGCATCGACATGGCCGACAACAAGGATCAGAACAAGGACGCCGAGAGCGGCGAGCCGGTCCAGCTCGACAAGGAGCAGGACGAGCAGCACAAGGGCGATCAGAGCCAGCAGCATCAGGCGCGCCCGCAGCAGGGCGGCCAGCAGCAGGGTGGCCAGCAGCAGCAGGGCAACCAGGCCGGTGGTCAAGAGCAGGGCGCGAAGCCCGAGGGCGGTCAGCGCAAGTAACGACCGCCCCGGAGCGCGGCGGGGGCGGTCCTGTCCCCCGCCACCGCCGCGCTCTCGCCTCGCAGAGCGACGAGAAGGGCCCATCTGCTTCGTTGCCTCGGTCGCGCCGGCCTGCGGCGTATGCGGCATACGCCTTGGCGCGCCTCAGTGGGCACTGCGCAGCTGAACCGCGCCCTGCGGTGTGACCTCGCCGCGTTCGCGTTCGACCTGGCGTAAGCGTCCGGCTGTAGACTGGGCGGACGCATGAGCATCGATCGCGCCTCCGGCATAGCGCTCGCCGCTCTTGCGTTGCTGGTGCTGGAGGAGACTTGGCGGCAGCGGCTGCCGGTCGGCTCGATTGCGAATCCCGGTCCGGCCTACTTTCCTGGCGTGCTGGCGCTCTTGCTGCTACTGGCCGGCGCGGCGCTGACGGCGGTTGCCGGCGCCGGGCCCCGCGTCGCGAGCCTGCAGTGGCGCGAGTGGCGGCAGGCGGTGGCGATCTTCGTCGCGTGCGTGTTTTGCGCCGTGGCCCTCGATCGTCTCGGATATCGGCTGACGATTGTGATCGCCCTCGGTTTTCTCGTCGGGGTCGTCGAGCGCAAGCCGGTGGTGGCGACCGTCATCTTCGCGGGCGCGGCGGCACTCGGCACGTTCTGGCTCTTCGACACGCTGCTGCGCGTGCCGCTGCCACGCGGTCCGTTTCGCTTCTAGATGCTCGAGGTCGTCCAGAATCTCGGACTCGGGTTCTCGGTCGCGCTTTCGCCGCCCCTGCTCTTGTACGCCTTCGTCGGCTGCGTGATCGGCACGCTGGTCGGCGTGCTGCCTGGCGTAGGACCGCTCGCGGGAATCAGCCTGCTGCTGCCGGCCACGTTCGGCATGGACGCCACGCGTGCGATCGTCATGCTGGCGGGCATCTACTACGGCGCGATGTACGGCGGGTCCACCACCTCCATACTCATGCGCATCCCGGGCGAGGCGGCATCGGTGATGACCTGCATCGACGGCTACGCGATGGCGCGCAAGGGTCGCGGCGGCGCCGCGCTCGCGATTGCCGCCGTCGGTTCCTACATCGCGGGCACGGCCAGCGTCGTCGCGCTCATGGTGATGGCACCGCCGCTGGCGCGCGTCGCCCTGCGCTTCGGCCCACCCGAGCAGCTCGCGCTGCTCCTGCTGGGCCTGCTCGTGCTCGCCTACATGAGCTCGGGCTCGATGCTGAAGGCGCTCGCGATGGCCGCGCTCGGCCTGCTGCTCGGCACCGTCGGCATCGACCAGATGACCGGTTACATGCGCTATGCGTACGGCGTCGTCGAGCTGGGCGACGGTCTCGGCGTCGTGCCGGTCGCCGTGGGTCTCTTCGGCGTGGCGGAGATCCTGGCCACGGCGGGCGCGCCGACGCCGCCCGCGGTCATCAAGCCGCGGCTGCGCGACCTGCTGCCCTCGCGCGGGGAGTGGCGCGAGTCGGCGTGGCCGATCGCGCGCGGCAGCGTGCTCGGCTTCCTGATCGGCATCCTTCCCGGCTCCGCGCACATCATCGCGAGCTTCGTGTCGTACGCGGTGGAGAAGCGCGTGTCGCGACGCCCGCAAGAGTTCGGCCACGGTGCGGTCGCCGGGGTGGCCGGCCCCGAGTCCGCGAACAACTCGGCGACCTCCGGCGCGTTCGTCCCGATGCTGGCGCTCGGCGTGCCGTCGGGCCCGATTCCCGCCGTGATGCTCGCCGCCCTCATGGTGCACGGCGTGGCGCCCGGTCCGCTGCTGATCCAGAATCAGCCCGCGCTGTTCTGGGGTTTCATCGCCTCGATGTACGTCGGCAACGTGATGCTGTTGATCCTCAATCTGCCGCTCGTCGGCGTCTTCGTGAACATCCTGCGCGTGCCGTACCCGTATCTCTATCCGGCGATCCTTGTCTTCTCGATCCTCGGCGTGTACGCGGTCAACGCCTCGGTCGTCGACGTGTGGATCATGCTGGTGATGGGCGTGCTCGGCTACGTGCTGCGCAAGCTCGATTTCGAGACGGCGCCGATCGTGCTTGGCGTGGTCCTCGCTCCGCTGATCGAGCTCAGCCTTCGCCAGTCGCTCGCGATGTCCGACGGCCGCTATGCGATCTTTCTCGAGCACCGCATCGCGGCCGCGCTGCTGGCGTTCGGGCTCGGTCTCGTGCTCCTGAACCTGTATACGTTCGCGCGCCGCGGCCTCGATTGGCGGGCCCGGATGGCGCTCGCGGAAAAGGGAGACTCCTCATGATGCAGCGTCTGGCCGCGACGATGCTCGTGCTCGTCGCCTCGATCGGGCCGGCCTCCGCGCAAGACACGTACCCCAATCGCCCCATCACGATGGTCGTGCCGTTTCCGCCCGGCGGCGTCGCCGATCTGACGGCTCGCCCCGTCGCCGCGGCGATGGAACGCGTTTTGAAAAACCCGGTCGGCGTCGTCAACAAGCAGGGCGCGGCGGGGGCGGTCGGGATGCAGTCGGTGGCGGTGGCGAAGCCCGACGGCTATACGCTGCTGCTCGCGCTGTCGTCCATCTCGATCATCCCGGAGGCCGACAAGCTGTTCAATCGGCCGCCGGCCTTCACCGTCGATCAGTTCGCGCCGATCGCCCTGATCTCCGCCGATCCCACGATCCTCGTGGTCCCCGCCGACAAGCCGTGGAAGACGGCGAAGGATTTCATCGAGGACGCCCGGAAGCGCCCGGGGCAGATCTCGTACTCGTCCTCCGGTATCTACGGCACGCTGCACATGGCGATGGAGCTCTTGTCGCAGGCGGCCGGCATCAAGCTGCGTCACGTGCCGCACGCCGGCGCCGGTCCCGCGCTGACCGCCATCCTCGGCGGTCACGTGGATGCGCTCGCCTCGGGTCCGGCCGTGGTGCTGCCGCACATCAAGGCCGGCAAGCTTCGTCCGCTCGCGGGCTGGGGCGACAAGCGCGTAGCTGCGCTGCCGGACGTCCCGACGCTCAAGGAGCTCGGCTATCCGGACGCGGAGTTCTACATCTGGGCCGGCGTGTTCGCGCCCAAGGGGACGCCCGAGCCCGTCGTCGCCAAGCTGCGCGCGACCGTCCGTGAGGCCGTGAACGACTCGGAGTTCAAGGCGGCGATGGACAAGCTCGAGACGCCGGTGACGTTCAAGCAGGGGGAGGAATTTCAGCGGTTCTTCGACGCGGACGCGAAGCGTCTCGCGGAAGGCGTGCGCCGTGTCGGCCGCGTCGAAACGAAATGATCCCGGGACGGTGCTCGGTTGCGGTGCGCGTCGACGCGTTAAACTCGATGATGCCGGCGCCTCGTTTGTCGGTACAGGGCCGCGATTGGCATAGCTGAAACGAGGAGCACCAGCGTCGCCGGCTCGGGCACCGTGGTGGAGGCATTGACGGTCAGATTATCGGCGAAGAGCGAATTGGTGAAGTCGTTCGTGCTCGTGGTGTCCGAACTAAACGTCCCGCCGAAGGTGATCGATTGAATTCCGGCCGCGGATAGGCTCAGCGTCCTGAAGGTGAAGGTGCTCGTCTGATCTGCGGCAAGCGTATCCGTCGCGCTCCCGAGGAGTGCGCCTGACGCATTGGCCCCAGAAAAGGCGGAGAGCGAAAGCGTGTCTCGATCCTGTCCGTAGTCGCCGAGGTCGATGGAGACACTCGAGACCGGCGTCGAAAAAGATGCAATGAAGAGGCCCGGTCTCGAGTCGAAGAACGGATCGAGGCTCCGCAGACCAAATGCCGCAGGCTTGACTTGAGAAGGGGCAATGTTGGCGACGATGTCGAAGTGCTTGTCTGACGCGCGGGTGATGGTGACGGTGACGCCCGAGTTCGTCTCCGAGAGGCTTGTGAAAACTCCGGTTCGTGGAAGCGCAGTCGCTGTCTCGGCCTCGAAGTCGAAGGTCACGGGAGCCGCTTCCGCGGTTACGGGACCGAGTCCGAGAATCACCGCCGCGACGGCAACGATTGAGCGCGTCATGGGCTCCTCCTGGTCGAGGGTCGACGGCGGTTGGGAAACCGATGGGGCAAGTTCACTGTGCACGACCCCCGCCAAAGCGGCGATGGCGCGCGGTTCCGCGTACTTCGGCGGGGTCGATTTTCGCGACGTCGAAGAAATGTCAACTTCACCGACACCCCCCTCGGCGACGTGAGCACTTCCCCGAGAAGCTGGCCGCTCGCGGGCAGTCCGCGTTCCCGAGCGGCGCGGGCCGGACGGTCGCATTTGTCGCGGGCTTCGCCGGGTGGTGTAAAATCAGCCCGTTATGGCAATCCTGAAGGTTGCGCGGCTCGGTCATCCGGTGTTGCGGCAGCAGGCCGAGCGCGTGCTCCCTGCCGACATCGAGTCGGCCCAGGTGCAGCGGCTGATCGACGACATGATCGAGACGATGCACGAGTACGACGGCGCCGGGCTGGCCGCCAACCAGGTGCATGTGCCGCGGCAGATCGCGGTCATAGAGGTCGCCAAGAACCCGCGCTATCCCGACGCGCCCGAGATCCCGCTGACGGTCCTCATCAACCCCGTGGTCACGCCGACGAGCGAAGAAATCGAAGAGGGCTGGGAGGGGTGTCTCTCCGTGCCCGACATGCGCGGCGTGGTGCCCCGCTACACGGCGGTGCGCCTCGAATGTCTGGATCGCCAGGGCAAGCCCGTCGACCTCGTCGCGAAGGACTTCTTCGCGCGCGTGATCCAGCATGAGACGGACCACCTGAACGGCATCGTATACGTCGATCGGATCCGTGACATGCGCACGCTCAGCCACATCGCGGAGTGGCAGCGACACTGGCTCGGCGTCCGCGAGCAGAGTGACTAGCCCCGGTTCCAGCCCGGCGCACGCCCGGCCGCAGCCGACGGCCACGCGCGTGATCGCCATCGTCTCCGACCTGTTCTTCGTCGCGCGCATCCGGGAGACCGCCCGGCTCGCCGGCGTCCCGCTCGTGTTCGCCCGATCGCTGCAGGAGATCGAGGCGGCGCTGGCGGACGGCGCGCGGCTCGTTCTGCTGGACCTTACCGGCGGCTTCGACTACGCGGCGGTGTTCGCCGCGCTTGAGCGCGCGGCATCCACGCCGCCCGTGCTCGGCTACACCACGCACGCGCTCGCCCGGCAGACGCAGCCCTGGCACGCCCGCTGCGGCCGGGTCGTCACCAAGGAAACGCTGACGCAGGAGCTGCCCGAGCTGTTGCGCGAGGGTCTGCGATGACCGCCGAAGAATTCGTGGCGGCGCTCGACGCCGAGAATCAGGCGCGTCTGCGCGGCCTCGAGCCCGATGCCACGCTCGCCCCGGAGGTGAAGGGCCCGCTCAACGTGCCGAACCTCCTGAAGGTGGCGCTGCGCAACGAGGCCGAAGCCACCGTGATCGCCGCGCGCTGGCTCGCGACCTCCGACGACATCAAACTCGTGCTCGCCCTCGCTCGCCAGGCGGCCGACGAGGCCAAGCACTATGAGCTGATCGCCAAACGCCTCGCCGTCCTCGGCTTC
>Ga0066701_10000386_pt1 | contig 12425 bp, 14 predicted proteins | sample GraSoiAngelo_150_FD_66453 | JGI IMG/M metagenome (GOLD analysis project Ga0066701, IMG submission 66453) | Grasslands soil microbial communities from the Angelo Coastal Reserve, California, USA - 14_1009_09_40cm | ecosystem: Environmental > Terrestrial > Soil > Grasslands | place: USA... | reverse complement strand
GTAACCCCTCTTGGGCTGTGCCTGCACGATTTCGCTGTTACGCCGTGTCCCTATCATCTGAACTGCGTACGCGGCTGTTCGGATTATCTGCGAACCAAGGGCAGCGAGAGCGAACACTGGCATTTGGTCCAGATCCAGAAAGCCACGGAAGACGCACTTTCATCTGCGAAGAAGTTTTCAGGTCGCGGTGACGCCAGGATCGCCGAACCTTGGATTCGTCATTGCGAGGAAACACTCGAAGGCGTGAAGAAGGCCCTGGCCATCGATGACCAGCCGAGCACTTCCGCAGGTGACCTGGTCCGTGCATCTCCAAACCAGCGGAGCCGGTTTGAGAAATCTCTGGGCTGAACGATGTCACGATCAAGCCTTCGAGAGGAACTCAAAGGCAGGTTGCGCGAGCATCTCGCTGTCGCGGAGACACATTCCCCGGAGGAATGCCCGCTCGATGTGCGGAGTGTGGCAGTGGCGCTTCACGTTAGTCCCACCACTCTCTACAAATACGGCCTGAACCGGGAAATCAACACGGCGGAACAGCGTCAGCGGGAGAACATGTGGCTTTCGGGCGCGGCCATCGAACAACAGTTCTACACGGATCGAATTCGTGACCTTACAGCAGAACTCCAGCAAGAGCGTCAGCGCAGCAAAAACCTCATTGCTCGCATCGCCATCATGGAAGCTAACGCGGCCCGGCTCGGCTTCGACCCGGAAGAGATGTACAAGCCAATCTTGAAGCCGCTGCGAGGCGTCTCTCGAGCAGGCAGCGGTGGGAAGTGGCACGGGAGAATGAAGCCGCGTTCGATTTGAGAGAAGGACCTTGTCCCGTTTCGGCGTACAATCTCTCCGCCACGTAATGGGGGAACAAAACTATACAGAAAAACAGGGGCAGTACCTGGCGTTCATCTATTACTACAGCAAAATTCACGGCCACTCTCCATCGGAGGCCGAAATGCAGCAGTATTTTCGAGTCTCTCCGCCGTCCGTGCATCAGATGATCTTGACGCTTGAAGCTCGGGGCCTCATCGAACGCACGCCGGGGCAGGCCCGCTCAATCCATCTGTTGATCCCGCGTAAGGAACTACCTGACTTGGAATAGGTCGATCGGCTGGATCACAAAAATCAGCTGAGACATAAAAACCTTCTTGAAGTTTCCTTCGGGTCGCAGGCCGTCTGGCGGGAAGGCCTGGCAAGTAGGTCGAGGTCTACGGCGAAAAAGATTCGGGCAACAAGACCGGTAATCGTTTTTCTAACTACGGGTCATTCGCGATCCTTTACGCTTGAGCGGTTCAGTTAATTTTGAATAGGGTCTAACTCCACTTGTATTGTCAGCAGTTCCCCGGACGGAACGCGAAAGAGTTTGCCACGCCCGACACTCTCCTTCCACTCACGCAATCCCTTGGAGGTGATATGTAGGAAAACATCCTGGTCCGGAGGCAGCAAGAAAACGGGTTCAGCGTCTGCCAGAATAGACGCCTCACTGTGAACCTTTACGCTCCGTTTTCGACTGACCCTCGCTTCGATGTCAGCACTCATTATCTTTTCCTTTGTTCGGCTGTTGATGAGGTGAAGTCGGAGTTGTGCGGGTTTGGGAGGGAGGTCTACAGCGAGTGGGCCTTCTAAAATCGTGTCAGTTATTTTGACTTCTGGAGCCAGACGACCGTAAAGAAACTGATACATGTAGGGACTCGACTGCGGGTAACCCGCTTCGTTGTCCTTGACGAAGACACTGAACCTTCCAGAGCATACTTGTTCAAAGCGATATTCGCCTCGCTGGTCTGTCTTTGCGTGCGGAAGTACGACACCCAAGCCGACACCCAAGGGATACAGGACAACGTTAATCCCTTTCACTGGCTCGCCGTCCTGTCCGAGAACAACCCCATGAATTACACCCTTACATGTCGGGTCTTGGATGTGCTGCTGCCCAGAAGCTGGGAGTGCAAATAGCAACGGGACGATAGCAAGGAAGAGCCTCATTTGTAATGGCAACGATTATATTCCGCCTCGGTCGCCCAGAACAAAAACCTCGGCTTTCCGCAATGAATAACGCTCACATGTATGGCAAACGCGGAATCTTACGCGCTGCCTGAAAATTCGGAAGGTCAGCAGTTTCTCGCCGACCAGATAGTCCAGTGCGCTCTTGACGGCGAATCGCTCTCTGAGCGTCCAGCTTGCTGAGCACTGCTCGACCCAGATCTTGTGGAAGTTCATGCGCGCTACTATATCGCCAGCCGAACCACACGCCAAGCAAAGTCAATCAAACTGAACGCGACCGCAGGCCAAATCCGTGCAATACTCTCAAAACGCGGGCGATATCAATCTGGACAGATCGCAAACCGCGTAAAACCCTTTTAACGTGCCGGAGATCAATCGTCAGCTTCGGCTGCACTCACGTCCCAAAGGGCTGCTCGCTCCAGGCGATCTTCGGCTGGCCGAATCTCCTGTTTCTGAGTTGAAAGACGGGCAAGCACTGGCCCGCGTGAAATATCTCTCCATCGATCCCACGATGCGCGTCTGGATGGTGGCCGATACCTACCTCCCCGCTGTGCCCATCGGCGAAGTCATGCGGGCGGCCGGTTTTGCCGAAATCATCGAGTCGCGCCACCCCGATTACAAGAAGGGCGATCGCGTCACCGGGCTTACTGGCCTGCAGGACTACGTCATCATCGATAGATCCGCGAAAAACTTCTTCCAAAAACTCCCGAAGATTCCTTTTGTTTCGGACACTGTCTTTCTCGGCGTTCTCGGCCTCAACGGTTTGACCGCATTTTTCGGCATGGAAATCGCCGCACCGAAGAAAGGTGAAGCGCTAGTCGTCAGCGCCGCCGCTGGAGCTACGGGAAGCATCGCTGGACAAATCGGAAAGATTCACGGCTGCCGCGTTGTGGGCATCGCCGGCAGCGACGAGAAGTGTTCCTGGATCACCAAAGATCTCGGCTTCGACACCGCCGTCAACTACAAGCATCCGGACTGGAAAGAAAAGCTGGCCGCTGCAACTCCCAACGGCATCGATATTGATTTTGAAAACGTCGGCGGCGAAATCATGCAGGAAGTTTTGAATCGCATGAACCTTCACGGCCGCGTCGCACTCTGTGGCCTCATCTCCGGCTACACCAAGGAAGATCCCGCCCGCGTCAGTCTCGGCAATATTCTGGTAAAGCGCCTGCGCGTCCAGGGTTTTATCATTTTGGATTACGCCGCGCGCTTCGTGGAAGCCGCCACGCAACTGGGTCAGTGGAAAATGTTCGGCAAACTGAAGGACCGCGAGACGATCGTGGAAGGATTGGAAAAAGCGCCCGACGCCATCAACATGCTCTTCACCGGAGGTAATACTGGCAAACTGATTGTAAAGCTCTGACGGGTTGGCTGAATCGCGGGAGTTTACCTCGAGGCATTGCGTTTTCTTTGCTGGTCGAGGTTCTTCAAAAACTCTTCAAACTTAGGTTTTTGTTCCGGCGTGAGGATGGCCCGGATTTCGTCCCGTCCTTTTTGATGGACCTGATCGAGTTGCGCGTCCGCTTGATCGTGAACGGCTTTTGCCTCGGTATGCTTCTGCAGCAGGATGGCGTCCACTTGCTGGCTCTGCGCGCTTGTCAGGCTCAGCAACTCAGTGAGTTGCTTCCCACGCTGCGCGCGCCGCTCCGGCTCCGGCAAAGGAGCACTTGCACTTGCCGCCGAAACCGGATGATGCGCAAAAGAATAACCCAGCGTTCCTCCCAGCGCCGCACCCAGAAGGAACACTAGGCCCACCCAGAGCGCCGCCTTCCGGGTTGCCGAAATTTCACTCATGGATTGTTCTCCTGCACCGGGACGAGCACGTCATCCAGATTCGCGGGGGGTGACGACTCAAAAAGCGATTCCTGTGCCGCCAGTGAGACGGCCTGCTGATTCGGTGCCGGCAACGGCTTCTCGTACAACCAGGTGCTTGTCAAAAGCAGGAGCGCCGCCGAAGCCAGCGCCAGCCGCGAAGCAAACTTCGGCACCGCCAGCCACGTGCTCGCCGCTTCCGTCAATTCCCTCTCGCGTGCGGCAATGGCCGCCACAACGCGCGTCGAAAACCAAGGCCTCACCATTCCAGTGGCAGATCCAACGCCTTTGAAGATTTCCCGAGTCGCGAGAAGGTCCTGTGCCGCCTCCTGGCAGCGGCCGCATGTTGCGAGATGGTTGCGCTGCGCCGCAGGCCACGCCTCGCTCAACTCCTCCATACGCGTAGCTGCGGGAAGACCCGCCGCGGAATCCTCCAACAGGTCCCGCAACTTCCCGCACTCATCATCATTCTTCTTCAGCAGGCTCCACATGCCCGCCTCCTTACGCTCTTGCCTTGGCCATCAATCTACGCGCTTCTTCGCCCGGCTAACCACGCGTCGCCGTGCACGAAAGAGCCTCACTTTCACCGTGTTGCCATTCAGATTCAAAACTTCCGCAATCTCCTCGATCGAAAATCCATCCACTTCCTTCAGGATCAGCATCAGCCGGTCTCTCTCATCCAACCCCTCCAGCAGCTGCTCCACGCGCTCTCGCGCTTCCATCTTCTCGCTGGCATCCGGCCCCGGATTCTCTTTATCCCCGGCCGTGATGACTTGCCTGGCCTGCTCCTCGCTCAAGTCGGACTCGTATACCAGGGGCCGCACTTTCTTTTTTCTGAGCAAGTCCCAGCATTCATTCACGGTGATCTTGTACAGCCAGGTGCTGAATGCGGCTCGCTGATCAAACCGCTTCAGCGAAAAATACGCCTTAACAAAAACCTGCTGCGCGATATCTTCCACGTCCTCGCGCCTTCGCAAAATCCCGCCGGCAACGGCAAAGACACGGTGCTGATGGCGCCTGACAAGCTCCTCGAACGCCTCCTTGTCTTCTCGTTGCGCACGGCGAACCAGTTCGCGGTCATGCGCCGCGGCGCCAGCCTTCGACCCATGCCCCTGGGCGGCCGCTACTGCCGGAGGCATCTCGACTGGCTCCACTTTTGGGACGCGCGCCATACGCATTTGGTTACGGCTATTCTCTCCGGGTTGCCAGAGCCTGCATCAAGTGTTTCACTTCCACGTCAGCAAGTTTGTACTTGCTTCCTATCTTACCTACATGGAATAATACCTGCATGATTATTGGCGACCGCCTTCGCGCACTCCGCGAAGAAAAGAAACTCTCCCAGGGCGACATCGAAAAGCGAACGGGGTTACTTCGTTGTTACATTTCCCGCGTTGAGAATGGCCATACAGTCCCGGCCATCGAAACGCTCGAAAAACTGGCTCGCGCTCTCGAGTGCCCACTCTATCAACTCTTTTATGACGGTGAAGAACCGCCGCAATTACCGAATCTGCCCAAGCGCAAATCGTCTGACGACATCGCCTGGGGCAGCGTCGGTAAAGATGCACGCTTCCTTAACAAGCTTCGCCGCTTGCTCGGGAAGGTCGAAGAGGGTGACCGCAAGCTCATTCTCTACATGGCCCAGAAAATGGCCAACCGCTAGTCTGGCATCCGGGCTCCTGCGGTTGTCGCTATTCTCCATTATTGGAAGTTTCGGGAGAGGCCGCGCAAACCCCGCTGCGCGCCTCTTTTTCTTCTTGCCAGCCTGTAGCTTGTCAGCGCGCATACTTTCCCGTTGCTCCAACTCCGGTACCCCCCTCTGTAGCCGGCCACCAGGCAGAACTATTCCCATTCAATCGTGCTTGGTGGTTTAGAACTAATATCATAGACAACCCTTGTGACGCCCGGCACTTCGTTGACGATTCGCGTGGAAATCCGTTCCAGAACTTCCCCAGGCAGCCGAACCCAATCCGCGGTCATTGCGTCATCCGATTCCACAACTCGCACGGCCACGGTCAGCCCGTAGGTTCGTCCGTCGCCCATGACGCCCACGCTCCGTACTGGGAGCAACACTGCAAACGCTTGCCAGATTTTCTCATACAGCCCGGCGCGGCGAATTTCCTCAACCACGATGGCATCGGCATCCTGCAGAGTTACCAGATGGGGGCGGGTGATCTCCCCAAGCAGCCGCACCGCCAGCCCCGGCCCCGGAAACGGATGTTTCACCAGTATTTCCTGTGGCAGGCCCAGGTCTTTGCCGATCCGGCGAACTTCATCCTTAAAGAGGTCCCGAAGCGGCTCGATCAGGGCGAAGGGCATCTTCTCCGGCAATCCGCCGACGTTGTGGTGCGTCTTGATCGTGGCCGAAGGCCCTTTTACAGAAACCGACTCGATGACGTCCGGATAGAGTGTTCCCTGCACCAGGAATGCAATCTCCCCGTGGGCTTCCCCCGCCTGGAGTTTCTGCGCTTCCTCCGCAAAGACGGCAATGAATTCCTTGCCGATGCGCTTGCGCTTTTCCTCCGGGTCCGTAACTCCCTTTAATTGCGCGAGAAAGCGATCCGAGGCGTCCACGCCAATGACGTGGAGTTTCAGGCGGTCCCGCAGCATCTCCAGCGTTTGTGCAAACTCGTTCTTCCGCAACATCCCGGTATTCACGAAGATGTTCGTCAGCCGCGCTCCCATCGCCCGGTGCACGAGCACGGCCGCCACGGTGGAATCCACCCCGCCGCTCAACCCGCAGATGGCCCACTTGTTTCCCACCTTTTCGCGGATCGCCGCCGTAGTCTCTTCAATGAAAGCCGCGCCGCTCCACTTCGGCTCTGCCTTGCACACACGGAACAGAAAATTTCGCAGCAACTCCGTTCCGCGCTCCGTGTGGTTCACTTCGACGTGGAATTGAACTGCGTAAATCTTCCGCTTTGCATCCTCCAGCGAGGCGATGGCATTGTCAGTACGCCCCGTGGCACAAAATCCCGGCGGCAGCGTTCGAACATGATCGCCATGGCTGTTCCAGATGCGAAGAGACTCGGGCACGCCGGCAAACAGCTCGGACTTTTTTTTCTGGCCCTGGCATTCGACCTTCAGGTGCGCGCGGCCATACTCCCGCCGCGTCGCTTTCTCGACTTTGCCGCCCAGCGTGTGTGTGATCCACTGCATGCCGTAGCAAATCCCCAGTACGGGGATCCCCAGCGCCAGCACTTGCGGGTCGCATTTCGGCGCCTCCAGGTCATAGACGGAGCTTGGCCCGCCGGACAAAACGATCCCAGCAGGCTCGAACCTGCGGATTTCTTCGATCGAAGACGTGCACGGCAACACGGCGGAAAAAACCTGCTGCTCACGAATCCGGCGCGCGATCAGTTGCGTATACTGGCCGCCGAAGTCGAGAACCACGATGCCGCCGAGTTCCGCCTTCATCCTGCCTCCCTGCTCTCGCGCTCGCTCCGTCGCTTGTTTTGCCGCGCTCTCCATCATGCCATCCCCCTCACGCCACGACGAGATTCAATAATTTGTCCGGCACGAAAATGCGCTTCACGACAGCTTTGCTTGCCAGGTGTGGCGCAATCGCCGCCTCGGCGCGCGCCAGTTTTTCGACTTCTTCTGCTCCGGCTCCCACGGCGACTTTCACTTTGCCGCGCAGGCGCCCATTCACCTGGACGGGGATTTCGACTTCGTCCTCGCGCGTCAACGCCTCGTCAAATGCCGGCCACGTTGCCTTCCTTAATCCGCCGATGTATCCCAGCATTTCCCAGAGCTCTTCCGCGAGATGCGGCGTCATTGGCGCCAGCATCAGTGTCAGCAGTTCCAGCACTTCTTTGCGAACTTCCGGACGGACGTCCTTGTCCAGCGGTTCCTGCAAGTAAATCTCGTTGGTTAGCTCCATGACTAGCGCAATTGCGGAATTGAAGTGCCAGCGCGTCTCGAAATCCTGCGTAACTCGCCTTAACGTCTGATGCGTCTTGCGCAGAAGGATTTTTTCCTTCGAAGAAGCTGTCGCTGCGTCCGTGTTCTTGCTTTTCGCTCCCTTTACCGCCGGAGCGTGGCGCTCCACCAGCCGATAAACGCGATTCAGAAATCTCCAGGAGCCCTCGATGCTTTCCTCACTCCACTCCAAATCTTTCTCAGGTGGCGCAGCGAATAACGTATACAGCCGCCCCGTATCGGCTCCGTACTTCTGCGCCATTTCCTCAGCCCCGACCACGTTGCCGCGTGACTTCGACATAGCCACGCCGCCCTTTTGCACCATGCCCTGGGTAAAAAGCCGCGCCGCAGGCTCGTTGTGCGTGATCATCCCCAGGTCGCGCATCACCTTGCACCAGAAACGCGAATACAGCAGGTGCAGAATCGCATGCGTTATTCCTCCGATGTACTGGTCAATGGGAAACCAATAAGCGACTTTCGATGAATCGTAAGGGGCTTTGTCATTGTGCGGATCGCAGTAGCGGTAGAAATACCAGGAGGAATCGACGAACGTGTCCATGGTGTCCGTCTCTCGCCGCGCTGGACCTCCGCATTTCGGGCAAGTCGTATTCACAAACTCGGGGGTCGCCGCTAGTGGAGACCCGCCCTCCCCGGTCAGTTTGACTTTTTCAGGAAGTATCACCGGCAAATCGCTGTCCGGAACCGGTACAACGCCGTCCGTCGCGCAATACACCACCGGAATCGGCGTGCCCCAATATCGTTGGCGCGAAATGCCCCAATCCTTCAGCCGGAAAATCGTCTCGGCGCGCCCGAATCCTTTTTGTTCCGCGTCCGCCGCCATCTTCGCGATGGCTTTCTCTGGCGAAAGCCCGTTGTACGGTCCTGAATTCACCAGTTTTCCCTGCCCGTGCTCGTCGAACGCCGCGGTCATTTTTTCTGTAGCCAGCGGTTCGCCTTCAAGCGGCTGTACGACGACGCGAACCGGCAATCCATACTTCCGGCAGAACTCCAGATCGCGCTGATCGTGCGCCGGAACGGCCATGATGGCGCCTGTCCCGTATTCCATCAGCACGAAATTGCCGACCCAAATCGGAATCTTTTCGCCGCTAAAGGGATTAACGGCATGTCGTCCCGTGAAGAAGCCTTCTTTCTCCATCGTCGCCAGATCCTCGGTTTTTACCGAGGTCTGGCGCATCTTGGCCAGCTTGGGCTGTGCTTCCGCACGTGTGGGCGAATCTTCTAGCAGCTTGGGCACCAACGGATGCCCGGGCGCCAGGATCACTGCGGTCGCGCCGTAAATCGTGTCAATGCGCGTGGTAAAAATCTCGACCGGCTCCGCGCCCGCGACGTCCGCCACAGCAAATTTCACTTTCGCGCCTTGCGACTTCCCTATCCAGTTCTGCTGCATCAGGATGACGCGCTCCGGCCATCCGCCTTCCAGCTCCTTCAAATCATCGAGCAGCTGGTCCGCATACGCGGTCGTCTTCAGGAACCACTGTTTAATCTCGCGCGATTCGACCAACGTGTCTTCGTGCCGCCAGCAGTAGCCGCCGTTCACGACTTGTTCGTTCGCCAGCACCGTGCAGCACTTCGGACACCAGTTCACGCGGCTCTTCTTCCGATACGCCAGCCCGCGCTCCAGCATGCGCAGGAAGAACCACTGGTTCCAGCGATAATATTCCGGCTCGCAGGTGGAAATCTCCCGCCGCCAGTCATAACTGAATCCAAAGCGCCGCAGCACTCTCTGGAATTCCGCAATGTTCTTGTTGGTCCACTCGCGCGGGTGGGTATTATTTTTGATCGCCGCGTTTTCCGCCGGCAGGCCGAAGGCGTCCCAGCCCATCGGATGTATTACGTTGAATCCGCGCATGCGCTTCACGCGCGCCACGACGTCCCCGATCGCGTAGTTGCGCATGTGGCCCATGTGCAGCGTGCCGCTCGGGTACGGCAGCATTTCCAGCACGTAGTACTTCGGGTTCGCGGTATCCGCTTCCGATTCGAATACGCGCTCTTCCGCCCAGCGCTTTTGCCACTTCTGCTCGATTTTCTGCGGATCGTATCCTGGCCCTGCCGTTGTTACGCCGCCCGCGATGTTCTGCTCCGCCACGCCCGCCTATCCCCTTTTCTTCTTCGCTGAACTCTTCCTGATTCCGGTCTTCTTCGTGCGCGCTTTCTTTTCCGCGCTATCTTTTCTCTTCTTCTCCGTCTTTCTGTTTTCTGAAATCTTTTTCTTCAACGCCGGCGTCAGCATCGAGAATCCCTTCTCCGCTTCCGGCGCCTGCTCTTTCAATCCCGCCAGCTCCCACAACGCGGCCACGTTCCGCCGGTCATCGCCCGGATCGTCAATCGGCGTCTCTGCGACAAACGCCCGCCCCGTCAATCCTTCCGGCATCGCCGCGCCAAATCGCGGATGCCGCAGAATTCTTGCAAATGCCTCTGCCCCAATCTTCCCTTTTCCAATATGTTCGTGCCGGTCTACTCGCCCGCCGAGCGGAATCTTCGAATCGTTCACGTGAAATATCGGCACGTTGTCCAAACCGATGGCGCTTTCGATCTGTCCGATCGTCGAAGCTAGTCCGCCCTCGCTCTTGATGTCGTATCCGGCGGCAAAGAGATGCGCCGTATCCAGGCACGCTCCGGCAGGCAGGTCTCGCAGAGCCGACAAAATCTCTCCCACTTCTTCCAGCCGCGCACCAACCGCCGAGCCCATCCCCGCGGTATTCTCAATCAAGATTCGCAGGTTACCCATGGGCGCGCGCTTTGACGCCTGCTTCACGGACTCGATGATTGTCGAGAGTGCATGCTCCGTTTTCGCTTCGCCGCGCGCACCTGGGTGCACCACCAGAAAATCCGCTCCGAGCGCCACGGCGCGCACGATCTCATCGTGGAACGCCTGGATCGACCGCGTCCTCAACATTGGCTGGGAAGCCGCCAGGTTGATCAGGTAATTGGCGTGAATGACCAAGGGCCCAAGCCGCAGCTCGTCCCGCCGCGCCCGAAACGCCTGCGCGTCCACGTCCGGAATCCGCGCCGACCCGCCTTGCCACATACGCGGGCTGGCTGAAAATATCTGCAGTGCATTGCAGCCTAGTTTGCGAGCTGATTCCAGCGCATTCAGGTAGCTTCCGGCGATGGAGGTGTGAATCCCAATCCGCAGGCTCCCGTCCATCCACGATGGTGGCAGCGGTTCAGGCTCAGGTTCAGGGCGATATTCGTCTTCGGGGTCGAACTCTGTGGTTGGAGTGATGGGCTGTTCAGGCATGCTTAATGAAAATTTCCGCTCCGTCTTAAACTCCCTATTCTAGCACATGCCCCAAATCGTTCTCTCCGCAGTAAAGTCTTCGATAGCCGATTGTCAGTTCCCCGTTTGGGAGTTATAAGTCCATGTGGATGCGTTGATCTACTGAGAACTGCCGCCCAGTCGGCGGCCCGCGTTCTCCAGAGTCTTGTCGAGTCGGTCCATCTGGTCGCGGAGATCGCTGAGTCGGACCTCTTCGGCTCGCAGTTGTTGCTCAGCCTCTATTTCTCGCGTTTGCAGTTGTTGTTCTTGGTTTTCTAGCGATTCGAGTCGTGTCTTGAGCTGGGGAAGCATACCCTGCTCAATCTCTTTCCGTTGGGTTGGAGGATTCTCTGAGCTGCTTAAGGAATCTTCGAACCGCTTGACATCAGCGGCCACGTGCTTCCGCTCATCTTGAATTCTCGCGAGCTTCTCCCGGAATTCATCGAGACGCTGAGAGGCGCGCGCGACCGCCGCCTCCTGCCCCTGCACCCGATAGATGAGGATTTGCGCTCTTTGCCCCGCGATGGTCGTCGTCTGCAAATCCTGCCGCAATTGGCGTACCTCCAAGAGCAAAGACTGCAAGGTTTTAGAGTCATTCGGAGTTGTCTGCGCTAAACAGGCTGTTGGAAAAAGCAGAAGACTCAGGACAAATAGTAACTGGCGATTCATCGGCTGCCTCCAAACGAATTGTATCTGATGACCCCGCCCCAAATCCTCAATCGGATGACACCCCTGCCTTTCCGCGCTCCCACGTACACGGTCCGGTAGAAGCCGTTGGTCCCTGGTCTTTAGGAAACTATCGCCCAAACATGGAGAGCGGAATGCGCCCGCCTGTCGATTCGTCTGTTTCTCTGCTGGGCGCGGCAATGTACTGGTCCACTGGCCGATTCGAGATGCGATCGAGAGCATCCGCGATCCGCGACAGCTCATAGACGATCTGGTCGCTCACCACGGAGCGTTGCAAAACCACGGCCCGCCTCCGGCGAAACTGCTGCACCGCCCACGCGGTCGCCGCCACGACGAGAACCACAATTATAAGAAACTCTTCCTTGCCTGTGATGGTGATCGTACGGCCAAAGAGATGAAAGACATGATCCGAGAGCAATTTTTCCTCCCGGCTGGGGCAGAATCTACGACCCCTCCATTCGATGCTATTTCCGCGATAGTTGTCAACCACATTCTCAGAGTCACAGCGTGACAACGAAGAGGCAACGAAGGTCCAAATCTAGTCTCGTTGCCAGTAGCTCATTGGCCCGCTCGCCGTCTAGTCTGACTCCGAAGTTAGAACAGCAGTTCGGGCAAGACACTTCGGCGACCTCAGCGAATTCCACCCAGTTTTGGTCCCAGCGTTAATTCAGGCCCGCAGGAAATCATGGAAATGAGTGCGTACAAGTGTGCTCTTTTTGTTGCATTACTGGCCGCTGTA
>Ga0066701_10000374_pt1 | contig 12504 bp, 6 predicted proteins | sample GraSoiAngelo_150_FD_66453 | JGI IMG/M metagenome (GOLD analysis project Ga0066701, IMG submission 66453) | Grasslands soil microbial communities from the Angelo Coastal Reserve, California, USA - 14_1009_09_40cm | ecosystem: Environmental > Terrestrial > Soil > Grasslands | place: USA... | reverse complement strand
TGTTCGCGGTCCGCTCACGATTTTCCGTCGGGCTCAACGTGCTGGGTGCCACGATTAACCCCGGGTTCGTCAACGGGGTACAGGTACCGGACGGCCGGTTCTTCGCCTGGTTGGGCCAGGTCCAGGCGGTCCAACGTCTGGATCGCCTCTGGGGTCTGCAGGTTCTCGGCCGGTATGACGTGCAACTGGCCAGCGACAGTCTCTTTCCGGTCGAACAGTTCCCGGTCGGAGGCCGGTTCTCCGTGCGGGGATACCGTGAAAACACGCTGGTCCGGGATAACGCGATGGTGGCGACAGTGGAGGCGCGGCTCCCCATGCTCCGTTCGGCTCAGACTGAGGACCTCTTGCAGATTGCTGCCTTTCTGGATTATGGGAATGCGTGGAACAATGGAAATGACCCGGTGACCCCATCAAGGGAATTTCTTGCGAGCGCCGGGCTTGGGTTGCGGGCTAACTTCCTCCCGCAGAATCGTGGGTATTTCGAGGTGTATTGGGGCAACCGTCTGAACCACATCACGAATCCTCGTAACGACTTGCAGGATTATGGTATTCACCTGCAGCTGGTCGTTCAGGTCTTGTAAGCATGAGGATGAGGACCATGGCATACGACTCGCAGTGCACGCACAGACGGCAGCGAAGGTTCCGGACTGCTGGGCTCTCTAGTCCGCGCCCGGGCTTGGAGGTCCGGAGGAGCCTGCTCTTGATCGCTGCGGCCATTCTGATCCTGTTCGTTTCGGCACCGCTCTTGGCGCAATCCCCGGAGCGCTCGGGTCCGCCCTCAGCGGGTACGCTTCTCCAACAGGGCTCCCAGTTGTTCCAGCAAGGCGCGTTTGGGGAAGCGGTCATGCGCTGGCAGGAAGCCGCTCAAGCCTTCGCACAGGCAGAGCGGCCCCTCGAGCAAAGTGATGCGCTCACTGGCCTCGCTCAGGCCTATCTGGCGCTTGGCTACTCCACGAAGGCAGCACAAAGTCTGGAGCTGGCGCTCACCTTGGTCCAGCCCACCCGAGATCGGAACCGACTCGCCACCGTGATGGGGGCTCTCGGCCAGGTGTACCTCGAAGCGGGGCGGATGGATGCGGCGTCACAGTACCTATTAGATGCGCTTCGTCTGGCAAAGGAAGCGGGCGACGCTCCTCGGTCGGCGATCATCCTGAACAACCTGGGCAAATTACGCGCGGCCCAGCAGCAGGAGGCTCAAGCACTCGAGGCGTTCGCAGAATCCCGGAAGCTTGCCGAGGCGGCCCATCGCCCTGCGGCTGCGTCCATTGCCACGGTCAACTCGGCACAGACTTTACTACGGCTCAACCGGACCGAGGAGGCCAAAACCTGGTTCGACCAGGCGCTCCCGCAACTCCGGAGCCTGCCGGACTCCCATGATAAGGCGTATGGACTGATCAACCTTGCCTTGGGGTACGCAGGACTTCGTTCGCGGAGGGCCGATGCCGGCGAGCAACTGTTGATCCTCGCCGCTGCGGTGCTCGAAGACGCCTCCGTGGTGGCACAAGGGATTGGTGATGCGCGCGCCGCGTCCTACGCCTTCGGCTATCGAGCTCATCTCTACGAGCAGGCACAGCGGTATCAGGAGGCCCTCCTTCTGACCCGGCTCGCGGTGGCGGCCGCCCAACGAGTGCAGGCTCCAGAATCGCTCTACCGCTGGCAGTGGCAGACCGGACGCCTGCTGAAAGCGCTGGGACAACTCGATGTGGCCATTGCCGCCTACGCTCGGGCCGCCGAGACGGTTCAATCAATTCGTCCGGAAATGGCTGTCGGGTCCGGTGGCATAGCGGTCCCATTCCGCGAGTCGGGCGGCCGCCTGTTCTATGAGTTGGCCGATCTCCTCCTGCAACGCGCAGCGGCGACGTCCGAGCCCAAGGAGGCCCAGGTCTATCTCACAAAAGCGCGGGAAGCGGTCGAACTGTTCAAAGCGGCCGAGCTGCGGGATTACTTCCAGGACGATTGCGTGGATGCGCGCCAGTCTCGCACCACGAGTTTGGACGAGGTGTCACGGAAAGCCGCCGTCATCTATCCGATCATTCTGCCGGACCGCACGGAACTGCTGGTCAGCCTGCCGAGCGGGCTGCAACGCTTCATCGTGCCGGTCAGCAATGACAGGCTCACAGAGGAAATCCGAGCCTTCCGCCACAAGCTGGAGAAGAGCACCACCCGTGAATATTTGCCGCACGCCCAACAGCTCTATACCTGGCTAATTCGTCCGTTCGAGCCGAGCTTGTCGCAGTTCTCCATCAACACCCTGGTGATTGTGCCGGACGGCGCGCTACGGACCATTCCGATGGCGGCTCTGCACGATGGCGAGCGGTTTCTGATCAGCAAGTACGCGGTGGCGACGACGCCGAGCCTTACCCTCACAGATCCTCGTCCTCTGAGACGCGAGACGATCACAGCGTTTTCGGCCGGTCTCACTGAAGCGGTGCAGGGATTTCCGCCTTTAACGCATGTGTCTGAGGAGCTGCAAACTATTAAGCGACTTTACGGCGGAACTCTTTTGCTCAATCGAGAGTTTTTGGTCTCCAGAATGGAGAAAGAGTTAAAGGAGCTGCCGTTTTCGATGGTGCATATCGCCTCACACGGTCAATTTGAGAGCGATGTCAAGAAGTCCTTTCTGCTCACTTTTGACGATAAGCTGACCATGGACCGGTTGGAACAGTTTGTGGGCCTGTACCGGTTCAGGGATGCTCCTCTGGCACTACTGGTCCTCAGTGCGTGCGAGACCGCCGCGGGGGATGATCGGGCGGCCTTAGGCCTTGCCGGGGTGGCGATCAAGGCGGGCGCAACAAGTGCCCTTGCAACCCTATGGCTTATCAGCGACGAAGCCTCGACGAAGTTGGTATCGGAGTTTTACCGTCAACTTCAGGATCCGTCGCTGTCCAAAGCTGTTGCGCTTCAACGCGCGCAATTGAAGATGCTGAATGATCCGGTCTATTCCCACCCTGCATACTGGGCGGCATTTCTCTTGCTCAATAACTGGCTCTGATGGAGATCTGGTCTGATGCATGCTGTTTTTGAAGCGTTACGTTCTCCTCGGTTGCCGGGGCTCCTGGTCGGCTTGTGTGTTGGGATTGCCGTTCTCCTGCTGCGAATGACCAGCGTGCTGGAACCGTGGGAACTTCTTGCCTACGACTGGTCCATGAAAACACGACCGAGCGTGAGGGCCCTTGATTCACGTATCATGCTGATCGGCATCACGGAGCAGGATATTCAGGCGATGGGCCGCTGGCCGTTGACGGATGCCACGCTGGCCCGGGCTTTGGATAAGCTCCTTCAACACCAGCCAAGGGCCATTGGGATTGATATCTATCGAGATATCCCAGTTCCTCCAGGGCAGAAAGCGCTTGAGTCGGTCCTGGCGACTCATCCGAACATAATCATGGTCATGAAATTCGGTCGTGACGCCCATGCCAGGGTCAACCCGCCAGCGGTGTTGAGAGGTACCGACCGAGTCGCCTTTAATGATCTGCTTCTAGATCGCGATGGGATTGTGCGTCGAGGCCTGCTCTTTATGGATGAGGGGGAAGAAAGCGCATCTTCGTTTGCTCTACGCCTTGCAATACAGTACCTGCAAGCGGCAGGGATCACACCCCAACCAGACTTGGTGAACCCTCAGCATCTCCGCTTGGGACAAACCACTTTCAGACCGCTGGAACCCAATGATGGCGGCTATGTCGGGGTCGATGCTCGAGGCTATCAAGTGCTCCTTGATTATATGGGAACGAGCCGTCCAGTTCCTTCTTATCCGTTAAGCACCCTTCTTGCTGGCCAGATCCCAGGCGAGGCCATCCAAGGGAAAATTGTGTTGGTTGGAGTCACGGCCACAAGCGTGCCGGATGTCTTCCACATTCCTGACAGCTCGGGCCTTGTTGGGGACCGCGGAACTGTGTACGGGGTGCTCGTGCATGCTGTCATGGTTAACCAGTTGCTGGGCGCCGCCCTTGATGGACTCTCGCCGCTGGCGACTCTAAGCGAACCCCAAGAATCCCTCTGGATTCTGATGTGGGGACTTCTAGGGGGACTGATCGGATATCTGGGACGATCGACCGTGCGATTCGTGGTCTTGACGATCAGCGGCTTGGTGTTGCTCGGCCTTATCGCTCAGACTGCGATGATGAAGGGATGGTGGATTCCGTTAATTCCTCCGGCCCTGGCTTGGTTTATGTCTGCCGCTCTCATCACAGCCTATCTGATGAGCAGAGAAAAGAAGGAACGAGCGGTCCTCATGCAACTGTTTTCCCGTCATGTCTCTCCGGAGGTGGCCGAAACCATATGGCAGCAACGCCACCAGTTTTGGGAAGGAGGGCGACCGCGATCCCAAAAGGTGATGGTGACGGTGTTGTTTTCAGATCTGGAAGGTTTCACAAGTGTGTCCGAGAAAATGGATGCACAGGCTCTACTCGACTGGACTAATGCGTACATCGAGATCATGGCTGAAGTGGTTATGAAGCACGGTGGTATTGTCGATGACTATTTTGGCGATGCCATCAAAGCCAATTTCGGTGTGCCCCTGGCCAGGACAAGCGAAGCTGAGATCCGTCAGGATGCAATGAATGCGGTGAATTGTGCCCTGGCCATGGAGCGCGAGATGATGCGGATTAACGAGCTCTGGCAACAGCAACGTCTGCCTACTGCAAGAATGCGAATTGGAATTTTCACTGGTCCTGCGGTCGCCGGCAGTCTTGGGAGTGCCCAACGCTTGAAGTACACGACGATCGGAGACTCGGTCAATATTGCCGCACGATTAGAGAGTTTTGTGAAGGATTCCTGGGAACCTAATCCCGGAGAGTCGCCTTGTCGAATTCTCATCGGGGAATCAACCTTGCAATATTTGGATGAGCAATTTCAGACCCAACGGCTCGGGGAGATGTCCCTGAAAGGCAAGAGCCAAAGAGTTATTGTCTACAGGCTCTTCGGTCGCGGGGAACAATCTTGTGGCGATGCCACGAAGGAGGACCGCATGAATTCCTCTAAACTGACTGCAACAATATCCATTCTGACCCTCGTGCTGGGATCTGTAGTCCCTCCACTTGGAGCAGAGGAGCAATCCCAGAAGCCTATGACGCAGGTTGAGGAAAGACAGAAGGAAGCTATTTCCACCAAGGAAAAACAGAAGAAAGTTACTTCCACCATGGTTGCCCCAGTATACAGACCTCCCTTACGAGGAGCCCCAGGAGGAAGGCTAGGCGGTGGCACTCGAGGGCGCGACCAGACGTTCGTTCTATCCGTCTTGGCGCCCAATCATACGGGCCTGACCGTGCAAGAGCAGCCAGTCTTATATTGGTATCTCAGCAAGCCCATCACGTCCTCGATGGAATTCACACTGATTGGTGATGGGATCAAGCCGATTGTAGAGACCACGTTGAAGCCTCCGTTTGAGGCTGGAGTGCAGCGACTGCGGCTGGCGGATTTCGGTGTCCATCTGAACCCTGGCAAGCAATATCGGTGGTTTGTGGCACTGGTGGTTGATCCGCAGCGTCGATCGAAGGACATTTTGGCTGGTGGGACAATTGAACGCTCCGAGTTTTCAGAGGGCATGGCTGCCAAGCTGTCGCGGGCAGACAAAGAGAAGACTGCCCGCATTTATGCGGAAGAAGGTTTTTGGTATGACGCAGTGGCGTCGATCACGGAATTAATCGAGAAAGCTCCGAAAGACATTTCCTTGCGGGAACAACGTGCCTCGCTGCTTCAGCAGGTTGGTTTGGCAGAAGTTTCGGAGTATGACCTGAGCGCCAGGACAGGCGAGTAATCTTATAACACTGCGAAAGGATGAGCGATGGAAGGTCAAAAGCCTTCTTCACAGGATCACGTTTCAGAACGACGTCGGGGTGGCCGCAGAGGAGAAGATTCCGTTTTGCGGAGACGGGACCGGGAAACAGCCAGCCTCCACGGCGATCGAGGCCGTGTCAGCGAGGCGCGGCTGGCTTTCGCCGTGAGAGGCGCATCAGCCCATCGTACGCCGCGTACTTGTAGGCCTCGCTTCGGGTCGGAACCGCGAAGGTCGCGTCGATAAAGCGGTCGATGGTGCCTCCCTCGTGCATGACGAACTGTCCGATGTGGACGAGCTCGCTCGCGAGCTCACCCACGATGTGCACGCCGAGCAGGACCTTGTCCGGCACGCGGAAGACCAGTTTGATCAGCCCGTCGGCAAAGCCGGAGATCCGTGCCTTCGCGTTCGAGCCGAAGGACGATCGGCCCGTCTCGTATTGGAGGCCCGCGGCGCGCGCCGCCTCCTCGGTGAATCCCACCCACGCGACCTCGGGAATCGAGAAGACGTAGGTGGGCCAGAAACGGTCGGTCACGATCTTGTACTCGAAGCCGAAGGCGTGGCCCACCGCGACCCTAGCCTGTTCCATCGCAACCGAGGCCAGCCCGGGGGGACCGATCAGGTCGCCAGCGGCGTACACGCCCGGAGCCGTGGTCGCGTAGCGCTCGTCGACGCACACCCAACCACTGGCATCGGTCTTGACCCCGGCGTCGTCGAGCCCGAGACCCTCGGTGCACGGTCGCCCACCGGCCGCGACGAGGAACTTGTCGGCCGCCAGCGGAGGGCCGTTCGCGAGCCGCGCTTCGAGCCTCCCGTCCTTGCGCTCGACGCCGACCACCTGCACGTCGGTCAGCACCCGGATCCCCATGCCGTTGAATGACTCGGCGAGGACGCGGGCCATCTCGACGTCGAGTGCGGGTAGCAGGTGGGCCTTGGCGTCGACCACGGTTACACGCGTGCCGATCGCCGCGAAGATCGACGCGTACTCGCAGCCGACCACGCCACCGCCGAGGACGAGCAGCGACCCCGGGGCCCGCTCGATGCTGAGGATGCTCTCGACATCGTGCACGTCCGGGTCGTCCAGCGGCACACCGGGCAGGTGGTTCGGGCGCGAACCCGAGGCGAGGAGTATCACCTCGGCCTGGAGCATGGTCCGCTCGCCGCCGGGCCTCTCGACCTCGACGCGCCGGCCGGGAAGGAGTCGCGCCCGCCCGCAGATCTGCTCGATGCCGTGACGCACCAGGTTGCGCTCGACGGTTTTGGTCATGAACTCGGACACCTCGAGCTTGCGGGTCATGAGCAGGCGCCAGGGGTCTTGAGCGCTCGGCGCCGGAAGCAGGTTCGCGCTCTGGCCGAGTCCGCTCAGGTAGATTGCGCCCTCGCGCAGCGTCTTCGTCGGGATGCCGGCGATGCTGACCGCGATGCCGCCCGGGCGGGGGTTGGAATCGACGATGGCGACACGCTTGCCGAAGTACGCGGCCCGGGCCGCGCCCTTCTCGCCGGCCGGGCCGGCGCCGATTACAACGAGGTCGTAGACAGACTCCACGGGCACGGGGTAAGATCGCTTACCAGGGCTGCGCGTGCTGGCCGGACATCGGCCGCGCGCCCGGAATGCTGGGATCCCCGAACAGCGTGCCCCGCGTGCTCGCCGAGAAGGCGCAGACGTACACGACGGGCTCCCAGCCGTGGTTCGAGACCTCGTGCTTGGTCCCCTTCGCGATGATCAGGCTCTGACCGGGACGGATCATCATCCGCCGGTCGCCCACGCGCACGGTGCACTCGCCCTGGAGCATGTACACGATCTCCTCGGCGGCGGTGTGCCAGTGTTCGGGATTCGTCTTGCCGGGCAAGATGTGCACGAGCCCGAAGCTCAGCTCGCAGCCCGGCGCCAACTCGTTGTTGGCGACCCACTTGACCCCTCCCCAGTCGTAGATCACCGGCTCGAGATCCTTGGTTTCAGTGATGATGCATTGGAGCATGTCGGCACCTCCCTGTGAAGTAGCGCGTGCAGGCCTGTGGCGCGCAAGCAAAGGAATTACACATCGCGCAAGATACGGCGTAGACCAAGACCTGTCAAGGGGCAAATACTTCCCGCAGTGAGGCCCTTGAGGACCTCTACCTGCGGTTAGCGGGGCGGGTCTATGATCTCTCGAAGCATAACCTGGGATCGGCGGACGCCGCGCGGGACGCCCGGAGCGAGGTGTTTCTAATCCCCTTAATTTTTCGTCAGGCTCCGTGCTTGCTGCTCCACAATGCGTCGGAAGATGTCATGGCTTCCGACCAGAGTCAAGAAATCCCGGCGGCTCAACTTGACGACGTTCACCGGGGTCAAGCAACGGACTGTCGCAGTTCGGGGTTGGGCGTTGAGCAAGGCGATCTCTCCAAAGGAGGCGCCTGTCCCGAGCACCCTGAGCCGTTTTGGCTGTGCTCCGGGCTCCTCCTGAAGGACCTCGACTTGCCCCGAGTCAATGATGTAAAAGTAGTCCCCGATTTCTCCTTGCCTGACAATCACCTCGCCCTCTCGATAGTGCGCCCGCGCAAGCTGCTCCGTCCGCCGTAACTCCATCATGGTGATGTCGCGCGGGAACAGGAGGTCGAGCGCCCAGTCTATCCCCACTCGCACTTTGCACCGGAATCCGGGCACCTTCCCCAGGTAAACCAACCGATGCAGGAACCACGCAAGGACTCCTGAAATCTTCCAGCGGAACAGCCGCCCCACCCCGACATGACGGCCGACCACCGCCAGTTGGCCGAGCCCCCCGAACCGAAATGGGTGGGGGGGACGGGCTTGGATCGTGGCGAGCACGTTCCGGGCACACTGGAGTCCCTCTCGCATCGCGTATTGGGCGGTCGGTGGACAGTAGCCGCCTCGCGCCACATCGGGGATCAGCGCCGCATCACCCAGGGCCCAGAGGTTCTGATAGCCTTTGACCCGCAGGAATTCGTCCACGAGAATACGCCCTCGATCCTGCGGCAGTGCCAATTGCCCGAGCAGGGGGTGCGGGCTGTTTCCGACTGTACAAATCACCGTCGCCGCTACGACCATCTCGCCGTTCGACAACACCACGCCGTCCCCGGTGGCCTCGGTCACCCTGGTCCTGAGGATAATTTCCACACCCCGTTCCCGCAGTTTTGCCTGAGCAAATTCGCCGAGATCAGGATCAAGCTCTTGCAGGATCCGTTCGCTGGGATGGACCAGGACTGTGCGGTGTCCAGTCCGGCGCGCCCTCGGATAGAACGGCAGCACGGACCGGATCAGGTCATTGATCTCCCCGACCGTTTCCACGCCGCTGTATCCGCCGCCGACCGTGACGACGGTGAGGAGCTTCTTTCGCACTCCCTCATCGGCCTCCAGATCCGCCTCTTCCAAGCAGCCCAACACCCGGTTCCTCAGGTGAAAGGCATCGACCAGTGTCTTGATCGGATAGGAATGCTCGGCCATCCCCGGTACTCGGGACAAATCCATCTTGAGCCCGAGGCCCCAGATCAAATGGTCATAGCGCAGTATGCTTTGCCGCCGCTCATCGCTGCCCAGCAGGGTCGCGGTCTGGGCTTCCAGATCGAGATGAGTCACGGTCGCGCAGTGGAACTGCACGGCGGGGCAGAGCTGGCGAATCGGATTGAGGATGTGCCCCGGCTCGATGCCGCAGGACACGACCTCCGGCAGGAGCGGCTGGAAGACGAAGAAGTTCTCATCGTTGATCAGGTGGACCTCTATCGAAGGATCGTTCCGAGCCAACCGCCCCAACTCTCGTGCGGCACTGATGCCGGCGAACCCTCCGCCGAGAATGACAACCCGGGCGGCTCCTGATTGGTTCATGATCGGCCTCCCTGCTGCTAAGTCCAGGAAGACAACCCGTTGGATTCACTGAGCGCCTTAGTATAAGGGGATTGGATAGAAAGTTGTACCGCTGTTTCCATCCTTCCGCATCCCCCGAAAGTAGGGGGTGGACGTGTGTCCGGGGCTCGCCGATAACTGCCCCATTCATGATTGGACTCTCGACTTGAAAGAGCGGGCCTGTTAGAATCGGCGCTCCCCGCTATGCGCATCGTAATCCAAGGAGCTTTCCGAGACGTGCGGTGGCTGGACCGTCTCAAGAAAGGAGCTGGCCATGCCTTTTGAAGGGGCGGATCGGCGTCGGGGCGGCCGGAGAGGAGAAGATTCCGTTTTGCGGAGACGGGACCGGGAATTAGAAGCGGCTCGCCGGGTCAGCCAAACCCTCTTTCAGTACACCGAGGTTGATGAGCTGGTTGAAGCGGCCCTCCGCGCCTCCCTGGAAGAAGTGGGCGCGGAAGCTGGCTCGGTTCTCCTTGCCGACCCAGAGGCCAAGCAATTGGTCTTCTATCACTCGATAGGAGAGAAACCCGTTCCGCGCGGCACCGCGATCCCGTCGGACCAGGGGATTGCGGGAGGCGTGTTTCAATCAGGAGAGCCGGTCATTATCGGTGACGTGAAGAAGAGCAGCCACCATTATGCCGGGATCGATCGTGCGACCGGGTTTGTGACAAGGGATATGATCACCGTCCCTCTCAAAAGGTGGAAAGGCGATCCGATCGGTGTGCTCAATGTCCTGAATAAGCGGACCGGTGTGTTAGATGAACATGACTTAGACCTCCTGATGATCCTTTCCGCCTTCACCGCGTTGGCTATCGAACAAGCGCGACTGTTTGAGGAAGCGAAGAAAGCCGAGATTGTCGGCCTGCTCGGCGACATCGGCCACGATCTGAAGAACCTCCTTCAGCCGATCGTGTCCGGCACCTCTCTTCTGAAAGGCGAGTTTGATGAAGTCCTGAGCGCTCTGCCAGAAACAGAGAGGCATAGAGCGAAAACGAGCCGGGATATATCCGATGAGGCGATCCGGATTGTGAAAAACACCACCCGTCGGATTCACGATCGCGTGAAGGAGATAGCGGACTGCGTGAAGGGCTTGAGCGCCCCGCCGAACTTTGCGCCGTGCAAGGTCGCGGATGTTGTGAGAAACGTGCTTGAGACCTTGGGGTTTCTGGCCAAAGAGAGGGACATCTTGCTTCAGGCGGAAGGTCTCGACGTCTTGCCCTCCATCATGGCAGATGAACGCATGCTCTACAACGCGTTCTACAACCTGCTCAATAACGCCATTCCGGAGGTTCCCGCTGGCGGCTCCATCACCGTTCGCGGGCGCGTGGAACCCGACGAGAAGACCGTGCTCCTGTCAGTCGCTGACACCGGGAAGGGCATGCCCCCCGAGATCCGCGATCGTCTGTTCACCGCTCGCGCCATCAGCAGCAAGAAGAGCGGGACCGGCTTAGGAACAAAGATCATCAAGGACGTGGTGAATGCCCATCATGGCCAGATTACGGTGGAGAGTGCAGTCGGGCAGGGCACCACCTTCCATCTCCGTCTCCCGATCGAACATCCTGGTTCCTCCTCCTCTGAGGCGCCTAACTCCTGAAGCACCAATACCAGAAAACGACAGAGCGTAAAAAGCAAAAAGTTGCACAAATCCGAGCCGCAGGATACCATACGCTCGCTTATCTCCCCGACATCACTTCCATCTACTAGTTTCCGAGGAGATATCCTTGCAGGCTCCTCAATCAACTCTCTCAGAAAACTACGAGGATTGGCGCTATCAGTTTGCCACGGACCGTCTCGTGGTGCTGTACTATTTGGGGCTGGTCGCCAATCCGGTCTTCATCGCCGCAGACGTACTTCTCCACCGTGAGTATCTCTCGTCCCTGCTCGGTATTCGGGCGGTCCTCGAGGTGGGGTTCCTGTTTTGTTTTTTGATGCTCAAACGACGCGTCGCTCTGTTCACGCCGAATGTGTTGTTGGCTCTCTGGGTGTTGATCGGTAATCTTTGCATCGCCCAAATGACGGTCGTCCTGGGTGGGTTCACCGCCCAGTACTACAATGGGTTGAACCTGGTGTTCTTGGCTGCTGCTGTCATAGTGCCTGTTTCCTGGCGCAGCCACCTTACAGCGCAGCTTGGAACTCTCGCTTATTACTACGGTGCAAATTTCCTTCAGAGTCCGACACCCGCCGTCTTCAATGCTGCCATCGAAAACTCTTTCTTTCTGCTGTGGACCTGTGTTGCTCTACTGTTTTCGGTCTCGCTGTACGAACGCTTGCAACGCGCCGAATTTCAGGCACGCGTCTCGGAACGCAGGATCAGCCGGCAGTTGGAGGACTCGAATCGCAAGCTGCTCGAACTGGACCGCTTGAAGAGCGAGTTTTTCGCCAACATCAGCCATGAACTCCGCACGCCTCTGACGCTGAGCCTGGGCGCGTTGAAGACCCTCCAGACTTTGTCGCTCGATCCGGAATGCGGGCAGCTCGTCCAGTCAGGCCTGCGGAACACCTCCAGACTCCTCTTTCTCATCAACGAGCTGCTTGACCTGGCCAAGTTCGACAGCGGACGAGTTGAGCTCAGGAAACGATGTGTCGACATGGCGACGGTAGTGCGGGGCGTGGCGGCCAACTTTGAGTCAAGTCAAAAGAGTCGCGTCCATCTCAAAGGCACCAGCGAGCCGGTACCTGTCGAAGCCGACCCTCGGCAGATGAAGAAGGTCCTCTACAACCTGTTCTCCAATGCCTTCAAATTCAACGATCCCGAGAAGGGGCAGGTTTGGGTTCGACTGGACGCCAATGAAGACCGCATAGAACTTGAAGTCGAAGACAACGGCATCGGGATTCCACGGGACCAACTGGAGCGGATCTTCGACCGCTTCACCCAGGTGGAAGGAAGCGCCAC